>Ga0315283_10005872_pt1 | contig 10887 bp, 9 predicted proteins | sample YL17G09_0_MG_FD_204541 | JGI IMG/M metagenome (GOLD analysis project Ga0315283, IMG submission 204541) | Sediment microbial communities from Yellowstone Lake, YNP, Wyoming, USA - YL17G09_0 | ecosystem: Environmental > Aquatic > Freshwater > Lake > Sediment | place: USA: Wyoming | collected...
GGCCGCCTCCTTCTCCTTCATGTGAACCCATGAGCAGTGCTCCCTGATGTTCACGAAGGTGAACAGGTACTTGTTTAGCCCTGCATCCTCGCAGGTAGCCTGGAACAGCGGCGCGTGCGTCCTCGGCGTGCACGACGCGACTACGACCCTGTTCAGCTTGTGCTCCTTGATGGCCGCCTTGATGCTCTGCAGGCCGTCCTCCGCGCAGGTGTACAGATTGCTCGTTGAAAACGCGACATCAGGGAGGGTCTTGGCATACTCCGCCACGGACTTCACGTCGACGGTTCCTCCGATGTTCGATCCGCAGAAGCAGACGAACACTCCGACCCTGATCGGGTCGTTCGGGTTCGGGTTGCATGAAGTCATCTAGCTCATCCCCCCCGTCTCGACTATTACCTGTGCCGCTCTTGCCGCGGCACTCGATCCCTGCGCGACAGACTCCGGTATATCGACCGGGCCTTGGCAGTAGCCGCATATGTATATGCCTGGTATGTGCGTGACTCCAGGCTCCATCACCTTGTCCGGTCCGGTGTAGAATCCGAATTCGTCCTGCTTTATGCCGAGCATCTTCGACAGCTCGGCGGCGTCCTTCTTCGGGATCAGCGCATTGGCGAGAACCACGAGGTCGAACTCCTCCTCTACCGGCCTGCCGCCTACGTCGTAGACGACGATCGGGTTGTGGCTGTCCCCTCTCTCCCTGACGGTGCCGTCGGAGTTGATCATCTTGACGCCGTATTCATTCTTCGCCCGCTCGGCGTACTCGTAGAAGTTCTTCGAGCAGGTCCTGAGGTCTTTGTAGAATATCGTGGACTGCACGTCGTCGTAGTGCTCCTTGGCGAGCATTGCCTCCTTTACGGAGAACATGCAGCCTACAGCGCAGCAGTACGGGTGCCCCATGGATGGGTTCCTGGATCCGACGCACTGTATGAACGCCATCCTCTTCGGGTGCTCGCCGTCGGACCTTCTCTTGATATGGCCTCCGGTCGGGCCGGAAGCGTTGATCATCCTCTCGTATTCCATGGCAGTGAACACATTGGGGAACTTGCCGTAGCCGTACTCAGTGGCGACCGTCGGGTCCCACATGTCGAAACCGGTCGCGATGATTATGGCAGCGACATCCAGCTCGACCTCCTCGTCCTTCATCTCGTAGTTTATGGCTTCTCTCTTGCAGATCTTGACGCATACGCCGCACTTGTTCTCCGTTATCTTGCGGCAGTGCTCGCCGTCTATTGTAACCACTCGCGGGACAGACTGCATGAAGGGCATGTAGATGGCCTTCCTCTTGCTCAGTCCCTGGTCCCATTCATTGTCGACCTTGGTCGGGCATTTCTCGATGCACTCGCAGCATCCGGTGCACTTCGTCTCGTCGACGAACCTAGCTTTCTTCAGGACCTTGACCTTGAAATTGCCGGCCTTGCCCGAAACCCCCTTCACCTCGCTGTAGGTCATAACGTTGATGTTCGGGTGCGCCCAGCAGTCGGCCATCTTCGGCGCCAGAATGCAGATCGAGCAGTCGTTCGTCGGGAAAGTCTTGTCCAGCTGCGCCATGCGACCTCCAATGCTGGGCGTCTTCTCGACCAGGTGGACCGGGATCCCCTTGTCCGCAAGATCCAGCGATGCCTGTATTCCTGCTATGCCTCCACCTATAACCAATACCGCCTTGTCCATCAGTTCACTCCCCATATGTTCGAATCTAAGCCGTTTCTATAATTCGAGCGTGAATTGCCAGAAGTCATTTTCATGACTCGGCCCTCTCGGTATCCCCTTCCGTTTTTTAATCCTTTCGACTTCGTCATCGACGCCCCCGTTCTAATCATCAGCCGATTTCTTGTTATTGTCTGGATTTCGATTTTTTAAAGTGGTTTATAGACGATTTCTCATCATGTCTTGTCCGGCCCGTCTATCGTCGAATCCACCAAGTACAGCTTCTTCAGCTTCTCGCCCCCCTTCAGCTCCGTGACGCTGACGACCGGGCTGCTTTTTGGGATCTTCACTTTTTTGTTGCTTCTGGCGTATCTCTGGCAATTCGGATATGTGCACGGCGAGCACTTCGCTTCGCTGCACGACAGTTCGGTGAGAATGTACCTGTTCACCGCTTGCGAATCCTTCTTTGCCTCATCCGCCAGCGCCTCGCCGACTTTGCGATCCTTCGTCGCTTTCGACTTCATGCTCTCGGATAGCTTTTTGCTCTTGGGGAGATGCCTAGCGTATCTTTGGCAGTTCGGGTATGTGCAGGGGGAGCACGCCTTCTGATCGCACGAAAGCTCGATCATCAGGTATCTCTTCGTCTGCGGGCTCGATTCCTTTTCCATTCTCTTCACCCCATCTTCAGCGCCTTGGCGATCAGATTCGTGAAATCTTCCACCGGTATATCGACCAAGCTCTTCTCCACCGGTACCTTGTTGTGTATCGCGCAGTTGAAGTGGACTTCGCACTTCGGGCAGAAGGTCAGCATCGTCTCCGCCCCGGTCTTCTTCGCCTCCATGAGCCTGTCTATCTGCATCTTCTTGCCAACCTCATCGCAGTTCGTCCAGGCGTTCACTCCGCAGCAGGTCGCCTTATCCCTCGACCGCTCCATTTCTACCAGCTGGATGCCGTCTATCGCCTTGAGCACATCCCTGGGTGCATCGTAGACCTTCATATGCCTGCCTAGCCTGCATGAGTCGTGGTAGGTCACTTTCTTGTCCAGCCTGTCGAACTTCAGCTTTCCCTCTTTCACGGCATCCGCCACGAACTCGGAGATATGCTGCATCTCGAACGGCAGGTCGCCGCCGAAATCCTGGTAGTCCATGCTGAGCGTCCTGTAGCACTCGGGGCATGTGAAGACGACCTTCTTCGCGCCCGAGGCCTTCAGCAACTCGATGTTCCTGTCCATGAGTTTGAAGAATGAGTCCTCGTCTCCGATCCATAGCAGGTCGTGCCCGCAGCAGACCTCGTCTTCGAGAATCGCCGGGGTTATCCCGGCCGCGTTCAGTATCTTAACAGCAGATCTCGGCACTTCCTTCTCATAGCCAACGATATCCGAGAAGATCGTCCCCAGCTGGTATGCGCATCCCGTGAACAGCAGGACCTCTCCCTTGTTCTTGGTGACTTTGAGGTCATCGGTGAGCCAGCCCAGCCTGTTCTGCTTGAGGCCCTTGTTGGCCATCAACCGCTGCATCGTATGGATGAGTCCGCCCTTGGAGCAGATCGGGACGTTCCCCTCCTTGAAAGCCTGCGCCCTTAGCCCCTGGATGAAGCCTGAGTAGTTCACCTTGTACGGGCACATGCCGTTGCATATCTCGCAGGTCAGGCAGGCCCACATGTTCTTCGCCGTGACGGGGTCGTTCTCGATCCCCTCAAGCGCCTTTACGACGATGAGCCTCGGGGCGAAATCCTTGTTGAACGCAGCCGAAGGGCATACGCTGGTACACTTCCCGCACTCGACGCAGTCGAACGCGCCGGTCTCCTCTATCAGCTTCTTTGTCTCGTTAGCCATCGGCAACACCTCCCTGCCCCAGCGGGTTCGGCCCCAGTTTCCTTATCGTCTCGGTGAACTCCCTCATCAGGCTGGCGAACTTGTCTCCCTCTGAAGCGGAGATCCATTCGAGGCGCATCCTCTCCCTGCCTATTCCGAGCAAATCAAGCAGATCCGCCGTCATCTTCATGCGCTTCTCGGCCTGCTCGTTCCCTGCGATGTAATGGCAGTCGCCGATGTGGCACCCGCAGACGAGCACTCCGTCGGCACCCATCTCCAGGGCTCTGAGCACGAACTGCGGCTCAACCCTTCCCGAGCACATCACCCTTATGAGCTTGACGTTGGTCGGGTACTGTAGCCTGCTGACCCCTGCGAGGTCCGCCCCCGCGTAGGAGCACCAGTTGCAGCAGAACGCTATGATTCTCGGCTCCCATGCCTCCGGTCCAGCCGATGCCGTCTTCGCTTCAGCGCTCATGTCTTCGCCTCCTTGTCCAGCGCGCTCTCCACCATCTTCATGATCTGGTTCGATTTGAAGTGGCGGCTCGTTATTGCCCCGTTGCAGCATGCGGCCACGCAGGTGCCGCACCCTTTGCAGAGTATGTCGTTGATCTGCGATTTGAACACGCCTGGCGAGACCTCCGTGACCCTTGCCGCGCCGAATTCGCAGACCGCCTCGCAGTCCCCGCATCCGCGGCATTTCTCCTGGTCGACGACGGACACGGCGCCTTCAGACTCGATCTCATCCTTCGTCAGAATCGTCATAGCCCTCGCGGCGGCGCCGCTCGCCATCGCGATGCTCTCTCCGATCCTCCTGGGCGAGTGTGCAAGTCCGCATAGGAATATGCCGTCAGTGGCGAAGTCGACGGGCCTGAGCTTCATGTGCGCCTCGAGGAAGTATCCCCCCTTCGTCAGCGGTACCTTGAGCAGCTTCTGCAGTTCCAGGTTGTCAGGGTTCGCCCTGGTCGAGGCGTTGAGGACCAACAGGTCAGGCTTCAGCTCTATTTCGTCCTCTATGAACTTCTCATACACTGTGACCGTGAGATCGCCGCCCACGACCGTCACTAACGGCGGCCTGTCGACGTCCCATCTCACGAAAAGCACGCCCAGCCGGGCCGCTTCGTTGTAGAACTCCTCGGCGAACCCGTAGGTCCTGATGTCCCTATACAGGACGTAGACGATAGTGCCAGGATACTCCTTCTTTATCCTTACGGCATTGGCCATGGCGGTGAAGCAGCAGATCCTGGAGCAGCTCGGGTTCTCCTCGTTCCTAGAGCCGACGCATTGGATTATCGCGACGGTCTTCGCATCGAACTCCTTCTTCTCCAGCCTTCTGCCTAGCTCCGTCTGCAGTATCACCCGCGGGTCCTGGCCGTACATATACTCCTTCGGCTGGTATTCGATGCCGCCCGAGGCGACGATGATCGCCCCGTGCTTGAAGGTGCTACCGTCAGAAAGCACGGTCTCGAAGTTGCCGACGTAGCCCGAGATCTTTTTGACAGTGGCGTTGAGATGGATCGTGATTTTATCGTTGTTGGAAAGCTTATCCCTGGTCTCCGAAAGCACTCTCTGGGGGTCAAGTCCGGTAAGCGTGTGGAATATGCCCTTCAGGTGCCCTCCTAGGCTGTCCGTTTTCTCGACGAGATGCACCGGGAAGCCGCCCTCTGCGACGCTGAGCGCTGCCGTCATGCCTGCCAGTCCGCCGCCAATGACCAGCGCAGATTTCTCTACCTTGACCCTCGGGGTGGGGAGCGCTTCCAGCAGCCTTGCCTTCGCGACCGCCATCCTGACAAGGTCCTTCGCTTTCTCCGTGGCCTTCGCAGGCTCCTTCATGTGGACCCACGAGCACTGGTCCCTTATGTTGGCCATCTCGAAGAGGTACTGGTTCAGCCCGCCCTCTCGGACGGTGTTCTTGAACAGCGGCTCGTGCGTCCTCGGCGTGCACGATGCCACGACTACCCTGTTCAGCTCGTGCTCCTTGATGATCTTCTGCATCTTGTCCTGGGTGTCCTGGGAGCAGGTGTAGAGGTTCTCCTCCACGTACGCGACATTCTCCAGAGTCTTCGCATACGCCGCCACGGCCGGAACGTCTACTATGCCGCCGATGTTTATGCCGCAGTGGCAGACGAACACTCCGATCCTCGGCTCCTGGCCAGCGACCTCAGATTCCACCGGGAACTCATGGGTGGCCACCATCGTCCCCCTGCTGTCGGCCAGCAATGCGGCTATCTTGCCAGCCGCCCCGCTCGCCTGCGCTATCGAGTCCGGTATATCCTTCGGACCTGAGAACATCCCGCAGACATAGATGCCTGGAGCGTTGGTGTCCATCGGGGTGAAGTCCTCGGTCTCGCAGAAACCGAACCTGTTCTGTTCCACTCCCAATACCTTCGCAAGCTTGCCCGCATTCACGGGAGGCCCTGCTCCTGCGGATAGAATCACCATGTCGAACTTCTGCTCGCGGATCTCTGCCTCCTCGTGATATCTCAGCAGGAGGCTCCTGTCCTCGAGTTGCTCGACATTGGAAATCCTGTTGTTCCTGTGGATGACCACGCCGTACTCATTCTCGGCGCGATGCAGGTACTCTTCGAATTCCTTGCCGAAAGCCCTTGTGTCCATGAAGTAGATGTGGGCATCCAGCTCCCCGAGATGCTCCTTTGCTATCACAGCCTCCTTGAGGGCGGCCATGCAGCAGTAGGATGAGCAATAGGTGTTTCCAGTCTGCTCGTCTCTCGATCCGACGCACTGTATGAAACCTATCCTCTTGGGGACAGCCTTGTCTGATGGGCGCTCGAGATGCCCCTTCGTCGGCCCCGAGGCGCTGAGCATCCTCTCGAACTCCATATTAGATACTACGTTAGGGAACTTACCGTAACCGTATTCCGTTTTAATCGTGCAGTCGAACAGTTCGAATCCCGGGGCAAGAAGTATGGCGCCGACCTCGATATCGACCTCCTCCGAAGTCTGCTTGTGGTCTATGGCGTCGGTCTGACAGACTTTCGTGCACAGCAGGCATTTTCCAGTCTTAAAATACAGGCACCGCTCGCGGTCAATTGCATACTTCATCGGGACCGCTTGTGGGTACGGGATGTAAATCGCTTTGCGCATCCCCTTCTTCATATCGAACTCGTTCGGAACCTTGACCGGACATTCCTCGGCGCAGGCTCCGCAGCCAACACACCTCTCCTCTATGACGTACCGTGGTTCTTTCTTGATCTTGACCTTGAATCTTCCAGCGGAGCCGGACAAACCGATTATCTCGGATTTCATCATCAGCTGGATGTTTGGATGCCTCCCAGCAGCCACCAGCTTGGGGGAAAGAATGCAAAGGGAGCAGTCGTTGGTCGGAAAGGTCTTGTCAAGCTTAGCCATGTTTCCGCCGATCGCGTTCGACTCATCTAGGAGGAAGACTTTTAGTCCCATCTCTGCCAGGTCTAGCGCGGCTTGTATTCCCGCAGCCCCGCCGCCGGCGACGAGGACAGCACCAACTGTTCCAACCATTCTCTTCACCCCCCTCGATCAAGCTGAATGCATGCATCTGCATCCTTTGGCTCTACCCCCCATTCTGTGCAGCCGCCCAACTGCCGTAGAATTTTTCAGCCGCAATCGCCTAATCGGCTTAATCCTACTGCGAGCGGACGACGCCCGAAATCCAGATGGCAAATATTAGACGCAACACCCTTTTATTAACATTTCGGCAAGATATCGCCGAATTTAGTCTGTTATGCGACGAATATTTTGTGTCAAACAATGTTAATTTAAAGCTGTTAATAAATCACTGGATAGTGAAAAAATTAATAATCAATGCCCAGTGATGCTCTTGAAGCATCCAACTCCCTCAGAACGGTCCTAGGAACACCCAATATACCAAGATGTTCACCGCCGTCAAAGGTATCCCCACCTTGGCGAAGTCGAAGAAAGTCAAAGTGCTGCCCTGCCTCTCTGCATTCTGTATTATTATCACGTTGCTCGCAGCCCCGAGTATGAATAGGTTGCCGGCGATCGTGCTCCCCGCCGCGAGCGCTATCATGCCGAGCTGATTCGCCGATCCGAGCATCTGCATGAACAGCGCGACGAAAGGAACGTTGGAGATCAGTTGGCTCACGCTGACGCTAAGCCCCATGATCGTCGGCACGTTAGTGACATCGGTACCGGACAGGGTGCCCTGGAAGAACCCAGTGTTCCAAACAGCCTGCATCAGCACGAACATTGCGGCGAAGAAGACGAGCGTGGCCCAATCTACCTTCTTGACCACGCTCTTCCTGCGGCCGCTGAAGAGAACGATCGGTGCTGCTGCGATGATGGCGATGTAGGTCAACCTCATGTCGAATTCGGAATGCAGGAAGACCAGCGCGATCTTGAGCGCTATGAGGAGCAGGATCGCGGCAAGCGATATCTTGCATAACTGAGCGAGGCGCTGGTCGCTCACCGGCTCGTCGGCATGGTCCAGCCGATCGGTCGTGAATTCGTCCCTGAAGAATATGCGCAGGACCAGGAACGCGATGAAGAGGTTGATTATGGTCGGGATTGCCAGATAGGTGAAGAAGGTGACGAACGGGTTCTCGAATCCGCCGTCCAGTGCTATGAGCAGATTCTGCGGATTCCCTATCGGGCTCATCACGCTGCCGGTAGTTACGGCGATCGCGAGGGTCATCAGGAGAAGCTTCGGGCTTATTCCGTGCTTCTTGGCGAACATCAGGACGAGCGGAGTGCCGATGACAGCGAGCGTGTCGTTCATCAACAGTGCAGAGAGCCCGCCGATGACGAACAGTATCAGCAGGATCAGCCCGTCTACGCTCTTCGCCCGCCTGAATATCCGGTGAGAGATGTGCGCAAGATAACCGCTCTGATGGAGCGCTTCGCCTATTATGAACATGCCCAGCAGGAAGAACATCACATCCAGGTTGACCGAGAGCGCCGCGTCCACGGGCCCTATCTCGCCGGTCACCAGCACCAGCACGGCGCCGATCAGCATTACTTGCCAAATGCGCAGGCGGACGTTCCCGACCTGCCTGATTGCTATCAGTATGAAGACGGCGACAAGGATGAAGATTGAGAGCGGGATCCCGCCTATGGATGTCATTGTTGCCGTAAGAGCGAAAAGCGAGTCCCGATATGATGCTTTTCAATCTAATCTTCGAGGAAGGGGCCAGAATCCCTGATCTTGCGGTACTTGAAGCTGATGTTGCAGCTCCCCTCGCGGCTGACCATGCAGGGGCCAATCGGGTTGTCAGGCGTGCACTTCTTGCCGAAAAGCATGCACTCCTCCGGCGTCGCAATTCCGCGAAGCAGTTCGCCGCATCGACATCCGTGAGGCTCCTTGTACTGGGTATAGTCGACGTCCCCGAGGATCGAGCCGTACTTCTTTCTGGCATTCCAGTCATCGAAGCCGGGTTTCAGGTCGAGTCTGCTGCCGGCAATTACAGGGAAGCCGCGCCAGGCAACATCGGTCTTCTTGAAGACCTCGTCCAGCATCGCGAGGGCCTTCGGATTTCCCTCTTCCTTGACAACCCTGCTGTATTCGTTCTCGACCTGAGCCCTGCCCTCAAGATTCTGCTTTGCGAGCATGTAGACGGCCATGAGGACGTCGAGTGGCTCGAAGCCGGCGACGACCTGCGGAATCCTGTACTCTTTGGATAGGAACGCGTAATGGCGCGTACCAATTATCGTGCTGACATGCCCCGGCTGGATGAGTCCGTGGAGCCTGACCTCGCCCATCTTGACTATGGCGGCAAGCGCTGGCGGCATGATCCTATGGGTGCTGAGTATCGAAAAATTTTCCGGTGGCGATGCGAGCAGCACGGCGGCTGTAGTGGGCGAAGTCGTCTCGAACCCGATCGCGAAGAAGACGACCTCCTTGTCCTTCTCCTTCTTTGCAATCTCTATGGCATCGTCAATCCCGTAGACCACCCTCACGTCGGCGCCGTCCGCCTTGGCGCTCATCAGGGAGCCGTCGGTGCCGGGCACCCTTATGGCATCTCCGAACGCTGTTATGATCTTTGATGAGTTTGCCAGAGCCAGCACCTCGTCGATCTCCTGCGGGAGTGTCACGCAGACCGGGCATCCAGGCCCCTGCCGGACCTCGATCCCGGCGTGAACCAGCCTCTCAATTAGGCCGAATTTGACGAAAGTGTCCTGGTGCGTGCCGCACACGTGCATCAATGTGAGCTGGAGGTTCATCATGCCGATCTTCGTTAGGATCATCTCGGCGATTTCCCTGTCCCTGAGTTTAAACATCTGGCACCACCAATGAGATGTCTCTGACCGTACAGCCGACGCCTTCCTTCACCGTTGCGATGTTCCCGCACTTCGGGCACTTGAGGATCGGGGCCAGCGAATGGAGCCCGTCCGGCTGTTCCGGAGCGCCGGAATAGCCGCACCTGCATTCGACCGTCCCTTTCGTTGTAGTGATATCTATCGCCGCGTCCCGGGCGATCGTGTCTTTCGTGAGCACCTCGAATGCGAACCTGAGCTGCTCCTCTCCCAGGAAAGTATACTCCCCGATCTCTATCGCGACACGGGATACTTTCTCCGCATCCCTCTTCTTAGCTTCAGCCAATATCAGTTCGACTATCTGGCTCATCACGGAGTACTCATGCATTCAGAACATCATCTCCGTCGCCGTCCGACTCCAGGAGCTGCCTGAAGAGTTCCAGGGTCTCCTCCGCCTCGGCCGCGTCGAGGGTCTGTATCGCATACCCGGCATGCACTATGACGTATTCACCGACCTTGGGCTTCTCGATCAAGGAAAGATTGGCCTCCCTGATCACGCCGCCATAGTCGATCCTCGCTTTGGAGTCGTCGAGGATCTCAAGAATCTTGCCCGGGATGGCCAAACACATGATCTGAAAGTAGAAGTCCCGCTTATTTTAATCCTTTCCGGTGACCTTAGCACCTGCTATGGCGTTCTGGCCAGCGGATATGCCTCCGTCGCCGTTGGGTATGCGGTCGTGCACCGCGAAGATGAGCTTCTCCGACTCGACGCGCTTCCTCAGGATATCTGTTATCACGCCGTTGTACGACACGCCGCCGCAGAATCCGACATACTTCAACCCTTCCGCCTTAGCAACCTCGCATGCCATGGACGCAGCCTCATTGGCGAGAGCCTCCACGAACGACCTGGCTATGTTTGCCCTGCCCCTCTCCCCCTGCCACTGCTTGTCGAAGAGCTGCTCGAACAGGTTCAGCGTGTCTATGACCCTGACCCCGTCGACTATCTCCGCTGTCACATTGAACTTGAACACCGGCCTCCCTGCCGCCAGCAGCCGCTCTAGCTTGATGGCAGGTTCTCCTTCGTATGTCCTCTTGCACGACACGTCGAGTATGCATGAGAGCGCGTCCAGCACCCTTCCCATGCTGCTCGTCCTCCCGCTCCTGGGGAGCATCTTGGAGAACACTTCCACATCCGCCTCTGGGAACTCCGTGACATCCTTATT
>Ga0315283_10005873_pt1 | contig 10886 bp, 10 predicted proteins | sample YL17G09_0_MG_FD_204541 | JGI IMG/M metagenome (GOLD analysis project Ga0315283, IMG submission 204541) | Sediment microbial communities from Yellowstone Lake, YNP, Wyoming, USA - YL17G09_0 | ecosystem: Environmental > Aquatic > Freshwater > Lake > Sediment | place: USA: Wyoming | collected...
AGCTGGGCCAGGAGTTTGCCGCGGCCGGAGAGCTTAACCGACCGGATGATCTGGTCTACCTCTCGCTTGCCGAGCTCGCAGCCTTTGCCGATGGGAAGCCCGCGGATTGGGCCGGCACGATCGCGCAGCGACGGGAAGCCTACGGCCGAGAGCAACTGCGCCGCCAGATCCCGCGCCTGCTGTTGAGCGACGGCCGCGCGTTCTACGCCGGGATTACGGCGCCGGGAGATACCGCCAAACGCTCGCTGCTGGGCAGCCCCGTTTCGCCGGGCAGTGTGGCAGGCCGGGTGCGGGTGGTGCTCGATCCGCGCCACGCGGGCCTGTTGCCGGGCGAGATCCTGGTCTGCCGCGGCACCGACCCCGCGTGGACGCCGCTCTTCCTGACCGCGGCCGGCTTGGTGATGGAAGTGGGCGGTATGATGACCCACGGCGCGGTGGTCGCCCGCGAATACGGCATTCCGGCCGTCGTGGGGGTGGATCGGGCGACCGAGCGCCTGGTGACCGGCCAACGCATCGCGCTGAACGGGTCCACCGGCGAGATCAGACTGCAGGACGCAAAGGAATTCGAAGATGAACCTGGCGATTGAAACAGAAAATCTCGCGAAACGCTACGGTGACGTCACCGCGGTCGAGCACCTCTCCTTGCGGGTTGCCGAGGGAGAGATCTACGCCTTTCTGGGCCTGAACGGCGCAGGGAAAACGACGACCATCCGCATGTTGCTGGGGATGATCAAGCCCACCGCGGGATGCGCGCACGTGCTGGGAACCAGGGTCCGTCTGGGCCGCCGGGAACCCTGGGCTTCGGTCGGCTATCTGGTGGAGCTGCCGCACTGTTATCCGGAGCTGACAGTGCGCGAGAACCTGGAGGTGGCACGGCGGTTGCATCCCGGTACGCCGTCCCAGGCCGTGAGCCGGTTCATCGAGCGGCTGGGGCTGGCCGAATATGCCGACCGGCGAGCCGGCACCCTCTCCCAGGGCAATGCGCAGCGGCTGGGGTTGGCCAAAGCCCTGCTGCACGAGCCCAGGCTGCTCCTGCTGGACGAGCCGGCCAACGGCCTGGACCCGGCCGGGATCGTCGAGATCCGTGCGCTGCTGCTCGAGCTGACCCGCGAACGGGGTGTCACGGTTTTTATGTCGAGCCATATCCTGGCGGAAGTCGCGCGGCTGGCCCAACGCATCGGGATCATCCACGCAGGCCGCCTGTTGCAGGAGTTGGACGTCGCCGAGCTGGAACGGAAGCGCCAGCGGCGGCTGCTGGTGCGGGCGCGGGACATGGAGGCGGCCCACCGCGTGTTGACGGCCGCCGGGCAGCCTGCCGGAATCTTACCGGACGGCACCATCGAGCTCAGAAACACGGCCGCGGTTGCGCACCCTGACGACATCGCCAGCCTGCTGGTCGGCGCCGGGGTCCCGCCGACACAGCTCATGGTGGAGGAAGAGGAGCTGGAGCAGTATTTCCTCAGGCTGGTCGGATCGAGCGGCGGTGCAAAATGAAAGACCTCTCAAACATGATCTGGATCGAACTGCGCAAAGCCTTCCGTTCGAGGATGCCTTTGTTCACGACCGTAGGATCGCTGTTCATGCCCCTGGGCATCGCCTTCTTGATCTTCGTTGCGACGCATCCCGAGATCTCCGGGAGGCTGGGCCTGGTCGGCGCCAAGGCCAACTTGATGGCCTATGCGGCGACGAACTGGCCAACCTACCTCGCGCTGCTGGCCCAGATGATCGCGGCCGGCGGTTTCTTCCTTTTCTGCCTGATCATCTGCTGGGTATTCGGCCGGGAATTTGCCGATGGCACCCTGAAAGACCTGCTCGCCGTGCCGGTTCAGCGCGCGAGCATCCTCCTGGCCAAGTTCAGCGTGGCGGGAGTCTGGTCGGTCGCGCTGACCCTGGTAATCTTCGGCGTCGGCCTCGTCATGGGCGCTATCATCGGGCTCCCGCAGGGCTCGCCCGGCGCGCTGCTGCAGGGCAGCGCGCTTGTGGCAATAACAGCCTGCCTGACGATCGCGGTGGTGATGCCCTTTGCGTTTTTCGCCAGCGTGGGCCGGGGTTACCTGCTGCCCATCGGCATAGCGATCCTGGCCCTGATGATGGCCAATCTGGTAGGTGTATTGGGCTGGGGCGCATACTTCCCGTGGGCCGTGCCGGGGTTATTTGCGCAGGGCAAAGGCTACGTGACGCCGATCAGCTATCCGATTGCCCTTCTGACCGGGCTGGCAGGGATGATCGGGACGTATCTGTGGTGGAAGTACGCCGATCAGAGCCGTTAGCACCGATTGATCGGGAGATACGATGAATCCACTGCCGGCCAGGCACAGTCACGTGGGTCGCCTGGTGCAGAACCTGGTGCGGCCGGCGCGGCGTTGGCAGCCGTCCTGGTCTGCGCTGGCGTGGCGCGTTACCCGAGGACGCCCGCCGCAGCGACCGACGGCGCGTTGGGTCGCCAGGTCAGGCGCTGTATGAGAACGGTCAGGCGACGGGACATGAGACAATAGCCGTATGATATGGCGAAACACGGCCCATGACAGGGATCATACTACTGCCACGATTGTATCGTTTACTGCCAAATCCACTCAATTACACCGTCTCAGTTTTGCGGCCATTCCTCGCCCTGGCGGTCTTCTGCCACGCCCATATCGTCGCATCGTGAGGACCATGCTGACGAGGCGTGTTTGTTCCGACCGCCCCCCAACCGCTTTGCCAAAAAGCTCGTCCCGTTGTATCATTGCACCCACGTTGAGCCGGACAAAGTCGTTCGACTCCTGCTGAATCCTTGTCGCCGCTGTACCGAACGGGAGCCCTACGTTGATCAAGATCGCGCCGTCCATTCTCGCCGCCGATTTTGCTGACCTCGGCTCGGCCATCCGCGCCGCCGAGGCCGCCGGCGCCGACTACATCCACGTGGATGTGATGGACGGCCACTTTGTGCCCAACATCAGCGTCGGGCCGCCCGTGGTGGCAGCCATACGGCGCGTCGCGCGGTGCCCGCTGGATGTCCACCTGATGATCGAGGCGCCCGAACGTTATCTCGCTGATTTTGCGCGAGCCGGCGCGGACATTCTCACCGTACACGTCGAAACGTGCCCGCACCTGCACCGCACCATCCAGCAGATCCGCGAGCTGGGCGTCAGTCCGGGCGTCACACTGAATCCGGCGACCTCGCTCGAAACAGTGCGCGAAATCTTGCCGTATGTGGATCAGGTGCTGATTATGACGGTAAACCCCGGTTTCGGCGGCCAGAACTATATTCCATCCATGAGGGATAAGATCGTCCGCCTGGCCGCCATGATTGCGGAAACCGGGCAAAATGTCGCGATCGAAGTGGATGGCGGCATCGACGCCGCTACGACCCCCGAAGTCGTGGCCGCCGGAGCGCGGGTGTTGGTCGCCGGCACGGCGGTGTTCGGTCACCCGCATGGCGTCGCCGGTGGCATCGCGGCACTTCGGGCAGCCGCCGGGATCGTACGCTAGATGCGGGGCAAAGTCAGGCAATTTAAAAACAAACAGCCGGCGATGATCGCCGGCCGCATGCCTGGATGGAGCTGAATCGGTGTTATGCGGGCTTCTGCATCGTCTTGATGCACTTGGCGCAGAGGTGCACCCGTCGATCCACACCGTCAACCACCAGCCGCGTGCGCTGAACATTGATGTTCCAGCGGCGCTTCGTGTGGCGCATGGAATGGCTGACGTTGTTTCCAAACTGCGGCCCCTTGCCGCAAACTTCACACTTGGCCATCGGTAGTCCCCCTCGTGAGCGCTCTGTGTCCTATCAAATTGATGACCGAGCCACGCAGGGAGGCCCGGCCACACTGGAACCGATATTACCACAACTGATGGATTACTGCAAAACTGGCGCTTACCCTTAGAAAGGAGATCGCATGGTCGACGAAAAATACCCGGGGCGCATCGAGATCTCGCCACACGCCATCGCGACGATCGCCGGCGAGGCCGTGCTGCGCTGCTACGGCGTGGTGGGCGTGGCCAACAAGAACCTCATCGGTGGCATCGCTGACTTGTTACAGCCCGATCGCTGGGGACGCGGCGTAGATGTTCTGGTGCGAGATGGCAACGTTGTCGTTGACCTCTATGTGATCATCCAGTACGGTACCCGCATCTCTGAAGTGGCGCATGGGGTGATGCACAGCGTCCAGTATGCGCTGGAACAGGCGCTTGGCATCCCGGTGGCCGAGGTCAACGTGCACGTGCAAGGGCTGCGCATGCTCAGCGACACGAAGTAATTGGCGGAGGACTTTTAGCTTGGCAGTAGCACAACCCCCCACGGCGCCCGGCGCCCCCGGCGGCGGGCAGCCCGTCACGTCCCTGGACGCCAACACACTGCGCGACCTGCTCAATGCGGGCCTCATGTGGCTTGACCGCCATCACGAGATCGTCAACGCGCTCAACGTGTTTCCCGTGCCCGATGGGGACACCGGCACCAACATGCTGCTGACGATGAAGTCCGCATGCGGGGAAATCACGCAAGATCATCTCCATTCGGCCGGGGCCGTGGTTAAAGCGGCCGCCCACGGCGCGCTGATGGGCGCCAGGGGCAATTCCGGGGTGATCCTCTCGCAGATCCTGCGCGGCATCTCCCGCAGCCTGGATGATCAGCCGACGGTCACCGGCGCCATGTTTGCCGCGGCCCTGGCCGAAGGCAGTCGCGTCGCCTACAAAGGCGTCAACCGGCCCGTCGAAGGTACGATCCTGACGGTGGTGCGAGAGGCTGCCGCGGCCGCCGAGAGCGCCGCGGCACTGGATGACGATCTGCGGTTCATCATGGCCCGCACGGTGCGCGCGGCTGATGAAGCCGTGGCAAACACACCCAAGCTGCTCCCCATCCTGGCGCAGGCGGGCAAGGTGGACAGCGGCGGCAAAGGTCTTTTCTTCATTCTTGAGGGGATGCTCCGCGCGCTGACCGGCGAACAGACCCCGACCGAAGCTGCCGCGCCGACAGCCGCGCTCCCAGCCGCCGCTCCGCAGCCGTCAAAAGGTGAGCGCGAGATCCCGCCGCCAGTCTATGGCTTCGACGTGCAGTTTCTGGTCGAGGGCACAACCCTGGACGTGGCCGCCATCCGCGCGCGGATCACCGCGCTGGGCGACTGCCCCCTCATTGAGGGCGACGAGACCTTGGTGAAGGTTCATGTCCACGTGCCGGATCCCGGCGGCGTCCTCAGTTACGCTGTGAGTCTGGGTTTCGTCACCGATGTTGTGGTCGAGAACATGGACGACATGCACATCCCACAGATGCCGGCCGGCTACGACCCCTTCCCGCCGCGCTTCGAGGATGGCAGCGCCTCAGCCGCGCTCCCGCCTGATGCCGCGGAGAAGCTCGGCCCCATCGACGGTCCCGGACTGGTTGCGGTCGTCCCCGGCGCGGGGCTTGCCGGTGTATTCCGCAGCCTGGGCATGCATTCCATCATCCCGGGTGGGCAGACCATGAACCCCAGCACGCAGGACCTGCTGGAAGCAATCCGCAAAATACCCGTCTCCGAGGTCATTCTCCTGCCCAACAACGGCAACATCCTGATGGCTGCGCAACAAGCGATGCATGTGGCCGAGGCCGAGGGGAAGCGGGTGCGCGTCGTGCCCAGCAAAAGCATCCCCCAAGGCATTACCGCGTTGCTGGCGCTCAACCCGCATGCCGACCTGGATCACAATGTGGCCGCCATGACCGCAGCGCTGGACCACGTGCAGACGGGCGAAGTCACGATGGCCGTACAAGACGCAGACTTCGACGGCATCCAGGTGCGGACCGGCGACGTCATCGGGCTGCTCAACGACACCCTCTCCGCCACCGCAGCCACCGCGGCCGAGGTCGTGCAGATACTGTTGGAGCAGATGGGTGCGGCCGACCTCGAAGTGATCACGCTCTACTATGGCCAACCGATCGCCGCCGCTGAGGCGCATGGGTTACAGGAGTCGCTGCGCGAGCTGTATCCCGACCAGGAAATCGAGGTTGTGGACGGCGGACAGCCGTTTTATCATTACATTATCTCTGCAGAGTGAATTCATCTCGGATTGCCGATAAAGGCACCCCGGTCAACGACAATCCGAAATCCGAAATCGTGAGGAACCCGTGGCACAGGTCAGAATTGTCACCGACAGCAGCGCGCATCTGTCCGATCCCAACCTGATCGCCGAACTCGGCATCGAGGTCATCCCGATGACCGTGCGCATCGGCCAGCAGACCTATCTGGAACGCATCAACCAGACGGATGAGACGTTCTTTCGCAAGCTTGCTCAGACTCTCAAGACGGCTTCGGTTGAAACACCGAGCCTGGGCCAATTGCAGGCTGTTTTCAGGCGTCTGGGCCAAACCACCGACAGCATCGTCTGTATCCACGCGTCCGGCGCACTGCACGACGTGGCTGACATCGCCTTGCAGGCTTCCCACAGCTTCATGGGCCGCCAGCGCATCATCGTTTTGGACACCCTCACGACCTCAGCCGGCCTGGGGCTGATCGTGGAAGCCGCGGCCAAAGCCGCCAAGGAGGGTGCGCCGCAATCTGAGGTGGTGAGGATCGTGCGGGGCATGATCCCCCACATCTATGCGCTCTTTCTGTCGGACGGCCTGGAGTATTTGGAGGCGTGGGGGCGTCTGGGACCGGCTCAAACCCTCCTGGGCACCATGCTGAACCTCAAGCCGCTGGCCACGATGGAGGATGGCGACCTGATTCCCATCGAGAAGGTGCGCGCCTACGCCCGTGCGATAGACAAGCTGTGCGACTTCACCGTCGAGTTCCCGCACATCGAGCAGTTGCACCTGGTGCAGCACGGCTTCGAAGCCGAGGCCGCACAACTTTTGGAACGGCTGGAAGTCGCGTTCCCCAATCACGACTTCCCGGTCATCGGCTATCCCCCGTCGCTGGCTGTGCACATCGGCCCGCGTGCGTTGGGCGTCATCGTCTATGAAGGGACTCGGTAGTTGGATACTTCGCTCTCTCGTCTCCTGAAAGTCCTGGCGCTGGAAAAGAAGCAAGGCCACCGCAACAAAGCGGTCATCGGCGGGTTGGACAAGTTCGTCAGCCGGTGGGAACCCGGCGCGCGCGCCGAGGTCGCCAACCAGGTCGCGATGGACGAGATTGTCTCGCTGCTGTTGGGCTACCCCGCCATCGAAGACACTGCCATGCGCGCGCGCATTCTCGACCAGGTTGTCCGTCGCGTCGGTGAGATCGATTCCGTGGCCGCCCCGGCGCCTCCGCCCGCGCCTGTCACCGTGCAACCGGAGGAGACCGAGGTTGCACCGGAGCCACCGCCCCAAACGGCCGCCGCCGAAGGATCGAAACCGGAAAAGCCGCGCGAGGTGTTGGTGCCGGCGCCCAGTAAGCCGTTCCATGCGGCGCCGGCCGAGACGCGGGCCGCGGCGCCGGCCGAGGCACGAGCCGCGGCGCCGGCCGAGGCACGAGCCGCGGCGCCGGCCGAGGCACGAGCCGCGGCGCCGGCCGAGGCACGAGCCGCGGCGCCGGCGCCCACCGCGCATGCACCGGCAGTTCCTGCATCGGCCGGCGTCCAGCCGCCAGGCGAGCCAGAAGCCTTTCCGACCGGCCGTTTCCCCGAAGAGCACGAGCCAGAGCGGGCTGCGCGACCGCATCACGAAGCTCCCGCGTTCACGCGCGAGACCCCACCGCCGACGCCCCGGCCTCCTGCGCCGCCGCTGGGTCTTGACGCGCCGGTCACGCGCCTGCCCGCCATCGGCCCGTCCTACGCCCAGAAACTGGCGAAACTCGGCGTCTACACGGTGCGCGATCTCCTCTATCTGCTGCCCTATCGTTATGACGACTTCAGCCAGCTCCGGACCATTGACCGCCTGAAATGGGGCGAAGAAGTGACGGTTATCGGCACCGTGTGGGACATCAAGACACGCACGCTCGCCGAAGATCGGCGCATGGTGACCGCCGTGGTGGGGGATGGCACGGGCGAAATGCAGATGACGTGGTTTAACCCATTCGTTGAGCGCCAACTGCGCACCGGGCACGCCTTTGCCTTCAGCGGGAAGGTCGACAACTACCGCAATGTGCCGGTCATCCGCAACCCCCAGTTCGAGCCGCTGGACAGAAATCAACTCAGCACGGGCCGTCTGGCCCCTGTCTATTCGCTGACTGAGGGCATTTCCGTCCAATGGCTGCGCGGGGTGATCGATCGCACCGTGAAATCGTTCGCGGCCGAGGCCTTCGACTTCCTGCCGGAAGGTGTGCGCAGCAGCGCCGGGTTGCTGCCGCTGGCCGAGGCGCTGACGCAGATCCACTTCCCGGACAACCACGAGCGCCTGGCAGCCGCCCACCGCCGATTGAGCTTCGACGAGTTCTTCATCTTGCAGTTGGGCGTGCTGGCCGCGCGCCGGCGTTTCCGCGAGACGACCGCCCGGCCCCTACAATGCGCTGACGCCACTCTGGACGCGTTCGTCTCCGCACTCCCGTTCGAGTTGACCGCGGCCCAGCAGCGCGCCCTCAGCAACATCCGCGGCGATCTGACGCAGACCGCGCCGATGAGCCGCCTGCTCCAAGGGGACGTCGGCTCGGGCAAGACCGCGGTGGCCGCGGCTGCGTTGTGGCTCGCCGTCGCCAGCGGCACGCAGGGGGCCATCATGGCGCCCACCGAAATCCTGGCCGAACAACATGCGCGTTCTTTCGGCAAAATGTTCGAGAACCTGCCCCATCCGTCCGCCGGTCGGCCGGTGAAGGTGGTCCTGCTGACCGGCAGCGTGCGCGCCGGCGAGCGGGCCGAGGCGCTGGCCGCCCTGGCAGCGGGGGACGCGGACATCGCCGTGGGCACACAGGCCTTGATCCAGGGGGGCGTGGCTTTTCGCGAGTTAGCCGTGGCGGTGGTGGATGAGCAGCACCGTTTCGGTGTCGAGCAGCGCGCCGCGTTGCGCCAGAAGGGCGTGCAGCCGCACATGCTGGTCATGAGCGCCACGCCGATCCCGCGCAGCCTGGCCCTGACCGTCTACGGTGATCTGGACATCTCGGTCATCGACGAGATGCCCGCCGGGCGCACGCCGATCAAAACCAAATGGCTGACTTCCAGCCAGCGCGAGCGTGCCTACAGCTTTATCCGGCGGCAGGCCGCCAGCGGGAGACAGGCGTTTATCATTTATCCGCTGGTAGAGGAATCGGAGAACAGCGAAACCAAGGCGGCGGTCGATGAACACGCCCGGCTCAAGCAGACCATCTTCCCCGATCTGCGGGTGGAGTTGCTGCACGGCAGAATGCGTGGCGAAGAAAAAGATCGCGTCATGCGCGCCTTCCGCGCCGGTGAAGCGGACGTCCTGGTCGCCACCTCCGTGGTCGAAGTCGGCATCGACGTGCCCAACGCCACCGTGATCGTGATTGAAGGCGCGGAGCGTTTCGGACTGGCGCAACTGCACCAGTTCCGGGGCCGCGTCGGCCGCGGGGAGCACCCTTCCTATTGCATCCTGATCTCCGACGCCACCGAAGGGGATGGCATTAAGCGCCTCCAGGCTTTAGAAAGCAGCATCGACGGCTTTGCCCTGGCCCAGATCGACCTGGAGATGCGCGGCCCCGGCGATTTCTTCGGGACGCGGCAGAGCGGTCTGCCACCGCTCCACACCGCACAGCTCAGCGACTTGCGCACGCTGGAAGATGCCCGCACCGCAGCCCAACGCATGTTTGAGACGGACCCCGACCTGATCCGTCCCGAGCACCGTGCGCTGGCCGCCCGGGTCGCCGCGTTCTGGCAAGGCGCTGGGGACGCAAGTTAGTCCGGCACCGAAAACGTTTGAACGAGGACAGAAATCATGACACGAGCCCTTTACCCGGGCACCTTTGACCCGATCCACAACGGCCACGTGGACATCGCTGCGCGCGCCGCCAGCCTGTTCGATGAGTTGATCATTGGCGTGTACGATAGCCCACCGAAGACGCTGACGTTCGACACACCGCAACGACTTTCCCTGGCGCGCGAGGCGTTGGCCCATCTGGCCAACGTACGAGTGGCGCCTTACCACGGCCTCACCGTCACTTTTGCCCGCGAGGTGGACGCGTCGGTGCTGGTGCGCGGGCTGCGGGCTATCTCGGACTTCGAGTTCGAGTTCCAGATGGCGCTGACCAACAAGAAACTGGCGCCGGACGTCGAGTGCGTGTGCCTGATGACCAGCCTGGAATATGCCTATCTCAGTTCGTCGATCCTGAAGGAAGTCGCCATGCTGGGCGGCGACATTGTCAGCCTGGCCCCGGCAAGCGTACACGCGGCGCTGCTCGCCCGGTTCGCCCACCTCGGCCCGGATGGCGCCAGCACCGTGCCCATTCATACGTCGCGCGATTGAACTGTCTTTCCAGCCCTTGAGAACGCCATGGCCGGTCGCCGCGAAGCCCGCTTGGGTCGACCAGGCCAGAACCAGTTGGACGGATAAACCCGCAAGGAGGCGCATTATCGCCATGCACACCCTCATAGACGAACTCGAAAACCTGCTCAATAGCGCCATGCGGATGCCAGTCGGGGGCAAGCTCCTGATCGACGAGGCGGCGCTGCGTCATCTTGTCGAAGCGATGCGCGCCTCCTTGCCCGACGAGTTGCGCGTGGGCCAGCGCATCGCCGGCGAGCGCGACCGCATCCTGGCGGATGCCCGTGCCCAGGCGCGGCGCATCATCGAAGATGCGCAGACGCAGCTCAGCGCCAAACTGGACGAGCAAGGCGTGGTCCAGGCAGCCCGTCAGCGCGCCCGGGAGCTCCAGGCAGACGCCGAGAAGACGGCCGCCCATCTCCGCGCCGAGACCGATCAGTACGTGCTCAACCAGTTCAGCGCCCTGGAAAGCCGGCTGATTCGCGTGCTGCGCGAGGTGCAGGCGGGACAACGCACGCTCACTCAGGGGCCAGGAGACAAGCCGGGAACCGCCTGAACACACGCCAGGCCGAGCAGGGCGCCAGGT
>Ga0315283_10005878_pt1 | contig 10880 bp, 10 predicted proteins | sample YL17G09_0_MG_FD_204541 | JGI IMG/M metagenome (GOLD analysis project Ga0315283, IMG submission 204541) | Sediment microbial communities from Yellowstone Lake, YNP, Wyoming, USA - YL17G09_0 | ecosystem: Environmental > Aquatic > Freshwater > Lake > Sediment | place: USA: Wyoming | collected...
CTACGTCGAGGCTGCCGTCGCGGCGGGGCTCGACGTCGACGAGTTCGCGCCCCGGCTCTCGTTCTTCTTCAACGCCCACCTCGACTTCTTCGAAGAGATCGCGAAGTACCGAGCGGCCCGTCGGATCTGGGCCCGGTGGATGCGCGAGCGCTACGGAGCGAAGGGCGAGCGGTCGATGCAACTGCGCTTTCACACCCAGACCGCGGGGGTGTCGCTGACTGCTCAACAGCCCGAGGTGAACATCGTGCGTACCGCCATCGAGGCGTTGGCCGGCGTGATGGGTGGCACCCAGAGTCTCCACACGAACTCGATGGACGAGACGCTTGCGCTTCCCACGGAGAAGGCGGCCCGCATCGCACTGCGCACCCAGCAGGTGATCGCGCACGAGACACGGGTCGCGAACGTGGCCGATCCTCTCGGCGGGTCGTGGTACGTCGAGGAGCTCACCGACGAGATGGAACGTCGGGCTGAGGCGATCTTCGATCACCTGGATCGGCTCGGCGATGGATCCATGCTCGAGGGCGCCTTCCGCGGGATCGAGTCGGGTTACTTCCAGCGTGAGATCGCAGACGCGGCCTATGAGCTCGAGCGCAAGCTGAACGACGGCCGTCACCTGGTCGTGGGCGTCAACATCGCGCGGGAAGGCAATGACGAGACACCGCCCGAGACCCTCAGGATCGGTCCCGAGGTCGAGGAGCTGCAACTCAAGCGCCTGGCTCAGGTGAAGGCAGATCGGAACGACGAGCGGGTCCGGGTCGCGCTCGACGCGGTGCGGGCTGCAGCGGCCGAGCCGACCGCGAACGTGATGCCCTCGCTCATCGATGCTGCGACCACGCGGGCCACGGTCGGTGAGGTCACCAACGCTCTCGCCGACGTGTTCGGCCGCTACGTCGAGACGCCGGTCATCTGAAGGTGGATCCCACACTCCTGCAGCACGCACATGAGGCGGTTGGGTTCATGCCGGACGACGAGGGCATCGCCCTCTACGATGCCGGGCTGGCCGGAGCGGCGGCGGGACCGCTGCTCGAGGTCGGGACGTACTGCGGCAAGTCGGCGATCTATCTTGGCGCGGCCGCGCGTGAGCGCGACACGATCCTCTTCACCGTCGACCATCACCGCGGGTCCGAGGAGAACCAGACCGGTTGGGAGTTCCACGACGAGCGGCTCGTCGACCCACGTACCGGGCGCATGGACACGCTGCCCTCCTTTCGCCGGACGATGGAGGACGCGGGGGTGGAGGACGTCGTGGTTGCCGTCATCGGCAGCTCGCCCACGGTGGCGCGGCACTGGGCCACTCCGCTCGGGCTGCTGTTCATCGACGGCGGTCATGCGTTCGACGCCGCGCTCGCCGACTACGACGGTTGGTCGCCCCACGTCGCGCCTGGAGGGATTCTGGTGTTCCACGACATCTTCGAGGACCCGGCCGACGGTGGTCAGGCGCCGTTCGAGGTCTGGAAGCACGCCGTGGCGAGCGGTGACTTCGATCCCATCTCGACGACCGGCAGCCTGCGCTCGCTCCGCCGCGTCTCGCGGTAGCGATCAGCGGCGCGTGCCCCGTGGGGCGTACTCGGCCTCGATCTCGGCCCCGGCTTCGATGAGCTCTGCGGGCGTGAGGCCGACGGGGAGCCCTTCGCCGCGGAACAGGCCCGACGTCGGACCGCTGCCGCCGAGTGCATTCGCGGCGAGCACCACCGCCGCGGAGTTCCAGGTGGGCTGTTCCACGGGGTACAGCTCGCCGGCCTCGTCGAAGCGGTCGTCGTCGAAGTTCATCCCGGTCCAGTAGCCCCCGCCGTCGGCGCGCAGGAACTGCACCCAGGAGAACAGGCTGCGAGCCTGCTCGTCGGCACCGATCGCGTCGAGGGCCATCACGAGCTCGCAAGTCTCGGCCGCAGTCACCCAAGGGCGGTCGGAAACGCAGCGGACCCCGCGACCTTCGACGACGAAGGTGTCCCACCGGGCTGCGACCCGAGCATGGGCCGAGTGACCGCGCAGCGAGCCGCCGAGGATCGGGTAGTACCAGTCCATCGCCCAGCGGTCCTTGTCGAGGAAGCGCTCGGGGCGATGGGCGATCGCGATGGCGAGCTGCCCGAGGGACAGCTCCCAGTCGGGGCGCTCGTGACCGAGGCGCTCGGCGATCGCGATCGCGCAGCGGATGCTGGCGTGGATCGACGACGATCCCGTGAGGAGCGCACCGGGTGTGGGCTCGTCGCCGCGCCACGCGATCTCACCGGTCTCGGACTGGAGCGAGAGTGCGTAGTCGACCGCGCGTTCCACGACCGGCCACAGCTCCTCGAGGAAGCCGGTGTCACCGGTGATGAGGTAGTGGTGCCAGACGCCGTTCGCGACGTAGCAGGTGACGTTGGTGTCGAGAGCAGGGTCCTTGACGTCGTTCCCGACGTAGTACGCGTGCCAGCAGCCTTCATCGTGCTGCATCGAGCAGAGCCACTCGTAGGCGCGCTCGGCCTCGGTGTACCGATGCCCGAGATCGAGGGCCATCGCTGCTTCGACCAGGTTCCACGGGTCGCTGTGGTTCCCGGGCGTCCACGGGATGTTGCCGTCGGGGAGCTGGATCGACGCGATCGCGTCGACGGTCTCCTGGACCTGCTCGGCCGAGATGATGCCGGGGACGGAGGGGACGGCTCGGTGCTTCATCAGCTCATGACCTTCTGTACGTAGACGACGAGGCTCTTCCCGAGGACAGGGTTCAGCGCTCGATCGAGCGAGTTCACCCATGCCGGCTGCTTGATGATCTGCCAAGCCAGGAAGTCGTGGTACTTGCGAACGGTCCAGTGGCGATCGACCCGGTTCACCCCGGTTGCGCACTGCAGCCACCAGTAGGGCGAATGGAGCGCGTGGGCATGGTGCGAACCCCGGAGCCATACCCCCGCGGCCTCGAGCTTCGCCTCGAGCTCGTGCTGCCGGAAGATCCGGACGTGCCCGCCCGGAGTGTCGTGGTAGCGGTAGTCGAGCGCCCAGCACACGCGCTCGGGCCAACGAGTCGGCACGGTGACGGCCATGCGTGCCCCGGGCTTCAGCACGCGCACCAACTCGGCGATCGCGCGCTCGTCGTCCCAGAGGTGTTCGAGTACCTCGGACGCGATCACGCCATCGAAGGTCGCGTCGGGAAACGGGAGCTGCAGGGCATCTCCGTTGACCGCACCGCCCCGCTCGCCGTGCGGGAGCTCCCCGGCGTCGAGCATCCCGCCGAGCACCCCCCGAACCTCTTTGAGCTCAGCTTCGGAGTAGTCGAACGCGACGACGGTCGCGCCCCGCCGCCACGCCTCGAACGCATGACGACCCCCACCGCAGCCCATGTCGAGGATGCGCCCCCCAGCGGGTGTTCCCAGACGATCGAAGTCGACGGTGAGCATCAGCGTGCGCCGGCCTTCGGGTACTCGTCGAGCAGCCCGCGGTAGTGCTCCACGGTCCCCTCGGCGGTGCGTCGCCAGGTGAAGTTCGAGATGGCGCGTTCGCGTCCCGCGGCGCCGATGCGGGCCCGGAGCTCGGGGTCGCCGAGCGCGCGCAGGAGGGCACCCGCGAGCGAGTCGGGATCACCGGGGGGGACGAGCAGGCCGGTCTCGCCATCGTTGCCGATCACCTCGGGCACCGCGCCGCCGGTCGTACCCACGACGGGCACCCCGCAGGCCATCGCCTCGACGGCCGGCAGCGAGAATCCTTCGTAGAGCGACGGGACGCAGGCCACCTCGGCTTCGGCATAGAGCTCGACGATGCGCTCGGTGCTGACACCGGTGACGAACTCGACGGCATCGGTGAGCCCGAGGCGGTCGATGAGTGCCGGGATCTTGCTCTTGGGCTTGGGCTTCCCGATCACGACCAGGTGCGCGTCATTGCGCTCGGCCCGGACCTTGGCGAGAGACTCGAGCAGCGGCGCCAGGCCTTTCATGGGGACATCCGCGCTCGCCGTGGTCATGAGCCGGCCCGGTACCCGCGCGATCGCTGGTCGAGGCCCGAACACCTCCGGGTCCATGCCCACCGGCACGATGTGGAGCCGGTCGGCCGACACCCCCATCTGCTCGATGATGTCGCCCCGAGACGACTCCGACACCGTCAGGACGCGGGGCATGCGCCGTGCGACCTCCATCTGCATGTCGAGGAACGAGTACCACCGGCGAATGGTGAACCGTCGAAACGCGTTCGAGGCGTGGGCGACGTCGAGGTCGCGATCTACCGTGATGGGGTGATGGAGGGTGGCCAGCACCGGCCAACCGTCCTCCTCGATCATCGGGACCAGGCCACGGCCGAGGCACTGGTTGTCGTGGACGAGATCGAACTCCCCGCGTCGCTGCTGGAGCAGTCGGCGGACCCTCAGGCTGAAGGCCAACGGCTCGGGGTACCCCGCGCCCGACATGACGGCGAACTCCCTGAGGTCGATGCGGTCCCGGAACTCGTGCGGCCACGGCACCCGGAACGGGTTGTTCGCCCGGTACAGGTCGAGGCCGGGCACTGCTTCGAGCTGCTCGGGGTGCACGAGATCGGGGTAGGGAGGGCCGGAGAAGACCGTGATCTCGTGGCCGAGCTCGGTGAGCTCCTTGGCCAGCGCCCGCGTGTAGACGCCCTGTCCCCCACAATGAGGGTTGCCCCGGTAGACGAGGTAGGCGATGCGCAACGGCTGCTGGCCGGAACGCTGATGGACCGAAGGACGATGGACCGAAGGTCGATGGGCGGAAGGCTCGGGGCGAGACATGGGATGAACAGCCTACCGTTTGGTAGGCAGCGTTCTCCGGGCGCGCCCTTCACCGGTCGTAGCCTCGCCCCCATGGGTTTCCCACTGTCCTGCGCGCTGATCGCCCGCTCGGGGGCCGTGGGGGAGCCCCGGTGGAGCCCGGATGGGCGCTCCTTGGCCTGGGTGGAGGGCTTTGGCTCCCGGGCGGACCTGGTCGTGGCCTCGATGGAGGGCCGGGACCTGCCCGCGCTGGCCGCGCCTGCGGCCGTCGTCACGGCCGAGACCGGCGCGGCCGGGATTGGCTCCTACGGCGGAGGCGTGTGGTGCTGGGTCGGGTCCGAGCGCGTTGCCGTCACCGCGTCCGACGGCCGACTCGTGCTCGTCCCGAGTGCGGGTGGCCCGGCGATGATCCTCTCCGAGGACGGGCGGGCGGCGGCGCCGGCGGCGAGCCCCGACGGCGCCGCGATCGCCTTCGTGCTCGAGACCGACGATGCCTGTGCCGTGGTGGTCGTGGCTACGGATGGCTCCGCGGCGCCGGTGCGAGTTTCCCACGCCGACTACGCCTGGGACCCGGCCTGGGCGCCCGACGGGTCCGCGCTCGCGTGGCACGAATGGGACCTCACGGGCATGTCGTGGGACGAGTCGCGCATCGTGGTGGCCGGACCCGACGGGACGCGGGCCGCGGTCGTGGCGGGCGGCGAGGGCATCTCGGTCGGTCAGCCGCGCTTCTCGCCCGACAGTGCCTCCCTGGGCTACGTGAGCGACGCGACCGGCTGGTGGAACGTGTGGGTCGCCGACGCATCCGGGAGCGGCGCGGCGCCGCTCGTCACCGAAGAGTTCGAGCACGCGGAGCCCGCATGGGGGGCAGGGCAGCGGTCGTTCGCATGGTCACCCGACGGTGCGGCGATCGCGCGGTGTCGGAACGAGCTCGGATTCGGTCGCCTCGTGGTGACCACGCGCGCGGGGGTGTCGCGTGACCTCGCCAGAGGCTGGCACCACGGGATCGACTGGGGCGCCGGCGGCATCGTCTCGGTCCGGTCCGGTGCGCGCACGCCGCCTGCGGTCACCGTCACCGATCCTGGGGAGGGCGATCCTGGGGAGGGCGATCCTGGGGAGGGCGATCCCGGGGAGGGCGACCGTGGAACGGCGCGCCGCCGGGTGCTGGCCTGCGGTGTGCCGGCGGGGTTCGGGGCCGCGGGACTCGTCGAGCCCGAGCCGGTCTCCTGGCCCGGCCGCGATGGCGGCACCGTGTATGGGCTGTGGTTTCGCCCCGAGCACTCGGCGCGGGGCGAAGGCGCCGCGCCGCCGGTGCTCGTCGACATCCACGGCGGACCGACCGGGCAGGCGGGGGTGCAATGGAAGCCGTGGCACCAGTACTTCGTGACGAGAGGTTGGGCGGTCTTGGCTCCCGATCCCCGTGGCTCGACGGGCCACGGGCGCGCCTACACCCAGGCGCTCGCCGGCAGTTGGGGTTCGCTCGACGTGGAGGACTGCGCGGCGGGGCTGGCGCAGATCGGTCCGGCGGGGTGGGGCGATCCTGACCGGGTTGCCGTGACCGGTTCGAGCGCGGGTGGCCTCACCGCGTTGCTCCTGGCAGCGCTGCATGGTGAGCGGCTCCGCGCGGTGGTGAGCCGCTACGGAGTCACCGATCTGGTCGGCCTCGCGGAGACCACCCACCGCTTCGAGTCGCGCTACCTCGATCGCATCATCGGTGTGCTGCCGCGCGACGCGGACCGTTATCGCGATCGTTCACCTGTCACGCACGCCGGCGCGATCCGGATCCCGACCCTGGTGCTCCAGGGCGCTGCAGACCGAGTCGTGCCGCCGGCCCAGGCCACCGCACTCGTCGACGCGATCCGCGCTGCGGGCGGGACCGTCGAGCACCACGTCTATGAGGGCGAGGGCCACGGCTTCGCGCGCGAGGAGACCATCCTCGATGTGTACGCCCGCACCGAGGCGTTCCTCCGCCGGTGGGTGCTGGACTCGTGAGCGGGAGCGAACCGTGTGGGTGAGCGGGAGCGAACCGTGTGGGTGAGCGGGAGCGAACCGCAAGGATGACACTGGACTACCAGGGGCCACGACACGGTGCCGACCGGGCGGTGTTGCTCGCGCACGGTGCCGGCACCGACCGCAACGCGCCGGCGCTCGTGGCGGTTGCCGACGCACTCGCGGCGGTCGGGATCCCGTCGCTGCGCTTCGACTACCCCTACCGCGCGGCCGGGAAGCGACCGCCGGACCGACCGCCGGTGCTCGATGCAGCGACGCGTGACGCGGCAGCCGAGCTGGCGAGACGCACCGGGTTGCCCCCCGAGAGGCTTGTTCTCGGTGGCCGCTCGATGGGTGGTCGCTACTGCTCACTCGTCGTCGGCGCCGAGAGCGACCCGGTGCCGGCGCTCGGCGTGCTCCTGCTCGGCTATCCGCTCCAGGCGATCGGCAAGCCCGAGAAGCGCCGGGACGAGCACTTCAAGCGTCTGCGCTGTCCCGTGCTGTTCGTGAGCGGCACCCGCGACTCGCTCGCGCCGCGCCAGGTGCTCACGCGATCCGCTCGCAAGGTGAAGGGTCCGGTCGCGCTCCACTGGCTCGAGACGGCCGACCACGGGTTCCGTCCGCTCAAGCGGAGCGGGTGCACGATCGAGAGCGTGCTCGGCGACGTGGCTGAGACATGTGTCACATGGGTCGGCGCGCTGTGAGTGCCGAGCTGTCATTCCGGCGATGCCCACGCGAACAACCTGTGAATCCGCGGTGAAACGGCACCAATTGTTCGAGCATCCGAGGGAGCGTGGGCCACACTGGATCCATGCGCGTAGAACGTTCTTTTGCTTTCGTCGACCTCTGTGGCTTCACGCGCTTCACCGACCTCCACGGCGACGAGGAGGCGGTGGGCGTGCTGACCCGCTTCCGCACCGCGGTGCGTGAGATCGCGTCCGACCACGCCGTGCGTGTCGACAAGTGGCTGGGTGACGGTTGCATGTTCGTCAGTACCACCGACCGGCGTCTCGTGGAGGCGTTGCTCACCCTGATGAACAGGACCGAGACCTCCGATGTCGCGCTGCCGTTGCGGGGCGGTATGGCGATAGGTCCGGTCATCCTGCTCGAGGGCGACGACTACGTGGGGAGCTGCGTGAACCTCGCCGCGCGCCTCTGTTCGGCGGCCGGCCCCGGCGAGCTCCTCGCGACCGAGAACCTCATCCCGGCCGTCCCGACCTGGGCCGAGGTGGTGCAGGTCGGCCCGCTCGACGTGCCCGGGTTCGTCCAACCGATCGATGTCGTCCGCATCCAGGGTCCACCCAGGATGCGGATCGCGGCTGCGGGCTAGCCTCGGCGCGTGTCCGGCTACTCCACGCTGCGTTTCGAGACCCAGCCCATTGCGGGCGGTGGCGCAGTCGGCCGACTCGTGCTCGATCGGCCCGACAAGTTGAACGCGTTCACCGTGGAGATGTGGCGCGAGATGCGCGAGCTCGGGGCCGAGCTCCTCGCCGACCCCGGTGACCTGCGTGCGCTGGTCGTGATCGGGGAGGGCCGTGCGTTCTCGAGCGGTATCGACACGAGCGTGTTCACGTCGGATCGCGGGATCGACGAGGTCCTGGCCGGCGAGGCACCGCGCCATGAGAATCCAGTGATTGCCGGCATCCTCGCGGCGCAGGACGCGTACACATGGCTCGAAGAGGCGCCGTTCGCGACGATCGCTGCCGTGCGCGGCCACGCGTTGGGGGCCGGCCTCCAGCTCGCGCTCGCGTGCGACATTCGGATCGTCGCACGCGGGACCAAGCTCGGGTTGCTCGAGTTCAAGTACGGCATCATCCCGGACCTCGGTGGTACGCAGCGTCTCCCCCGGTTGGTGGGGCCGGGGAAGGCGAAGGAGCTCATCTTCACCGCGGCGCGCATCGATGCAGAAGAAGCGGGCCGGATCGGGTTGGCCGAGCGTGTTGTCGCGGACGAGGAGCTCGAGGAGATCGCGGCCGACCTCGCTCGCGAGATCGCCGCCCAGCCGCCCCTGGCCGTGCGCGGAGCGAAGCGCGCCGTGAACGCCGCCATGTCGGGCGAGACGGTGCGCGACGGGCTGCTGGTCGAAGCCGAGTGCCAGTCCGAATGTCTGCGTTCGGACGACATGAAGGAAGCGATCACGGCCTTCGTCGAAGGCCGTCCTCCGGTCTACGGCGCCCACTGACGCACTGCTCCACTGACGCGGCGCTCCATTGATGCGGCGCATGACCTCGGCCAATACCCTGGTGTTGATGGACCGGTACCTCGTGCGCCCCGGCGCGCCGCTCTCGGGAACGGTGCGCGCTTCGGGGATGACAAAGAACGCGGGACTCAAGCAGATGGCCGCAGCGCTCCTCGCGCCCGGCACCACGATCCTGCACAACATCACGCCCGTCGACGACCTCGATGTGATGATCGAGCTTCTCCGGGCGATCGGCGCCGATGTTGCATGGGACGGTGACGACACCTTGCACGTCGATGTTCCCGAGCAGCTCGTGCCGGAAGCACCCTATGAGCTGGTCAGCAAAATGCGTGCGTCGATCAACGTCCTCGGTCCGCTGCTCGCTCGGACCGGTCGGGCGCACGTCGCGATGCCGGGTGGTGACAACATCGGGAGTCGCAAGCTCGACATGCACTTCGCCGCACTCGCGGCGATGGGCGTTGAGCTCAACGTCGTGCACGGTTACATCGAAGCGACGTGCAACGCGCTGAGTGGTGCGCGCGTGGTGCTCGATTTTCCGAGTGTGGGCGCGACCGAGACAGTGTTGACGACCTCAGCGCTCGCGAAGGGTGTGAGCGTCATCGAGAACGCCGCGCGCGAGCCCGAGGTGGTCGATCTCGCCGAGATGTTGACCGCGATGGGGGCGAACATCGAGGGCGCGGGCTCATCGACGATTCGGATCGACGGAGTCGACGAACTGGTGGCCGTGGAACGCTCGATCGTCGGCGACCGCGTCGAAGCGGGCACACTCATGATGGCGTGCGTAGCCGCGGGTGGCGACATCACCGTCGAAGGCATCGCGCTCTCCGACCTGGAGACGGTGGGTCGCAAGCTCGTCGAGATGGGGGTCGAGGTGACGCCACTTCCCGAGGGTGTTCGGGTACGCCGTGAAGGTCGCGTCAAGGCGGTCGACGTCCAGACCCTGCCGTTCCCCGGTTTTGCCACCGACTTCATGCCGCTCGCGGTAGCGGTGCTTGCCACCGCGGATGGGACCGCGATCGTCACCGAGAACATCTTCGACAACCGGTTCGCGTTCGTCGACGAGATGAACCGCATGGGCGCCGACATCCGCACCGAGGGCCGCCACGCGGTCGTTCGAGGCGTGCCGCGGCTGTCGGGAGCGCCCGTGCGAGCCCACGACGTCCGCGCCGGCGCCGCGCTGGTGCTCGCAGGCCTCGCGGCCGAAGGCGAGACCGAGGTGCTCGCACCCCACCACGTCGAGCGGGGCTACCCCGATCTTCCGGGGAAGCTCCGGGCCCTGGGCGCCGACGTCGAGCGCATCGCGGACTGATCCGGAACACCTGCGATACTGAGGGCGTTGCCCACAGGGCCCAGCCATCCCGATTCGGAGCCGAGCATGCCCGCTACCGCCAGCCAGGAAGCCGACGTCCTCTCGGCGATCGAGGCCATCCGGCCCGCGTTGCAGGCCGACGGTGGAGACATCGTCTTCAAGACGATCGACGACGATCACGTCGTGCACGTCGAGCTCGTCGGGGCGTGTGGCACCTGTTCGCTCTCGACGATGACGCTCAAGGCCGGCGTCGAGCGGATCATCAAGGACCGCGTGCCGGGCATCACCGCGGTGGAGGCCGACAATATCGACGACGTACCCAGTTCCTAGGTGGGGAACTGAGTGCAGGTGGGTGCCCGCACGACTTCGGCGGCGGCCAACTCGGTGCCTGATCTGGTCGAAGCGGCAATCGTCGGCGATCGTGGCGCCATCGCCCGACTGATCTCGCTTGTCGAGGGGGGCGGCTCCGGTGCGACCGAGGCCGTCGCCGCGCTGTATCCGAGAACCGGAACCGCATACACGATCGGCATCACGGGCGCGCCCGGCGCGGGGAAGTCGACACTCACCGACCACCTGATCGGTCGCATGCGTCGTGATGGCGACGAGGTCGGCGTGCTTGCCATCGATCCCACCAGCCCGTTCACGGGTGGTGCGATCCTCGGTGACCGCATTCGCATGCAGGACCACGCGACCGATCCTGG
>Ga0315283_10005881_pt1 | contig 10878 bp, 1 predicted proteins | sample YL17G09_0_MG_FD_204541 | JGI IMG/M metagenome (GOLD analysis project Ga0315283, IMG submission 204541) | Sediment microbial communities from Yellowstone Lake, YNP, Wyoming, USA - YL17G09_0 | ecosystem: Environmental > Aquatic > Freshwater > Lake > Sediment | place: USA: Wyoming | collected...
CAAGATAGACCTGCATATTATAATGAAGTATTACAAAATCAATTAATGAATGCTGGTATGCCTAATAAAGATCCTGAAGTTACACCATTTACAAAAGCAAATATGCTAGCTCAAGGATTTAAAGATGTTAGTCAAAAATCTGCATCTACTAATACTTCTAAAGCTAAAGCTAAAGCTAATACTAAAGGAAAAGGTCAAGATAAAGGTCAAGTGTATGTTCCACCAACTGCAGTTAGCTTAACAGACAATCGTCAAGGTAATTATGAGTGGACTAATCCACAATCTCTTTCTAATCCACAACCTGCTAGTAATATTAGTTCTGTTGAATATGATCAATCTGGTGGGGATTTACCTAATTCTCCTGTAGGAAAATTATTTTCTTCAGATCAAATTGATACAGGTAAAGAAAAGTTTGATTGGAAAGGATTAGGTCAAATGGCTCTATCTAATTTGGCACCTTGGTTAAGACCTAGCAATGCTAATGATGACTTACCTCCAGACCAATTATATCCTGAATACTTTGCATTGGCTACCAATCAGTTAGAACCTGTACAGGCTCAGACATATCAGCCAATGTTAGATACTCCATATGACATTTCTTTGAATGACCAAATCAATGCTATTGATTCTCAAGCTAGAGCTGCTATCAGAGCAGGTGGTAATAACCCTGCTGCTCAGTCAATGATTATGGCCCAAGCAATAGAAGCTAAGAATAAAGTGCTAGGAGAACAAACTAGAATCAACCAGTCAAATAAGATGCAGGTTTATGATAAGAATAGAGCTACATTGAATGATGCTCAGTTAAAGAACCTAGCAATCTATGATCAACAATACGTTAGACAGTCTCAAGCTAAATCTAACACTAAACAACAATCTCTTGCTGCATTAAGTTCTATAGCTGCTAAGACTGCACAACAAAGAGCTTCTAATAGAAAGCTAGCTATTATGGAGAATATGTATAACTTCAGATTCTCTCCAAGTGGTAGAGCTATTAATATGAATGCTCCTGCTCAATTTGATTTATCAGGTAGTGGTTCAAGAAGAGGGGGTCTTTCAGGTGCAGGTTTACCAGCTAATAAGAGATTCACAATAGATTCTGTAACAGGAGAACCTGTTGGAATTAGAACATTAACTAAGGATGAGATGGCAGGTAGTGGTCCTTCTATGTCAGAAATAGATAACTACTTAGATAATCAAAAGAAAGGTGGTAAGACACCAAAGACAAAAGCTAGAAACAGTTCTATTGTAAGATCGTTAAAGAGTCTCTAACTATTTCAGTTAGAGTAAATTAACAAAAATCATTATCGCTCTTGGTAGATCCAAATTTTTAAATTACATTTGCTAACATTATTATTATGGCATCGTTTACAGATCAAATATCACAGTTTAACCCCTACATCCAGGAACTCCCAGTTGAGGCCATGGCCCAGGTTGGTATGGCCAAACAGGCTCAATATGACCAGGGTGTAAGAAAGGTTCAGAACTATGTTGACAGAGTGGCTGGTCTAGAAATAGCTAAGCCTCAGCATAAACAATATCTTCAATCAAAGATGGATGAATTAGGTAATAGATTAAAGACTGTAGCTGCTGGAGACTTCTCCAATCAGCAACTAGTTAATTCTGTTAGTGGTATGACAGGTCAGATCATTAAAGATCCTATTATTCAGAATGCTGTATATTCTACTCAAGCACTTAAAAAAGGAGAGGCTGATAGAGAGGTTGCTGTTAAGGCAGGTAAAACTTCTCCTGCTAATGATGATCTTTGGAATGATACAAAGTCTGCATGGTTTAATAATGAAGATCTTAACACCCCATTTGGTGGTAAGTTTATAGAACGTTGGGATGTTGATAAGAAACTTACAGAAAGGGCTGAGATGATATTAAAGAATCCAGATGTTGTTAATCAAGAACAACGCTTTAAACATGATGAAAAAGGTAATACGTTATACTATGGAACTGAGCCAGTTAAAGGTGCAGATGGTAAAGCAGTAATAGATCCTAAAACTAAACAGCCTGTACTTCGTCAAACTATTTCTACAGATCCTTCTAAAGGAGGACAGCCACAAGAGGATAATGCAATTACTAAAATAAGTATAAAGGGTACATCTGCTGAAAAGTTATACAACAACTTCCTAGATAGTTTAGATAGTAGAGACGCTCAACAATTAAAGATTGACGCTAGATATAAATATAAGAATGCCACAGCAGTATCATTTGCCCCAGACATTGCTAAATTCTATGGTGAGAAGAAAGCTTTCCAAAGTCAAGAGATAGTTAATTTAACTGGAGCATTAGCAGAACCAGATTTAACATCTGAACAAAAGGCTGCAATTACAGCTAGAATAACAGATCTTCAAAAACAGGAGAAAGATGGTGTGATACAGAAAGAATTTTTGTCTACAATGGAAGCACTTAAAGATCCTAGAAACTTAGAGAAGTATAAGGAAGATATATACACACAACAGCATTTAATGAACATGGCAAAAGACATGTCGTTTAAAAGTTATGAGCAAGAGATAAAGAGCAACCCATACATGCAGATGTTTATGCAGAAGCAAAACTATAATCTGGATGTTATAAAGTACAAGGATAATAGTAGACGTGAGTGGGCAGGCTATGATTTACGTGTTAGAGCACAAAACTTTTCTGAATTTTCTTCAAATAGAGATTATAAGTATAAAGTAGATAAAGACAATCTAGAAAATCCACCACCAGTAATTACAACAACTACACTTCCTACAGTAACCACTCCTAAAACAGTAGATGATCAATGGGCAGTTTCCACTGAAAAAGACGAGTTGATGAAAGGATTAAAAAATAAATATGCAGAAAGATTATTTCCAGGTCTGAATAACTTTCAACAAAGACAATCATTTCAAAAGTTATATGAAAGATATGATACAAATCCAAATGGAAATTATAGTCCTGATGAAGTGGAGTTTTTAGAACAATATAGAAAAGCTAACAATAATGCGATAGCAGCAACTAATTTAGCTAAAGCTGCTGAAAAACTACAACAAAAAGAAGATGCTAAAGCATATGAAAATATAGCAGGAGCTGGTGGATATTCAGGAGAAGATATAGGAAATGTAGTTAAAGCAATGGCACAATTTAAACCTAAAGAAATAACTGAAAAATACAATTATTTTAAAACTTATCAAGGAGGAAAATATTTTTCATTATATAAAGCTTATAATGGAGATGCTAGTATTCCAAAACAAAGAGAAATTAAAAACGCTATAGATAATGCTAAAACTTATGTAGGAAAAGCTACATCACAATCTTCTGAAAAGGTGGCACAATTCATAGCTGATAATACTCCAAAGAAACTTTCACAAGATATGGCACTTGATATGAACAATGACAAAACAAAAGCTGCTGTTAATAAATATCTTACTTCTGCAGCACTTACTGCAAGTGAAATTGGTGCTGGAGATGTTAAAAAAGTATTGGCATTGATAGCTGGTGAGGATGGTAGCAAAACAAAAGCTGTTGTAAGAAAACTTGATGATGGAACCACTCAAACAGTATTTATTAGTGCTAATGGATCAGATACATATACTCTTCCTATGAATGTAGAACAACGAGGGTTTTTTCCAGAGGTGAAACAAAGTAGTCCATATGGTTATCTAAAGAACTATATAGAAATTTCTCCTAATAGAACTGCAGATGTTATGAATAAAAGAGGTCCTCAAGTTGATCCTGTAAATGCTGTAAGTGCACCAATAACAGGATTTGATCTTCCTGGATTTATGGGTAGCCCAGATATAGCTCCACTAGTTAGATTTACTCCAGAAGGAAATCATGATAATAATGGAAGTTCCACTGATACATATCTTTTAAACATGTTTATAAAAGATCCTAAATCAAATATATGGAAAGGGCAAAGAGTTACTCCTAGGTATGTTCCATGGGGTGGCTTAGAAAATATAATGAATAATGTAGGTAAGGATGCTTACTATGAAGGATTAAAAACTTGGAAATAATATGGCAAGTCTTGAAGATAATTTAATGGAAGGTGAACGTTTACCAGTGGACCCAACCTTAGGAGCTCCTAATGTAGATCTACGTTCTACCAATTCATTACCACTAGAGATACCTGTTCCTAGTGGACCTCGTAGTGGTCCTATGTACGCTCCTGTGAGCAACAGAGGATATAGTCTTGCAGAACTTGCACAGATGGGTAATATGCCTGGTCCTGGAGGATTTGCTCAACCTTTCCAATCTATCTCTGAAGGTGAACTTTCTGCTAATCAACGCTACCCTGTATATGGTAGAGGTGTTGGTGACTTAGAAGATATTAATGCCCAACAACAAACTTGGTATGGTAATCTGACAAGAGGTGTTGTTAAAGGTGTTGGCAGAGCAGTGGGTACGTTTGCTCAAAGTTTAACAAACATTCCTAATACTATTTCTGCTATTAAGGATCGTGATATATCTAAGCTATCAGGAGATCCTGATGGTTATGAAGGAACTATTGATAAGTGGATAGAGAATCTAGATAATTTTATTCCTACATATAAATCTGCATATGCCAAAGCACATCCTTTTCGTGGTATCATTCCTTTTACAGAAGGAAGTTCTTATTTCTGGGGTGAAAAGTTTTTACCTAACTTAGGTTTTATGGCAGGTGCTGTAGGAGGTGCTATTGTACAAGATGTTGCTATAGGTGCTGTAACAGAAGGTGTTGGTGCAATTCCATTGGTATCATCTCAAATTGGTAAAGCTAGTTTATATTTAAACAAGTTATTTGCAGGTAGTAATGATGCTACAAAAGTTCTTGCAATAGGAGCTTCTTTAGGAAAGACAGGAACCCAACTTCTTAATGCTGAGTTATCTGCTGCAGCTAGATTAAACACTGGATTTAGATATGGTATGGCTATCTATGGTTCTGCTTTAACAGAAGCAGGAGTTGAATCTAGAGAAGGATATAGAAAGATTAAAGAAGAGTTGACTGATGCATATAAGTTTAATAATCTTGGTAGAGAACCAGAGGGTGAAGCAATTCAAGAAATAGAACAGTATGCTAGAGATGGTATGAATACTAGATTTGGTATTAACATGGCACTACTAACTGTATCTAACACATTGATGTTTGGTAACCTTTATAAGTCAATGATTAATGGAGGTGCTGGTGCAACTGCTGGTGCAATAACTTCTGTAGGTGAATTTGGTAAAATAGGATTAGCAGAAGGTAGTCTTGATGTATTTGAAAAGAAAGCTGCTAGCTCACTTGTTGGAAGAGTATGGGATAATGTTAGACCTCGTGCTGCTGTAATGTTTTCAGAAGGTGTATTTGAAGAAGGTGGACAGTTTGCAGCTGAGAGAGGAACATATGATTATTATACAAGAAAGTATAAATCTGCTAAGAATAAAGAAGAGTGGAATGGTATAAATGAAGTTATTAAATCCACTGTATATGGTATGGACCAACAGTTTGGTAGTCAAGAGGGTGTTGAAAATATGTTGATTGGTGCTCTTACAGGATTACTTGTAGGTGGTGGTCAGCAAGTGTATGATAATTATAAGGGAAGAGGTACAAATGCTAGACTAGCTAGTGCTATTAATGTTGTTAATCAATATGGTGTCACTGGTACATTGAAACAAATGTATGACAGTACAGTTACATCTGCTGGTATTTCTAAAGAGATGGAAGCAGCAAACGCTGCTGGTGATATATATAAATTTAAGAATTTACAAGAAGATCAGTTCTTCAACTTTGTACAATCACGTGTTCCTTCTGGAATGCATGATGTAACAATTGAGCAATTAAAGATGCTTAAAGATCTTCCTAAAGAAGAGTTTACAAAACTATTCCAATTGGATTGGAACAGTACAAACAAAGCAACTGTAAGTGAATACGTAGATAACTTAATCACCAAAGCAAATGAGATTAAAGATACTACAGAGTTAATTGATAGAACCTTTAAGAACCCATTTAAGAACAAACCAGATATTAATAACTTAGATACAGTTATTGAGGCTGGTAATTATAATACATTTGAGAATTACAAAACTGATTTAGCTTATTATGCTACAACAACTAAAGCTGTAGATAATAGATTAAATGCTATTCAACGTTCTGTAACTGATATGTCTCCTTTAGTTAATAATGGATTACTTCAACAACTTACTAGTGAAGAAGGATTAAAAGAGTTACGTGATTTCTACGAACAAAGAGCTGCTAGTTTAAATAAAACAGTCACTGAGTATACAAGTCCTGCTGACAGAAAGATGAATAGAGACCAAGTTAAGGCTCTACGTACAGCTTCTGAACAGATAGGTATTGAGTTAAATAGAAATGGTAAATTAGATGATAAGACCTTTGAGAAGTTATTAAACTTTGAATTAAATGGTCAATCTACTAGTACAGATAGTTCTATTCCTATTGGTAGTGCTTCTGAATTATTAAACTATGGTGTTGATATTAATAGATTGAATGAAAGAAAACAAAAAGCATCTAAAGCTTATGATGAGTTAACTACTAAAGAAGGCTTTGAGAAATACTTTGAAGAAGCAGAGAAGATGGCTTCTGATGCAGATGCTGTAGTTGCTGAAGAAGAAACAGAAGAAGCAGAATTACCAAAGGTAGAAACAGGGTATGAGTTTATAAATAAAGGTGGTCAGAAAGAAGCTATACAAGAAGGAAGAGAGTATACAAAAGTTAATTTTGATAAGGCTAAAGTAAATAAGATTGATGAGGATAGATTTGAGGTCATATCTCCTATTGGACAAGTTAGTTATTATGAAACGCAAGAGGCTGCAGATAATGCTGCTGAAGAAATTAATGATAAGATAAGTGATTTAACTAGATTTAAAGTTGTTGGTTTAAATGAGAATGGTACAGTTAAGGTGGAAGATAGTAATGGAAACATTCAGAATGTTTCTACTGATGAGTTAGTTGGATATGAAAAGATCCAAAGTGATCAAGAGAAGTTACAGAAGTTTGCTAATGATATAAATAAAGAACAAGCTGAGATTGAACTTAACTCTGGTAATGTTGCCACAGTTGATTCATCTATTCCTGTAAGATTAGATGAGGGTAAGTTGAAAGATGCTAACATATTGTTTGAATCTACTACCTCTCAATCAGAAGGAGATAACTTTATACCTAAGCCTCATCAAGCACGTGCTATTGAATTCTTAAATAATGTTGCTACCTTCCCTAACAGACCTAGAATCAAAGCTATATTAGTTACTCCTAACCAGGAGAATACTCTTGGATTAGATGGTCTTGCTGAGATGCAATATGGTAAACCTTTAGCTGATGTGACTGATGCCACTAACATAGACACAGGATTAGTGGTTGCTGTTTATGTGGAACAAGATGGTGACAATGTTTACTTTGTAGATAAAGAAGGTAAGCGTGTTGCTAAGGTGGGTGAGAAGATGGACATGAGTAAGGTGGTATTCAATACCATGCCTACTACAGAATTAAGATATGCTGATAAGTCTACTAGATATAGAGCTGATCAAAAAGACTTAGCTGAGGCTAAGGCTGCAGGATGGAAAGTTAAAAGAACTGAGTTGTTTGCTGCACCTGGATATAAAGTGTATGACTTCACAGTATCTAATGGTATTCCTGTTACTGTACAAAATGAAAGAAACAATATTGCTGGTACGTTAGTTCCTCAAGCTGTAATATCTACACAAGAAGGATTAGTTCAAGTATCTAGCACAGGTTTTATATTTAATAAAGGAAAGCAAATTAAGGTTCCTGTAGGTCATCCATTTGTTCAATATGGTGATACACTACAGGCTGTAAGAGGTAGAACCTTTACAGCCAAAGAATCAAAAGGTGTCTTTGAAGTTTTAAAGAAAATCTCTGAAGAAGTTAATAATCAATTAGCTGCTGGTAAGTCAATCAAAATCAATAGGTTATATTCTACATATTTGCAGAATGTATTATATTGGAAGAGTAAAGGTGCCAGCTCATCTAATCAAATCTTTATTAACACTAACACAATGAATCTTGAGTTAGGTAATCAGAAGTATGACCTAACTAAGATTGCTGAATCAGAAGATCAAATAGTTGAACAATTAAAAGGAGTATATCAAAATCTTAATAGAGATACACTTACTAAGAAGTTTCATGATAAGTTCTTGGAACCCCACATTGGTCCTGATGGCAATTTAATTATCAGTGAGTGGGATAATTACCAAACATATTTATTGGCAGACAAATATCCTGATGGAGCATCTAGATCTATTGGTGATACTCCTTTGTCTACAAACGTAGCTAAGGTTACAGATGCTGTTCCTTACAACTTCAAACAAAGATATGCTGTTCTTGAAGGACTAGAACTTCCTGAGCAAGTGGTAGTTAAAGCTGCCCAAGCACAAGAATCAACTAATGTTGTTAGTGCATATACTTTAGATGGTGTTACAGAGAATGTATTTGACCTATCTAGTGGCCCTGTGTTGTTCACAGCTACAATAGATGCAAATGGTAAAACATTTGTTAAGATCAATGATAACCAAACAGTTACAGACATCTCTAAAGATGAAGCTAAGATTAAACAAATTGTTGATGCTTTAAAAGCTAATGAAAGTTTTGATGCAAGTAAAGATGATGTTGGTATAGTTAAGGACTTCCTTAAGAATAGAATTGGTGCTGAGATTCAAAATGAAGCACAAGCTGCTTCTACAGCTCCTGTAGTTTCTGATGAGAAGACTGATATAGAAAGAAGAAGACAAGAAGAGTTAGATAAATATAAATCAGGAGACATTACAGTAGCTGGAGTTAAAGCTATCAATACTAAATATGACGCAGAGTTAGCTGCATTAGAAGCTCCTGTTTCTCATATAGAATCTAAGAAAGCTGAGTTAAAAAAACAAATTGAAGCTCTTCCTGATGATATGATATATGGTGCACATGTTACTGGAGATGATGTAGCTAAAAACATATATGATACACAGTTTAAATTTAGCTTAGGAACAGCATTGCAAGGAACTGTAGGTTTAACTAGTAAAAAAGGGTTGCTAGACTTAATGAATAATTTATTAGATGGTAAGTCTCCTCATAGAAATCAGTTTGGTGTATTCATTTTAGCATTTCCCAAATCTGAATTTGGAGAAATTTCTTCTGAAAGAAAAGTTAATTTGGATACAATTGAGTCTGATATGTTAGACAATTATCCAGAGTATCTTGAAGGTAAAATACCAACTAAATTTAATTTTGGTTATTTCAAAGATGGTATATTATCTACTAAAAATGCAGAACTATCTGCTTCCACAGAGTCTGTAACAGACTTAAGCAACTCTAAAGCTCCTAAAGATTCTGAATACAGAATGCTTGGTCAAGAGAAGACTGAAGGAATGACAGATGCTGAGATTGAATTGTTCAAAGAATGGCATGCTAAGAATGTTCCTAATATTCCTTTTGAGATATTAAATCGTATTATCACTACACAGGATGGTCAAAGGGCTTGGGGTGTATTTGAAGATGGTGTAGCTAAGTTCTACAAAGGTGGTCAGAGAGGTACAGAGTATCATGAAATATTTGAGGGTATATGGAAAGGTTTCTTATCTAATGAAGATCAACAAGCTATCCTTGATGAGTTCAAGGCTAAGGCTGGTAAGTTCAAAGATAGAGAGTCTGGTAAGATGTTATTCTATGAAGAGGCTACAACTCAACAAGCTAAGGAAAGAATAGCTGATGATTTTGCTGACTTCAGACTTGGTAAACTTCCTGCTAGAAGTATTGGTGAAAATATATTAAAGTTCTTTAGAGACATTATAGATTTTGTTAAATCATTTGTAAACAAACCTTCTAGAAAAGAAGACTTGTTCAAAGCTATTGATACAGGTAAATATAAGACTGCTACATTATCTCAAGCTGCTACATCTGCAGCTCCTGAATATAGAGCAGCTGAGGGATTGAATCAACAGCAAACTAATGATATTGTACAAGACATAACTGCCAGAGTGTTTAGAAACATCTTTGGTACAAACAAGTCATTGTATGAGATTTCTAATTTAACTGCTCCTGAAATATTTGGTGCTATTAAAGATGAATATACAGAAGAGAACAAGGTGGTTGGAGATAAGACTTGGTCTGATCTTGTAACTAAAACAAAAGAGTTCTTACGTACATTCAAAATTGAGTTTGATGAAGATAACGTATTGGATATCAACGCAGAAAATGTAACCAATAGAATGTATGCTGCTGAAGCATTCACTACAAACTGGAAGAAGAATTCTCCATATCCTGTTAAGTTAGTAGTGGGTACATTACAAGAAACAGTTCCTACAAACCAAGTGAATAGTTCTACATTATCTTTACCTAAAGCAGCTGTCACTGAAGGTGCTACGAAAGGCTTCTTAAAGCTTTTGAACTTCAGTAGAGCATTTGCTACAGTGATAGATAAGTTAGCTAATACCACTAAGGTGAGCAAGATGGTAGATAAATTGGTAGACTTAGCTAAGTATGACTCTAACTATGTTAGATTATTCACTCGTCTTAAGGGTGATAGATCTACAGGAGAGATAGACTTTAGTAAGTTTGAACCACATGATTGGAGATTGTTTGTACAGTTCTATCAGACCTTTACAAAACAAAACCCTAAAGCATTAGTACAATATGTTACTAATGGAGAAGTGTTTACAGCTCCTGCTAATCAATTTACTATAACTAAGCAAACTAAAGAAGAGTGGGTAAACAATCTTAAAGACTTATCTACAGATCCTAATTCTTTTGTTAGATATAACAAAACTGAAAGAACCTATAAGGTGATGTCTACAGAAGGTGTAGATATTAGCACACCACAAAAGATGGTAGACTTCTTAAATAAGATAGGTATTACATATACTTTAGATACATATTTGAAATTAAAACCTGAGCAAAGAGATGAGTTTGTTAAAGCTGTAGGTGCTATC
>Ga0315283_10005882_pt1 | contig 10876 bp, 8 predicted proteins | sample YL17G09_0_MG_FD_204541 | JGI IMG/M metagenome (GOLD analysis project Ga0315283, IMG submission 204541) | Sediment microbial communities from Yellowstone Lake, YNP, Wyoming, USA - YL17G09_0 | ecosystem: Environmental > Aquatic > Freshwater > Lake > Sediment | place: USA: Wyoming | collected...
TGCCTCGAGGGGTGGCTCACGCTCACGGCGCTCGCCCAGGCCACGCAACGCCTGCGGGTCGGCGTGCTCGTCACCGGCATGCCCTACCGGCACCCGACGGTGCTCGCCAACATGGCCGCCACGCTCGACATCATCTCGAACGGTCGCCTCGAGCTGGGCATCGGCGCCGGCTGGAACGAGGAGGAGGCCAACGCCTACGGCATCGACCTCGGCAGCCTCACCGAGCGGTTCGACCGGTTCGACGAGGCCTGCGAGATCATCACCGGGCTGCTCACCCAGCCGTCCACGTCGTTCGACGGCCGCTACTTCACGCTGACCGACGCCTACTGCGAGCCGAAGCCCGTGCAGCGGCCGCATCCGCCCATCTGCATCGGCGGCACCGGCGAGAGGCGCACGCTGCCCGCCGTCGCCCGCTGGGCCCAGCACTGGAACCACCCGGGGGCCTCGGTAGCCGACTGGCAGGCCAAGCGCGATGTGCTCCACGCGTGCTGCGCCGACATCGGCCGCGATCCGTCCGAGATCACGACGTCGATCCACCTGCGCCTGCCACCGGAAGGGCCCGGCGCCCTGGCCGAGCAGGCCGCGGCCTACGCCGACGCCGGCATGGATCTCGGCATCGTGTACATCCCCCAGCCCCACGATCCCGCCGTGCTCGAGCCCATTGCCGAGGCTCTCGCCCCGCTCGCCGACTGAACCTGCAGCTCAGAGCAGTATTTGGGGTGGTACTCGACTGTCTACCGACTGGTCGGTAGGCTGATCGCATGACGCTGATCGATGACTCGGTGGCCTCCGATGACAAGCCCGGCGACGACAAGGCCGGGTCGCTCCTGCCGGTCATCCGGGTCATCCCGAAGTCGGCTTATGAGAACCCCACCTGGAAGGGCCTGGCGTTCTTCGCCCGTGACCTGGTCGTCTACGGACTGATCGTCTGGGGCCTCACCGCCACCGACAATCCGTTGTTGTTGGCGCCGCTCTGGATCATGTCGTTCGTCGTGGTCTCGGCCCTGTTCATCATCGGCCACGACGCCGCCCACGAAGCGCTGTTCAAGAGTCGCCGCCTGAACTCGGCGGTCGGCCATGTCGCCATGTTGCCGTCGTGGCACGTGTACGCCGCCTGGGTGCTCGGCCACAACCGCATCCATCACGGCCACACCGTGCGTGAGGGCATGGACTTCGTCTGGCATCCCGTCACCCCCGAGCAGTTCCAGGCGATGAACCGCTTTCAGCGGCTGCGCCACAAACTCGAGTGGTCATGGGCCGGTCCCGGCGCCTACTACCTGCGCGAGATCTGGCTCAACAAGATGATCACCTTCGACCCGCCGGCCAAATGGGCCAAGCCGATCCGCCGCGACCTCATCTTCATGTTCGGCTTCCTCGGCCTCGCCGTGGCGCTGTTCGGCGGCCTCGGATGGGCGATCTACGGCACGCCGATCGGCGTCGTCTGGATGATCGTCAAGGTGCTGGTCATCCCGTTCCTGGGCTTCAACTACGTGATCGGGTCGGTGGTGCACGTGCACCACATCCAGCCCGGCATCCGGTGGTACCCCCGCCGCCAGTGGACCAAGTTCCGTGGCCAGGTCGAGGGCACGACGATCCTGCGGGCCCCGTGGGCGATCAACCTGTTCTTCCACTCGATCATGGTGCACATCCCGCATCACGTCGACATGCGCATCCCGTTCTACGGGCTCGAGCCGGCGGCGGCCGCCATCAAGGCGAACTTCCCCGATGTGGTGCACGACGAGAAGCTCCGCTTCCGCGACTTCGTCGCCAACACACGCCAGTGCAAGCTGTACGACTTCGAGAACGGCCGCTGGATGACCTACGTCGAGGGCGACGAGATGCTGGCCCACGCCGGCCCGGAGGATGCGGCCCGGGGCGAGCGTCAGCGGTTCGCCAAGGGCACCCTGGTCAAGTAGCTACTCGAGCAGGTCGACCACGAAGACCAGCGTCTCGTTGGGGCCGATCGCCCCGCCGGCACCGCGGGCGCCGTAGCCGAGGTGAGGCGGGATCGTGAGCTGACGGCGGCCACCGGCCTTCATGCCGGCGACGCCCTGGTCCCAGCCGGCGATGACCTGCCCGGCCCCGAGGTTGAACTGGAACGGGTCGTTGCGGTTCCAGGACGAATCGAATTCCTGGCCGTTCGACCACGCCACCCCGACGTAGTGCACCGTGACCGGCCCACCCGGCTGCGCCTCGGCGCCTTCCCCGATCTCGAGATCGGTGATGATCAGTTCGGTGGGAGGGGCTTCGGTGGGGATCGTGACCACGGGTTTCTGCTTGTCGTTCATGGCCGGCACCGTAGCCGGGAAACTTCTGGCCACGGACGCACCTGACCCGAACGTCGGGGGTTTACGGGTAGCTCTTCGTCTGCGGCTCTGTCTGGGGATGGAGCGTGTTCGTGCACCTCGACCAGGAGCCCACCATCTCCCCCCAGGCGGATACCGATACCCGCGCCAACGCTGAGATCCCTTCGGACGCGGGCACACCTCCTCAGGTGCTGACCGACCTGGTGGGCCCGCCGGGAACCGAGGCGACGCCGTCTCGCCGCTCCGGTGGCCGCCACCCCCGGCGCCGTCGCCCCGTGCTCGCCATCCTGGAGGTGATCGGCCTCGTGCTGCTGGTGCCGGCATTCTCGCTTTTCCATGCGCTCCAGTCCCCGATCGATCATGTACGCCACCCAGGTGCGGCCCGGGTCCATCCACTCGGGCCTGCTCGGCGGCCTCGTGTGGATCGACCCGAAGCTCACGCGCTTCGAACTGCACCCGGGCCTCGAAGAGCCCACGGGTAACTGGGCAACACCGGCGAAGGTCCCTGAGGACGTTCGTCTGACGCTGATCGTCGCCTTCAACGGCGACTTCCGCGTGAAGGACTCCAAGGGCGGCTTCTTCCTCGAAGGCAAGACCCCTATCCCGCTGCGCGTCGGCGCGGCCTCGTTCGTCATCACCAACGACGGTGCGGCGACCGTCGGGCAGTGGGGACGCGACGTGACGATGCAACCGAACGTGGTCGCCGTGCGCCCGGAACCTCGATCTCATCGTCGATGGTGGTCAACCGGTCGTAGGTCTCGACAACAACGCCAACGGCAAGTGGGGAGCCACCTTCGGCAACAAGGCGCCGGTCTCGGGGCGCTCGCCCTCGCCGAGCTCATGACCCGGGCCGGCTGCGAGCGGGCCATGGAGCTCGACATCAACGAGGTCTGGACCAACTTCAACTTCTACGGTGCGCAGACCCCGGGTGATCCCGCATCGGTCATCGGCACGAAGCTGTTGCCCGAGCAGCACAAGCCCGCGTCGCGCTACCTCAGCAACGACGCCCGTGACTTCATCGCGGTGTTCAACCGCAACCCCTGAACGCCATCCGTGGAGCCGTAGGTCGTCGCCTCAGGCGTTGACCTGGGCGATCACGTTCTCGCCGAACGCGGCCAGCTTGTCGCCGATCTTGGTCGGGTTGAACGACAGCGGCGGGATCATCACACGGCTCACGCCCATCTCGGCCAGCTCACCGAGCGCCCCGACCGGGTCGGGGGCGAACGCCGCCGCGCCCCCCGTGGTGATCTCGATGGCGTCGGGGTCGCGCCCGGCCTGCTCGGCGCTCTCACGCATGATCGTGAGCAGCGCCCGCAGCTCGTCGTTCGATCCCTTGCCGGGGAAGAACCCGTCACCGAGCCGACCCGCCCGACGGGCGGCGATCGCCGTGTGGCCTCCGATGACGACCGGCACCGAGCCGTTCACGGGCTTGGGCTGGCTGATCGCCCGGTCGAAGTTCACGAACTCGCCGTGGTACGAGGCCTTCTCCTCGCCCCAAAGCGCCCGCATCACGTGGACGTACTCGTCGGTGCGGCGACCCCGGTCGGCGAACGACACCCCGAGGGCGTCGAACTCCTCCTCGAGCCAACCCACCCCGATGCCGAGGATGAGCCGACCGCCCGACAGCTTGTCGAGGGTGGCGCACTCCTTGGCCAGCACGACCGGGTTGCGCTGCGGCAGGATCAGGATGCCGGTGGCCAACTTGAGGGTCGTCGTCTGGCCGGCGAGGAACGACAGCCAGATCAGCGGGTCGGGGATGTCGACGGTGTCGCCGCCCTGCATCCGGCCGCTCGGGTCGTAGGGGTACTCGGACTCGTACCCGTCCGGCACGATCACGTGCTCGACGGTCCAGATGCTCTCGAAGCCGGCGTCCTCGGCGCCGCGACCCATGGCGGTCGCGCCCTCGGGTGTCGCGAACGGGCCGGTGTTGGTGAAGATGAGTCCGAAGTCCATGAGTCCCCCTGAATGCTCTGGTGGCGTCACCGTAGGCGCCGGCGGCGGTCGGGGAAATTCGTCGCTACGTGGCGGTTTGCTCATCGAATGCTCATCCCGTGCGGCCAGGATGGCGGCATGGATGACCGATCGGCACTCGCATGGCTTGCTCGACGGGCCGGCTTCGGGCTCGCGCCGAACGAGCTCGATGCCCAGGTGGTCGCGGGGGTCGTCTCGACGCTCGACCGCTTGGTCGATCCCGACCGGCAGGGGGTCGCACCGGCCCCGGACCCGTGGGCCACGCTCGACCTTTCCGGGATCGACCCGCGGAACGTGTCCAATGAGCTCCGTGGCGGGGTCATCAGCGGCTGGCTGGGCGCCATGGCGACGACGCCGCGCCCGCTCATGGAGTGGATGCGGTGGTTCTGGCACGGGCACTTCGTCACCAGCCAGACCGTCGTACACGATCCGCGCATGATCGTGACCCAGCTCAGGATGTTGGGCGACCTCGCCATGGGTGACTTCCGCACACTTCTGCGGGCGGTCACCGTCGACCCCGCCATGCTCGTCTACCTCGACGGCACCCGCAATCGCCGCCATCAGTTGAACGAGAACTACGCGCGGGAGGTGCTCGAGTTGTTCTCGCTCGGCATCGGTTCGTTCAGCGAGGACGACGTGGGTTCCAGCGCCCATGCCTTCACCGGCTGGTACGTCGATGTCCGGACCGGCGAGTCCCGCTTCGCCGCCGATCGGCACGACGACACCCTGCAGCAGTACCTCGGGCGCGCCGGCGTGCACGACGTCGAAACTGCGATCGACGCCATCGTCGAGCAGTCGGCCTGCGCCCCGTTCATCACGGCCAGGCTGGCCCGCGCCCTGCTCGGTCCCGAGGTCGACTCGGGGCTGATCGACCGCCTCGCTGGCGAGTTCCGCCAATCCGGTCTGCAGATCCGGCCCCTCGTGCGATCGATCCTCGAGGTCGGCCTCGACGGCGCCTCGACGTCGATGATCACGACTCCCGTCCCGTGGGCGGTGGCGGCCAGCCGGGCCACCGGATTCGACCTGACGGCTCGGCCGCGAGAGGTCATCAACGCGTTGCGGGCCGCGGGCCAGCTGCCCACCGTCGCTCCGAACGTCGGCGGCTGGCCGAGCGGACCGGCGTGGCTCACCTCGTCGGCGACCATGGCCCGCGTCGAGATGTCCGGCGGGCTCGCCGCCGCGGCCGCGATCGACAACCCGGCGCGCGTTGCAGCGGCCGCCGGCGATCTCGACGGTCTCGCCGATGCCCTCGGCCGACCCGAAGGTTTCGAACCGGCCACCCGCGCCGGATTGCGGTCGCTCGGCTCGGGACCGGATCGGTCGTCCGCCGTGCTCACGGTCGCCCTCGCGTCCCCCGATCTGGTCGTGGTCTAGGTGCTCCCGTGGTGAGTCGCCGCCAGTTCCTGGCGCTCGGCGGGGGAGCGACTGCAGCCGCGGCCGCGGCCGTCGGCGGCACCGCGTTGTGGCGCACCCAGATGCACGAGCGGGTGAACGACTCGTTCGGCACGGACCCGACCGGGGCCTCCACGGCGATGGGTCCGCCCGCCCGCTCCGGCCGGGTGCTCGTCGTCGTCCAGTTGGGCGGCGGGAACGACGGTCTCAACACGCTGGTTCCGCTGGGCGACGGCCGCTACCACGACAACCGACCGAGCCTCGGGGTGGCCGAGGCCGACGCGTTGACGCTGACGGGACTCACGACCCACGGCCTGCACCCGGCGCTGGCGCCCCTGGCGGGATGGTGGGATCGAGGTCGCCTGGCGGCCCTCGAAGGCATCGGCCTGCCCGGTCAGAGCCGGTCGCACTTCCAGGCGCTCGACACCTGGTGGCGGGCCGCGCCGGGCGAGGCGCAGCGCACGGGCTGGCTCGGCCGGTGGCTCGACGCGGTGGGCGATCCGTCCGATCCACTGCGGGCGATCGCCATCGGGTCGGGCTCGCCGGCCCTCCTCGGGGTCGAGGCCACCTCGACGGTGATCCAGGATCCGACCGACTTCACCCTCCGGGTCCCTCGAGGTGTGACGGCCGACGAGCTCACCGCCGCGTTTCTCGCCACCGCCACGCCGATGAGTGGCGACTCGTTGCTCGCCGCGGCCCAGCAGTCGTTCCCGGCGACGCTCGCGGCGGTGGCCGCGCTGCAGCCGGCGCTGAGTCCCGTTCCGGGCGCCGGTGGGGGCGCTGACTCCAGAGCGCCCGCGGACGCTGGTGCGGTCCCGCCGGACGGTCCGGCCCCGGTGCTGGCGCCCTTGCTCGACGCGGCGGCCAGGATCATCGACCTGCAACTCGGCACCGAGGTGATCGTCGTGAGCATCAGCGGCTTCGACACCCATGCCAACCAGGCCGCCACGCACCCCGTGCTGCTCGCCGATGTGGCTCGCGGCATCGACGGGTTCCTCGCCTCGATCGAGGCCCAGGGTCGCGCCGACGATGTGGTCCTGATGACGACCAGCGAGTTCGGTCGGCGGGTCGGCGAGAACGGAAGCGGCACCGATCACGGCCAGGCATCGGTGCAGTTCGTCGCCGGAGCACCGGTCGCCACTGCGCAGGTCGTCGGCACGTCCGACCTTGGCCACCTCGATCAGGGTGACCTGCCGATCGCCGTCGACACCCGGTCGCTCTATGCCGCCGCGCTCGACTGGCTCGGAGGGCCGACCGACGACGTGCTCGGTGGCACCTACGACCGGCTCGGCCTGTTGCGCGCCTGACCGACGATGGGTGTCGAGCGATCGTCGAAGTTCGCTGTCATACCCCCTCGTTAGGGTGCAACCGAAGGTCGATGTCGGGGTCCTCTGGGCGGAGGTTGGGGCGGCGGCGAGGGCGGGCCGGGCGGGGGACGAGATGAACGAGCTGGACGAGCTGGACGAGATGAAATTGCTGGACGAGTTGGAGGGGGTTGGACGAGCTGGACGAGATGAAATTGTTGGACGAGTTGGAGGGGGTTGGAGATGGAAGTCTTGAGTGAGGCTGCCGGGGACGCCGGGACCATTGGGGTGCTTGGGGCGGTTGGGGTCGCCGGTGCTGACGGCGGTACGGCTGGTTCTGACGGCGTGGTGATGGAGCGGCTGGAGGCGCAGATCTGTGCGATGGCGGCCCGGCGGGCGGCCGATGACTGTGCCTGGTTGCTGCTGATCGCCGAGTTCGATCGGCGCGAGGGCTATCTCGGCTGGGAGTGCCAGTCGACCTCGTTCTGGCTGAGTTGGAAGTGCGGTCTGTCCATGGGCGTGGCCCGTGAGCGGGTGCGCGTGGCCCGCTCGTTGGAACATTTCGCGTTGGTGCAGGCCGAGTTCGCCACCGGTCGGCTTTCGTATTCGAAGGTGCGGGCCATCAGCCGGGTGGCCACAGTCCACACCGAGCAGTTGCTGGTCGATCTGGGCCTGGCCGCCACGGCCGCCCAGTTGGAACGGATCTGCTCGGCGTATCGCCGGGTCAGTCACCGCGACGCCCCGTCCGGTCTCGACGCCCCGTCCGGCCTCGACGGTCTCGACGATCTCGACGAGCAGGCGCAGGCCGATGCGCTCGTCGAGCGTCAGCATCTCGCGATGTGGCACGACGACGATGGCCTGATGCAGGTGCGGGCCGCCATCGTGGCCGACGATGGTGCGCTCGTCGAAGCGGCGATCGCCTCGGCGTTCGAGCACCTCACGAATGCTGCTTGTATCGCCGACGTTTCCGCGGCAACGCCGACCCGGGTCGATGCCCTGGTCGAGATCGCCCGGGGGTACCTGTCGTCGGGGCCGGTATCGGCGAAGGTCGAGCGGCGACATCTGCTCGCCCTCGTCGATGTGGGGGTGTTGACCCGCGACGGCGAACTCGGCTTCGACGTCGAGGGCCGTTGCACGATCAACGGTCGACGCCTCACCCCCGACACCGCCCGCGAGTTGGGTCTCGACGCGGCGATCACGACGATCTTGTTGGACCATCGCGGCCTGCCGCTGTCGGTCGGCCGCCGATCACGAACGGCGACACCCGCGCAACGGCTCGCCCTCGAACTCCGCGACGGCGGTCACTGCCGCTTCCCCGGCTGTTCGAGTCGCCACGTCGACGTGCATCACATCATCCCGTGGGAGATCGGCGGCCTGACCGATCTCGTCAATCTCGTGCTGTTGTGCCGGTTCCATCATCGACGGGTCCACCACGGTGGCTACAACGTCACCCTCGATCCGCAGAGCGGTGGCGTCGATGTCACTCGCGCCGACGGCACGATCGTCGCCAACGAGCCCGTCGACCTCGACGCCGCCCTGCCCCGACCCGACATCGCCGACGACACCATGACCCCCGGCGAAGCCGGCACTCGACTCGAGCTCGACGACATCGTCGAAGGCCTCGCCTGGCGCGACGACCACGGCCGAGCTGACCACGACCGGGAGAACCACGACCGGGACGACTGATCCAGTCGCCGGGCCCGGTGCTCAGGTCTCGACCACTCGGGTCTCGATTGCTCAGCCTTCTACGAGGCGCTCGAACTCCTCGTCGCGCTCGCCGGTCGCCGACTTGTCGGCGAGCTGCTCCATCCACTGCTGGGCCTGCTCCATCTCGAGCGCGTCGACCAGTGCCTTGGGGATCGCCTTCATCACATAGTCGGCGGGCATCGGCGGGGCGGTGTCGACCTTGCGGGCCATGGCCTGTTCGATGATCGGCGCCCAGTGCTCGGCCTTGGCGGTGCTGGCGGCTACATCGCGTTCGATGAACTCCGGCAGCACCTCGGTTCCGAACAGTTCGAGCGATTCCATGATGTGCTCGTGGCGGTTGTTGCCGGCCTGCATCACAAAGATGAGCTGGTCGACGCCGGCGTCTTCGTAACGGCGCAGGAACTCGCGGAGCTGATCGGGGGTGCCGATGGCGCCGCGCAGGCCGGTCTCGTCGCCGGCGGCCGCCTTGGCCCCGAGGGTCTCGGACTTGGCGGCGATGGCCGCCTCGGGCGAGTAGCCCATCTTGCCCCGGCGCTCCTGGAACTCGTCCCACACGTTGGTCTCGGCCGGGCGATGCTCACCGAACACGTAGAAGTGGGCGAGCGAGTAGCCGAAGAAGTTGCCGCCCTCGAGGCCGCGCTCGATGGCGACGGTCTCGTCGCGGGCGCACATCATCGGCGTGACGCAGGCGACCTGGGGGTTCACGTGCTGACCGACCGGAATGCACTTGTCACGGAGCGTCTGTTCGTAGTCGGCCACCCAGTGCCGGGCATCGTCGGGCTCGATGAAGGCGAAGCTGAGGGCGCCGATGCCTTTCTCGGCGGCGAGCAGGATCGTGTCGCGGCGGCTGCATGCCACCCACAGCGGAGGGTGCGGCTTCTGCACGGGCTTGGGCACCACGTTGCGCGGCGGCATCTGCACGAACCGTCCGTCGACGCCGGTGAAGGGCGTCTCGGTCATGCAGCGCAGCGCGACCTCGAGCCCTTCGAGCCAGGCTTCACGCTTGTCGGCCGGATCGATCCCGAACCCGCCGAGCTCGGCCTCCGACGACGACTCGCCCGATCCGAACTCGACCCGACCGTTCGACACGAGGTCGAGCATCGCCACCCGCTCGGCGGTGCGCGCCGGGTGGTTGTAGCCGGGCGCGGTCTGGATGATGCCGTGACCGAGGCGGATGCTCTTGGTGCGCTGGCTGGCGGCGGCGAGAAAGACCTCGGGGGCCGATGAGTGCGAGTACTCCTCGAGGAAGTGGTGCTCGACCTCCCACACGTACTGGATGCCGAGCTTGTCGGCCAGCTCGACCTGGTCGAGGGCGTCCTGGATGAGCTGCTGCTCGCTCGTGTCGTGCCACGGGCGGGGCAGTTGGTGCTCGTAGAAGATGCCGAACTTCATGGAAGGCCCCCCGGGGCAGTTGTGGCGTGGATCTGTGGGTCAGCCGAGCGGGTAGTTCCCCGTCGGGTCGACGACCGTGCCGTCGGCTTCGCGGACGATGGTGCCGAGGCTGAGCATCTCGTCGATCAGATCGTCGGCATCGGCGCGACCGGCCGTGGCGTGGTCGATCTCCCGCATGGCCAGCTGCAGGCCTTCGTGGCGGCGCAGCAGCACCGAGTCACGGATGGCCTTCTGCCACATGAGGTCGATCATCTCGGTGCCGTCGTACTTCTGGCCGGAACTGCCGACCCACGACCGGTCACGCATCTCCGACAACGCGGTGCGAAGCCAGGCGACGTGCGGGGTCTCGTCGGCCCGCACATAGCTGATGATGCGGGCCGCCTCGCCGTCGCCGGCCACGAGGTCGGTGTCGCTCAGCACACCCTCGGCCCAGATGAAGCCGTGGAACGCTGAGATCTCGATGAACAGCAGGCCGATCATGCGGCCCACGACCATCTCGAGCGTGAAGTCGACGTCGGTGGGCAGCACGCGGGCCGCAACGGCCGCTTCGTGCAGGGCGGTGAGCTCGGCGGCGGTGCGGGTGCCTCCGCTCAGACCCATGCGCGCCAGCATCTCGGCGGTCTGATCCTCGGTGACGGGGTTCTCGAAGGCGATGTCGCGGGCGGCGAACCACATGAGGTTGTGGCCGGCGATGTCTTCGAAGCCGGCTTCGTCGCGGGCGTGGGCCTCGAACAGGCCGCCGCCGATGTGGTCGATGGCGGTGCCGGTGATGTCCTCGTCGAAGCTGGCGCGGAAGTCGGGGAT
>Ga0315283_10005883_pt1 | contig 10876 bp, 13 predicted proteins | sample YL17G09_0_MG_FD_204541 | JGI IMG/M metagenome (GOLD analysis project Ga0315283, IMG submission 204541) | Sediment microbial communities from Yellowstone Lake, YNP, Wyoming, USA - YL17G09_0 | ecosystem: Environmental > Aquatic > Freshwater > Lake > Sediment | place: USA: Wyoming | collected...
GTGATCGGGGAGCTTGTCTGGGTCCAGCCGCGGATCAGGCACGTTGGCCTCCGGTCTTGACGAACGTTCCGTCATCGAGTTCGCGCCAGGCGAGGTCCAGCTCTTCCCGGGTGTTCATGACGATGGGCCCCCGCCACGCTATCGGCTCGTGAAGGGGACGGCCACCGGCGAGCAGGAAGCGGACCCCGCCACCTCCCGCCTGGGCGGAGACCGACCCCCCGTCGCCGAACAGGACGAGCGCCCCCTGGCCGGCAGTCACGGAGTGCGAGGCGCCGCCGAAGCGCGCGTCTCCCTCGAACAGATAGGCGAAGTAAGTATGGCCCCGCGGGGTAGGGTGCGACCAGGTGACGTCCGGGCCGAGGGTCACGTCGAGAAGTTCGGGGTCGATGGCGATGCCCTGCACCGGACCGGCCGTCTCTCCCACCGTGCCGCAGACGACCCTGATACGGGTTCCGTCCGCTTCCGCCACCGGTATCTCGCTCGCCTCGAAGCCCCGGTACCGAGGGTCGGCCATCTTCTGCGTCGCGGGCAGGTTCGCCCACAGCTGGAACCCGCCCATCCGGCCATGCTCGTCTCCCCGGGGCATCTCCTGGTGGATGATCCCGCTACCGGCCGTCATCCACTGCACGTCTCCCCCTCGGATGGCGCCCGAGTTCCCCAAAGAGTCGCCGTGGTCGACCTCGCCCTCGAGCATGTAGGTGATGGTCTCGATCCCCCGATGGGGATGCCAGGGGAATCCCGCCCGGTAGAGGGAGGGGTCGTCACCGCGAAAGTCGTCGAGCATCAGAAAGGGGTCGAAAAGGGTCTCCTGGCCGGAACCGAAGGCCCGGCGCAGATGTACGCCTGCGCCTTCTAGCGTCGGCCTGCCGGCCTGCACGCGCTGGATCTGCCGTACCGCGTTCATAGGGCAGCGATACCCCCTCTACACTCGGCTCGGAACTTGACGCGAAACTCGGTGCCAATACTACCCCGCGCGGTCCAGGGGTGGGAGGACGGTGCCGGCTATGCGAATATAGACGCGCCCGGCTGTCGCTTACACCAGAAAGGCAGAACGCATGGAGGAGCAAGCGAACCCCCGAGTGGTGCTCAAGACGAGTCTCGGAGATATCACCCTCGAACTCGACGGAGCCAAGGCTCCGGTCACCACGGAAAACTTCCTGTCCTATATTTCGTCCGGCCACTTCAACGGCACCATCTTCCACCGAGTCATCCCCGCATTCATGATCCAAGGTGGAGGGTTCACCGAGGACATGAGGCAGAAGCCTACGGCCGCCTGCATCTCCAACGAGGCCGACAACGGCCTCAAGAACGGTCGGGGAACGGTCGCTATGGCCCGTACGTCCGAGCCCCACAGTGCGAGCAGCCAATTCTTCATCAACCTGAAGGACAACGGCTTTCTCAACCACACCGCCAAAACGCCCCAAGGGTGGGGCTACGCCGTCTTCGGCGAGGTCGTTGAGGGCATGGGCGTCGTGGATACCATCGCTCAGGTGAAGACCGGGACGAAAGGCCCTCATGGCGACGTCCCGGTGGACCCGGTCGTGATCGCCGAGGCTTACGTCGAGGAGTAGCGAAGACTGGTGCCGTGCTAACGAGGGTAAGTAGGAACCGGCTCGGGGTCGGGCTGCTGGTCATCGCGGCGCTCATCGCCGTGGCGATCGCGCTGCTCGCACCCTCAATAGCGCTTGCCTCCGGCCTGGACGACCCTATAGTCATCGCCCAGCCCTCTACGGGAGATAAGCCCGACGCTCCCCGCGTCACCGCCAAAGCGGCGGTCCTCGTGGACATGGAGACCGGGAAGATCCTCTATTCCCGGAACGCCGACAAGCAGCTGGAGATGGCGTCGACCACCAAGATCATGACGGCCATCCTCATCCTGGAATCTCTGCCACTCGACCAGAAAGTCAAGGTGCCCGCGGCGGCCGTCGGCGTGGCCGGCTCCGCGCTCGGGCTCCATCGCGGCGAGACCTTCACGGTGGAGCAGCTCCTCTACGCGATGCTCGTCCCCAGCGCCAACGACGCAGCCGTCACACTTGCGGTCGCCGAGGCGGGCAGTGTGAAGGCCTTCGTGGCGAAGATGAACGCCCGAGCGGAGAAAATGGGCCTCACCAACACTCACTTCGCCAACAACTGCGGGCTGCACGCGGCGAACCACTACTCCTCGGCGAATGACATGGCGAAGATCGCGAGCTTTGCGATGCGCGACCCTGTGTTCCGGCGCATCGTGTCGACCAGGCAATACACCCTCCCTCACGCGGGCGGCGTGGCCAACCGGGTGATCAAGACCAGTAACGAGTTGCTCCAGGACGTCGACTGGGTGAACGGCATCAAGACGGGGTCCACCCCGTGGGCCGACTACTGCCTGGTCTCTTCGGCCACCAAGAACGGGCTCACCTTGATAAGCGTGGTGCTGGGAGCCAAGGACCAAGACACGCGCGAGGCGGAGAGCAAGGCCCTGCTCACCTATGGGTTCGAGCGGTGCCGGTTGAAGAAGCTCGTCGACAGCGGGGCGGTCATCGCCGACGTACCCGCCCCCGACCCGCTCGACCGGGAGGTACGCCTCGTCACCGCCAAGTCCTACACGAGGCGCCTGTTGGGAGAAGACGAGGTCACGGGCCAGGTGAGGCTCTCCAGGGATTTGACGCTCCCGGTAGCAGCCGGCGAGGTGCTTGGCAAGCTCGAGTTCTTCCAGGGTAATACGCGTCTGGGCTCCGTACCCCTGATCGCCGCCGAGGCGGTGGAGGTACCTACCTTCCGGATGATCCTCGCCCACTGGATCGGGCCCTGGGCTGAGGATCTGGCCCTGACGCAGTTCCTCGCCTCTTCGTCGGGCTAGCGGCGGGCACGACCCGGGCGTCGGTCGACGCTCAGGCGACGCGCTCCGGAGACGAGTCGGCCGGCGACTACAACCCTACCTTGACCCAGCGCGTGTAGCTTCTGACCACCGACATACCCGCGTGCCGGTACAGCCCCAAGGCCCCGGTCCGCGAGTCGGTGGAGACGCCGCAGCGTGTCCGGCCGGCTTCCCGAAAGCGGCGGAAGCTCTCCTCGAGCAGCGCGCGGCCCAGACCTTGCCCCCTGTGCTCTCGCCGCACCGCTACCTGCTCGATCCAGCCTTCGCGTTCGAGCTCATAGTGATGTCCCACGGCCACTCCCACAAGCCGGTCAGCGTGCTCGAGCATGACGACCGACTCCGGCGCCACGTCGCGCAGCGTGCACGCCACCCAGTTCTCGAACCCCATCGACTCGCTGTCGGCGTTGCGCCACTCGGCGAAGGCTTCGTCGATGAGCCGGTAGATCTCCAGATCGTCGTCTCCGGGTAGATAGGGCCGGAATCGATAGCCCTCCCGAAGCGCCGGGGCGGGACGACCGCCGGAAAGGTCGGTGCGCAGTATCCAGGAGGTGTGGCCCCGCTGATAGCCGAGCGACGCGAACAGGGCCGCGGCCGACTGCTCGTTGTCGGAGATGGTCTGGCCCACACGGTCGCGCCCTTCGGAACGGGCCACCGTCCAGGTCCATCCGGCGAGGAACGTTCCCAGTCCCCGCCCCCGGTACTCAGGATGGACGAGGGCCTCGGCCCGGCCCTGGAAGACTTCGGCGTAGGCCACCAGCCGCGGGCCGGAGAAGGCACCTATCGACATGGTGAGGGGATCGAAGTCGGGACGGCTCCAATCGGCCGCCAGATCGGATTCGCTCACTTCGACGACCCCATCGTCGAAGGCTTCACCGGCCGCTTCGAGCTGACAGACGGCGTGCAGATCGGCTGCCGTCAACGGACGCCAACTAACGCCTTCGAAAGCTTGATAGCCTGTTGACATGCAGCCTCCGCTGTTCATCATCAACCCCACATGCGGCACACGGAGCGCCGGACAGGAGATCGCGAACCTCCTGACCCGGGTGGACCACCTGTATGGCCAGGTGACCGTGCGCTATACCGAGCGACGGGGACACGCTGTCGAGCTTGCCTTCGCGGGGGTCAACGACGGACACCCGCTCATTGTAGCCGTCGGGGGCGACGGGACGTTCAGCGAGGTGGTGAACGGAGTCCTGAGGGCGGGCGACGAGGCGACGCGGGAGACGGCCGCTGAAGCGGGCGACGAGGCGACGCGGGAGACGGCCGCTGAAGCGGGCGACGAGGCGGCGAGTGGAGCCGGCCCCGTCCGCGGCGCAGTTGGCCCCGGCGACGACGGCGCAGGTGGCGAAGATCGGTGGGGGCGCGAGCGCGGCCCCGACCTGCCGCCGGTCGGTCTGGTGAGCATCGGCACAGGCGGTGATTTTCGCCGCACTCTGGGCATCGGCCCGGGTATCGACGGCTCGCTGGAAGCGCTCGCAGCAGGTGGAGAGAGGTATATCGACGTGGTGCGGGCCGAGTTCCGCGCTCCTGATGGGGCCCCCACCCGCCGCTACTTTGTCAACGTGCTTTCGGCCGGGCTCGGTGGCCTGGTCGATCACTACATGGAATCGATGCCTTCGTTCGTCGGCGGGCGGGCCGCGTACTATCTCGCGTCCCTGCGGGCGCTGGCGGTCGGCAAGGAGCAGCGGGTGGCGATGCGAATCGAGTGGCACGGAGAGAGCCGCGAGGAGACGGTGCCGGCCTACCTGGTCGCGATCTGCAACGGTCGCTGGTTCGGGGGAGGGATGGACGTGGCGCCCATGGCTCTGCCCGACGATGGCCGCCTTGAGGTGATCACCGTCACCGCCCCGAACAAGCCCTTCATCGCCAAGCGGATGCGGAGCGTCTACGCAGGACGCCACCTTGAGGTGTCGACCGTGCACCACTTCCCCTGCGAGCGTATCGAGCTTCGCCTTGAGGACCAAGCTGCGGAGTCCAGCTTCCTGCTCGACGTTGACGGCGACGCGCTCGGCTCCTTGCCCCTCTCGGTAGAGGTGGTGCCGAGGCGGCTGCGCGTGCGGGCGTGAGCCGCGCCGGGCGGCAGCGGACACCATACGGGGACGAGGATGCCTGACAGGGCGAGAGGATTCCCAGCCGAGGCCCTACCTCTGCTGCGCTGTCCGGTCTGCGGGAACGGCTTCGCGGCTGCAGGCGGCTCTCTCGGCTGTATGAATGGCCACTCCTACGACGTCGCCCGGCAGGGGTACGTCAATCTGCTGCCGGGAGGGTCCCGGCCCGGGACGGCCGACACCGCAGACATGGTGGCCGCCAGGGAATCGTTTCTTGCCGCCGGTCACTTTTCGGGGCTGCGCGACTTCGTCTGCGACGTGGCGGAGCGGGCGGTGGCGAGACAGGGTGCGGGCGCCGAAGCAGGCGGGCGCGGCCAGGGGGAAGAAGGCCCGCCCGAGGGCTGCCTCCTGGAGGTCGGGGCGGGCACCGGCTACTACCTGGCCGGGGTGCTCGACCGCTTGCCTCGCCGCCTGGGAATCGCGCTGGATATCTCCAAGTTCGCGGCGCGCCGCGCGGCGCGCGCGCACGAACGCCTGGCGGCCGTCGTCTGTGACGCCTGGAGCACGCTCCCCGTCGCCGACGCCTGCGCCTTGCTGATCCTCGACATCTTCGCTCCGCGAAACGCCCCGGAATTCCGGCGGGCGCTGCGACCGGATGGGGTCCTGCTCGTGGTCACCCCGTCGCCCAGGCACCTCGGGGAACTCACAGCCGCTTTGGGGCTGCTCAAGGTCGACGAACGCAAGCCGGAGAGGCTCGAGTTCGCCCTCGCGGCCGACTTCATTCTCCTCGACAGGAGCGAATACGAGGAGCGGCTCAGCCTGTCCCCAGCGGACGCCGGTGCGCTCGCGGCCATGGGCCCGAGCGCCCACCACGTACAAGCCGAGGAGGTCGCCGAGCACCTCGCGGCGCTCGGCGAGGTAGTGGAGGTCACGCTGTCGGTCGTCGCGTCGACGTATGTGCCCAAGGGGACCTAGCGGCTCAATACACCCCGTACTTGTAGGGTCTCGTATTACATCCAGCCACCCGGAAGCGCAATCGGAGTCAAAGACTGGGGCAACAAAAAAGCGAGCCCCGAGTGGACCCGCTTCGCACCCTCAAACAGTTCTCACTGCGTCCCCGCTTCACCGTACTTCGCGGCCATTTACCTCCGCGTTTCCTCTGCGGGTCCCCTTGTAAGCACCTCAGATGCTGCGCTGAACTCTCGGGACTCTGCTGACTACTGTATAGAGTTCCCTGGTCACAGTCAATGGCCCGGGCAGCCATCGTCCCCACAAAAAAGCCGCAATATCCCTGCCCTTGCAGCGGACCACAAATCCGCTGGTGGTGGACGGCGGCGCATTGCCTACACGTGCCACCCAGCGCCGGCCAGGCGGAGCCCTCCCTACTTCTGGCGGGCAGCCCGGACCCCTACTGGTCTCACAAATAGGGGTATTCTGGAAGACGTTGCAGAGGGTCCCGAGGCTGAAAGGAGCCTGAGAGGTGGAACCTTCGATCGGAGAGATCAAGAGCTTGCTCGCGTATCTGATCAAGCATAACCGGGACCATGCCGGCGAGATCATGAATCTGGCCGAGCGCGCCCAGACCCTGGGGAACACGGAGGCCTACCAGCACATCGTCAGAGGCGTCGATCTGCTGAACGACTCCAACGCGAGCCTGCAGGCGGCGCTGACCGCACTGGAGGTGTGACCATGTGCCTGGCCAAAGCGTACGTCACGAGCGGCGACGCCGCCGGTTCCGCCCTCGGTCTGGCCGACGCCGGGACTTTGCTGATGGAGAACGTGACCCAGGTCGACGTGGAAGGCGACCACATCAGGCTTAGGTCCCTGTTCGGCAGCACCGAGGTGCTACTGGGCCGCATCGCGCGGGTCGATTTCGCGGAAGGAAGGTTGGTGCTGGAGAGGTCGTGAGCGCGAAGCTCGATCTTCCCCGCTTCGATCGGCCGGCGAGCCGGTCAGGGTAGAGCCGAGACGTGGCAGACGCGGATGAGGTGAGACGGATCGAGGACGAGATCGCCGAGCTCGAGCGGCGCTGGCCGGCTCATTCTGTACCGCCCGGCATGTGGGAAGAGCTGGAGCAGCTCGAGATCGAGCTCGAGAAGGCTGGGCAAGAGACTGACGAGGGAACCGGTGGCGGGGAAGCTGGCTCTGGTCGACTACCGTAAGTGGCACATCACCTTGCCGGGAGTGCAGCGACTGCGCTCTTGCATGTCCTCTCAGCGCGATCGTGATGGTGATCGGATAGGGAGCCCTCCGGGGAACGCTCTACTCGTTCGAGCACGCTCCGGATCTGGCCTCGGCGGCGAGATCCGCTATGGTGGTACCGTCGAACAGGTCGTTCAGCAGCTGTGCTGCCTTGAGCCAGAACGGCCTGGTAGGGCACTCTCTGGCCCTCCCGCAGTGGTGGATGTCCCAACACGGAGCGGGAGAGACTCTTCCCTCGGTCGCCCGTAGGACGTCCCCGACGGTTATAGTCTCCGGCGGGCGCGCGAGCGCGAAACCGCCGGCTTTGCCCCGGTAGCTTCTCACCAGCCCGGCACTGAGCAGACCGCCCATGATCTGCTGCAGGTACCCGGGGGTGACGCCCTCGGCCTCAGAGATCTCCGTCTTCGTGACGGGACGCCCAGGCCATTCGGCCAGAAAGACCATGATCCTCGTCGCGTAGCGTCCCCTTGTGGAGATGTCCATCATAGAGCTACCGTCCATGCGTGAGCGGCTTAGTGACCCTACTTGCCAATCATCTCACGGAACCGGCACTGGCTCAGAAAGAGGCCCGCGTACGTGCCTTGATGTGTTCAGGACCAATTCAGGTGCGGGGTGCGAACATGGGGTCACGGCATGCTCAACCCCCCTCCTGAGCCGTTGCCCTGTCCTGTTCGGTGGTGTCTAGCCCGGTAGGGCTAGACACCACCAACCTCCCCCACACCTCCCTGCACCTCTACGCGGACTCGGGACAGCTCCGCGCGAAGAGCGGACACCCGTCCGCAACAACTGCCGACCCGTCGCTTCGCCGCCACTTCGCCGGATCGCGCTTGGTAAGATGGCCTCCATGCCACCCCCGTTCTGCCTCTTGCGGCGCGGTCCGGGGACCAACCGATCCGGAAAGAGGCTGACGATGACCGCTGATGGCGACGCCGACCATACCTCTGCCACCATTCCTGACGGGCTGCTGCGTGCGCGACGCAACGAGCGCTACCCGTCTCGGAAGCTTAGGCGGGTTGATCGTCCCACGACCATCGTCACTTCGGAGATCGCCCGCGTCAGCGAGCGGGATAGCGGCTTCAACCGGGCAGCCCACGGGGACCTGGGCCGGGTGCCGGAACGAGAGGTGGGCCGCTTCATCGAGAAGCACCCCCTCTCTGCCGCACTATCCGACATGGAAGACCTTCTTCGCCTCGACGGGCCGGTAGCCCCCCAGGTAGCCGCCCTGCCCGACGATCCGGTCATCTTGAGCCGCCACATGAAGGAGGTATGCAACTTCCTGCGGGCGGACGCCGTCGGCGTCTGCGCGCTGCCTCCCTACGCCGTCTACTCTCATGACAGGAACGGTGATCCGGTCGCAAACGGCCACAAGAACGCCATCGCGATCGTGGTCGACCAGGGTTACGATTCATTCGTGGGGGCGACCGGACACGACTGGATAAGCGGCTCGCAAAGCTTCGTGGCCTATACCCGGTCCGCCTTCATCGCCCGGATACTCGCCGACTACATCCGCCGGCTAGGCTATCCGGCCCGCGCGCATCAGTCCGGCGACTATCAGGTGGTGGTCCCCCCGATCCTCCTGCTTGCCGGGCTTGGCGAGATGTGCCGTATCGGGGATATCGTGCTCAATCCCTTCCTCGGGCCGCGCTTCAAAGCCTCTGTCGTTACGACCGACATGCCTCTCGCTCCCGACAAGCCTATCGATTTCGGCCTCCAGGACTTCTGCGCCCGCTGCAAGAAATGCGCCCGGGAATGCCCGTCTGGAGCCATCTCTGCCGGCGAGAAGGTCATGCACAACGGCTACGAGCGATGGGATTGCGACTCCGACGCGTGCACCCGGTACCGAGTCACGAACGCCCGCGGCTCGAGTTGCGGCCGCTGCATCAAAGTCTGCCCCTGGAACAAGCCGGACAGCTGGTACCACAGCGCAGCCACCCGGGTCGCCCGCCGGTCGGGCCTGGCCCGGCGAGGTCTCATCTGGCTTGACGACGCAATGGGCTACCAGAACGCTGACCCCAGCCGGAAGTGGTGGTTCGATCTCGAGGAGATCGACGGGAGGCTCCTGCCTCGCTGAGTCAGGCGAAGTACTTCTTCCCCAGGGCGCAGAGGACCGGCAATGCGCGGTCCACGACCTCCGGGGCGACGCAATACGACAGCCGGAAGTAGCCCGGGGTGCCGAAACCTATGCCCGGCACACCCAGCACGCGGTGCTCCGCCAATTCGCTGACGAATGCCACGTCATCACTCAGAGGCGATCGCGGAAAGAGATAGAAACCGCCTTCAGCGGCAGGTATCTGGTAGCCGGCAGGCACGAGTCCCGCGAGAAGGACGGCCCGGTTGCGCTCGTACGTCTGCATGTCGACGACGACACCCTGTAGCCGCCCCACCGCCCGCTGCATGAGAGCCGGAGCGTTGACGAACCCGAGCACGCGGGTGGCGAACGCGAGACCCTGCATCAGCGTCTCGACACCGGCAAGACCCGGATGAGCCGCCAGGTAGCCGATCCTCTCACCCGCCAGCGACAACTCCTTCGAGTAGCTGCTGACGATGAGCGAGTTCTCGTAGACCGGGAACACCGGCGGCACGACCATTCCGTCGTAGACGATACGGCGGTACGGCTCGTCGGAGAGCAGATAGACGGTCCGGCCGAAGAGCCGGCTCTTCGCCCTCAGGAGGTCACCCAGGGTGACGAGGGTCTCCCGCGGATACACCCGGCCCGTCGGGTTGTTCGGCGAGTTGATAAGGACTGCACGCGTTCTCTCCCCGATGGCCTCGTCGATGGCGGCGAGATCGAGGTCGAAGTCGGCGGAGGCAGGGACCGGCTTGGCCACCCCCTGAAAGTTGTCGACGTAGTGGCCGTACTCCACGAAGTAGGGCTGGGTGAAGACGACTTCGTCTCCCGGATCCAGGATGGTCTTGAGGGCGATGTTCAATCCGCCTGCCGCACCGACCGTCATCACGACGTTGCTGCCCGCGACCTCTACCCCTTGCTCGCGAGAGAGGTGCGCGGCCACCGCTTCGCGTACATGAGGATAGCCCGCGTTGGGCATGTACCCGTGCAGGCCTGGGGTCCGGTCGAGAAGCACCTCTTTAAGGGCGCTGTGGAACTCGGCCGGCGGTTCGACGTTGGGATTGCCGATGCTGAGGTCGCAGACCTGGTCCGCTCCATAGATGCTCTTGAGTCGCACCCCTTCCTCGAACATGCGTCTGATCCACGACCCCTGCCCACTCGCCTCGGCGATCTTCCGTGCGACGGGAGACGCCATCAGACGGGGGGCCTGGTGTTCGCAGGTGGGGGGTTGCGCATGCCGACCCGGTAGTGCTCACCCGTATCCTTGCGCTTCCACCGCACGCGCAGCATGAGAGGCCAGTTGCTCCTTATCGCCCCTGCCCGCGGACACTCCTTGACGCAGCATCCGCAGTACCAGCACTCGTCCGCGTATAGGATCAGGGGCGGCGCCCCCTTTACGGCGTTGGGGATCAGTACGTCGCTCTGGCACATTTCCACGCAGCGGTTGCAACCGTTACAGACGGCGGGGTCGAACACCACCGGCTTGCCAGGGGTCACCACGTTTTGCAACGCGCGAGCCTGCCGCTCTACCATCCGGCCCTCCTACTTGTTGTGAGCTTCATAGTTCTCTTCGAGCGGCCCGTAGTACTCGAGGGGCAACTCCTCGACGCGCGTCTCGCCGGCTTCGGAGCGCAGGGTCAGCCATTTTTTCCACTCGGGGGGATCGTCGTCCGGGTAGTCCAGCCGCTCGAAACTGAGCCAGCG
>Ga0315283_10005886_pt1 | contig 10876 bp, 11 predicted proteins | sample YL17G09_0_MG_FD_204541 | JGI IMG/M metagenome (GOLD analysis project Ga0315283, IMG submission 204541) | Sediment microbial communities from Yellowstone Lake, YNP, Wyoming, USA - YL17G09_0 | ecosystem: Environmental > Aquatic > Freshwater > Lake > Sediment | place: USA: Wyoming | collected...
TCTCCCTTCCGCTTTCTCCAAACACTCGCAGCGCGACTGGAACGCCGGCCAAAACCAGAACAAGGACAACAACGCCGGCCAAAACCAGAACAAGGACAACAACGCCGGCCAAAACCAGAACAAGGACAACAACGCCGGCCAGAACGTAAGAGAGAGAGAAGGCAGAGAAGCCAGAGAAAGAGAAGAGGCTCTTGAAGGAGGAGGAAAAAGAAGAAGAAGAAAACGAAATTCACTTTCCCTCTCCCTCTCGTTTTCTCTCCAAATTCCCAGCGCGACTGGAACCAAAACAAGGACAACAACAACAACGGCGACAAATCGTGGAACGGCGGAGACAAAAGCAACGATAAGAGCTTGAACGGAGGCGACAAAACCAATATCAACTCAAACAACAACAACGGTGAGCTTTTCATTTTTGAGTTTCCTTCTGTGCCAGCGGCGGCTGCGGCCGCGGCTGCGTCTGCAGTTCCCTCGCCGCTAACGCCGCCGTCGCTGCCACGCGTCTCGGTCGGGTGTCGGCCAGCGGCCGAGGCGGCGGCGCCGCCCTTTCTTTCCACTTTCTTCCTCCTCTCCAGCTCACGCTTCTTCCCTCTCTCTACGATAAACAGGCAACAAATGGAACAACGTCAAGGTGGAGGGAGACAAAAAGTCGTTCGACTTTGACAACAAAAAGGTACGATGGCCGCGGCGGAGACAGCCTTCAGACGCTGCTGGAAGAGATGGCGCGCGGCTTTAAAAAAACTCAACATTTTTTTCCTCTTCCACCACCACCCCCCCTTTCTCGAATCCAGATCGTCGTCAACAAGGACCTCCCCGACAACCAGATCATCGTCAACCGCGATGGCAGGGTCCCAGGCGGCGGTGACCGCGGCTACGGCTCCTGGAACCGCCCGCAGTTTTACCGCCCGACCAACTTCTGGACTGGCGGTTGGACCGACCCCTTCGGCTGCCGCTGGACCAACGGGTGAGAGAGAGATGGCTCAAGTCCCTTTTCCCCCCTGCCTCGGGGCGCCGTTTTCCTTTTTCTTTTCTTTTTTGGAGCCCGATGCGAAGAAATAGAGGAGCTCTCTCGCGTGGTATCACTCTCAGGCCCTCTTCTGTCCCACTCATCTTCTGATTCCGAAAAACACCAAACCCCCCCAAAAAAACATCGACTTTTTTTAACTTCTTCTCCATCAATAAAAAAAAACAGTCTGCTGATCGCCAACATCGTCGTCAACTCGATCGCCATCGCCGGCTACTGGTCCGGAGGGTGCTGCGGGTGCGGATACTTCAACTACTACGGCGGCAACGGGTACGGCGCCGGCGTGTGCGGGTACTGCACGTTCTGGAACGGATACCAGGTAAGAGAAGGGAAAAGGGGAAGAAGAGGGAAGGAAAAAGATGCGGCCTCTGAACTTTCGTTCTCGCTCTCGACCCACCTTCTCCCTCTCTCACTCTTGCTTCCCTCTCTCGCTCTCTCTAAAACCAAAAACAGTGCATCGGCATGAACCAGTACCCGGGCTGGAACGGCGGCGAGTGCGTCCAGCAGACGTGCTCGACGTGCATGTACTACGACCCGTCGTACGGTGAGAAAGAGAGCTCGCGTTTTTTTTGGAACAAGACGCGTTTTTTTTTTTCGGTCGCGCGAAGAAAAAAAACTTTCCTTGCTCACTTTATTTTTTCTCTCCTTTCTCTCGACCTTCCTCACTCTACCTCAAATTCGCTTTTTAACAGGCTACTGCGTCTACGCCCCGCAGTGCGGCTCGTAGGGCAAAAACTGGCAAAGAAAGAAGGACAAAGGGTTACCCGCGGCGCGCTGCGGGGGGTGTCTCGGCCTCTGAAGGAGATGAGAAAAAACTTGGTTTTTTGCTCTCTCTCGAAAGAGACTCTTTTCGTTTCCCCTCCCGGCCGCGCGTCGTCTCTCTTCCTTTTCTTAACCGACATTCGTGATATTGCATCTTCACATATGAGTTAAAACAACGTGCTTTTTCCATTTTTGCCCCCCCCCCGGCGCTCTCGCGTCTTGGCGGCGGCAGGAGAGGAAGGGCGTGCGGAAGACTTCACTTCTCGCATGCCCTTTTTTCCTGCTTTCCGACGACGACGAAGAACAAAAACAGAAAGGACATGAAACCGAACAACCTTCTTCCTCACTCCTTCCCAGTGTCCGCTGCCTCTTTCTCCCCCCTCGCTTTGGCGCCGTGCTTCGCCGAGCGGGCGGGGAGGAGAGACACGGGATCTCTCGAAACCCTACTACTACTTTTTTATTTAAAAAAAGGCTCGGCCCTCTCGGAGTTTTTTTTCGGTTTTATGATTTGATCTGTGAATCGAAATGATGAAAAGAGGTCACGTTTGCTAATGGATACAGAGATGAGAGCTTGCTCGTAAGGGGACTGCTGCTGACGCTGCTGCTTCTCGAGGGGGAGCTCTGGAGGAGCTTAGAGAAAAAGAGAGAGTTTCTTTTTCTTCGAGGTCTCACGACGCACAGATCTACGCCACGCTCGACTTCGTGATCAAAGGACGCCTGCGCGAGGTGAAGCTGGACAGGCCCAAAACTCCCTCCGGAAACGCTGGCGCACCTCGAGGCCTTCGAAGAGAAGCTGCTCACGCAAAACCCGAACGCCAAAGTGAAGTACTGAGTGAAAGCGGAGCGTCTTTCTTCTCCTTTTCCTTTCTTGTGTGTTTCTGTTTTTTGCGCGCATCGTGTTGAGAGAGAGAACGCAGGCAGGGAGGGAGCGTCCTTCGTTTGTCTTTGTCGTGGAGTAGAGAGAGAGTGCAGAAGCGAGAGAGTGTAGTGAGAAAAGAGAAGGTCGACGTTGAGAAAAACCAAAAAAAACTTACTTTTCTTCTTCTTACTCAATCTCGCTCTTGCGTTTCTCGCCTCTTCCGCGCCCTCCCGTCGCCCTCTTCTTCACTCAGAGGTGCCCCGCGAACGCATTCACGCACTCTTGCCCCCTTGCGAGAAAAAAGCAGTGCGCGCTTGAAAGAACAAAAAATGCCCGCGGAATCGGCGCTCCCCTTTGTGCTCATCAGCATTATGGTCGCCGGCATGGGTTCGCTCCAGCAGGGCGTGCACAAGCTCTTCAACGGCAAGCCCAAGCCCGTATGCGTCGACGCGTTTGACCGCGCCGCGGCGGCGCGCGACAAGAAGATCAGGGAGGAGGCGAAGGTGAGTTATTTGAGTGCGGCGGCGGCGGCGGCGGCGGCGGCGGCGAGAACGAGAGCGTCGATCGTCTTTTTTTCCCCTCTCGACCTCGACCTCCTTCAAACTCACCCTCCACTTCTTCTTCTCCTTCTTCCGAAACTCAAAAACGCCCCACCTCCCCTACAGCCTTGAGAGCGTCGTCTGCAGGGTGGACCGAAATACTGCCCCCTTCTATCGTAGCGGCGCGCGCGTGTGTAAAACTTCTCCGAAAAACAATTCATCAACTCTTCACTATCAGTTTTTTCCCTTTTGCATTCGGTCTCGAAAAGAAAAAAAAACTCCCCACCTTTTCTTTTCTTTTCTTTCCTTTCAAGCGACGGGCCCCCCGCTCGCCACCAGCGCCTCGAGCGCCGCCCGACACAGCTCCGGGCACGAGCTATTTCCGGGCTCGCCATCAAACGCCTCTCCTCCCCCTTCGGCCCGCGCCTGCGCCGCGTGGAGCAGCACGCGGCGCAGGGCCCTCGCCCCCGGAGGGAGGGCCAACGGGGGCCCCCCTCCCAGTCGGAGGAGGAGCGCTCTGGAGTCGCCCTTGCCCTCGTCCCCTCCCTCTCCTGCTGCTGCTGCTGCTGCTCTCGCCCTCCGAGGCAGCAGCGGCGCCGCGAGCCCACGCCCTAGGGGTAAGGCAGGGAGCGACGAGAAAGACGAAGACGGAGCTTGGTTTTCGTTCTCATCGTTTTCTTCTCCGTCGTCGTCGTCGTCGTCAAACACGCCCAAGTAATCTTCGACGCCGCTGCCCAGCAGCGCCGCCGGCCTGGCTGCCTCGTCGGCAGGCAGCAGAGGGAGTGCTGCAGAGCGCGACGTCGCCGCGGCCCTCCTGGCGCGGGAGGCCGGAGAGCTCGAGGAGGAGGAAGCGAGAGGAGGGTTGTTTTTGCGGCGGCGCGAGGGAGGAGGCCGCCGCTGCTGCTGCTCGTCCTTTTGCTGCTGCTCTTCTTGCTCCCGAATCTGCAACTGCCGCATACGCAGCAGATCCGAGGGCAGCAGTCCTCTGGGAGAAGAGGAAGGGGAAGCGGGAGGAACCGGGGCGTCGATGACGACGCCGGCGTAGGCCGCCGCGGCGAGCGCGGCCCCAAGGTCGCCGTCGTCGCCTGCGCCTCCGCCGAAAAACCCGGCCGATGCCGCGACGCCTCCGCCGCCGCCGGCTCTCCTTCCGGCGGCGACCTCGTGCGCCCCTCCGCCGAGCGTGTGGAGCACGAGCGTCGAAGAAGAGGCAGAGGGAGCCGCTGGCTTCGCCGACGGCGCCGGAGCCCTTCTCGTCTCGTTGCCGCCGTCGTCGTTGTGGAGCAGCAGCGTCGACGACGGCGGCGGCGCGGCGGCGTGAGCGTTGGCGTCTCCCGCGGCTCCCGCTGACGTATTCTTCCTGTCCGTGCTGCCCGCAGAGGACGCCGTCGAGCTCGAAGGGAAGCCCCCGTCAAGAGCAGCGGCGGGCCAGGAGGGCGCCGTGGAGTCGTCGCCTCCTTTTTCCTCTCTCGCCGCAGCCGCTGCTGCTGCCGGAACGGCCGCCGCCGCTCCTCCTGCTCCTCCTCTCCCCCTCAAGCCCACTTGCTGCTGCTGCTGCTGCTGCTGCCGCCCGCGCCTCCTCGTCGCCGCGGCGCCCCTCGCGGCGGCGCTGGCTGCGGCGAGCCTCGTCAGCTGCAGCCTCGCGGAAGAGGAGGCGTCGATTCCTTCCTCCTCCCCCTTGTCGGAGGAAGAGGCATCGGTTTCCGCGTCCCGTTGTTCGACATCGCCTCTGCCGTCGCCGCCGCCTTCTCCGCCTTTTCCTCCTCCCCCTCCTCCTCCCCCTCCCTCTCGGCACGCCTCCTCCACGGCCGCGGCCACGAACGGGTGAGTCAGCAGCTCAGCGGCGCTCGGCCTCGCGTCCGGGTCCTTCACCAGGCACCTCGTGACGAAGTCGACGAAGCCCGGGGACCACCTCGAGGGGTCCGAGAGCCCCGGCGCGGGCTCGCGCGCGATGGCGAGCAGCACCCGCAGCGGCGGCAGCGCCCAGCGCGGCGGCGCGCGCTCGGCGGCCTCGATGGCCGAGATGCCCAGGGCCCACACGTCGACCTTCCCGTCGTGCGGTAGGCCCGCGACGACCTCGGGCGCCATCCAGTGAGGGGTGCCGACAAAGGTCTGCCGCTTGTTGCGGTGCGGGTCGAAGGACGCGGACGAGGAGGCCGAGGCGGCGGAGGTGTCGCCGAGCTCGCCTGTGAGTTCGAGTGTTTTTTTTTTCAGAGAGAGAGAGAGAGAGGGGGGGTGGGAGGAGGAGGTCGAAAGAGAGAGAGGAAGAAGAGGAGGAGCGAGCCTTGGTTTTTGAGCCTCGTCGCTTCATAGGTCAACTTTTTTTCCGTCGACCTCGACCCCACCCCACCCAACCAAAAAAAAAAAAAACTCTTCCTCACCAGCGACCCCGAAGTCGGCGACCTTGACGTCGCCCCTCGCAGTCAGCAGCAGGTTCCCGCACTTGATGTCCCTGTGCGCCTTGCCGCTCGCGTGGATGTGCGCGATGCCGGCCAGCGCGCCGCCGACGACACGGGCGATGGCCGGCTCGGTGAGCCCGCCTGCGGGCCCGACGTCGCCCGGCGAGATCAGATCGCGAGGAGCCTGCTGCCGAGGACTGCTGCGCTCGCCGCCACCAGCGGCAGTTTTCGCCGCCGCCGCCGCAGCCGCCCCTCCCGCCCTCCTCCCCATCAGCGCGAGCGCGTCGGCCACCGACCCACCCGCGCAGAGCTCCATCACCAGCCACAGGTCCCCGCGCAGCGACCGCCGCGACCGCCACGCGCCGACGACGCCAACAACGCAGCCGTGCGACGCCGCGCCTCGGAGCGCCGAGGCCTCCGCGTCCGCGGCGGAGCGCGGCGGCGGGCTCTTGCCGTTGCTCGACGGGCCTTTCGAGCGAGTCGGAGGCTTCGCGGCGGCGGCAGCCTTTGCGGCGGCCCGAGCCTCCTTCCTGCCGGCCCTCTCCTTCTCCCTCGCCAAGCGCTCCCTGGCGCGCTCGGTGCGGCGCTTGGCCCTGCCCTGCTTCTCGCGCGCCGCCGCGGCGACGGCGGCGACCCTCCTGCCCAGGTTGCTGAGGGCGCCGCCGACCGCGCTCGAGCGGCGCGGGCTGCCGTCGCCGGGGGCGCCGCCGCCGTCCTCGCGGGTCTGCGGGCTCGCCCCGCGGGCTGGCCGGCTGCCCTCCCCCTCCTCCGGCCCTTGCCCCCCGAGCTCCTCTTCTTCCGACTCGTCCGACTCGTCCGACGCCTCCGACTCGTCCGACGCCTCCGACTCGTCGGACGACTCCGACTCGTCGGACGACGGCAGAGGAGGGGAGATCGCTCCCGCGCCGCCGCCGCCTCCAAGACCGCCTCCGCCGGCGTTGTTCAGGCCGCCGCCGCCGAAGCCGCCGCCGCCGCCGCCGACCCCGAACTTGCCCGGGATGATCTTGACCGCGACGAGCCCGCCCGTCGCCGCGTCCCGCGCGGCGAAGACGACGCCGTACGAGCCCCTGCCGACCTCGTCGAGCAGCTCGAAGCGGTCCTCGGGGTCGTCGTTCTCGTCGTCGATCACCGTGGCGGCGCGGGCCGTGGAGGCCGGGGGCCACGCGGGCGCGGACGAGGGCGAGAGGGGGGGGGAGCGAGGGGCAGGGGGCGGCTGGCGCGGTCGTCGGCGAGCCGGCGGCGGGGAGCGGAGGCCCGCGACGGGGGGCGAGCGCGGGAGCGGCGTCGCGCGGGGCCAGTTGTCCGTCGCGTTCTGCTGGTGCTGGATGGAAGCCGACGACGGCGGGCCGCCGCTGCTGGGTTCGGAGGGCAGGGAGAGCGGCGGGGGCCGAGGAGGAGGTGCAAGAGGAGGAGCAGAGGGAGAGGACGACGACGGGATGGGGTCGCCCGCCTCTCGTCGCTGTTCGCCGCTGCCGCTGCTGCTCCTCGCCATCTCGTTTTTCGATTTTTATCTCGGTGGGTTTAGCAACTCGATGCCGTACTCGTGCTTGCCTGCAGTCGGAGTCGGGAGAGTGAGCCTCGAGGGCGCTGAGAGAGAGAGAGAGCTGAATGCAAAAGAGTCAAAAAAAATGGCGTCGCCGATGGAGAAAGAAAAACCCAAACTCTAACTAGGCTCTTTCTCTCTTGTCGCTTTCGAGCCTCCTGTCGCTGCTCCCGGTTGCTTGCTCGTGCAACAGTCGCACAAGCTCGCAGCCATACAAGGCCTCGAGCGAGAAGACGTGCGGGTTGGGAAAGCGAGAGAGAGAGGGGGGGGAAAACGAGACAACGAGAAGTATGAGAGAAGATGAGGTTTTCTTTGCGAATTTTCTTTCCTCGCTTCTCTCCTCTCCGTCACTCTCTTCCAGCCACTCCTTTCCTCTCGGCCTCGCAGGAGAGCTCTCAAAAAAAAAAAAAAAAACGAGGTTCTGGCCTTCTCTTCCGCGAATCTCCCCCCTGCTCGCGCCTTGCCCTTCCCTTGCACCCCATAAAGCCTCGAGCAGAAACCGCCCTCCGCTCAACTCCATGGTCGCCTCGGCCTTCCAGAGGGCGCTCGCGCCGCTCCAGACGCCGTTCATTCTCCCGGCGACATCCTCTTCGGCGACGGCGTCTTCGTCTTCGTCGTCGTGCATCTTCGTCGTCTCGCAGCCCCGCCGCTTCGCTCCCAGGCGTCGTTCCGTCTCCGCTCTCTCGGCGCGTGCGAGCGCGTCCCCGCCACCCTCTTCTGCGGGAGAGAGCGGCGGCGTGCTCGGAGGAGGAGGCAGGAGGCCCGCGCCCGCGCGGGCGGTCGCGGAAGCACCCCCGCGGCCGCTTGCCGCTGTCTCTGCCAACGAGCGACCGCCCTCCCTCTCCGCGGCCTCCGAGCCTCCGGAGGACCCTCCGACCTACGTAGACGACGCCGGACGTCGCATTGTCGCCAGTGAGTGCATTTTGATTGGGAAATCCAGGGCGCACGCGGCGTGAAACGGAGCACGAATCCCGAGGCCCTTGGTGGCGCTGTGGGTCTATCGAAAGAGAGAGAAAGCGAGCGGAGCGACCGGCTCTCGTCGCTTCGCCATCTCGGGGCTTTTCTTTGGTTGCCGCCTTGGCCGCTTACCCGCCCCTTGGCATCGCTCGTGTTCGCGCATTCTCGTCGAAGCTCACTACACGTCAAACTCTCTCCCCCCCCGAAAACCCAAAACAAAAACAAAAACAAAACTCTACCCCCCAGTCGGCGACATCCATGGCGACCTCGGCAAGGCGATCGCGAGCCTCGAGCTCGCCGGAGTGCTCTCGCAGGACGAGCGCGCGCGCCCGGCCTGGTGCGGCGGCGACACCGTCGTGGTGCAGCTGGGAGACGTTCTCGACCGCGGGGACAACGAGATCGGTGAGAATTGGAGAGGGACTGAGCGCGAGAGAGAAGAGAGAAAGAGAGAGAGAGAGAGAGAGAGAGAGAGAGAGAGAGAGGGAGAGAGATGGAGAGAGAGAGCCAAAAAAGAATTCGAAGCTTTTCCCTCTCGAAATCCTCAGAGGGAGGAAAAACCTCGCCGCTCGATATTTGCGGTCTTTCGATTTTCTTCCGGCCTGCTGGCCCGCTCTCCCGTTGCGGCTCTCCTTTCTTGGCAACTCCTCGTCCGACCCTCTCACCAAAACCCCGTCAAAAACCTCGAATTAAAAAAAACTCAAACTCACCTCTCTCAAAGGCGTCATCATGCTCCTCCGTGAGCTCGACGCGCAGGCCCGCGAGGAGGGCGGTGCCGTCTACATGCTCAACGGCAACCATGAGTCGCTCAACGTCTGCGGCGACTTCCGGTACGCCACGCCAGGAGGCTTCCGCGAGGCGGCGCTCGCGGCGGGGCTGAGAGGGCCGGCGTCGTCCGCCCTGGACGCGCAGCTCCGAGCGCGGCTCGCGCTCTACGCCCCCGGGGGGCCCATGGCTCTCGAGCTCGCTCTGAATCCCACGGTGCTGGTCGTGGGGCGCACGATGTTCGCGCACGGGGGGATCATGCCGTCACACGTGGCCTACGGGCTCGAGAAGCTCAACGGTAAGTTCCGAAAAAAGAGAAGAGGTTTTTGAGTTTTTTTTCCTTTTCGATTCCGGGCTTTTCACCATTTTCTTTCTTCTTTCCATTCTTCTGTTCTTCTTCTTCTTCTCTTTCCGAGCCCGACGAGGTCGAGAAGAAGAACGAAGAAGAAGAAGAAAAGGAACAAAGAAACCCCAAAGCTCACACCTCATCCTTCAAAAAACGTGTCTCTCCCTCCAACGAAAACAGCCGACGTCGCCGCCTGGATGCGAGGCGACCGCCGCGCCGACGGGTCCGCCGCCCCCCCTCCTTTCCTCGCCATGGGCGACGCCTCCTCCGTGATGTGGAACCGCGCCTACGGCAAGGAACGGTACTCCAGCCCGGCCGAGCGCCACGGCGCATGCCGGCAGCTCAAGACCGCCCTGGACGCTGCGGGGTGCGACAGGCTCGTCGTGGGCCACACGCCACAACTCGGGGGAGCGAACTGCGAGTGCGGGGGCAGCGTGTGGCGGCTCGACGTCGGGATGTCGAGCGGCGTGCTCAACGCGCGGCCCGCGGTGCTCGAGCTGCCGAGGGGAGGGGCCGACGACCCGCGCGTGCTCGTCGTCGGGGGGCCCGCGTGCACGCTCCCGCCGCCGATCGTCAACCGCGACGGAAAGAGAGGGGCCAAGGACGCGGCAGGAGGAGACGGCGACGGCGCGACGAGGCCCGGCGTCACGGCCGGGAGGCGCGGGCTGGGCAACTTGGTCCGCGGAAGGACGTTGGCACCGCCGTAGAGAATTTCTTCTGAAGAATTTCTGAAGATTTTTTTTTCCTGAAGAAAAAACATTTCCGGAATTTTTTTCATCTTTTCTACACCAGAGAAAAAAAGAAAGTCCATGCCGCCCTCCCCGAAGGCGGGAATTCTTGACGGACCCCTCCTTGTTGCCCCCGTGCCCCCTGCCCCCCCCACACACACACACGCGCGCGCGCGGACGGAGCCGTCCTCTTGTTCGATTCGTTGTACTAAACGATAGCCAGCCTTCTTCCTTTTTTCCGTTTCGAGGCTTATTTTTTTTCGCGTTGATGGAAAGAAGGGGGAACAGCAAAACCCTATCTTCTTTTGGGCGGCAGTGTGTCCTGGTGAGTGAGAGAGAAAGAGAGAGTTTGCGGGAGAGAGAGCAGAGCGACGAGAGAGAGAGAGAGAGTGGAGAAAAAAAAAAGCAATAAGCAGCTAAAAACAAAAATCATGCCAAAAAAGAAAAAACCTAAAAATCATTCTTCCCCGCAATCCTTGCACGCACGCACGCGAGCTCGCACGTCGTCGCAGGGACTGCAACTTGTAAAACAAAAGAAAGAAAAGAAAATGATGCTCTCGAGGAGTTCGGAAAGAGTTTTTGTTTTTTCCTCAACGCTCTCTGACTTGTTTTCCTCAACCCTTTGTCTTTCATTAACCCTCTGTCTTTCTCCTTACCTATTTCTCTCTCTCTCCTTCCCTTTTCCCTTCTCTTTTTTGAGCTGGCATAATCGATCGTATCTGTCTCGGCTGCTTACACAAAATTGACTCGTCGTCCGTCCGTTGCAAATGCGCACGATGGCGGAAGGGGGGCAGAGAGGGCTGTTTCAGGGCTGCCGCCACTGCCCGGCTGCAAATGGAATTTTTTGATATTTCGCGCTCGCTTCAACTTTCTCTCGGCTGTCTCTCTCTCTCTCTCGGGCTGGCATGTGTTATTGTGATTGGTGTTGTCAGTAAGCACGGGGGGATGGGGGGGGGGCATGAC
>Ga0315283_10005887_pt1 | contig 10875 bp, 10 predicted proteins | sample YL17G09_0_MG_FD_204541 | JGI IMG/M metagenome (GOLD analysis project Ga0315283, IMG submission 204541) | Sediment microbial communities from Yellowstone Lake, YNP, Wyoming, USA - YL17G09_0 | ecosystem: Environmental > Aquatic > Freshwater > Lake > Sediment | place: USA: Wyoming | collected...
TGCGTATCAGGGAGCATTGGATCGAGTATATAGCGAAAACCCTTGGCACGTAGTACAGTCATTAGATTTGTCAGAATATTTTTCAAACAGATCTTCAATAATGATTAGTCAAGTACCAGAGTTTTGTCGAGAAGATGAATTTTGCCGAGATTACGTAGAAATTACTGATAGTAATAAAGAAATATTAGGTTTACTATATGACTAAAAGAGGAAGGCCAAAGAAAATGCTAGAGAATCCATATCCAAAAAGTCAAGAAGCAGCTAACTTAGCGTGGGATCATGCTAACAATAGTACCAGTAAAGATGATTGTCCTTACTTAGTTGAGGATGATGCTGAGTTATACGCAGTATGGATGGGAGCCTTTAATAAAAAAGCAGCTCCTCCCAGAGCAGCGAAGGCTACTACAGGAAAGGCTGCTGAAAGCGTTAATACTAAATCTGAGAGCCTTCCAGTAGAAGGTAATACCCTAGCTACCGTCTCTACAGAACTTCTAGAATTGGAACTAAAGAGCCGTAAATTAAAAGAGCTAGACGCTCTTCTAAAAGAAGAACTCCAGCTCCTAGATAAGTTAGCTACTGTTCGTAAACGTATAACCCGGCTAAATGTCTTAGTCGGTGAATAATTAAAAAGGGTGTATATGAAAAAGGTACTTATTGCTCTAAGTTTGTTGGCCGGTTGTACTGGTAGCAGTTTACCAGAAGATCCTACTCTGATTCATCCTCAGTACCACGTAAGTTCTTGTCTAGATCTTAGGGTTAAACCTAAAGAAGCAGCAGCAGTTCTAGCTACAGTAGATATTACAGTTGTTGACGTAGGCAGTATTTACTATGTAGTAGATGTAACTATGAAGGACACTAAAGAACTAGTTAATCGTCAACTAGGTTCTTTTCTGGAAGTAGAAGCTGCTACTGTTGAGATTCCTTGCGCTAAGTAATAGATGGGGTAGGACTTCAGGGAAAACCGAGAACAAACTCCTAGTAATCCTACCCCAAAGGGCCTGGCTTCGTAAGAAGCTGGGCTTTTATATTTAAACGTAAGAGCGAGTTACGCCAGACATTACAAACCGTACTGCTACGTTGTTTTCTGTACCAGCATAAGTAGCTACATCATCAAGGCGGATAACGTTAGCTGCCATGCTGACAATTTGTAGCATACGGGCTTCTACTTGACTACCTTGGTTCTCAATTACTACTAGATCGCCTACAACAAGACCAATAGTATTAGTGATTCCAGTAATAGCTGGTAGAGTTAGTTTTAGCCCGAAGTCTGATACGCCGAAGTCAAAACGAATTAGGGAAGTAGCTACAATCTTGTACTCAAGGTGTGGCTTATCTCCAACTGCATCCTTACCAAAGCTAGCGTCCATAGTACGTTGAGGCTTACGTACAGTGACTAAGGCTCTAGGAGAGGATTGTAGGAGTTCTTCACGCTTATCAACTTTGTATTGAGCTTTCTTAGCTTCAACTACTGATTTAGCACGACGCTTTACTTTATTGACTAATGCTTGACCTTTTGACATATTATATCCTTTTATTAAATTAGGGTTTAAAGAAATAATTACCTGTTTTATAATCCGCTGCTAAGTGTATCCAAGTACTCTTAGGTAAGTCTTCCATACGTAGGTCCCATTCAGCTAGCTTGCCTATTAAGAACTTTCTAAGATCATCACAGTTAGATCCTATACAACTCCAGTCTACAGCTAGTCCAGTCTTATGACTTGATCCAGGAGCGCCTTTCACATGAGCATTGTAGTCTTGCCCATGATAAGGAGAGGCTGGATTATTTAGCACAGGACGTATCCAACAGTGTATAGATATCGTGGACTTAATAAACTCTCTCACTAAATCCATTTTTTCTGCTAACTTTAATATATTTTCTTGTTCAACTTTAGATGGTATATGTAGTGCTTGCCAGGAAGGGAGGTACAAAGCTTCTTTGACTATGAAGTACTTTGATATCTTAGCCTTCGGATTAGTCCAGTCTATATTATTTGTCATCTTTATCCTTATGCTCTGCCAATCTCTGCTTAATCTTGTATTGGCGAATATCGGATTGTTCTGCTAAGTCTCCTATAAGGTTACGTAATCCTATTGGAGCTACTTTGTCTAGAGCCGTTAGCTCGGCGGATAGGCGCTGCTCTAGCTTTAGTCCAGTCTCTAGCATGTCACAACAGCACATATCCTCGACTTTGTAATCAGTAACCTCACCCATTACTACCTTAGCTATAGTAACAGTCTCAAAAGCTTTATTACCAAATTCCCCTATGTACCGTTCTGCTAGTCTATCATAGGCACCATCCATAGCTGTGTAGGCACTACCAAAGAATTCGTGGTCACTAAAAAAACTAGCGCCCTGAGTAAGATGGTGACAATTATGATAATACAATTGCATTAACCTGGAGGTAATAGCTGTTTTGAGAAAGGTAGCTTTGTTCATGGTTCATGCTTTCTGAATTTTAATATTTACTGTAAAGAAATTGTACTTTCAAAAAATTTTTAACTATCTTCAGAGTTAATTATTAATAAATCATATAGGAATAAGAAGTCTCCACCAGAATGCTGCTTTACTTCGCCTGCTGTGTAAGGCTTCCAATCAGGGCCGTAGTCTCTTTGTGGGAGCCAGGCGTCCCTTCTATTCAGAGTGGTCGGCAGAGCGTCGTCAGGCCACAATCTACTGTCTAGGAGTAATCTAGCCGCAGTAAGGTAGTCCTTTGCTGCTATTTGAAATAATGGATTGTTTGGCTCTCGATGAGCGTGGTGCTCAACAATCTTAGTATTTAACTTACCTGTTAGTTCTTCTCTTAGTAAGCAATGTAGTACGCTAAGGTGAGCTTGAAACCCTACTGTGGATTTAGATTGTACCTGAGGTATCCAACGTAACCACCACCTATTAGGTCCACCTAGTCTATAACTTACTTCTGCCCAGGTTGATAGTAATCCTGGAGTTAGTAAACATCTACCTAGTTTATCTTTTAGAGTAGTAGCTTTACCCATCATTAGCCAGTTACTTAAAGCGAATTTAATAATCTGTTCTGATATATCTAGTCTTTTATTGCGCCAGGCGTAAAAGCTGAGGCCAAGCAGCATATCCCTAGATATAGTAGACGCTGAGTGGGCGGGCCAGCATGGGCACTCTACTGGGCGGCGTTGCCATTGCTGAGTGGTAATATCAAATGCCGCATCAATATCAACTGCTACTCCAGGTACGCACCCTACTAAGCCTGTAAATAGTAGACTGTCACAGTCCTCACTTTGAATGAAACCGTGACAATCTTGGGCAGATTTAACAAGCTCTAAGTATACTGTTTGTTTGTGCTGTAGAGCTTTTAACATTTGGTAGTCCTTTATTAGCCTTGGCGTTTTGCTAGAATATATCCGTAGCAGCTAGTGGCGGAGCCTGAATCAATAGTTGCGATTGATATGTAATAAGAAGTAATAGCGGTAATAAGTCTAACAGGGGCTATCTCAACACAACCACCCCCATAACTATTATTAAAAGGAAGAAAGAATCTATCAACACCAGCATTACCAGTACCGCCTGCCGTAGTTGAGAGAGTTACATCGAACGCCTTCGTAGTCCCGTTTCCCCCAACAGAGGCAACTGCTCCTGTTATCGTCCACACGCCACCAGGAATGCCTATTCCGGCCTGGGAGGCGCTGGACGTGGTGATGGTTGTGTTACTAAACTCTAGCTTCAAGTAATCACAAACCGACTTGACGTACCAGCCTGTACCATCACAGTAGATAGAGATGTAGGAGCCTTGTTGATGTATCTGGGTTGTGAGTGCTCCATCAATCGTTTCTGAACCATTTCCATCAATAACCACAAATCCCGCACCAGCATCAACCTTTTTGATGACAATCTCACGACCTGCGTTAGCTGATGCAGCTGGTAGGGTAATCGTTCTGTCTGAAGCGCCAGTTGTGACCGATATTGTGGAGTAACCATCTCCTGTTAGCACTGTGTAGTCAGCACTGGATACTGCCTTGACTGCGGAGAGAATTACTGGAACAAAAGAAGTTACAGTACCGGATGTTGTTGATGTTGCTACGCCTAGTCCTGCGATGGAGGACCAAAGCAAGCCAGTGGCTGCTCCTGAGTCTGCCGTAAGGATCTGACCGTTAGTGCCTACAGGCAATCGAGTAGCAGTAGTACTGTAGGTTTCTATATCACCTTTAGTAGTCACAGGGGATAGATTTTTTAGATTAGTGCCGTCATCTAGCAGTAAAGTGTTTACTGTAGTGTCGTGCAGAAGTGTGCCTTGCTTGCGGGTGAGTGCCGTTAAGGTTGCAGTAGATGCCTTGGGCGTAGTGATCCTAGAGGTATTACTAGCTGTGCCGCCGTCAATATCTTTATTGGTGACTACTTCTTGACCTGTAGGGGTAAGTCCGCCTACTGTGCCGCCTGGCCGTGTACTATTGATTGACATATATGATCCTTAGTCTTATGAGTTGAGTTCGCCGTATAATTGAAAAATAATACCTGTACCAGCAGTTGTACTAGTAGCACTAGACTGAACTCTAATTTCATCGGCAGCATTTAGAGTAAGCCCGCCAAATACCCAAGTCTCTCCAGGAGTAATGGTTACATCGTAGGCAATGAAGTCTGCTGCCCCAGCACTACCACCACCTGAAACAACTGCTACTCTAAAAGTACGGTTGCTGGAGGTTGAAGTATTAGCAGCAACGAGTTGACCAATAACTGCGGAGGATGCTGGTACAACATATAGAGATTCCTCAGTATTTGCAGCAGCAATAGCGTGTTTAGCAATTTGTTTGTATGTCTGATTTGAGAAAGCCATATTTAATCCTTATTGGTTCAAAAAGATGCGAGCGTATGTGCTGGTGCCGCTACCACCACCTGAACCTGGAGCTAACTTACGAATAGCTACTAGTTCAATATTACCAGCATTATTATATACTTGAACAGTACCTAGATTTTTACTAGTAGTAAAATTCGGCAGAGGAGCATTAGCTTGAACAGCGTTAGCACTAGCTGCTGGAGTAACTTGAACTTGGGCAGTGATAGCATTATTTGCATCGACAGTACTAGTAACAATTCCAACGCTGTACCAGAAATATTCTCCAACTGGAACAGCAAATGGAGTAAAGTTAATCCCTAATGCAGTAGAATCATCACTAGCTAGAATACTACCAGTACTGAAGTTTAATACTGCTCCAGTAAAGCTTAGGATATAGGTGTTTAATTCTTGACTTAGAATAGATCCACTGAGCATAGTAACGTCAGCTGCAGAAATTACGGCCTTCGATAATACGCCAGGGTGCTTACTAAGATTAAGCTGGTTTAGCCTATCCTCAACATCACTAAGATGCTGATCTAATTTTCCTATAGCAGAAGTAAGACTTGATCCTTGATTAACTATATCACTAGATGAGTAATTAGGATTACTATCTGTCTCGCCAGTTGATCCAACAAAAGTCAGTAGTTCAACAGGGATCTCAGAAGAAGTTGATTCTCCTGGTTCCAGATCTCCCCTAGCAGTTACTTGTATGGTACTGCCTACTTTGACAGCAAGAACGAAGTTATTAGGATCATTTGGTAATGAGCCTTGTGCATAGGTGTCTAGGTATACTGTGCCGGAGCCAGAAACTCCCAAGCTAGGAGATACAGTCAGAACTTTATTGATATCATCTACGGCTGTGATACTAGTGGATGTTTGTCCTACTACTAGAGTATTACCTACGCTGACTTTGGATAAATCAGGAGAGCCAGTTAGAGTAATAGAAGTGCCAGTAGTAGAACTAGTTACTGCTAGATTACCTTTTGAGATAATGCCGCCATTAACCAGATCCATAGAATAAGCGGCAGAGCCAGCTTCACGTAGAACTACGGAACCAGTGGCGATTGACTGAGTTAGCCCACTAGGATTGGCAATATTAAAGTCAGCGTCCCAGATTAGCTCTCCAGCAGTACCGTTTATTCCGCCAGTCAGAGTAGTGGCAGATAAAGTGAAGTTACTTGCTCCAGTATCCACCTTAGTCAAAGTTAAGGCATTACCAGAAGTACCAGGAACTACTGCTGTCAACGTTATAGTACTACCTAGTACGGAAGCTGTTATCACTCCATCTAGTAACGGATTGTGGCTAGCACTGATAGCGGCTGTGATAGCTGCTGCAGTGGCGGAAGTACTGATTCCTGCGGCCCAGTCTACGTTATAGACAAAGGATACCCCATTCACTACCAGAGCGTCCCCAGCAGCAAAAGTATTATTAATAACAATAGCCGTACCTGATGCAGCCGTTGCCTTCTCCGCAGTGACTACGCCACCACCTAGAAGTCTTAGATTAAACTTAGTTGTAGTTTTATCTTCGCCGTTTGTTAGGGACTCTACTGAGTTACGTAGATCAGCTATTTTAGAACTGTGAACAAATCCGCTGGTAGAGTTCCAGGTTACGTCAGCAACCGGCCAGAACAATTGGCCTAGAGGAGTTCCAGAGATATCGTCAGTTACGTATACGTCTCGTTTTTGTAGACGGTAAGGCTTGCCAACAATAATTAACGGGTCAGTCTGAGTTACTTCTTTGCTGATACGAAGAATAACTTGGTTAGCTACTACGTCATTAAAGATAGCATTAAGCCAGTAGGTCTGACCTTGACTGTCAATAAATTTACCGTTTGAATATTCCTGCTGAGGAGTAGATCCACTAGGGATTAGATTACCAACTGGACTACCAGAATAAGAAGGATTGGAACTAGCTGGGTTATTTTTAATAGTAATTTCTAAACTTCTACCGTCAATTGCAGCAGAAGCAGAAACTACGGTCCTACTAATCTCCGACCCATTTCCACTCAATTGAGGAGTTACATCAATATAATTAACTAGGTTTCCAGCAACTACACTATCTGTATACGGAACTGGAACAGAAGTCTGAACAGTTTTAGGTACAACATTAAGACGGTAGGTTAGTCTTAATTTTTGAGCTGTACTCTCTGGAATGTTTACATTCTTTAGGAATGGATCATCTACGTTAGTAATTACTTGTTCTTTTGCGCTAATTACAATTTGGTAATCAGCTGCTGGGGTAATTCCGGTGGCGCTGAAGGTCAGCAGCTTACCTAAGCCTAGTGGTTCATCTCGAACTACTATACTGGATGCTCCACCACCTGGTACTACCACGATACCGGCTGCTAAAGTAGAACCGGAAACTAGCTGATCTTGTCCGTCTCGCATTGCGAAGGGTAGACCACTAAACCAAGCTTCCCCAGAATTAACTAATAGGGTAGTAGTTGTTTGGATTTGAATAGTATCGCCAATACTAATTCCAGCAGCAGATACTACAGTAACAGTGCCGCCGCCGATGTTAACAGCCGTTACGGAAGTACTCAAAGCATTATTCTTGAATACTTTGTCGCCAATGTGGACTAGATCTAAAACAGAAGCGTCTACAGTTAGAATGTTACCAACTTTATTAGTTACTTTTGTAGTAATGTAATATAGTTCTGCTTTCCAAGAATTCTCAATAGCTACGTCGCCGATAGTCTGGGCAACTACTTTGCGGGCGTGGTCAATTAATTCTAATTCAATATCCGTACCTTCAGAAGCAAGAAGATATTTACCTTCTTGAAACCTAGATCTTAGGTATCGCTGTGAGCGAAAAGAGTTATATTTTAAAATGGGACACCTCCCAGAATTTATGTAAAATCATAAGACTGTTTTGTTAAGTACGGTATATAGTAAGGCATTAATTTATTGAGAATAGAAAGACGATTAGAATTAAGAGGGGAGAGTACTGCGTATTTGTCTCCTGGGTTCTTATTAGTAATTAAACCTTTTACCGTTATGGTCGTGGCTGTGTTACCAACTATCTGATATATGTCGTCTATTTCACTTTGGTTAGACAGCAGAAAATTACCTACCAAACTATTAACTGCGCCGAAGTTAGCTAAATTATCTACCATAGTAGTTAAGTTAGGAGCCGTAGTGAAGTTTTGAGTATAGCCTATAAACAAAGCTACTTCAGGTAGAGTAATTACGAACTCTCTAAAAGAGAAGAATCCCGGAATAATTATTCCTGGTAGTGCTCTGGCAAATCTACCGCCAGAAACTATCGTAGGAGAAGTCTGAGTTAATCTTGTGTTAGTACTACCTAAATTGGCATCAAAGAAGCGTAAGGCAGCAATGTTAGGTAGAGTATCTTGGATAGCGTTGGAATAATCAGCTGTTCCTGCTGTAATGTCCCAGGTAGTAATCATCTTGATAAATAATGCTATACCTTCTTTACTTCCCTTTAAGTGCCAGCAGTAGATAAGGTTTCTAGCTATTCTGCGGAGAGTATCTGCCCCAATAGTTAGTCCTACTGATGGTAAGCCAGTTTGTTCTGATAAAGGCTGTAAGGCTGTTACTAGAACTTTGTCAGCATTCTGTAAATTATAAGTTTTAATTAAGGAATATAGTTCATTAAATTGAAACCCAAATATCTGCATTAGATAATTTAGATCCCCAGTAGAATCCATACCCTTATGAACTTCTGGCCAAAGATTGAAAAGTAGATCACCGAATTTAGTATCTTTAGTGCTTAAGGCGTAAGCCTGGGTAGGCGCTCCACTACCGACGATAGAGAATTCTGCCTGAGCTACGTTAGCTCCTGTAGGCTTAGTGAAGATAGTATAGTAATTAAAGGTATCGTCTTGTAGTCCATTACCTACTCTGGCAGCAGCTTCAGATTCAGTCCTGAGAGTGTCAGAATAGGGTATTGTAGCCCCGTTGGCGAAGTTGCTTAGGGTAGCCATGCCTACGCCTATAACTGGCGTTGCTGTCTCAAAAAAGTATAAGGTATCTAGGGTATTACTTTTTATGAAATACTTATTGCCAGCCCCATCAACAAAGATAGAATTAGCTAGTTCTTCTTCCCCAAATATTTTCTGTAATAATTGTCCATTTGAGGAAACTATTAGGTTTTTAATGAAGCCTGCGCCTACTTCAGTTCGGATATCTATTTCGTAGTTTTCTTGGCTTCTTATTACCGAAGGGAAATCGGCTAATATCACGTACTTACCATTAATAATAGTATGTACGGGGTCAACCGTAATAGTCTTAAGAGTATTGGCTAGGATTCTGTAGACGTTACTATCCGAATCTCTCAGTAACCTACCGATAAGATTGGGATTTAATGGAAAATTGGCTGCTGTGTCCGTTAAGATATTACCAGTAATGGTGATTGTCCCTGGAGTAAATCCTCCAATAACTCCGCCCCTAAATATCTCAATAGGGCGAGAATCTGTAGCCTTGGTAGGGAAGCTAGCGTTATATAACTCTACTGGAAAATAACTATCTGTCTTAGTTACTATTAATTCCGAAGTAGTGTTATTAAAATCTAGCGGCTGGTCCCAGGTCAGAGCTACTTCATTAGGATTACTGGTAGTAGCAACAAAATTTCTTGCTAAAGCCATTATCCAATTCCTCCGAAGATATTGACTACCAGATCACTCAGAGATAACTGAGGAATCTCATTCTTTCTCAAGTTGACTACATCATCTGCATACCTAGAGGTACGGAAGATGAAGTGATCTACTAAGGTATTAGGTATGCCAGAGACTGTTGCTAGAGCTAGGGCATTTACGCCTATTCCAGCAGTAGGTGTACCGTTAGAGATACCTATTGAGAATGTGATCTCGTTGCTATCGTCGTAATAACGACTAGATACGGTACCGCCAGCGCCCAGAACTGGAGTAAGATTACTTTCTACAGTAATGCTCTTAGGTCCTTGAATTGAGAAAGGAGCTACAGTTAAGGAAGGTAGAGGTGAAGGGCCTAGAGTAGAGTTAGACCAAACTGCGCCGTTGTATATTGAAGTCTCACCATCAGAGTAAGAGGGGGAGGTATTATCAATAGACATATAGATACTGTCGTCAGCGTAGATATTACCATTAATGCCAGTAACTAGAGTTAGTCCAGTAGCTACGGTAACAGTATCGTTTGCGTCGTCTACGGATAGTACAGTGAACAATGTTCCATCATTATCCTGAAAGAAATTTCCAGGAGAAACAGTGGACAAGTTGACTGAAGCAGCGTATTGAATTACGCCAGAAATTATATTGTAGGAATAACTTACTGGGCCTGAATTATTGAACACCAACACGTTGCTCTGTTGAGCTGTTTGATAAGCGGAATCAGTAATGATAACTAGATGATACTGAGTGCCCAGAACTAAAGTAGGAGCAGTGGCGAAAGAGAAGGACACCTTACTGTATCCTGAATTAGCTACATCAGTAACGTTTACTAAATTAGATAAGGAGACTAGTTGGCCAAGGTCGGGAAGACCTGTTCCATCGTCTTTAACTATTTTTGCTGATAAATGTCCTACAATATTTCCAACTCTTAGTAGATACGCACTCACTACAGAATACACATCAGTTTGAGTAACTTTGAATCCTTGGGAATAAGATACGCCTAATCCAGAACTTTTAAGAATGACTGAACTATTCTGATTAGAATTAGAGTAAGTAATTTCTGGAAGAGTTCTGTCGTCTATCCCAACTACTGCGAATGATTGACCAGAAGAATCTACAAGTAAGTTATTAGAACTAACTCCAGACAAATTAGGAGAATTATTTAACCGAACTTCCCCTGTTCCAGAATTGTAGGAAATAATATCTACTGGAATTCCTAAGTCACCAATATTGTTTTGAACAGCACTAATTTCAAAGTTATCTCCGATAGTACCAATCTGAGTAAACTCTGCTCCGATAGATACGATAGTGTTGTGACTATTGTACTGGATATTGAAGATGCTGGAATTAAACAGTATCTGTCCTACTAGCTTAGTAACTATCTTATAGTCACCGGGACTAACTAGAGTAATTGCGGCGTCATTAACTGCGGAGACTGCTGTAGTTATGGTGTTGCTATCGTT
>Ga0315283_10005888_pt1 | contig 10875 bp, 8 predicted proteins | sample YL17G09_0_MG_FD_204541 | JGI IMG/M metagenome (GOLD analysis project Ga0315283, IMG submission 204541) | Sediment microbial communities from Yellowstone Lake, YNP, Wyoming, USA - YL17G09_0 | ecosystem: Environmental > Aquatic > Freshwater > Lake > Sediment | place: USA: Wyoming | collected...
TGGTTATTCATGTGGTCGCGGAGCAGGCCACGTTGTCGGGGGAGTCCACTGCGCCGGGGTATCTGCCCGGGTTCGGTGCGGTGGCGGCGGAGACGGTCCGGGATCTGGCGACTCGGGCCCGGGTGCGGCCCATTAAGCCCGCGTCCGGCTTCACCGCCGAGTTGCAGTATCGGCCGTCGGTGGCGTTGGCGGAGTTCATTCGGGCCCGTGATTTATGGTGCCGGTTCCCGGGATGTGATGTGGCGGCGCAGTTCTGCGACCTTGATCATTCCGTCCCATGGATGGCCGGTGGGTTGACCCATCCGTCCAACATTCACCTGAAGTGTCGTTCGCATCATCTTTTGAAAACATTTTGGTGCGGGGAAAACGGTTGGGCCGAAAAGCAATTTGCCGATGGAACCATCGTGTGGACTTCGCCCTCGGGGCGTAGCTATACGACCACCCCGGGTGGGGCATTGTTCTTCCCGTACCTGGGCACCCCGACCGAAACCCTCACCACTGACACATTCACCACCGGGACACCCGGCACCACAGCGCCGTGCCCGGAAGTGTCCCCGGGACGCACCCTGATGATGCCCACCCGACAACGCACCCGCGCCGCCGAACGCGCCGCCCGCATCGCCTGGGAACGCGGCCTCAACGAAGCTCGCTGGGCCGCCGACCCCCCACCCTTTTAGTGTCGTAGGCCTAGATCAGGTAGTCGAAGGTTGTGAACATACCGGCTTCGCCGTGATAGGTGTTGTGGCAGTGCATCGGCCAGTACCCTGGGTTGTCGGCAAGGATCGCAACCTTCAGTGACTGGCCGGGAATCACGATCACTGTGTCTTTGCGCGCACCCAGTTTGCCGTCGGGGTTGAACACCGCGAAGGTATGGCCGTGCAGATGCATCGGATGCCACATCCTGCTGTTATTGGTGAACGTCAACGTTGCCTGCTGGCCCTGTTTGATCGTGAAGGGCTTGTTATTGGGGTAGGGCCCGTTGATGCCCCATTCGTAGTTGGCGCCTTTGACCATGGTCAGGTCTGCCGTCATCTCGGTATCGGCCTTGGTGAATTTCAGTTGGGCCTCCTCGGTGGCGGTGAACATGTCGATGGTGCCGACCCGGCCAGTGAGTTCCGGCGGCTCGTACGCCATCGGCGGCACACTGCCCGCCCCGGTCGACAGCAGTGCCCGAGCAGAGGCGTTCTTACCCTCAGCCAGGGCGACGAGCGGAAAGATGCCGTCTTTTGCGGTGACGATCGCGTCGTAGCGTTCGCCCATGCCCAGCAGCAGGGCATCGACCTCGGTCGGCACCACGGGAAAGCCGTCGGTGTGGGTGACGGTCATCGGGTGGCCGGCCAACGCGACGCGAAACGCGGTGTCTGAGCCGGAGTTGATGAAGCGCAGGCGAATCCGCTGTCCCGGTTTCGCGGTGAACGTTGTGGGCGCCTCCGGAATCCTGCCGTTGATCACGTAGTAGGGGTAGGTGACATCGCCAGGGTCGCCGCCGAGCAGACTGGCACCGCCAGCGCCGCTTCCGCCCATCTGACCGCCCATCCCACCGTCCATCCCACCCATACCGCCGCCGCCCATCGCACCCATGCCGTTTGCTTTGAGATCGTCGAAGATCTGCTGCGGTGACTTGCCGACGCCGTCGGTCCAGTCGTCGAGCATGATGATCCACTCGGCGTCGTAGTCGGCGGGTGCACTGGGGTCGTCGATGATCAGTGGCAGGTAGAGGCCGGTGTCGGACTGGACGCCGGTATGGGGATGCGCCCAGTAGGTTCCCGGATCGGGCACCGAGAACTTGTATGTGAACGACTCACCGGCCGGCACGTTCGGAGTGGCCGGCATGGCACCGTCCATATCGTTCCGCAGCGCCAGACCATGCCAGTGCATGGAGGTTTCTTGATCCAGTTTGTTGGTGAGTACGACCTCGAGTTCATCTCCGACATTGGCGCGGATCACCGGACCCGGGACGGTGTCGGCGTAGCCCACGGTGTTGACAACCTTGCCGCCGAGATCGACCGTGACGGGCCGAGGGGTCAGCGTCATGCTGACGGTGCGCCCGGAGTGCGGCCGCGCCGCCTCGGCAGCCTGGATCGCCGCGTCAAGGCTGGCGGGGGTCGACATCGGTTGGGATTCCAGGGTCGCGGCGGGTGTGGCTGACCGTCCGCACGCGGCGAGGGTCGCACCGGCGGCGAGACTGCCCGCGAGGAAGATTCGTCGACTGAGCGGCGTGCCTGGTGAACGTGCATCGGTCATGGTTTTCCCTTTCTTAGTCACCATTACATCCAAATGACTGCATCTGCGCGGTCCCGCGGGCGGGCCAGTGGGTGGCCAGGGCCGAGGAGATCGGCGGTGATGCCGGCGCAGAATCGGTTCATCGGAAGGTCGAACGGCGTATTGCTCATGGGTTCCTCGATGAAGTGGCCCAATCGCTCGGCCATGATGAACAGGGTCATGATCAATACCCCGACCATAATCCCGAGGACGTTGTCGTGGCCGGCAGTGTCCAACCGGGTACAGACCAGGATTCCGAAGAACCACGCGACCGAACGAACGAACATCGCGTAGGGAAGCGGGATCGGTTGGTGGCGGATCCGTTCCAGGCCGCCTGCTGCCATTGCCTGCGCGGTATTGAGGTTGGTGAGGATCACCCGGCCCTGGCGGTCGATTCGGTCGGCGTGGACGAGGTTGCGAACCTCGGCGGCTTGCAGGCTAAGCAGAGCGCTGGCGCTCGCGGTGGCCGGATCCTCGGAAGTGAGTTCGGCCATCCCCGCCGCCGGAACTACCCCGCGAAGCTCGGCGGCCAGTTGCCAGGCATGGCGAACCTGGCGGCGGCGCATCCGATCCACGACAGTCGCCATGTCGTCCGAGCCGTCATCGACAGCGATCAGAGCATTGCTGATTGCACGGCAGTTTCCCACCACGGTGCCCCACAGAGTCCGCGCTTCCCACCAGCGACTGTAGGCATTGCTATTGCGGAAACCGATGAAGATAGAGACAACAACTCCGAGCAACGGAACAATTGTCGCGGCATTCCCAAAGGCGATCTTGTCGGACAGTGCCGCCATCAGCGCGGCGACGACAACCACCGCCACAAGGTCGTACCGCAACATCCACAGCAGTACTCCGAGTGCCCTGATGACGCCGCCGCGGCCGCTACTTCGGATCATGATCGGCCGATCCCGTCTGGCCCAAATGTGTCAGACACTGTGACGGTGACGAGAGTGCCGGCGCCCGCACGGTTGTCGAATTCGATCGTCCCGCCAGCCGTCTCGATTCCATTGATCAACGAGGCCAGCCCAATATGGCCTTCGGTGACTCGGCCGGCGATGATGGCAGTGTCGAAGCCGACGCCGTCGTCGGCGACGCTGAGCACCGTCGTATCGGCGATTTGGTGCAGACCCACGCTGACCGTGGTGGCGCGAGAGTGTTTGTGCGCGTTGGCAAGCAGTTCGCGTGCGGCGCGGTAGAGCAGGGTCTGGGCCTGCGGCCGACCGACATCGTCGAGGTCCGTGACGACATCGACGTCCCAGCGTTGCCGATATCTACTGACGAGTTCCCGCACCGCGGCGGTGAGTCCGACCTGTGCCAGCACCTGCGGATGCAGGGTGGTGACGGTGGTTCTCAGGGTAGTCACCGCATCGCGCAGTGCGGTCTCAAGCCGATCGAATCCTTCGTTGTTCGGATGATCACGCAACTCGTCGAGATCTAGTCGGGCAGCCAGCAGATTCTGCAGTGGCCCGTCATGCAATTGCTCCGAGAGCTCCCGATTCTGTCGTTCCTCGGCCCGCATGGATTCGGCCACCAGTCGACGTCGTACATCGAGCAGAAGTTGAACCCGTGCCGCCCGCCGGGCGAGCGTGAAAGACAGCGCGGTGATGGCCACGGTCAGCCACAGTAGACAACCGACCTGGACATAGACCACATCTGGAACCTGTTCCATCGCCTCGTCGCGGTGGGCGTAGACAATCCACGCCAGCAGATAGCCCAACGATGCGGCCAAGCCCAGCGCCCCGGTTATCAGAGGATTGTCGAGAAAGGCCACCGAGATCGGCAGTAGGAAGAAGATCGGCAGCAGCGATTTGGTCCCAGCGCCTGATGCGATGCACAGGATAACCACCATCACCACATCGACGCTCGTTGATGCCCACCCGTACCACCAGCGGGTCGGACGCCGCAAAATGAAGATCAGCCACGCGAGTGCACCGACGCCATAGCCAACGAGCGCAATTGTGAATACCGTTGCCTGCCAGTGCGGCACGCCGGTGGAGTGCACCAGGAGTGCGATGAGGGCGATCAACGCAAGTCGCAGAAATGAGCGGATCCGCAGCGGTTCGGCGGTCAGGAAGTCGAGCGCACCGACAACAAGGCGTCGCACGTCAGTCCAGGAGTCCTCGGCGCATCGCCTCGGCAACTGCGGCCGCCCGATCTCCGACGCCGAGTTTCTCGTAGAGCCGTTGCACGTGGGTCTTCACCGTCGAGGGCGCCAGGAATAATCGCTTGGCGATCATCGGGATGCTGCCGCCTTCGGCGATCATGACGAGCACTTCGCGCTCCCGGGCGCTCAACGTTGGTCCGCTGGGCTCGGCTCGGCGGCGGATTTCGCTGGCCAGGCCGGCGGCCAGTTGCGGGGCGACCACATCGCGGCCCTCGGCGCAATCGATCACCGCCTGCACGATCTCCGCGCGAGAGGATTCCTTGGGCAGGTATCCCGCGGCGCCCTGCTGCAGTGCGTGGTAGACGATCGCGGCATCGTCATTGGCCGATACCAGCAGCACCCGAGTGGGAAGCTCGTCGCGCAGTACCGCCGCGGCGACCTGCGCGCCGTCCATGCCAGGCATCTGATGGTCGAGCAGGGCAACCTGCGGTTGGTGTTTTCGGATCGCCTCGAGCGCGGACGGGCCGTCCTCGGCTTCGGCGACCACGTCCACCAATCCGCTGCCGGTCAGCGCCCGGACCAGGCCGTCCCGGAACAGGGGGTGGTCATCGGCGACCACTGCCCGCACCTTTCGGTTGTTGAAAGTCTCGCGCACCCTAGAAATATCGCACAGCGCGATGCGTCAGCTACTACGACCTTCCGTTGGCGGCGGCTCGATCGGGTCATAGTGGCCGGCCGGCAGGTGATCGGGCGGTTCGATGCGCAGCATGTGCGCCACCGGCACGTCGGTCGAGGAATGCAGGATGATCGAGAGTGCGATCGTGACGGCGATCAGGTCGAACAGTTTGTCGCCGTTCGGCAGGCCGGCCTGCAGAACGAGCAGGCCGTAGACCACCGACGCAAATCCTTTCGGACCGAACCACGCCGCGGTCAGCCGTTCTGAGCGGGGCATCGGAGTCCGCAGCAGTGACAGCAGCATGGACGCGGGCCGCACCAACACGATGGCCATCACCGCCAGAAGCCATCCCTGCCAACCCAGATGGGACAGCCGATCCGGGGTGATCAGGGCCCCGAATACCAACAGCGCGGCAAACTTCGTCAGCTCCGAGAGCAGATCGCCGAACGGTTCGAAGCTCTCCGCGGCGACGTGATCCATGGTTGCCAGTGCCGAGCCTGCCGCGAACGCCGCCAGGTAGGGATTGGCGTGCGTCAGGTGGCATGCGGCGTACACGATCACCGCGATTGCGACCGGCCCCAGTGGCTGTAGCCGGGGTTCGGCGGTCAGAATCCTGCTGCGCCAGGCCAGTGCGACACCCACCGCCACACCGATGCCGATGGCTAGGCCGAGGACCAACTCCTCGAGGACAACGCCGATATGAGACTTCTCGTGCTGGGCAATCGCCAGAAAGATCAGCACGAAAGGCAGAGCGAGCCCGTCATTGAGTCCGGACTCCACATTGAGCAGACGACGCAGCCGCAACGGGACATCGGCCCGGCCCACCAATGCCGAGGCGAACACCGGGTCGGTCGGGGACAGGATCGCACCGAGCAGGAACGCCGTCGGCCAGTCGAGGCCGACGAGATAGTGTGCGGGAACGGCGATTCCGATCATCGCCAGCGGCATGCCGATCCCCAGCGCGCGCCCGGACAGTCGCCACCCCTCCCGTAACGCGGGGACGCTGGCGCGCTGGCCGTCGGTAAACAGCACGGTGAACAACGCGATATCGGCGAGCACCGCGACGATTTCGTCCTCGGCACTCAACTGCACCAGACCCAGCCCGCCCGGCCCGATCAGCGCCCCGGCGACCAGGAACAGCAGTGCCGTCGACAACACGGTGCGCGCGGCGACGCCGGACAGCGAGACGCTGATCAGCAGCATCACCCCGAACGCCAGGACGAGCACCACGCCGGACTCACTCCCTGATCTGACTTGAGGGCAATGCTGTCACGGCACAGACCGGCCGGGTAGCAGGGTTTCCAACACAGGGCGCCGCGATTCTGGCAAACTCACCCCAACCTGAGTTCGCTGGAGGGACCCGATGACGACCGCTACCGCACCGCTGCTGTCTAGGCGGGACCGGATCATGATCGCGGTCACGGTGCTCGCCGCCGTCGGCGCCGGCGCCCTGCACTTCGCCCATGCCAACTCCGTACTCTCCTTCATCGTGGCTGCGCTCGCGCTGGCCACGCTGGCCTCATTGGTCGGCCGCTCGGTGGAGGCGCTCGGCGACCGACTCGGGCCCAGCGCCACCGGGGTGCTGCAATCGGCCCTGGGAAATCTGCCCGAACTGTTCGTCATCCTCTTTGCGCTCAAGGCAGGACTTTTTGGCGTGGTGAAAGCCACCCTCGTGGGGTCGATTCTGGCGAACGTGCTGCTGATCCTCGGCCTGGCCTTTGTAGTCGGCGGTGTCAAGCACGGCCGGCAACGATTCGCTGCCGAGGACGGCCGCAGGTTGGGCCTGATGCTCACGCTGGCGGTGTTCATTCTCGCCGTTCCCACTCTCACCTCGGCCCTGCACACTCCGGCCGAATCGCACGAGCGGGTGGTCTCGGTCGTGGTCTCGATCATCATGCTGGCGTTGTTCGCGATTTCGTTGCCGGCGGCCCTGGCGCGCCGCGCGCCCGGACACGGCGGTGACGCCGGGCACGCGGGCAGCACGTCCCCGATTGCGGCTAGCCCGGAAGGGGCCGCTGCCGCCAGTAAGGTTGCCGCGCATGGGGAATGGCCATTGGCGATGGCGATCGGCATGCTTGCTGCGACCGGAATCGGTGCGGCATTCGTCTCGGAATGGTTTGTCTCCGCTCTGCAACCGGCGATGGACACGATGGGTATCAACGAGGTCTTCGCCGGCCTGGTGATCGTGGCTATCGCCGGTAACGCGGTGGAGAACGTTGTCGGGATCCAGCTCGCCGCCAAAAATCAGATGGACTACGGCGTACAGGTAATCCTGCAGTCGCCCGTTCAGATTGCGCTCACGGTAGCCCCGATCGTGTGTTTGTCGGCGGCATTCCTCGGTCAACCCGGCTTCGATCTGGTGCTGTCGCCGTTACTGCTGGCGGTCATGGTCATGTCGGCATTGGTGGCGGTGCTGGTCACCTTCGACGGAGAGTCGAACTGGTTCGAGGGTGCTGCGCTCATCGCGCTGTACATCGCCATCGCCACTGCATTCTGGTGGGGATAGGTTTCGGGCGGTTCCTGATCGCGGCGGTTATCGCGGTGGGCGTTGTCGCCGGCGCACCCTCGGCGGCCGCTGATCCTTTGCCCCCGGACGCTGATGTTCGCGCCAAATTCGATGCTCTGCTGATCAAGGGGCGCGCGCCCAAGACCGGTTATGACCGCAGCCTCTTCGGTGAGTCCTGGACCGACGATGTCACGGTTCCGGGCGGACGCAACGGATGCGACACCCGTAACGACATCCTGCGCCGCGATCTGGTCGATGTGGTTCTCAAGCCCGGCTCCAACGACTGTGCGGTGCTGCGCGGAATCCTCAACGATCCCTACACCGGAATCACTGTCGAGTTCGTGCGCGGCCCGAATTCGGCGGAGGTCCAGATCGATCACGTGGTCGCCCTTTCGGATGCCTGGCAGAAGGGCGCGCAGCAACTTGATGAGGCGCGGCGTCGGGACTTCGCCAATGATCCGGTGAACCTGCAGGCCACGATTGGTTGGGTGAATCAGCAGAAGGGCGACGGCGATGCCGCAACGTGGTTGCCGCCCAATATCTTTTACCGTTGCGCGTTCGTCACGCGGATCGTCGACGTCAAGGCCAGCTACGGGTTGTGGGTGACCCAGGCTGAACACGACGCGATCGCCGGGGTGCTGTCCGGCTGTCCGGCTACACCTGGATAGGAGTCGGGGCCGGCGCCGGGGCCGTGAGGCCCCTCAGGATGAGGCTGAAGCTGTCCTGGCGCTGCGCCATGGCGCCGATTCCGTCATCGGAGACCAGCAGTAGGGCATAGGAACCATCGCTGAGCGGGGGTCCCAAAGTAATGCCCTCGAAATTACTGAAACCGGTATCGCCCTGCCAGAGAAGGGTTTTGCCGACCGCGGTGAAACCGCTGCCGCTGGCAAGGCTGGATAGCTCGGCGACATCGGATGCTCCGGTGAAGTCAACGAGGTAAATCCGGGAGCGGTAGCGCGGCAGGTAGCCGCCGAGTTCGCGTTCCAGGGCCAGAACCTGGCCGTTGGGAAGGGCGAGCAGGTCTACCAGCCCACTGCGTTCGACGGTCACGAACGGCGACAGCCGCGAGATCGGATCGGTGCGATACGCGTACTGCCGGCGCGCCGCCAGATCCGGTCCATCGAATTCCTGGATCCGAACCCAGCTGCCGGCTGCTGTGGTGGACAGCGCCCCATCGGATCGGAGCGCCTCCTCGTTGGCTGTCCACAGCGTGCCCCCACCGTAGGTCAGCGATTCCAGACCCATGTTGTTTTGCACGTTGGCCGGTCGGTAGATGTTCGGAACCGCGACCGACCCCGTCTTGCGCCCGGTCTCGAGGCTGAATTCGTTGATGGTGGAGGCCACTTCGTCGGATACCCAGACCCGGTTTCCGGATGGCCCGAGGGCGATTCCCTCAGAGTCGGTACCCAATTCCGGGGCGCTGATGCCGCCGGTGAGGAGCGTCGATCTGACTCGGCCCGATCGCGAGTCGAGCGAGGTGTAGACCTGCCAGATCGTCGGGGCGCCGTCGTCGCCGACGGCGTAGTAGTTGGTTCCACCGGCGTAGGTGATGCCGCTGAGTTCGGTCGCGCCGGTCGACCCGCTGCGCAGCACCAGCGGACTCTGCCCGGCACGGGTGATCGTCAGCGCTGGCTGGGTTGTCACCGGCGCGATCGATCGGGGAACAGGGCGTGCGGCGGCTCGCGCGGGCCTTGACGCCCGGGTACTTGAAGCCCGGGCACTGGAAGCCTGGGCACTGGCCGTCGACGTGCTCCGTGCCGAGTCGCCGGGCGAGGTGTCAGCTAACGCGCGCGGGGCTTCGGCGGCGATCGCCGCACCGATGCCGAGTGCCACGGCCAGCGCCCCGAGGTAGGCGGCGCGGTGTTGAGGAGACGACGCCATCGTTAGACGAGCGTGGTCTTCAACGGGGTCAGATCGGTTTTCATCAGCACGACGTTGTAGTTGCCCCACAGCGACATGTTCCAGTAGAGGTTTTTCACGTCGGGGTCGCCGAGTGCGTCGGTGAGATCGCCGGTGCCCGACAGTGGATGGACCAACGGCGCATAGAGGCCCGGGTACTGCAACGAGGTCGCGACGGTCACCGGCGCCGACCAGGTGCCCTCTGGGGTGTCGGCCGTGCGCAGGATGACGTTGTTGGCGCCGTTGCCGTACATCACCACGTACTTGTCCAGATATTCGTTGTACTGCACGCTCATCTCGCTGACGTTGCCGCCGGTCTTGGCACCAACCAGACCGGCGAACCAACCGCCGAAGAAGTTCGGATTGTTGGCGATGTCCCGAACGAATCCGAACAGGCCGGCGGAATTGGGGGAGTCGCCGATGATCGGAGCCGCCACGGCCGGCTTGTCGCGCACCCAGGTAGCGCCGTCCCAGTACTCGTACTGCCCCAGGTCGGTCATCGCACCCTCGGGCACCCGGGACAGGAAGGCCGACCCGGTACGTCCGGCCGGGGTGCCGAACGCGTAGACGTAGCGGGTGCCGCCCGGTTCAACCTTGCTCTCCGGTTGCAGCACGTAGGCGGCCTGCTGGAAGTTCTGATCACCCGCGCGGTACCGCGTCGACGAACGGAACCAGCCCGCTGAGCGGACCGTCGAGGGCTGCAGCACCCACTTGTCGGTTGCCTCGTCGTACATCGAGATGGCCGAGTAGTTCGTGGTCCAGCGGCCCGGCGTGTCCCAGGACTTCACCGAGAAGTAGTTCACGTAGTTCTCGCCGTTGGCGTAGACGGCGGCCGACGGGATGTTGGTGACTTCGGAGCCGATGAAGAACACCTGATTGCGCGCCGCCGGGATGAACTGCAGGGCGGGGCCGGTATTGATCAGTGTCAGGCCGTCGTAGAGCTGGGTGTCGTCGCTAAGCAGCAGCACGTTCGAGCGCCAGTTCCCGGTCATATTGACGCCGGAGAAAGTGTCTCCGAAGGCGACCTGGGTCAGGCCGTTGTCGCCGTTGAACCACATCACGCCCAGGTCGGTGCCGTAGACGTTTGCCCACCGGGTGTTGTTGGTCTGCGACCAGTTCGAGCCGGGATATCCGGAGTTGCGCTGGCCGGTGACCCAGCCGATGGGTGTCGATCCCGGGCTGGTGGGCGGAGTGGCGACCACCGCGGCGGTGGCGATACTGGCGTTGGCGGTCGACGAGGCGGCCATCGCCCGCGCCGCCACCGTGCGCGCGTTTGCGCCGCCGAGATCCCGCCGGGTCCAGGCCATCAGAGCCCACAACGCCGGGGAGTCCAGTGGCGCTCCAGGCGCGGTGGAGGTCAGACCGACTGCGGCGAGCAGGCGAGCGGCCAGTCCGCCGACGGCCAGGTTCTGCGGCGTGGCGAACGCC
>Ga0315283_10005889_pt1 | contig 10874 bp, 9 predicted proteins | sample YL17G09_0_MG_FD_204541 | JGI IMG/M metagenome (GOLD analysis project Ga0315283, IMG submission 204541) | Sediment microbial communities from Yellowstone Lake, YNP, Wyoming, USA - YL17G09_0 | ecosystem: Environmental > Aquatic > Freshwater > Lake > Sediment | place: USA: Wyoming | collected...
TTCTTGGTTTCGGGGTGAGTGCCGAAAACGATAGCAGGCGCACCATCATATTTGGTGGTGACTTTGACTGGTGTTTTATGCCCTAGAATGGCATGGTGGACGCCGACGAGGGTACGGGCGGCGTGATGTGCGCCCTCTTCCCCTGCGTTGATTACATGGTCTTCGGCGTGTTCCAGATGAGAAAGTTTCTCGGTATCTTCGACTGCTTCGGCAATGAACTGGTTGAAATGCTTGATCATCTTCCTTCCGCACTGTGGGAGTGGATGATCTATTTAGCATTATTCGATCATTCGATCCAGCGATTGTTCGATAGAGTAGCCGGGGTTGAACCCCAAATTATAGAGCTTGGAGCAATCCATGGCAAAGGACTTGACTTGGACCTTCTTGTGGAATTCCTTTTGTTTGATGATCTTGATCTGGCTCTTAGAACCTATGTGCTTGTGAGAATAGTCAATCAGGTCTTTGAAGACGCACGCAGGTTCCGTGCCAATGTTGTAGACCTCATTCAGATTACCCCGGCGCATGACCATGTTCAGAGCATACGCACAATCCCATACATCCATGTAGGTCCGGTGGAACTGTCCGTTTTCGTAGAGTTCGATATCCCGGTCTTCCTTCATTTCGTTGATCAGGTATTGGAGCGCATTCTTCTGCTTGGAAGCTCCCTTATCTCCCGGTCCTATGATGTTACACAGACGCAGGATCCGATAGTTCAATCCGAAAGTCTCGGCAAAGGAAACGAGCAACTGTTCGGCTGCGTATTTGGTGATGGAGTAGAATCCGGCTGGACGACACTCTTCGTCTTCACCAGTAGGACCGGCGCGTTCGAAACCCCTGCGTTCACCATAGACAAACCATGAGGACACGAAATTGAACACACCCTTGGGATTGTTCTTGTGCCAGCTATCCAATGCTTCCGTGAAGGTGAGTAGATTAGTCTTTACATCCAGTGTCGGGTCGGTGAAGACATTGTAGTTGTGGGTGGTGCTGATCAGATACAGGATATCTGACCTCATATAAGGATTCGGGCGACGAGAGTATCTTGGCGGGAGCCAGATATTGTCGTTGTCCTTGTATCGCTTTACGAACGCACTACCGACAAAGCCGGTATGCCCAAATACGGTCAGGTCCATTGCGAGAGAACCTGTTCGAAATAGTTGAAAATCTCGGTATCGTAATGCGGTGCGGCACCCACAAAGAACACATTACTCAGAGCAAGATTCGCATTCGGGAACTTCTTGTAGTCATCCAGATGTTTGTAGCCGGGATGTAACAGGATGTTGCCTGCGAAGTAGTTGCGGGTCTGAATCTTACGAGCTTCAAAATGATCCTGAAGTCGATTCTTGATTATGGGAGTGTCACACAGGATCGGAACACCAAACCACGATACTTCGGCTTCATCCAGATTTGTGATGACTCTCACACCGGGAACATAGGTTTCGATCAGGGTAGAGATAATGTCATAGCTCTCCCTGCGCCGGGAGTGAATCTCGTCAAACTTGTCTAGCTGAACGGATCCAATAGCTCCTTGGAAATCGAGAGGCTTGAGGTTGTAGCCCATTTGGGTAAAGATATACTTATGATCGACCACTCCCTCGTAGTCGGGGAGCCACTTAGAAAAACGTGTTCCACAAGATCCGCAAGGCTTGAGATTGGCGGCTCCGACGCAGACACAATCGCGTCCCCACCATGAGAATTGTCGAGCAATCTTGATGATTTCTTCATTGTCGGAACAGACCATGCCGCCTTCGCCGGTAGTAATGTGATGCGCAGGGTAGAAGGATGTTGACCATGCGGTGTAGAAATTGGTGAGCCACTTATGATCCCACTTAGTTCCGAGGGAGTCACAGTTATCACCAATCAGGATGATCCCCGCATCGTCGCACATGCGCTTGAGTTCATTCATGTCGGGTGGATTGCCCAACACAGGAGAGACAAAGATAGCCACGGTGTTCTTGCGAATCTTCCGTTCTACTTCCATCAAGTCAAAGTTCAGTGTGTCGAGTTCGATATCGGCAAACACTGGCTTCATGTTGTTCTGAACGATTGGGGCAATGGTGGTCGGAAACCCAACAGGGGAGACAATGATTTCCGCGTCATCACCCCAACCGTAAAACTTCTTGAGGGCTGCGATCATGACCAGATTCGCAGAGGAACCTGAGTTGACCATGTGCGCCCATTTGACGCCAAACTTGCGAGCAAACTTCCACTGGAACTTCGCAACCTCTTCACCTGTGACAAGCCACTTGCCGGTCAGGAAGGTCTTGAGTGCGACTTCGATTTCCTTGTTGTCAAAGAAAGGACCGGAGTAGTAGACTGGTGTTTTGCCGGGTTCGAAATTCGCGGCAGCGTTATACGCCCAAGGCGGCAAATCCTTGGCTAGTTCTTCGATGTAGAAGTGCCGTTGTTCGGGAGTAAGCATCATGTCTCCAATAGTGCTAGTAGATATTGACCATAGGCTGACTTCTCACATAGAAGTGCGGTTTCGCTTAGAGCATTGCGATCAATCCAACCCTTATTATACGCTATTTCGTGTGGATTGCCAACCATGAATCCCTGATGTTTCTGTATCATCTGGATTAGATTTGAGGCTTCCAGCAATGCGTCGGGTGTGCCGGTGTCGAACCAGATGGATCCTCTCGGCATTTTAATCGCAGTTAGAGCACCATCTTTCATATATGTTTTCACAAGATCGGTTATTTCTAATTCGCCGCGCTTGGATGGCTTGAGCATTCTCGCCCGCTGAAAAACCGACTTATTGAAAAAATAAAGTCCAGTTATAGCCAAGTCACTTTTTGGCTTCAGGGGTTTCTCTTCCATATCAAGGACTTCCCCGTTCCCTGCTAATTGAACTACACCGAATCTTTCGGGGTCTTTGACTTTTGTGGCTATAATGGTGGTAGACGCATCATTGGTAGCCCTCGAAAGGATTTCGGTCATTCCGGCACCATAGAAGATGTTATCGCCTAGAATTAGAGCGAAGCGAGTGTATTCTCCATACTCAATCCAGTCATCGACCACATTAAACGCATCGGCAATTCCACGCGGTTGATCTTGCTTGGCAAACTCAATATGAATACCCATTCGCTCTTCGGCATCCCACAGAAGAGATTTGAACACATCAGATTCTTCGGGTGTGGTGATGATGACGAAATCTCTAATCCCGGCTAGCATAAGCGTAGACAGGGGATAGTAGATTAGCGGCTTGTCGTAGATCGGGAGAACCTGTTTGGTTGTCGCGAAGGTTGCTGGATACAGCCGGGAGGACTTTCCACCAGCGAGAATTATCCCGAGTGTTTTCGACATGAGTTCACCCATTCCATATTATTGCGATACCATTTTACCGTGTCTTTTAGTCCAGACCAAAAATTGATTGTCGGACGCCAACCAATCTCTCTTTCGATCTTACCTATATCTAGGTCGTATCGGAAGTCGTGCCCTTTGCGATCAGGGACGAAGGTGATGAAGTCGTTTGGTAGACCCATGAAACTCAGAATGACTTCCGCAACTTCCAGATTAGTCTTCTGAACGCCGCCACCAATGTTGTATCTCTCACCGATTATTCCGTTCCTGATAATCTCGATAAGAGCATCGCAATGGTCCTGAACATGAATCCAGTCGCGAATGTTCATTCCGGTTCCATAGACCGGAATCTGCTCACCAGCCATTGCTTTGCGAATTACCGTAGGAATGAACTTCTCGGCGTGCTGGTAAGGACCATAGTTGTTTGAACAGTTGGTGATGATCGTGCGTAGACCGTGTGTATGATGATACGCCATGACCAGATGATCGGACGCGGCTTTGCTCGCCGCGTAGGGCGAGCGTGGGGCGTAAGCAGTTTTCTCGGTAGATGGCGAATCCCACGCATCCAACGAACCATAGACTTCATCGGTCGATACATGAAGGAAAAAGGTCTTGGGACAGACTCGCTTTACACATTCCAGAAGATTCATCGTCCCGAATACATTCGTCGTGAAGAATGGTTCGCTATTCAGGATGGAGTTGTCCACATGCGATTCGGCAGCGAAATTGATGATGGTGTGGGGTTTGTGTTTCTCTAGGATTTGTTCGATCTGACGACGAGAACCAATATATCCATAGACGAATTCGTAGCGAGAACTTTCTTGTAGATCCTGAAGTGTGTCTGGATTAGCCGCGTAGGTCAGCCCATCAAAATTCACAACCTTGTCTGATTCTTCCATTAGATAGCGACGAATGAAGTTGCTACCTATGAAACCCATACCACCGGTTACTAAAATAGACATAACGAAACCTCAGTGTTTATCGACCATCAACCTCAAGTAGAGAGGACCACCGCCAACCCCGGCGACTGTTCCATCGCGGAACTGGAAATGTAGTGTAACTGGCACGCCGTTGATCCTTGCTTCGACTTCGATGTTTGTGTATTGTCTGATCCTCTCACCGGGAACTTTTGGATTTAGGTTGAGGTACCGGTAGCAAGTCTTGTCCACTCCCGATACAACGACTTTCGCTTTCTTCGTTGTCGTCTGCGAGACAAACACATCGTTTTGCTTTCTCTTGTACACGATAACCACATCAGTTCCATGAGCATCGGAAACCAACTTCTCTAGATTTGACTTGACTTTGGTGTAGTTTGGTATTGCTGTTTGAGCAACCCAATCCTTACCATACAAACCCATTCCATTAGCACCACCGTCCAGACCGAAATATTCATACGCGCTCTTTCTAGTGGCTTTGTCTTTGAAGTATTGACCCACACCACCGTTGATAATGAAATAGGTACTGGACATTTTTAGCGACAGATACAGCATGTCTTTCTTATTTTTCTCAAGAGTGAGGTCCGCAACAGTTTTTCCGGTAGAGTGCGTTATCACGAAACTGGTATCGTTGAATACCATCTTCCTCTTCATGTTGTTTTTGCCGGGGTCGTCAACTACAGTTCTGTCGGTTGGTTTGATAGAAATAACCTTTTCAAGCTCCTTGATAACATCGGGATGCTTGAACTCTTCGGAACCGTTGTAGTAGTTCATCAAGTCGATCTTCAATTCACCTTCGAAATCTCGCCCACCCTGACCTTTCACCTTTTCTGCTTTGAAAATGATGCTGATGCCAATACCCAAATCTAAAACTTGAGAGGCTTTTGGTCTTGGCGCGTTCTTAAATTTGATATCCTGTTTCTTGAAGACACTTTCAAGCTTTGCCTTGGAAGCTGCCCTGTCTTTTGACTTGAGCCATATATCTACGCCCACCCGAGTCTTTTTGACTTCGAATTTGTCCTTGGGGAGATTAGTTTTGATCAGCTTCAAAACACGATCTTGTATTGATACTGCTTTTGCCATTAGACCGTGAACCCGCCGAATTTGTTGCCGCCCTTCGTAGGACCGCTAGCCTTTGAATGTTGTTGACCCGAATCTACGATATTCTTCTGTGCGCTCAAGTCAAGATCATACAGTCTCATCTTCGACTTGTCAATACCCACAGTGAATCTCTTATTTAGCGTCATGTCAGCATAGCGATTCTTCAACTGTTTGACCATAATCTGATTGAGAGCCGCCAATTCATCAGTCGAAATCAGGGCAAACATGAAGTCTGCCGTCGCAGGCAAGCCAAAGGATTCCGAGGTATCTTCCATGCCGGGATCTGAATTGGTGAAACCGGAACGGTTAGTCTGTGTCGCAGTAACAACAGGAACATCCCACTCGACTGCCAGCCCACGGAGTTCTTCTGCGATTGCCTTGATGTAGGTGTAGGAGTTGATATTTGCGTGTGGCTTGATGCGGAAGGACGCGCAGATGTTCAGGTAGTCCACAAAGATCACATCGGGAACGAAGTTCCGCTTGAGCTTGAGGTCTAGCAGGAGCGCACGAATATGACCGGTATGCGCGGTTGCGGTTGGGTATTCCTTGATAACCAGCTTACCCTTCGTCTTGCTCATGATACTCGTCATGCGCTTTTCATACATATCCAAGGACAACATCTTGAGGTCGTCCATCGTCACATTCATCAGGTTCGCGTCGATGCGTTCGGCAATCCGCTCTTCTGCCATTTCCATCGTGATGTAGAGGACATTGTAATTCATCATCAGGTATGCCGCCGCGAAATGGCACATAGCAAGAGACTTACCTACACCGGTTCCGGCGAGGATTACATTCAGGGTCTTACGGCACAGACCACCGTTGGTGATCTTGTTGAAGTAGCTTAGATCGAACGGGAGCCTAGTTTCCACACGATGATAAAAATCAAATCTATCGTTCCACTTATCAATATAATCATGCCCCACATGAGGATCAAAACTAACACCGAGAGCATCAGACAGCAAATTAGGAATAGACCCTTTATCGCGTTTAGGATCTTTGCCGTCCATGATCTGAATTGAATCCATGATAGCATTGTAGATTGCCTTCTCTTGACAGAATTTCTCTGTCGTATCAAGTAGCCACTTGCTGTCTTCGATTACTTCGGCAGAGGCAATCTCCGTAAGGATTTCGCCAATAGCCTTGAACTCACTTTCACTTAGGTCGTTTCGCTCTTGGAGTCCGAGTGCCAGTGCGCTTAGACTTGGCATGTTGTTGTATTTCAGGATGAACGACTGTATCTGGTCGAACAGCTTTCTTTCTGGACTGTCCACTAGATATTCGCTTTTCAAGAAGGGGAGAGACTTCCTCATGAAATTCTCGTTCTTCAACAGGTTCGACAGTATCACTCGTTCGACTTTCATTTATCACCTTGCTGGCATCGGACACACATTCACTCAGGACAACCCTGAATAGGTTTGCCGATAGCTTGTTGAATTTCTTGCTGGTTACTTTCGCGCAGTGTGGATTATCCACTATTACGGTCTGGAAGTCAACCAACCTGTCTTCCCGTAGGATTACATTCTTGAATTGAAACCTGACACCCTCGAATTTTCCTCTGAGGAGTTCTACGATGATAGCATCTTTCTCAATACGAAGTGCGAAATCGACTCCATCCTTGAGGCTTCTTTTAGCCCACCAGAATTCCAGTGTGGCAACCTTTTCCCTAAGCTTGTTCAACATCTTCTGATTCCTCTGTGTTCATGTTGGATATGAACTGATATTTAGCTTTCACCGCATCCTTGAAGGAATCTGAATCAAGGATAGTGTCCCAAAACTCGCCGCTCTGTGTGTCCTTGATTCTCCAACGCTTGTCTTCAATTTCGCCTGTGGCTACATTGACCCGCGAATACCAGCCGATATTCGGCTTAGTGACATGCCCGGTTTCCAGTGCGATATCCAGCAAGCCGGAATACTTGTTGATGCCACCTTCAAAAGTGACCGTGACCGGAATCTTGGACTTCTCACGCACATAGCGAGACTTCTCAACATTGATGATGAAGTTGTAGCCAACGACTTCGGTGCCATCCTTCTCCTGCTGTCTGCCGAGAATGTAGATGTTGTCGGACGAGTAATAAGACCCTGTTCCGCCACCCACGATATCCTTTGGGTAAAGACCTATTTCCTTATAGGTATGATTGACCACCACCATTGGGATATCCTTGAGTGTCAGATGGGGAGTGACCATGCGGAACAGGGACTTAATCTGCTTGGCGCGAGTCATGTCTGCGACCGACTTGCCTTCCAACGCATCCTCTACCTCTTTCTTAGAGGCTAGGTTGCCAATGGAGTCGATGACGATCATGATTCGGTCGCCGCGTTCAATCTGGCTCAACTGCGTCATGATATCGAACTTCAACTGTTCTACATCCGTGACCGGTGTGTGAATGACGCGATCCTTATCGACCCCGAAGGAATCGAAGTAGTTCTGCGGTGTGCCGAATTCGGAGTCATAGAACAGAATGACCGATTCAGGATATTTCTGTTGGTAGGCTCTTGCCATGATCAGAGTGAACGCCGTCTTGAAATTCTTGGACGGTCCTGCCCACATGGTCAAGCCGGGAGTGAATCCACCATCCAGACTGCCGCCGAGTGCGACATTCAGCACAGGGATATCGGTTGGGATCATATCCTTTTCAGCAAAGAACTTAGACTTCGCAAGAATAGCCGTATCCTTGATAGTCGAATTCTTCTTAATTTTGTCTAGCAAACTCATGGTGTATCCTCGTAATAGGTAGTGACAGTATACAGGAAACTATCGGGAAAATCAAGTAAAGAAGGATTCGAGAGTGGATACATGTTCAGTCTTCCAGCCGATACAATTCAGGACAGCCTTCATTGGTTCAAGGAAGGTGCCATTGAACTGCGCATCGTAGTCCAGATACTCATGTATCTCTAATTCCTTCGGAAGCACATTCATGAACGCAATGGTGTTATTGTGATAAGGATTAGGCTGCTTAAGCTGACAGAACTTTATTTTCTCTCCATCTTTAATCAGTGGATATTTCTTAGTCAGATTCTTTTCATGAAGAATGTGGTTGTAGACAAGACAACCCTTGACATGGATCGGAGTTCCTTTCTTGTAGATACTGGTATCATCGGCATTCTTCTCAATCCCATTGACACCACGCGGCGAAGCAATATCTTCGACCGGCAACTTCTTGAATTCCTCACGGAACTTGTCGATGAATGCGATCACTGCCGCCTCGTCCTTGTCAAGAATGACCTTGATTCCTTCTCGCATCTTCGTGCGGCAGATAGCCGGTGTCGAGGACTTGTTGGTTTCCAGTCCTACCGTCTTGATCTTTGGTTCCTTGTAGGCAACACCTTCCTCGTCATAGACATTCAAGACATACCGCTTCTTCGCAGTCCAGATAGCCCGGTCGCAAAGAGACTCACGCTTCATCTGCATTTTCTGCTCATAGGCGTTGGTGTAGTCTGCGAGTTCTTGATAGGTTCTATCAATGAATGGCTGGATCTTGTCGTCGCAAATCTTATCAAGTAACTTGATAACCTTGTGCTTATCGTCGGTGTTCTTGATAAACTTCTTGACGATAGCTTCCATGTTCAGATACATGGAGTCGGTGTCACCCGCGATAATATAGTCTACGTCTTCACTGCCGACGAGCTTATTGAGGTATGCGTTGATGTGTTGCTCGATCCACTTGTAGGATAGTTGCCCGCCGAGCGTAATCGCTTCTGCGATTCTAATATCAAAGAACCGGAAGTATTGATTCCCGATAGCTCCATACGCGGAATTGAGCGATACTTTCTTTGCCATCTGTAGGTTGTTATACCGTGCGACCTCACGTTGGACGAATGCGTACTGGTTTGGGTCATCTTTCACTGTCTCCAACTTCTTCTTGGCTTCGATTGCCATCTTCTTGTATTTGATGCGATTCTGATACATGTCGTCCATGATTTCGCCAAGGAAGCCACGCTTCGCAGTGGTGAAGAATTGCTTGTTCGAAGTGACCGTTACATAGATCGACTTGAGCGCACCTAGATCAACTTCCTTGTTGAGTAGAGCATCAACACTGACCTGACTGCGAATCTCCCGCATTTCGGGAGTATACTTGTTCGCTTCAATCAAAGTCTCAGGCGACAAGTTGTACTGCATAATCAGATGAGGATACAGCGAGTTCAAGTCGAACGACACCACCCAATTGTATAGTCCCGGCACAGGAGCCTTGACATACGCACCGGCATAGGACTCGTCCTTCTTACCCTGCTTCATCAGTGGAACGACGATGTTCTTCTTCCTAAGATGGTTGAAGATGATGGCATCCCACATACGAACCTGTTGATATACATCCTCGTAGTTCACCTTGTTGTCATAGGCGAGTGTCAAGGCTAGCTCAAGTAACTTGCTGGACTTCATACCCATCGTTTCGATCATGAATACCAACTCCGTGTCGCGGATGTTGTATTCGATGTATTTCTGGAAGTCCCGCTTATACAGGTCATGAAGACTGTCGTATTCGGTGTAATCCATCTTGCGCTGTCCTAGTTCGACAAACGCGATATGGTTCAAGGTGTAGGATTCCTGATTAGGATTAGGCGAATACTTCCGATACAGGTCTAGGTAGTCGAGAATGGCAATACCGAAAATCAGGTAGTGCTGCTGTTCACGATTCATCACCACGGTTTCGCGAGCCGCCACTTTCTTCCATGGCGAAATGATATTCACTTCCTTCTCACCCAAGATCCTGATCATGCGATTGATCAGGTAGGGAATGTCGAAGAACTTGATGTTCCAGCCGGTGACGATATCGGGATAATCGTTAGACCAGAATCCAAGGAACTTCCTTAGAAGGTCGGTTTCGTCCTTACACTTGTGATAGGTCACATCTGGACGGTGAACTGTGTAGTCACCACAGCCGAAAGTGTCATACTTGCCATCAATCAAGACTGTGATTGCGGTGACTTCTTCGTTAGCTTCCTTTGGATCAGGAAAGCCATTCTCAGAACCTACTTCAATGTCAATGTACGCAATGCGTAGGTATTTCTGATCCCACGCGATATCGTCGGGAAATTCATCCGAGATATAGGTGTATTCATAGCGATTGTTTCCATAGATCGGAAACGTTTCTACACCTTCGTAGCGTTGAAGGAACTCCCGCGCTTCGTTGATATTACCCGGCTCGACGGGTTCAACACTCTCACCAGCCAACGTCTTATACTTCGACTTCTTGTTCGAAGAGACAAAGAAAGTTGGTCTGTATTCTATGCGGCGGGAAACTTTCTTTCCTGACTCAATGCCGCGAACGAGGATGAACTTACCGTATTGCTTTACGTTTGTGTAGAATTCCATTTAGTCGATGATCAGTGTCTTTGGTGGGGTTACGATCCCACTGAAGATACTATTATACTGGTTCTTCATCGCATCGTCAACTTCTTTCACGAAGATTGTCTTCACTAACTCAAATGAGAAAGACTGACCCTTGCCGAGATATGGTGCGAATGGAATGAACCCAATGCTCAAGTCGCCCGATTGGGTTCGTTGAATCATGATGGCAAGGACATTCTTGAGTGTCA
>Ga0315283_10005890_pt1 | contig 10874 bp, 7 predicted proteins | sample YL17G09_0_MG_FD_204541 | JGI IMG/M metagenome (GOLD analysis project Ga0315283, IMG submission 204541) | Sediment microbial communities from Yellowstone Lake, YNP, Wyoming, USA - YL17G09_0 | ecosystem: Environmental > Aquatic > Freshwater > Lake > Sediment | place: USA: Wyoming | collected...
CCCACCATCATTCCCGCCCCCCCCGCCTCCTTAGGGTTCACCCGGCGAACCGCAGCGCGCTTCAGAACCAGTAGCCAGCCCGTCCCGCCGGGCGTAGGATACAGTGGCTTCCTGAGTCCATTCCCCCTCGATGGTGGCCGCATGGGCGAAAGCATGAATGCCGGGGCGCTGCCCGACCGGAATCCTCTTCCGATCCTCGGCCTTTCGTTCCCCACGGGTGGCCCTGCCTGCCTTCGACGGCGCCTCCTGTTCTCCGCACGATCTTGGAGGGCGATGAAGATGACCCAGCGGCGTCAGGCATCATCGGCACACGCAGGGAGGCGGTTGCTTCTCGTGCTCCCGCTGCTCGGACTCGTCGGTGTCCTTCTCGGAACAGCATGCGCCGCCACGCCACCCGGCTTCATCCACGAGGTGCTCCCGAACGGGATGGAGGTGAGCATCCTTCCCGACTCGTCCCATCCCATCGTCGCGACGCGGGTCTGGTACGACGTGGGCGCCGCGAACGAGGAGCCCGGGACCCGCGGGTTCGTCCACCTGTTCGAGCACCTGATGTTCGGCGGGACGGCGACACGCGACAAGCGGGCCTACTGGGACCACCACCATGCCTGCGGCGGGTCCAACAACGCCTACACCGACTGGGATGAGACGGTTTACCAGTCCGATATTCCACCGGCCGGTCATGCGCAGGTGCTCGAGCTGGAGGCCGACCGCATGATCCACCTGCGCCTCGACCAGGAGAACCTGGACAACGAGAAGCGGATCGTCACCGAGGAGCTGCGGGCGGGGACGGAGAACGACCCGATGGCCCGCGTCCAACTCGCGGCGCTCAAGGGCGTGCTCCGTGAGCATCCGTACGCGGTCAGCCCGGTCGGGACCAGGGAGGACATCGCGGCGGTGAGCCTCGAACGTGTGCGCGACTTCTACGCGCGCTACTACAAGCCGCGCAACGCTCACCTCATCGTGGTCGGGCCGGTGGACGGCGACTCGCTCCTGAGCGACGTGCGCCGCATCTTCGGCGCGCTCCCGGCAGCGGGGGTGACCCCGCCGGACGTTCCGCCACTGCTCGGCTGGCCCTGCCCGCCCGAGGTGGATCTCAAGGAGGACCTGCCCCCCGCGAAGATCGCGTTCCTGGCCTACCTGCTGCCGCCGCCCTCGGCGCCGGATGCGGACGCGGTCGCGATCCTCTGCGAGATGCTCGCGGGGGGCTACGCGAATCCCTACCGCGAGGACCTGGTCGTGCGCCGGCGCAAGGCGCTCTTCGCCGGGACGATCCGGCTCGACCAGCGTCGCGGCGGGGCGTTCGTCTTCGTCTCGGGCGTGCTGCCCAATCGGAACAAGGCGGCCCAGTTCCGGGACATGGGGGAGACGGTGAAGAACCTCGGCCGCAAGGATTGGCTCACGGACGAGTCGCTGGCCGCGCTGAAGCGGAAGCTCATGCGGCGTTACGAGAACCAGAACTACTTCGCGGCCGAAAGGGCCGAGGCCATCGGGGCGGAACGCTGGCGGACCGGCGACGTGGGGCGCGCCTTCGACCGGGCCGAGCGCGTCGGCGCCGTCACGCCCGGGCAGGTGGCCGCGGCCTTCGACAAGTACATCGCCGAGGTCAGCCCCGTGCGGGTCTACATCCAACCGGAGAGGATCCCGCTCCTGGTGAAGATGTTCGGGTGGCTGCTCCCCCTGTTCGTCCACGCGTGAGGCCGACCATGCAATCCCTGCTCGCGATTCCCGTTGCAGTGCTGCTGCTGGCAGCCGTCGGAACCCCGACGCGCGCGGCGTCCGGACCTCGCGAACCGCAGACCTGGGCCGTCGACTCCAGCACCACCGGTGTGCTGGTCGAGGACCACCGCGCGCCCCTGGTCGAATTGAGGCTGGTCCTGCCCGTCGGGATGTGGTCCGCCTGGCCGCCCCGGTCCTACGACGTCGGCGCCGCGTGGGACTTGCAGTTCCGGGATGCGCGGGGTGCTCTGCGCGCACGCGCCGACCGCCTGGCGGCCGACGTCTCGTTCAGCAACGATGCGCATTCGTTTGCGCTCGCCGTGGGCTGCCGCAGGGAGGATCTCGACAGCGTGCTGGTCTTGGTGCGCGACATCCTCGCCAACCGCAACCTCGACGTGCGCGAGGTCGCCCGGCGGAACCGGACGAACGTGATCGACTGGAAGTCTGGGCAGCGAAACCCGGACTTCATGCTGGGACTGACCGCGCGCCGTCTGTTGCGGCGCGAGAACGACCCGCGCGCCTGGCCACTCAAACCGTGGAGGATCGGGAGCGACGTGGCCCGCCTGACGGCGGCGCGCGACTCCCTCCTCCGCTTCCCGGGGCGCTTCATCGGCTTTGCGGGCGACTTGACACGGGCGGAGACCGAGCGACTGGCGGCGGGCCTCCTGCCCCAGGCGATGAGCCCGCCGCCGGAGCTTCTCGGCTCGGGGCTCAAGCCCGTCCGCCCGCCAGACCAGCGGCCCCGCGACGTGGTCGTCCCGCTGCCACGGTTGACCCAGGTCTACTTCAAGTACGTCCGCGACGCGCTCCCGCTCGGCGACCCCGACTGGCCCGCGCTGCTGGTGGCCAACCACGTGCTGGGCGGCAACTTCTACTCGCGTTTGGGCACCGCGCTGCGCCACAAGGGTGGCTACACCTACAGCGCGAACAGTGGTTTCGGCGTCGAGCCCGACACGACCATGTACGAGATTGGCACCTACACGCGCACAGCCGCAGCCGACACCGTGGAGCGGAAGATCCGCGAGGTGCTGGCAACCTTCCGGGAACGCGGCATCACCGAGGAGGAGCGCGCCGCGGCCGCGGGTTACTTCGTCGGCCGTCGCGCGTTCCTGCGGCAGTCGCCAGCACAGGTGCTCGACCGGTTCCTTTGGGAGCGAGCCCGCGGCCTGGCGCCTGGCGCCCGGGACGCGGCCGTGGACCGGGCGGCGGCGCTCTCCCTGGATGAGATCAACGCGGTGATCCGCCGCTTCTACGACCCGGCAGCGTTCACGATGATCCGCGCGCAGGCGAAGTAGGTGGCGGCAGTCGGGAGGTCCGCAACGACGGGAGGTCACAGCCACGCCTGTCCAGCCTGAGAATCTGATCGTTGGGGAACATCCCACCCCCGGTCCGGTCGATCACGACGGGCGAACGCCCGCCACGGGCGGCACTCGCCCGCCCGTGGCGCGACTGTTCCTGATCCTCCTGCTGGGCTCGATCCTCGCAATCCAGACGGGGCTCACCGCCTGGTCGATGATTCGGGCCGGCGGCCGCCAACCGCTGTTGGTCGGTGCGGGGGTCCCGCGCGGGGGCGGCTACGACTTGGCGCCAGATGGCGGCCTCTGGGATCTCGGCCACGTCCGCCGCACGCACGGCATCCGGTTCGCCCGGGTGGATTCACTGGGCGCGATGGGCCGTGCGGGGGTCCGCGCTGGCGACCTGCTCGTGCGCGTGGGGGCGCATGAGGTCTATCGGCACCCGGGCGCCTACTTCGAGATGCTCTTGTTCGGCGAGGCGGGACAGCGCGTGTCCCTCGTCTGGATCCGGGACAACGCGGAGCGCCGCGGGGAGATCGTCCTGCCTGACGTGCGCAACACGCGCTCCTGGAGCTCCACCGCGAAGTGGAGATTCACGCCGTTCTACGACGCGACGGTCGAGCGCTGGCTCAATGATGGAACTCTGTTGCTCGGCGGTCTCCTGGTGCTCGTGCTGGGCCTCGCCATCGGCCTGCTGCGCACGCGGGATCGCGCAGCGTTCCTGTTCGGGTGCGGGATGCTGGCGTTTGGGCTGGAGGAGTTCAACGCAGGCGTCCCCCTGCTCGCCTCCCTGCCGCTGGCGTCCCTGGTCGTGGTGGCCGTCGCCTCATCCCTCGCCATGGCCGTCATGGGCATGGCGTGGCTCGAGTTGCTGGCGGTCTTCCCCCGCCCGACGCGGACCGGGGCGAGGATCATCCGCTGGCGCGCCGCGCTGTGGATCGTGCTGGGCCTGCGCGCGTCCGCCGAGGCCGTGTACTCCCTGTGGAGGTTCTTTCCCGGGATCTCTCGCTGGGTGCGGCACGGGACCCCCCTGCTCGCCGGTGGGGACTGGCCCTTGCTGGCGATCACGATCCTGAGTGGCATCCTGCTCGTCGCCCAGAGAGTCGAGGGACGCGGGGCCCCGGCGCGGCGGCTACGCGCAGTGGAAACGGGGTTGGCCATCATGATCATCGCCGCGCTGATCGCGCTGGGGCCACAGTGGGTTCCCGGGACGGGTGAGCACTACACCGTGTTCGCGACTGCGTACTACCTTTCCGTGCTCGGGAATCTGTTCCTGCTCGTCGGGCTCCTCGTGCTGGCCTACGGCGTGGTCGCCCAGCGGGTCTTCAGCCTGCGGTTCGCCGTGCGGCGGGGGCTCCAGCATCTCATGCTCTCCAGAGCCGTCCTGGTGGCAGAGTTCATCGTGCTCTTCCTCGTTCTGCTTCAGGTTCTCAGGAGCTCGCGGCTCGAGTTCTCCACGTCGGTGCCCGCGGTCGCGAGCCTGGCACTCACCAGCGCGGGGTTGCTCGTCGTGGGGCTGGGCCGCGCGAACCGGCCGCTGATGGGGGCGATCGACCGGCGCTTCTTCCGCGAGGCCTGCGATGCGCGCCGGGTGCTGGTGGGATTGGGGGAGCGCGTGGCGGGGCTCGGTGAGCGCGAGGCGATCCTCGAGCGCGCTGGCGAGGCGGTGCTTGCGGCGCTGCATCCGGCGCGGCTGGGGTTCCTCACGCTTGACGGCGGCGATTGCGCGGCAGCGCGCCTGGCGTGGGGTCGCTGGCAGCGGCGGACGGCGGGCGGGCGCGCGGGCGCCCCCACGGTGGTGGAGGAGAGCGATCAGAAGCCGGAGGACCTCGCCCTCGTGCAGGATGCGCTCGGCCAGTTCGGGACGGGGCGACTCTGGGCGGACTACCCGCCCACGCGCGAGGAGGCGGACGCGCCGCTCGACCTCTCGCGGCCTGCCCGCTATGAGCTGGTACTGCCGGTGCGGGCCGGAACCGAATTGCTCGGAAGCCTTGCGCTCGCGGTAAAGCTCTCGGAGGACCCCTACAGCCGCGAGGACAAGGAACTGCTGCACGGCGTGGCGATGCAGGTGGGGCTGGCGCTCAAGAACGCGGCGCTGGTGGAGGTGGCAAAGCGTGAGGCGCAGCAGGCGAAGGAGCTGGAGATCGCGCGCACGGTGCAGCAGCAGCTCTTCCCGAAGGCGCTGCCGCAGGTGGCGGGCTGGGAGTTCGCGGGGGAGTGCCTGCCTGCCCGTGCGGTGGGGGGCGACTACTGGGACGTGTTCGAACTGCGGCTGGGCAGGATCGCAGTCGCGCTGGGAGACGTGTCGGGCAAGGGACTGGGCGCGGCGCTGCTGATGTCGAACCTACACGCCCTGGTGCGCACGCTGTTGCCGCGGACCGGTGATGACCTGGGTGCGTTCATGCGCGAAGTGAACGAACACCTGGTCGAAAGCTCACCGGCGGGGATGTTCGTGACGTTGTTCCTCGGGATACTGGACACGACGACCGGCGAACTGCGGTACGTGAATGCGGGACACCCGCCGGGCCTGGTGCTCTGCGCGGGAGATGGCGAGGCGCGACAACTGGGGGCGGGGGGGCTGCCGGTGGGAATGCTGGCAGAGCAGGGATACGAAGAGGGGCGAGCGATGCTCGGGCCCGGGAGCGCGGTGGTGCTGTACAGCGATGGCGTGACGGAGGCGACGCGGTCGGATGGAGAGATGTACGAAGAGGAGCGCCTCGTGGATGTGCTGGGTGCTTCGCGTGGCCAGGCCGCGACGGAGGTGCTGACGGGGCTGCTCGCCGCGGTGGAAGCGTTCGTTGCCGGCGCCGAGCAGGCTGACGACATCTCGGTCTTGGTGGTGCGACGACCGCCTGAGCGGGGAACCACTCATGCACGTTGATCGAAGGGACCTGTCCCATACGGCGCGCGCGGCCGCGCTCTGGATCGCCCTCTTGTCGTTCGTGGCTGCGATGTGCGTGAGCGTGTGCGTGGCGGCCCCGGCGGCGCAAACGCCGCTCAAATCCGGCAAGGCACTCCTCGAGCAGGGCAAACTGGCTGAGGCGAAGCAGCGACTCACGGAAGCCGTCGCGCGTGAACCCGCCAACTCCGAGGCATACGAGGCGCTGGGGCGTGCCCACCTTCGATCCGGCGACTTCGACAAGGCGATCGAGTGCGCCAAGAGGGCCGTGGCGCTGGCGGATTCCGTGCCCGCCTGCCATCTCCTGCTGGCCCAGGGCTACGGCGTGAAAGCGATGCGCTCCAATCCCGTAACCGCTCTGGGTGCCGCCCGATCCGCGAAGCGTGAGTGGGAGAGGACGATCGTGCTGGACCCGCAGAACGTGGAAGCGCGTTCGGATCTCGTGGACTTCCACACCGCGGCACCCGGTGTGGCCGGCGGGAGTCTGGCCGAGGCCGAGAGGCAGGCGGCGGTCCTCGAGCGGCTGCACCCGCTCAGCGGGGCTTACGCGTGGGCGAAGATCTGGGACAAACGCAAGCAAGCGGACAAGGTGGAAGCGTCGCTGCGCCGCGCGGTCCCCCTGGATACCTCCTCCACGTCGGACGCCAGGAACGTGCTCGGCCTGTTCCTGCAGAACGAGAAGCGCTATGCGGTCGCGGAGTCCCTCTATCAGGCGATGCTCGCGGAGCGCCCCGGTGACCTCGGGGCAACGTACCAGCTGGGCAGGGCGTGCCTGCTCGCGGGAGTGCACCTCGACCGCGCTCAGCAGTGCTTCGAGCGGTACCTCGAGTCGCCGCCGCCACCGAACAACCCGTCCCACGCCGGGGCGCACTGGCGGCTGGGCATGGTCCTTGACCGGAAAGGCGACCGGTTGGCCGCCATCGCCGAGGTCCGCAAGGCGGTGGAGATGGATCCCAAGGACAAGGAGATCAGGGCGACTCTGAAGGAACTGGAGAGGAAGAAGTAGAACCACCCGCTACAGCTTCTCGCCCTTCTCCACCACGCCGTAGAGCTTCTCTTCCAGGAAAGCGAAGGGGCGCATCAGCGCGTAGGGGTCGGGAGCCTCGAGTACCTCCTGATCGATGGAGGCGCCGACCACGCGCAGCAGGAGGATGATCTCCTCGCCGTAAACGAGTTCGCGCTCGTAGGCGCACTCGAAGTGCGCGCGGCACTCGGCGATGCCCGGCGGTTTCACCAGCCGGCTGGCGACCGGGGTGAGGCCGGTGGACTCGATGGTGCGCGGATGCGGCAGTTCCGAAGTGGCCCAGGTCTCCGAGGCCAGCTCGGCGCCGGGGATGTTCACCACGCACTCGAGGCCGCGGCGCAGGTTCTGCGCGGTCCAGTGGGTGAGGTTGCAACCCATCGCCAGCAGCAGCGGCCGGAAGATCATCAGCGACACGCAACTCTTGGGCGCCACGTTCGAGCTGCCGTCGTCATTGAGCGTGGTGACGAGGGTGACCTGGTTCATGAGCGGGCTGGGGTGCCAGACCATCCGCTCGAGCGGGAACGGGACCTTCTGCTTCGCCGCCGGGTCGTTCGGGCTTGCCGTCATCGCTCCTCCGTGCCTGCTGGTCGCCGGTTCGTGCGTTGCGTTCGAGTGCAGTCTCGTCCCCGGCGGGCACGGGCGCAAGGCACGCGGGCGCAAGACGCACCGGCGCCCGCACACCGGCACCCGCACACCGGCACCCGCGTTGACGCTCCGGCCCCTGCGGCCGGGCCTGGATCGGGCCGTGCCCGTAGGTGTTTGTGGGGCCTCTGAAGCGACGATCGCCGCTTTCGGAGTGCCCCCGTGGTCCCGCCGCTCCAGGGAGACTGCAACCCGCCGGCGCGGACGCCCGTAGTACCGAGTGTCGGGGACCAGGACTCCATCGGAGGGCACTACCATGCGACGCGCAGTTCCCATTCTCCTGCTCGCGATGCTGTTGTCTGCCGGCGCGGCATTTGCCCACGATCACGCTGTGAACATTGGCTCGTGCGAGGTCCGGGAGCCGATCGAGTGGGGCGCGCGCCACGACCTGGCCCGTGCGCGATTCGCGATGCTCACCGAGGACCGGGCCGTGGCCCTTGTCCTGACACGTGACCTCGTCGCCATCCAGTTCAGCGATTGGACGTTTCACAAGCTCGACCGGGAGATCGCGCACGAGAGTGACGACGAGGACGGCGGCGTGATCGCCGATGCGATCAAGGGCGCCATTCTTGGCAGTGTGCGCGTGCTGCTGGACCACAGCATGGAGTGCGCGATTGCGGACCTGCGCGACGTGCGCTACCGCGACGGGCGGCTGATCCTGATCACGGAGGACGGCGATCGCATCTTCGAGGACTTGAACATCAACGACCACGAGGTCCTCGAGGGTTTCTCCGAGCACGACGCGCTGGCCTTCGTGCGGGAGTTTCGCCGCGCGAAGGAGCGCGGCCGCTGACGCGCACCCCCGGCCGACGTCCCGCAGCATCTCCGAGATCCGAGGGCCCGCCGGGTGGCGGACCCTTTCGTTCGAAGCCGGTTCACGCCCGGACCGCCTCCCGAGCCCCGCGCGACGCATGAAGACGCATCCGACCAGCGGTGCTACGCTCGGGCCCGCGCCGCGGCGCGGTTTGAATGCCAGCGAGGGGTGACGAAGGAGGGCGAGGGGTGCAGCCTAGATGACTCCGGCCGGGCCAAGACGCGTCCTGGCCGTCCGCGTGGGCCGCGGCGGTGATCTGGTGATGATCACGCCGGCGCTGCGCATGTTGCTCGACGGCTTCCCCGATGCGGAACTGGACCTGCTGACGAGCGCCGAGGGGCCGCGCATCCTGCGGGGCTTTGATCCGCGCCTGGCCCGTTTCCACGTCTACCATCGGCGCTTTCCCGGTTTGCTCTTCCTGCGCCCCCGCCTCCGTGCGGCCCTGCGGCGCGAAGGCTTCGAGCGCATCTATCTGTTCGAGTCGCACCCGTATTACCGCGCGCTCGTCGAAGGCGTCGCCCCCGAGATCCACGCGCTCGGGGCCGCCTTGCAGGAGCGGCACTACTGCGACCGTTGTCTGGACGTCGTCGAGCCCACGCTCCTGCGCCCGCAACCACGAGGATGGATCTCGCTCCCGGTGACCGAAGCCGCGCGCGCCGCGGCTTCGGGCTATCTCGCGGCGCACGGGCTCGCGGCCGGCGACCGCCTGGTCGGCCTGCACCTGACGTTCAGCGAATCCGCGCGCGGCCTGTTCGCGGGGTGGCACGGCTTGAAGAACCGCGTGTGGCCGGCCACCGCCGGAGCCGACCTGGCGCGGCGTCTCGTCGAGCATGGGCGCTCACAGGGGCGCCCGATCCGTCCGGTGGTGGACATCCTGCCGCACGAGCGCGGCCTGCTCGCCGGATTCCTCGAGCGCGCGGGCGATGCCGTCACGGTGCTCTCCGGTCCGCCCGACTTCGAGCGCTACAAGGCAGTGCTCGCGCGGCTCGAATTGCTGGTCACGCCCAACACCGGGCCGATGCACGTCGCGGCGGCCGTCGGCACGCCGGTCGTGGCGTTGTTCTCGGGTTGGTCCCCCGCGGAATGCGGCCCGTTCGTGCCGCCGGAACGTGCGCGTACCCTGCGCGCAGAGGACACCGCCGAGCCCGGACGCGGACTGGCCGCGATCCCGGCGGACTCGGTCTTCGAGGCCTGCCGGGCGTTCCTGCCCTGAACGGTGGCGAAACGGCGGCCACTGTCGGGAAGTTCTTCCGAAAGGCGCTCGACGCTCCCCGCGGCGGGGCCGCGGCCTGGCGGGTCCATACGGTAGCGCGCCCTACGTGCCGGTCTGGGCGCCGGCCTGGGGCAGGGGCTTCAGGTCGGTGAGGATCCGCGACAGGGCGACAGCCTGGATGCCGGCGGCCATCGGGAAGCTCTGTTCCCCCGAATGCACGACGACCAGGCGCTTCAGTCGCAGATCCACGAGGGCCGCCCGCATGGAGGGAGTCACGACCGGCGCGGTCGTGCGCTTGAATTCGAACCCCAGCCGCTGGCCGCCGCGCACGACGAGCAGGTCGAGCTCGGCCCCGGTGTGAGTCCTCCAGAAGAAGCACTCCTCGGGCAGCACGCCCAGGCGCGACGCCACGACCTCGAGCGCGAAGCCCTCCCACGAAGCCCCTGCCTTGGGATGGGACTCGAGTTCCCGCTGCGTGCCGAGGCCGAGCAGCGCGTGGAGCAGCCCGCTGTCGCGCACGTAGATCTTCGGCGACTTCACCTGCCGCTTGCCGAGGTTCTCGTGCCAGGCCGGGAGCTGCCGCACCATGAAGGTCGCCGAGAGGACGTCGAGGTAGCGCTGCACGGTCGGGTGGCTCACGCCGAAGGAGCGGGCGAAGTCCGAGGCGTTCCAGAGTTGCCCGTGGTAGTGGGCCAGCATCATCCAGAACCGGCGCAGAGTCGGCGCAGGGAAGCGGACGCCGAGCGATGGCAGGTCCCGCTCCAGGTAGGTGCGGACCAGGTCCCGCCGCCACCGGAGGCTCGCCGCCTCGGAGCGTGCGAGGAAGGACCGCGGGAAGCCCCCTCGCCGCCACAGCCGGGGCCAGGCATCGCCGCCGACCTCGTCAAGGGAGAGCCCGCCCAGTTCGTGGTAGGTGACGCGCCCGGCCAGGGACTCGGAGGTCTGGTGCAGCAGTTCGGGTGACGCGCTGCCGAGCACGAGGAAGCGCCGCCTGGCGGCGGGCTCGTCCACCAGCACCCGAAGGGCCGCGAAGAGCTCGGGACGGCGCTGCACTTCGTCGAGAACGACGAGCCCGCGCAGTGCCCGGAGTGCGAGCATCGGATCCGCCAACTGCGCGAGATCGTCTGGATCCTCGAGGTCGAAGGTCGTCACGGCGCCCCGTCGGCCGGAGACGAGTTGCCGGGCCAGGGTCGTCTTGCCGATCTGCCGCGCGCCGAGGATCGCCACGACGGGCACGTCGCGGAGCAGGGCCTGCAGGGTCCGGAGGTGGT
>Ga0315283_10005895_pt1 | contig 10866 bp, 6 predicted proteins | sample YL17G09_0_MG_FD_204541 | JGI IMG/M metagenome (GOLD analysis project Ga0315283, IMG submission 204541) | Sediment microbial communities from Yellowstone Lake, YNP, Wyoming, USA - YL17G09_0 | ecosystem: Environmental > Aquatic > Freshwater > Lake > Sediment | place: USA: Wyoming | collected...
GTGAAGCGCAGGAAGCCGCTTTCTGGGCGTCGCATGACTCAACGGAGTATATCGATTACTCGAAAAGCCGCAGGATGATCTTCCCAAAGCTCAAACCATCGACGGAAACGATTTCACTCCGGTTGCCAAAATCTCTTTTGGATCAAATCAAGACGTTGGCCAACAAGCGCGATGTCCCCTATCAGACGCTCCTGAAGCTCTTTGTGCTTGAACGAGTGCAGGCGGAGCTGCATCTCAAGGCTGCCAAGGCTGTGTGAGGGAGTAGGCAACCATCCTTCTTGCTCGCAGAGCCCCCACGATAAAGCGGTGGTCGCTCGATGCGCGCAGTGAAGGACGGTTTGCCTACTCCCTCTGGAGGAAGTGAAGAATCAGAAGACCCTCGCACGGGCTAATGGCACGTCTCGGCGTGCCAGTGGGTGGGCGGGTGAGAAAGTTGCGCGCAGTGGGAGACCATCTAGCCAGCCCTCAAAGAAGAAGGTAGAACACGCGCAGTGAAGGCCAGTCTGGCGACTCCTTTGGGGGAGATGCGGAACAGAGAAGGTCCTCATCGCTTGTATGCGGAAACTGCTGACCACACTCAACGCGATGCTCAAGCATCGGACGCGCTGGCAGACGGAACAGTCTCAGCACGCTTGTCAGTCAAGACAGTTGCTGATCCCAAATCCTAAAACAAAGACCCCCGACCCCTTTGTCTCTATTCCAAGGGTGAGCGGGCAAATAGCCTCAAGCGCGTCAATGCCGTTGAATGGAGCACCTTGTTAGACGGTTATGCGTCTTTGGGACCATGGTCATCTAAGCCACTCTGGTAGTACAAGAGCCAGAACTGGTCAACGTCATGAGCAGAGGCAGGGATGACCTTCGGAATACCCTGCTCATAGTGCCGAGGCGGTTCAGGTGGCTTTTCAAGGAGCGTTTGGACGCCAACCGCAATTGACACGACGCCACCCAGAATTAAGAGTGTTACCTTGACAACAGCTATTAATTTCTTTACGGAGAATCCTTTTTGAATGCGTATCCACAGGTTAGAACTTGGATCGTCGAGCTTGTTGGGAAGAGCTGGGTACGCAGACAGAATGCCTTTTGCTTGTCCCGCTAGTCCGCAGACTAAGGCTGCAAGGTCCTCAATTTTTTTGCGCACATCCTTATGTGGAAGGCGTCCGTGTTTGGCGTTTTCAATTGAGCATCGGGCGTCATGCAGCAGTCCCTGTGCATCAGGTGGCCCTTGATACCCAAGCTGTTTCAGTAATTTGGCATTAGCGGGCACTACTACGTCGTCGAACTTGGCGAGTATCGTTCTATCTGCCCCTGGGCTATTTTCGGCCGCACTGATCCAAGTCCAGAAGTCATGCTCTACTAGCAAGTGATTCAGGCTGGAGCAGGCGAGTTCACCAGCCTGAACCAACAAAAAATCCACGTGTCTATCGTCAAAGCGCTGCTTTTCCCGCTCTGTGAGAAGTTCTGCAAGCTTGGTTAGATCGCGCAAGTAGTCATGATTGAGCATATGTCCCCCTATCAAGCACAGTTGTCATGATGCCCAACTAATAAGTCTGCTGCGGCCTACTCGTGCAGCATAGCAAGGCAGTCTCAGTAATCCGTTGTGGGCAAGTCTACTGCAACGTCGTACACTTATCCATCACACCGTCTAGTGCCACCCACCGGGATAGGCTGCGAATCCTGCATCGAAGATGGGTCGGCACGCTTGACAGTCAAAGCAGTTGCTGACCCCAAACCCTGCATATTGAAGACCACCTAGGTTGGGCTTGACGGAGTCAGTGAATCGGCTGAGAATGCGACGCACATCACGCACCAGTTTTCAGTCTGTCTGGGCGTACTACGCCGGTCAGTATACTCAATAGTTTGGTGGACAAGCAGTACCTCGAAAGCGACTTTCCGTTTTGAAACGTCGATGGACAAGGCTGTTCTGGCAAAGATCGAGGAAGCCGAGAAGGAGAGTGCCGAGCTTGACTTCAAGGCCGCGTCCGACACGACGGCTCCGCAGGATTGGTGTGAACTCATCAAAGACATCGTTGCCATGGCCAACTCTGGCGGCGGCCTGGTCATCTTCGGTGTCAATGATGACGGTACTCCAGCGACAGGCGACCTAAATAAAGTGCAGGCGCTTGACTCGGCAACAGTCGTAGACAAAATCGAAAAGTACACCGACCAGCACTTCGCTAATTTTTCTTTTTGCAGCGGGTATAGGCGCGGCGCGCCCGTAGTCGTTCTCGTCGTGTCTTCTGTCTCGATTCCGATCGTGTTTACGGCGCCCGGCACGTACGAGGTTGGTGGTGGGAAGCAGAAGACCGCGTTTTCGAAAGGAACAGTCTACTTCCGTCACGGAGCCAAGAGTGAACCTGGCACGTCCGACGATCTCCGCGCCGCCCTTACGCGTGAGCTTGACCGGATTCGAAGCTCTTGGCTCGATGGAATCACGAAGGTCGTGACCGCCCCGGTTGGAGCCACCATCAGCGTTCTGCCGGGCGAGGTCCATCTTTCCGGAGCCGAAGGAGCTACGGGAGTGCGTCTAGTGAATGATGAAGGCGCACCGGCCTTCAAGGCGTTTCGGACCGATCTCCTCTATCCGTACCGGCAGACGGAGCTCGTTGCTCGCGTCAACGCACTGCTAGCTGGACCGAAGATTACTGGCCACGACGTGTACTGCGTGCGTAAGGCTCATGGGGTAGATGCTCAGCCGAACTTCTTCTACAAGCCCCAGTTCTCGTCGCCGCAGTATAGTGAGGCATATGCAGAGTGGATGACAGAGCAGCACCGGGACGATGCAGACTTCTTCCGCAAGGCACGCGAGGCCTGCAAGAAGCATGGGTGAGTTTCCGAAGTCATTTCTTGACTGTGAATCTGACCACGAATGGCTCATAGGAAATCCGTCGCTGACCGGCTAGCAGGTCAAGCAATGACCCTCGTGAGTGCTCCACTCATGTTCATGTCAGCCACACCTCAGCCACAGGTTGAAGACCTCCAGAATGAAAACAGGAAGTTCGTGAGCGGCTGCGAATGTGCAATCCGCTGTCTCTTCCACCAATGAACAACACCTCAATCACCGTACTTCTTCAGTATCTGAATCAGTTGGTTAGCATCCAGCCCAGTCCCAACAAGCCCGGCACGCATTGGCACAAACACCTTCAACATCCGGCTATATCTCAGTAGCGTTGCAGAATGCGAGTTCAGTTCTCGGCCCTTGAACTGTGACCAGAGCCTCATTTCTTCGATCAAAAAGCGTGCGATTCCCATGTGAGAAGTCTCATTGTTTCCGTCAAAGCCCCTAAATTTTACATGCGTCCCAAACGGGTCAGCCTCCTTCTCGACCCTGTCCTTATCCTTCTTGGAAAGCTTCGCGTAGGCGGATTCTATAAAGCTCCACATATCCAGGACATCGTAAACAAAACGGACATCGCGGGGGTCATCCTCATAGTCGATAAAAAGGCCGCTCATTTTCGACTTCGCGGCCCAATAATGCCCCCCATAGATCATTCCGCTAATAAAATCTGCATCAACCTCACCCTCTATCTTGAAGTGTCTGTAGACATCCCGCATCATGATCGCAAGCAACTTTTCTCCATCGCTGAACCTCACCGCTTCACTCCCCGCTCTCGTGAGGCCGACCTCCACCAGCCGTCGCATAGCCTCTGCGCGTGACGGCACGTCATCTTGCTTTTCTCGCCACTTGTCCACCCTACTGAGGATGTTCTCATCAACACGCATCTCGAACCGTTCACTCATTGGTCCCATAGCAGGTCTCCTTCCATTGTTACCGTACAACTGTACTACTGATACGTACACATATACGTACTTTATGGGATTTTGTCAAGTCTCGGCCTGCCGACAATCGAAACGTAAAGCGAGACTGGAGTGGAAGCTGCCAACAGAACCCTGTCCAGCACTGTGGCTCAACTGTGGCAGAACTATCGTGTCCCATCGGTTTTAATGGGTTCCTCCCTGCCTTGACTCTTCTGTAAGTGATTGAAAATGAAACGATGAGATAAGATCGAGACCTATAGTCTCTGAGGCTTCAGTGTTTTCAAATCTCGCCTCCTCCGCCATTTCCCGATAGGTGAAGCGGGATGAGTTTCTGGGCCACCTCATTCTTGACTTTGCATCTGACCACGAATAGCGCTTGGGAAATCCGTCGCTGACCGGGTGACAGGTCAAGCAATGACCCTCATGAGCGCTCGAAATTTTCCAAGGCAGATGACGTGAGTGACCAGCTATAATGCCGCTGTCCGCAGGGATTTCTCCGTCTAGAGGAAACTGATGCCCGCCAAGCACGTCAAAGCGAGACACTGGATCACGACAGGCATCTTTGACGCGCTCACCTCCTTCCACGATTTTGAGCAACGCATCAATGGCATTGCGGAGGAGAAAGACCGTGGTGATGTCTTTGAGATTTTCGTGGAAAGCTTTCTCGCCACCCAACCCATTATGCAGTGCGTTACCCACTGGGTTGTCGGCGACATTCCCCTGACTCTACGGCAACAATACAATCTTCCCAGCGATGCGAAGGGGATCGATGGCGTGTATGAAAGCCGCCTCGGTACGCATGTTGCCTATCAAGTCAAATATCGACAGAAGGGCTATCTCACCTATACCGAAGTCGCGCCGTTTCTCGGCATCACCGAACGCTTTACCGAGCGCGTCATCTTCACGACTGCCGGCGAACTGGCTGACGATGCGCTCAATCGTGGAGGCATGCGGCTGGTACGTGGCGATGATTTTCGTGCGCTCGAACCTGATGATCTTGCGCGAATCGAAGCGTGGCTGAAAGCGAAGCCGCTGCCGCGGTCTCCTTTCACACCCAAGCCCTATCAAGCCGACGCACTGGCAGACATCAGGACCGCGCTCAATACACATGATCGCGCCACTGTCGTCATGGCGTGCGGTACAGGCAAAACCCTTGTCTCCTTGTGGGCATCGCAAGACGCACAACCGAAAACAGTGCTGGTCTTGGTGCCATCCCTGACATTGCTCCAACAGACCTTGGGCGAGTGGAGCAAGCATCACACCTTCACGCCAGGCTTTCGCTATCTCTGTGTCTGTTCAGACCAAACCGTAGGCTTAGGGAATGATGAATTAGAAATCCGTCCCTCTGATGTTGAGTTTCGCATTGATACCGACCCTGAAGAAGTCACTCGATTTCTCGCGCATCCCACGGAAGAGGTCAAAGTCATTTTCTCAACCTATCAGTCCTCGCCTGTCGTGGGTGCAGGAGCAACAGGCTACACCTTTGATATGGGCATCTTTGATGAAGCCCACAAAACCACAGGGCGAGAGGGTGGTGCATTTGGCTATGCGTTGTCCGATGAACGCCTAGGCATCAAGAAGCGGCTGTTCTTCACCGCCACTCCCCGCCACTACGACATTCGCCATCGCGATAAAGAAGGCGAGTTTCCTGTGCAGTCGATGGACGACCCACAGGTCTATGGTGTTCGCGCCCATACGCTCTCGTTTGCAAGTGCCGCGAAGCGGGACATTATCTGCCCGTATAAGGTCGTCATTTCGCTGATCGACAAACACATGGTCAGCGACTTTGCGCGGAAGCATGGCATTACTCTGATCGAGACGGATCTCATGCGGGTGCGATGGGTGGCACATCTCCTTGCCTTTCGGCAGGCGGTGGAGAACACAGGCGCGACAAAAGCCTTGACCTTTCATAGCCGCGTCAAAGCGGCACAAGAGTTTGCCAGTGACACACCTCATGGCATCGGACGCTATCTCGACGGCTACGATGTGCGCCATGTGCATGGCAAACAACGAAGCTCCGCACGAAAAGCCCACATCGATGCGTTTCGCCATGCTGAGAAAGGGGTGCTCACCAATGCTCGCTGTCTGACCGAGGGTGTGGATGTGCCTGCGGTCGATATGGTGGCGTTTCTCGATCCCAAACAGAGCCGCATCGATATCGCACAAGCGACAGGACGCGCGATGCGAAAGCCGCAAGGAGCCAGCACCAAGACTGTGGGCTATGTCGTGGTGCCGTTGTTCGCCGCTGACTTCGAACAGAGCAGTCTGGAAGAGGCAATTGAGTCCGAAGCGTTTGACCAAGTCGCCGATGTCCTCAATGCCTTACAAGAGCAAGATGAGGAGTTCGTAGACATCATTCGCGAACTGCGAGAGCGGAAAGGGGCAGGCAAACCGTTTGATCTCAGGCGACTGCGCGAGAAGGTGGAAGTCATCGGTCCTGCGGTTGATCTGGAGCGCCTGAATACCAGCATCAGTCTCGCTATTGCTGATCGCATCGGAATGAGTTGGGATGAGTGGTACGGGCGGCTCAAAGACTATACGCAGCGAGAAGGGCATTGTCGTGTGCCAAAGGAGCATCGCGAACAGGGGTTTCGAGTAGGAGAGTGGGTCGGCACGCAACGCAGAACCAAAGACACCATGTCGCCAGACCGTCGTCAGCGACTCAACGCGCTCGGGTTTGTGTGGAATGTTTGGACCGATCAGTGGGAAGAAGGCTTCCGCTGCCTGGAAATCTATCACCAGCGAGAAGGGCATTGTCTCGTACCCGCAACCTATCGCGACCCTACCTCAGGCTTTGGGTTAGGAGGGTGGGTCAGCAAGCAACGCCCAGATAAAGACACCATGCCGCCAGAGCGCCGTCAGCGGCTCGACGCGCTGGGGTTTGTGTGGGAGGTCCTGCCCGCTCAGTGGGACGAAGGCTTCCGCTCCCTGGAAATCTTTCGCCAGCGGGAAGGGCATGGTCGTGTACCAAAGAACCATCGCGAGCAAGGCTATCGGTTGGGATCGTGGGTCGGCATCCAACGCACCACCAAAGACACCATGCTGCCCGACCGTCGTGAGCGGCTCGACGCGCTAGGCTTCGTCTGGGATGTCCTGACCGCGCAGTGGGAAGAAGGGTTTCGCTGCCTCGTAATCTTTCGCCAGCGGGAAGGGCATTGTCATGTCCCTATAAGTCATCGCGAGCAAGGCTATCGGTTAGGATCGTGGGTCGGCGTTCAACGCCAAAATCATGACACCATGCTGTCCGAACGCCGTGAGCGGCTTGAGGCGCTGGGGTTTGTGTGGGATGTCCTGACCGCTCAGTGGGACGAAGGCTTCCGCTGCCTGGAAATCTATCACCAGCGAGAAGGGCATTGTCGCGTACCCGCAACCTATCGCGAGCAGGGCTTTCGGTTAGGGTCGTGGGTCAACAATCAACGCACCGCTCAAGGCACCATGTCGCCCGAACGCCGTCAGCGGCTTGAGGCGCTGGGGTTTGTCTGGGATGTCCTGACCGCTCAGTGGGACGAAGGCTTCCGCTGCCTGGAAATCTATCACCAGCGGGAAGGGCATTGTCGTGTGCCAGGTAACCATCGCGAGCAAGGCTATCCGTTAGGGCGGTGGGTCGGCACGCAACGCAGCACCAAAGACACCATGTCGCCCGCCCGTCGTAAGCGTCTCGACGCGCTGGGGTTTGTCTGGGATGTCCTGACCGCTCAGTGGGAAGAGGGCTTCCACTGCCTGGAAATCTATCACCAGCGGGAAGGGCATTGTCGCGTACCCGCAATCTATCTCGACCCAGTCTCAGACTATCCGTTAGGGCAGTGGGTCAACACGCAACGCGGAGCCAAAGATACCATGTCGCCAGACCATCGTCAGCGGCTCGACGCGCTGGGGTTTGTCTGGGATGTCCTGATCGCTCAGTGGGAAGAGGGATTCCGTTTCTTGGAGATTTTTCGCCAGCGGGAAGGGCATGGTCGTGTACCAAAGAACCATCACGAGCAGGGCTTTTGGTTAGGAGGGTGGGTCAGCGTTCAACGCAGCACCAAAGACACCATGTCGCCCGAACGCCGTCAGCGGCTTGAGGCGCTGGGGTTTGTCTGGGATGTCCTGATCGCTCAGTGGGAAGAGGGCTTCCGCTGCCTGGAAATCTATCACCAGCGGGAAGGGCATTGTCGTGTGCCACAGAACCATCGCGAGCAGGGCTTTGGGTTAGGAGGGTGGGTCCGCAAGCAACGCAGCACCAAAGACACCATGTCGCTTGAGCGCCGTCAGCGTTTAGACGCCCTCGGCTTCGTCTGGGATATATTGGTGACTTGGTGGGAAGAGGGATTCCGCTTCTTGGAGATTTTTCGCCAGCGGGAAGGGCATTGTCGCGTACCCGCAACCTATCGCGAGCAGGGCTTTTGGTTAGGACAGTGGGTCAGCGTTCAACGCAGCACCAAAGACACCATGTCGCCCGAACGCCGTCAGCGGCTTGAGGCGCTGGGGTTTGTCTGGGAGGTCCTGCCCGCTCAGTGGGAAGAGGGCTTCCGCTTCCTGGAAACCTATCACCAGCGGGAAGGGCATTGTCGCGTACCCGCAACCTATCGCGACCCAGCCTCAGGCTTTTGGCTAGGACGGTGGGTCCGCAGGCAACGCACCACTCAAGACACCATGTCACCCGACCACCGTCAGCGGCTCGATGTGCTCGACTTCGTGTGGAAGGTGCGCTGAGTGGCGGTGAGGGTCTGGGTTGCAGCCTGCGGGGGGAAGCGACAGAAGGGGCGAATCGAGAAGGGCATGAGGGGCCTCGCAGGGAGGCGTATTGTAGGAGGAAGGCGAAGGACAGCGCAAGAGGGTGGGTGGGGAATGTACGTATTGCCTAGTCCGCGCTTCTCAGGATGCCTCCTAAGCCTTACCCCGTAGAGATTCCCGCCAGAGTGTGCCTTGTGGTTTTCACGGAGCGGGGAGTACGCTAGTCAACATCTCTCGACGTGAGGTGACAATAGGACTGAGAGGACCCGAATGACATTCGATACCAATGGTCCATTGATCGTAACGTCAGAATCGATATGGAAAAGTCGAGAGGTGTTCGCTGCTTTAATTGGTGTCGTGGGCGTAGTTGTAGGGGTTCTTCTCACTCTGTTTACAGAGTGGGTAAGGGGACGGTATCGACGACGAGCGCACTGGGCCGCCCTAAGCGCGGAAATAGAGCTTTGTCGGAATTTAGCCGAGACCTACTTGAAAGACGAGATAGGTTCACCTCTATATCGATTGCCAACCATTGCATATGCCAACTCGCTCCCAGTTCTGCTATCTGATGGTTCACTGAATGAAGACGATACCAGGAAGCTACTCTCCTTCTTCAACGAAGTTGAAACTCTGAATAGGGGGCTTGACCAGGCTGAGGGAGCGCGGTTGATCAGCGATCCTATGGTAAGTGATGGCAAACTCATTGCCGAGTTCCGGCGCAACAGACTCAAAGCCGAAAGACTCGTTCCGGCAATGACGAACGATCCCAGTTATTACGATGCTGCAAAATCCGTTGTCCGGTCTCGCTTGGGTAAATGTGCGCTATAGCCTCTTTTGAACGCAGATTAGGAGGACCGCGACCGGCTGAATGCTCTGACGAAGCCATGCGAACAATAATTAGAAGAGAGGCATGATGATTGAACTAGCGATGCCCACTTTCGACGAAAATGGATTTCTTGACGGTCGGATTCAGTTCTGGGTTGAGTCGCAACGAGTGTCACACCGGAAACTTATCGAACGCGCTCAGGAACTCAATCGAGACTGTCACCGCTTTCTTGACGGTCGTGCTCTCAGTCCAGGAAATGGAAAGCAGATAGCAACCTCTCTGTTGTTCGCTAGACTCCTTGAGTTGTATCAGTCGATCATTCTAGTTTCCGAGCGTGGAATGGCGGCGACGATACGAATTCTATTGAGAGCGTCCCTTGAAGCAAGTTATCACTTCCTTGCGATTCAGAGAGATCCAACCTACTTAAATGACTACCTTAATCAATTCCTTATTCAAAAGAGCAAGCTAGTTAAACGTATCCGCCAATCGACTTCTTCCGAGATTGAGATGCAAAGCTTGCGACAAGGGGCCAGCGAGCGAGTGCTAGAGGAGGTTGAACAGGCTATCAGGAAAGAGAAAGCACGGGCCATTTCAATAGAGGAGGTAGCCAAGCGTGCCGGCTGCCATAATAGCTACCTCACTGCATACGCAGTTCTTAGCCACGCTGTGCATACTGGTGCTTCAGACATCGATCACCATATCCAAGTCAATGATGTCACCAAAGAAACCGAGGGATTCAAATACGGGCCATCAGAGTCAGAGACGGTTCGAGCGATTTGTCTCAGCGGAACGACGTTGGCGGAAGCGTTAGAGCTTGTGTCCCAGAACTTTGGGGAGGATCGCACGGCGTTGTGTGTGGCACATAAGGAAGCGTTTCAATCCTTCTTAGAAAAGGCATAAAAGCGCAATCATTCTAGCCTTGATGGGCGTCGTCCTCTGTGATGCCGCTCCCGTCAACGAAATGCGAGGGAGAGTCAGGCATGAGTATTGACATAATTTCAGAAAGCGGCTCACTGGGGAAAGCCGCCAAGGTCGTGGCTTGATGTGACGCGTCAGCCGCTGCTGGGAGGAGTTTTCAGGGTCATTTCTTGACTGTGCATCTGAGCACGAATAGCGCTTGGGAAATCCGTCAATGACCGGGTGTCGAGTCGGGCAATGACCCGCATGAGTGCTCTGCTCTTTCAGTCGCTCTATTTTTGTGACTGCGGTGAGTTCCGGTGAGGATACTCAAACAGGCCATCCAACGAGGCCGCAGCAGTTTCTTACTCGCTCTCAAAAGGGTGGCCTGGTCGATCCTCGATTGCGCGCGTCGAACGAGCACATTCTTATCGTGCGCGTTCCGCGAGCAGGAGGACGACCAGGCTACCCTTTCCTTCCTTTTTCAACAGCCTGCTAGAGTTGGTACTTCGCCATGCGATACCGCAGCGTATTCCGGGTGATCTTGAGAAGCCTGCTGGCTTCGGAAATATTGCCGCCTGTGCGCTGCAGCGCTTCCTGTAACAGTTTCTTTTCCATCTCCTGAACCGAGAGGCCGAAGGCCAGGAGCGATGTCTTCTCGATCTCTCCGTTCG
>Ga0315283_10005896_pt1 | contig 10865 bp, 11 predicted proteins | sample YL17G09_0_MG_FD_204541 | JGI IMG/M metagenome (GOLD analysis project Ga0315283, IMG submission 204541) | Sediment microbial communities from Yellowstone Lake, YNP, Wyoming, USA - YL17G09_0 | ecosystem: Environmental > Aquatic > Freshwater > Lake > Sediment | place: USA: Wyoming | collected...
CGAGGGCCGCGTAATTCCGCGCGATCTCAACGCCGAGCTCAGCCACGCGAACCGCGATCTCGGCTCGCGTGAGGTAGACGGCTCCGACCTCACCGTTCTCGGGTCGGTGTTGCGACGCCACCGGGTTAGGACGCGAGACGCAGGCGATATCGCTGCGCGAGGCGCTCGATGTCGCGCCGGTAGAAGAGCTTGACCCGGATGTGCGGATACAGCCGTTGCACCTCGCGGAGTTTCCTGTTCTTGCGTGTGACCAACGACTGCTTCATGACTGTCACCTCGATGAAGAGGTTCTGCTCGGGGAGGTAGAAGTCGGGGGTGAACGCGCTCACCACCCGCCCTTCCTCGTCGCGCTCAAGGACGAAGGAGTGCGGCTCGTAATCCCAGCGTATCCCGTAGTAGTCGAGGATCTTGGCGCACTCAACCTCGACCCGATTCGCGAATCGCGGAGGTTGCGTTCCACAATATGCCTGGAAAACGGGACTTTCGACCCGCACCTGAGGCACGGTAGCAGTGGCCTCGGACGGCCCCCGGCCGCGCCGTAGACTGTCCACATGGCAGGGGTCGGCGACGTGTTCCGCATTGCGCAGCTCTCCGACCTGCACTGCGGCGAGCAGTACTTCGAGGCCAGCCTGCTGGAGCGGGCGATCGGAGAGATCAACGAACTGCGCCCCGACGTGGTCGTCTGCTCGGGTGACCTGACGACGTTCGGCTTCCGACACGAGTACCTGACTGCGCGCGAGTACATCGACCGCATCGACTGCGATGCGATCGTCGTCGTTCCCGGGAATCACGACTCCCGCAACGTCGGGTACGTCCACTTCGAGGAGTTGTTCGGGGAGCGGAACTCCGTGCTCCGCAAGCGGGGCGTCGCGATCGTCGCGGTGGATTCGAGCGAGCCGGATCTCGATCATGGCCAGATTGGCCGTGGCCGTTATCGATGGATAGAGGAACAGTTCGCCGAAGAGCCGGCGGATCTGAAGATCTTCGTCCTCCACCACCACCTGCTTCCGGTACCGGGAACCGGTCGCGAGCGGAACGTGGTGTACGACGCGGGCGACGCCATCGAGTGCCTGCAGCGCGCGGGAGTTCGGCTCGTCCTCTCCGGCCACAAACACGTGCCGTACGTCTGGCGGCTCGAGGACCTCTTCGTCGTGAATGCCGGAACCGTTTCGTCCCTGCGACTCCGCGGCAACACGAGACCTTGTTACAACGTCATCGAGATCGCGGACCGGAAGGTGGACGTCTGGAGAAGACATCCGTTCCACGGTCAGGTTCAGCTCGTCTCGTTCTCGCTCGACACGCTCGAATACGCGAAGTTCACCGGCGCGATCGAGGACGAGGTCACCTCGCGCTCTTGAGGGCCCTGGCGATCGTCGACGGCGAGCACTACGCGCCGGTCGTCCGGGACGCGCTCGCCGAGCTGCCGTACGAGTTCGCCGCCGCGGTTCTCGTGGGCGGCACCGAGAAGCTACGGGGTGAGGAGGACTACGGCATTCCCCTTGCCACGGACGTCGAAGCCGCCATTGCGAGCTATCACCCCGAGGTCGTTGTCGACCTCTCGGACGAGCCCGTGCTGGGGCCTGTCGAGCGGTTCACGCTGGCGAGCCGCGTGCTCGCACAGGGCGTGCCCTACATCGGTGCGGACTTCCGTTTGGACCCGCCGGAGCGATTGTCGTTCGAGCTCCCTTCGATCGCGGTCGTCGGCACCGGCAAGCGCGTGGGAAAGACGGCGGTCACGGGACATCTCGTCCGCCTCGTCGCCACGACTCGTCGAGTAGTGGTGGTGGCGATGGGCCGTGGCGGCCCGTCCGAGCCGGAGGTGATCACGATGGCACCGACTGTCGAGGCTCTCGTCGAGCTCTCTCGATCCGGGCGCCACGCAGCGTCCGATCACTTTGAGACGGCGGCTCTCACCGGGGTGGAGACCATCGGCTGCCGGCGATGTGGGGGAGGGCTCGCGGGCGGCGTTGCAAGCTCGAATGTCGCGGCGGGAGCTGCTGTCGCGGTGAGCCTCGACCCGGATCTCGTCGTCTTCGACGGGAGCGGTGCCGCGATTCCGCCGATCGCAGCCAGTCGAACGATCGTGGTCGTCGGGGGCCACCAGGACGCGGCCGTTGCAGCCGGCTACCTGAACTCGTACCGGCTCCTGCTCGCAGACCTGGTACTGGTGACCATGGCGGAGCCGGGCTCGGATTGGGAAAGCGTCGGCCGCGCGGTAGCCGGCGTCGTGCGTCCAGACGTCGCGGTGGTGGGAACGATCCTGCGACCGCGCCCGACCGTCGACGTCAGAGGAAGGTCGGTCGCGTACTTCTCCACTGCGCCTGGCGAGGCGCACGCTACCCTCGCAGCTCATCTGACGGACGCTCACGGAGCGCACGTTGTCTTCATCTCGGGCAATCTCGCGAACCGTGACGTGCTTCGGCGAGAGCTTGCGGACATCGACGCCGAGGTCTTCCTGATCGAGTTGAAGGCCGCCGCTGTCGACGTTGTTGCGGAGGCTGCGCTCGTGAAGGGCGCCGAGGTCGTGCTCGCCGCGAACGACGTCGTCGCCGTAGATGGCGACGTGGACCTTGACGAAACACTCCTCGAAGTGGCCAAATTCGTTCTGTGAGAGAGCGTCGGCACACGATCCCACTGCCCCTCGGCGACGAGGTTCCGTTCTCGAAGGGGCTCATGGCCCGTGCGCTCGTCGTTACCGGCCTCGACCCGGAGCGCGCCTACCTGATCGCCCGTCGCGCAGATCGCGATCTTTCGGAACGCGGGGCAGTCTCCATCGATCTCGACCGCCTCGGCGAGTTGGCGGCGGAGGTCATCGGCGATGACGAGGCAGCAAGAACGGTTCGTCGCTTACGTCGGCTGGACGCGCTGGCACGGTTGGAGGAGCCGCTGCTCCTCCTCGTGGGGGGCGCGACGGGCACCGGGAAGTCAACGATCGCGACCGAGGCCGCACACCGGCTCGGGATCACGCGCGTCACGTCAACGGACTTCATCCGGCAGACGATGCGGGCGTTCTTCTCCCAGGAGTTCATGCCCTCGGTGCACTACTCGAGCTTCGAGGCGAAGCTTGCGTTGACTCGGGCAGAGGAGGAGGAGTCGGGCGACGCGGCGATTCTCGGCTTTCTCGATCAGACGCGGAACGTGCTCGTCGGCGTTCACGCGGCTCTGGAGCGCGCGGCCACGGAACACTGGTCGACTGTCATCGAGGGTGTCCATCTCGTTCCTGGGATGGTCGGCACCGACTACCCGGGCGCATTCGTCGTACAGTGTGTCGTGGCGATCGAGGACGAGAATCTGCACCGGAGTCACTTCTGGGTGCGGGATCAGGCTACCGAGGGGCTCCGGCCACTCGAGAAGTACCTGGACTCACTGCCTCAGATCCGGGAGATCCAGGACTACCTCATCGAGCGTGCGCGGAGGCACGACGTCCCGGTGATTGTCAACGACTCGCTCGATCGCGCTATCGGCGACGTCCTCGATCTCGTCCTTCGACGCGCCGATCAACTCGCCGCCGCCGTCTGACCCATTCCGTCGCGACGCGAGGGCGAGGCTAGCCTCGCCCCTAAGGCAGCAGGCTAGACTGAGCCGTCGTGGTAACTCGTGAGGACGTCGTCGAAGCGCTCCACGGAGTCGAAGATCCCGAGCTCGGGATGGACATTGTCGAGCTCGGCCTCATGTATGACGTCGAAGTCGACGGTCCGAAGGTCAAGGTGCTGTACAGCCTCACCTCGATGGGATGCCCCGCGGGAGCGATGATCGCCGACGCGATCCTCGACGCGGCGCGATCGGTTTCCGGAGTCGGCGAGGTCGAGGCGGAGCTGACCTTCGACCCACCGTGGACACCCGACCGCATGTCGGACGACGCCAAGTTCATCCTCGGCTTCGGGTAACGCGCGAGTTAGAGTTCGTCGCTCGGAAGTCGCTCGCTGACGGTCTTCAGGACCTTGAGCGCGATCGTCGGAACGTCACGAACCAGGCGGTCGAAGTCCCGGCCAGTGACTACGAGGGCGCGAACGTCCGTCGCTGCCGTCGCCGTCGCCGAGCGGGGGCGGTGTGTCACGAGGGCGAGCTCGCCGATGAAGTCACCGCTTCCTCGAACGGCGATCGTCTCGCCGTCACGCGCGATTGTGACTTCGCCCTCGACGAGCACTAGCAGCTCGCGGCCCACGGTTCCCTGCCGCATCAAGACCCGCCCCGCGGGCAGCCGAATCTCGTCGGTCACCGCGGCGACGGCCTCGAGCTCCGCTCGCGAGCATTCGCTGAAGAGCGGGATCTTGTTGAGGAGATCGACCTTGCCTTTCCGCGAGATCGGCATCGACCCAGCCTACCCCGTATGCCGGCGCTTCCAAAGGCGAGAGCCGCGCGTTCCCGCCTGTACCACCGCTGACGTCACGCGGCACCGTCCCCGTGGAGCCCGAGCAGGGTCTACTGCGGGATCCGCAGGACGACCTTGCCGAACTGGGCGCCGGACTCGAGGCGCTCGTGCGCTTTCGACGCTTCAGCGAGAGGGAAGACACAGTCGACGTGGACACGTGCACGCCCTGCATGGATGAGCTCGTAGGCGCCCTCGAAGTCCGACGGAAGCCCCATCGTGGAGCCGTAGATCACGAGCTGCTTCCACCAGAGCCGGTACAGCCGGGCGGGTGGGCTATGCCCCGACGTGGCGCCGCATACGACCACGCGGCCCTCCTGCGCGGCTGCCGCGAGCGAGCGCTCCCAGGTCGCCTCGCCCACGGTCTCGACGACGATATCGGCACCGCGGCCACCGGTTGCGTCCTTCACGGCCTGGACGACGTCATCGTCCGCGTGGCTCACGGCGACGTCCGCGCCGAGCCCGCGTGCTCGTTCGAGCTTTTCACGACTCGACGACGTTACGATCGTGCGCGCGCCGAGCGCGCGGCAGAGCTCGAAGGCCGCCAGAGCGACCCCACCGCCAATCCCCCAGATGAGCACCCACTCGCCTTCGCGGACACCTGCCTTGGTCACGAGCATGCGGTACGCGGTCTCGAAGGTGAGGGGGAAAGCCGCTCCCTCTTCGAACGAGAGCGAGTCGGCGAGCGGATAGAGCTGTCCAACCGGAAGCGTCTTCAGCTCGCAGTACGTTCCGTCCGTATGCTCGCCGATCACCGTGATCCTGCCGTCGTGAACGATTCCGGGATTCACGACCACACGGTCGCCGATCTCGAACCCATCGACACCCTCGCCGAGGGAAGTCACGACCCCCGCTCCGTCGGCTCCGAGGATGCGCGGCTTCGGTGCTGACGGAAGCCCCCTCCGCACCCAGACGTCCAGGTGGTTCAGCCCGGCGGCTCTCAGCGAGACGAGAACCTCGCCCGAACCTGGCTCGGGGTCGGCGACTTCCTCGTAGCGGAGGACCTCCGGCCCTCCGTCCTCGTGTATGCGAACAGCCTTCACGAGGCACAATCCTCGCATGACCGGCGCCGAGCTGAGTCGGTTGGCCGCAGACCTCGGACTGGACGTGGTCGGAGCGGCCTCTGCGCAGCCGTACGAGGAGACCGAGCGCCACATCCGTGAGCGACGCTCTCGGGGGCTCTTTGCGGACATGCGTTTCACGATGGCCCGGCCAGAGGTCTCCTGTCATCCCGAGCGTCTTCTCGACAGTGCGCGCTCAGTGGTAGCGGCGGCGCTCTGTTACTTCGCGCCTGCTCCCGAACCAGGCACCGACGAGGGTCGTCTGCCGCGCTACACGTGGCGCGACGAGTACTCGGTGCTGCGCGAGAGACTCGAGGAGCTGGGCACGAGGTTGGGTGGCGCCTACCGGGTACTCGTCGACGACAACGACCACGTTGATCGTGAGGCCGCCGTGCGCACCGGAATAGCCTTCTACGGCAAGAACACGATGGCGATCACTCGACGGCACGGATCCTGGGTGGTCCTCGGAGCGCTCGTCACCGACGTCGAGATCGAGCCTTCGCCCGCCCTCGAGCTCGACTGTGGCTCGTGCCGGCTCTGTATCGACGCCTGCCCCACGGGCGCGCTCGACGAGCCCGGAGTGCTCGACGCGAGGAAATGCCTCTCATACTGGACGCAGGCGCCCGCGCCGATTCCCGAGGAATACCGTCCAGAGCTTGGAGACGCGGTATACGGCTGCGACATCTGCCAGGACGTCTGCCCCTGGAACCGAGGAGTCGAGAAGAGAAGGAAGGGTGCGTCGGTTTCCGACGGGGCGCATCCCACGGTATCCCTGCGCGATTGGCTCGAGGGGAGCGATAAGGAGTTGATCGCCGAGTTCGACCGTCTCTACGTTCCGAGAAACGACGCTCGCTGGCTACGACGGAACGCGCTGATCGCCGCCGGGAACGTGGGCAGTAACGACATGATCCCCAGCGTCGAACGGCACGCGGTGGGACAGGACAGGATGCTCGGTGAGACAGCGGCCTGGGCCTTGTCCCGAATCTCCGAGCGGTCAGCATGAGCTCGGCTGATGGACCCCAGCGGCTCGCCGTGCTCGTCCACGAGGTGCGTAGCCCGGTGGCCGCGCTCGCGGCGATCGCCGCGGCGTTTGCGGAGGAGAGCCTCGAGAGCTCCGAGCGGCTGGAGCTTGCACGCCTGGCGATCTCTGCGTGCCGGGGGATCGAGCGGGTCGTCCTCGATGCTGCTACCGCATCGGTTCGTCTCGAGCCGCTCGACGTTGGCGCCCTCGTCCGTCAGGTCGCCGCGGCAGCGTCGCTTGTCGGGACGCGCGTCGAACCGAGCGTCGCGGCCGATCTTCCGCGTATCACGGCCGATCCGCTGCGCCTACGCCAGGCGCTCGACAACCTCGTCGCCAACGCGCTGACACACGCCGGCTCGGATGGGGTGGTGACCGTGAGCGCTACGTCGAGCGGCAGGTACGTCCTGCTCTCGGTCTCGGACTCTGGCTTCGGAGTGCCACTCATGGAGCAGGAGCGGATCTTCGAGGCAGGGGTTCGACTCAATCCCGATCGAGCGGGCTCTGGTCTGGGGCTCGCCATCGCTCGGGCGATCGCCGAGGCGCACGGCGGGAAGTTGACGCTGACCTCCATCCCCGACGAGGGCGCTACCTTCACCATCGCGCTCCCGGTTCGCTAACCGGCGACGCGCGCGTCGACGCGGTACCTCCGGATCGCGCGGCCATTCGCATCGTGCTCCGAGACTTCGAACGTGGCGCGGGATCTCTCGATCTCGACGTCGCTCGTCGTCACGCGAACAGGTAGCCCTCCTCCCACCTCGTAGACCTCTGCGTAGCCTTGCTGTTGTACGACGACGTACTTGGCGCCCGGCCCGGGCTCGATCCAGGCGAAGCCCACCAGCCCGCCTCCGCGGGTTGTGCACTCGCCCATATCGAGACGAGGGTCTCGGAGGTGGCCACCGTCGAGTTGACCGAACGCGCCGCCACACCAACGTCGATCCTCTTCTCTTGCGCCCTGCCCGTTGTCGCAGCCGTACAGCTCGCGCCGCGATCGGTTGCGGAAGGTGACGCTTTCGCCGCTGACGCCGACCCGCATCACGATCGGTCCGTAGGGGAGATCGTCCCGGTGCTGCTGCAGACACGTAGTGACCGCCGACGCACCTTCGATCTCCTCGACGCGGCGAACGGCGAACGACGTCAGTACCGCCGGGCTCTCGACATCCTCAAGGTCGACCGGCAACTCGGCTGCCATAGCGCCGTTCATGAGGGTGGTCGGGGCGTCGTCGTCGTTCCCGTCGCAGGCCGTGACCAGCATCGAGCCGACGACCAATGCAGCCACGAGCGGGAGGAGGCGGTCGAGAGTCGACCGCCTCCTCCGGATTCGCTCAGGAGCTCCAGCCGGTCCGACGAACGCCGCTATAGCTCGAGTCTCCTCGATAGGTCCGAGTCCAGATGTTCGTTCCGTACGCCTCGCCCTTCGCCTCGATGATCTGGTCCGTACCGTCCGCGTTCTTCGCATAGATGATCCCGATGTGGCTGTCGCTTGCCAAGGCGTCCATCTTGATCAGGGCCGACTTGGACACGGTGACGTTGGGTGCCCCGGCACCAGCCTTGAAGCGCGATGCCGTGTACGGCCCGTGGATGTTCCTGAGCATCCCCCACTGGAAGAAGTCCGCGTCACTCTCGGTCAGCGACTCACGCCACACCTTGAAGGTGAAACCCGAGCAGTCTCCACCCTCGCCACCGGTCGCCGAGTCGCTCGTCGGGTCGTTTGGGGACTCGTCGCGGTCGTTGTCGTTCCAGCAGCCGCCCGCCCACTGGTACCCCTCGTACCGTGCTCTGAGGGCCACCGTCGTAGAGCCGTCGCGCGTGATGTATGGCGTGGGCGTCGGGGCCGCGTAGTTGCAGTTGTCGGCCACGAAGCGTGTGTGGTATGCGGCGGCCGTTCCCGCACTGGTGAGGAAGAACGCGGTCACGAAGCAAGCGAGGAATATGCGAGAACGCACCATCACCGAACCTCCAGGTCGAAGCGGTCGACGAACGCCCCCGTGGGCGTCGAGCCGAGCTGATAGAGGGAACGCCCGACGAGACGGAAGCGACCGAGCGGGGCAGTCTCGGCCCAGTCTGCAGAGTCGAGGGTGATTCGTTGGATGAGCCCTTCGTCGTCGAGAACGAGAGCCACGAACTCGTCCTCGTCGTCCGTGAGGACGCGCACGACGAGTACAAGGTTCTGTCCGAACGGCTCCGCGAGCTGGACTTCGGCCAATGCCGTCTCACTCGTGATCCGCCAGGACCGTCGAACGCCGGCCGGACCAGCGAGCGCGACGCGAATCTCGCTGCCGCGCCGAAGCACGATCACCTCTCCACCCGCGCGGAGCGGGCGTCCGGAGCGGCCGCGTCGACGTTGGCTCTCCGGCCCCACGGGCGATCCGGCGGATGCGATCGGCATCCACTGTCCGGACGGCTGCTGGAGGACGACAGGCCCGCTCGGGCCCTGCCGGATCTGTGACGAGGCTCGCTCGGCGATCTCGGTCGGCTCGAGTTCTCCACCATAGGAGTCGAAGCGTCGAACGAGCGGCGTCTGGCCGAGACGGTTCACGGACTCGAGGACGTAGATCGTGCCGTCGGGAGCGAGTGACATGTCCGCGAGCGTTCCAGCGATTGCCACAGGGATCCGTGTCGGCTTGCCCGACCCGTTGCGCCATCGGAGCACGCGCCTATGAGCCTCATCGAGGAGGACTACGACTCCGCTCGGGTCGACGTCGAATGCCGACGCGCCGATCGGTGTGAGATTTCGCCCCTGCTCGAGGCCCGCTTCATTCTGGCCGTCACCCCAACCGATCTCGGCGACGCGTTCATCGGCCGGAGATGGATCACCGAAACGGTGTCGGCCGAGATCGATCTCGATCGCCCGGCCCAGAGGAAGGCTCTGATGAGGAGCCGACGCTCCTCCGGCTGGAAGGGTCACGCTAGCTCGCCCCGACTCTGCCTTGATCTCCGCGTAGTACGTGAACCCTGTGCGGGACGATGCGATCGCCCCGGGAGCACGTGCGACGAGCTGACTGGCAGTGCCGTCCCTCAGAAGCGGGAGCTCGCGGAACGGGCCTTTGGCTCCGGAGCGGATGAACACGGAGCCTGTGAGGGCGCACGAACCTTCGGCCTCTTCCACCTCCGAATCGATGCAGTACGCGTCGTAGCTGAGGTCGACAAGCTCTCCTTCCGTCGTGAGAAGAGGCGGCAAGTGCGTGGCCTCTACGAACGGGCCGGTTGAATCGGCTCCCCGTTGGGCGACCGCTGATCCCGCGACGACGAACGCCGCGGCCCCTGCCAGTGCACCTGCAAGCAATCCGATGGTGGCGACGAGTCTTCCGCCGAGAGCGTTCCAACGTTCGTCCATACCGCGCTCCTTGGTTGTCTAGTACGACAACGCTAGCGGGCGTCGAGCGCTGCTGGCAATGGCTGGTACGGAAGTCGGCGCGAAATCGCTGCAGTTCCGCGAGGAGTCGATGCTGGATCGGAAATTCACACGCCCGGATGACGGCCACAAACACAGCGCCGTGATCCAGCTTGGTCTTTACCGCCCCCGGCTGCGCGCCGCTCGATCAGCCAACTAGCGGCGCGTGGGAACTCGTCCGAGCTCGCGCCGGAGTCGTCGTGCTCGCTTCGCGACGAGGTCGCGAAGCCGCTGCGGCTCGAGGACGGTCGTTTCGCCTCTGTCCGCGAGAACCTCGGAAAGGACCCACTCCTCCGTCTTGTACGGAACCTCGGCGATGGCCGACCCGTCGGTGAGCGCACGCGCACCCCGCTCGAGCTTCCAGCGCGCGATGACCGGCGAATGGAGGAGGCGCGCGACTCGAGGATTCCGGAGATAGGACGGGTCGAATCCGTCTCGCGACTCGAAGTGCCTGTCGGTGAGCCGCGCAGAGCGCATCCGGTCGAGGCGGAACGTGCGGGCGGCGTCGACCGTCTGATCCCACGTGTGCACGCGCCATACCGGTAGCTCGCGCTCGATCGTGTACGGCTCGACATAGCGAATCGAAGGGCCCTCGTCTCCCTCCTTGAGGTACTCGATCTCGACGACGATGCGCTTCTCGGTCGCCTCGCTCAGGACCTTGACGAGCGCCTCGTCATCCGAGGCGTCCCGGGGCTCGGGCGTCCGGGCGAGATCGAAGCGGCCGAACGTCTCCTCGAGTTTCTTGCGGACACGCTTGAGCGGAGAGTGCGCATCGGCGGCGATCGTCGGCCCGACGTACTCGATCGCTAGCCGGATCGCACGCGCCTCGAGCGGGGTGAGCTTTGGTGAACGTCGGAAGACGTCGCCGTAGAGCTCTTTGTCGACACGCACGACGTCACCGTCGTGCATCGCGTAGACGGCGTAGCAGCCACCGCCGAAGTTGACGAGATTGAGGAGCGAAAGGTGATCCTGGAGCTCCTCGATCGGGATGGAGAAACGCGCCGCCAGTTCGGCAGCGTCGAG
>Ga0315283_10005899_pt1 | contig 10865 bp, 18 predicted proteins | sample YL17G09_0_MG_FD_204541 | JGI IMG/M metagenome (GOLD analysis project Ga0315283, IMG submission 204541) | Sediment microbial communities from Yellowstone Lake, YNP, Wyoming, USA - YL17G09_0 | ecosystem: Environmental > Aquatic > Freshwater > Lake > Sediment | place: USA: Wyoming | collected...
CGAGGCCGCCGTTCTCTGCAGGTCATCAATCTGCTCGGCCAAATTTGGCGTTCCCGAGATGGGTGGGTCTGGCAGGGCAGGCGCGTTGTCCTGGGCAAACGGGTCATACATCGAATTCGAATTTTCGAACTCTGAACCACCTGATGGGCCATAATTGGGAAGTGGCACATCCCCCAAGGGTCCTCTTGGAGAAGCACGTCCACCGTTTATAAAGCGCCTTACCGCATCGCTCCCCTCGGTCGATGGGGCAAATACTTTCGTTTGATTCTGGTCAGGAACTGGTGTCTGCTGCATAGCATTCGGGTCGTGGGTCATTCGAAAGCTGCCTATTTCTGGACTCGGCGGTCTCTGGGTCATGGGGTCTCCTTGGTAATACGATCAGGTTTGTCCTAAAATACACGGAAAGTGTGGTAAAAGGAAAGGTAAAATCAATGGACCCCATTTCACATTTCGTAGAGTATCTTTGTCAGTTCATCCCAGGCATCAAACTTGTCGAAAAGAAACAGAGTTTGCTCATGAAGTTACTGGGCAAATTACTTTTTTTCAACAAGAGATTCATGACCCACACCACCACCGTATTGGGGAAGACGATTTACTTACCCTCACAGGTCTCACGCGACCTGTCTCTCATGAGTATAATCGCCCACGAGTACGTACACATACAAGATGCCAAGAGAATGGGATTCATCAAATTTGCACTTCAGTATACATTCCCACAGAACCTGACTCTGCTGGCGCTATTCACGCTACTCACGCCCTGGGAACCAAGTTTCATAGGCTTCTTGATTTTTATCGAAGCCCTCTTCCCCTGGCCATCGTTCTATCGCATAGAGATCGAGATGAGAGCATATAGCATGAGCTTACTCTTTGAACTATGGACCAAGGGGCACACAAGGCTGAAAGCCATAGACGAGACTGTTGACATATTGCACGGGTCCACATATTACTGGCCAGGTGGAAATAAAAAACTCAGTCAGTTCTACTTCAAAATTATTCTTGAAGACGCTCAACATGGTATACTGCCGACTGGAAATGCGTTCAGAGAAGTCTGGAGGTACCTGGAGAAAGAGAAGTACGTGACAAGATCAGTCTAAACTTGAAAAAGGAGATCCTATGCCTGTTCCTGAAGAGAAAAGATACATCGACGTGACCCTCATGTGCAAGATGGACGTTCCGGCCAGCCCGGTGACTGTGTACCACGCGGAACACAGTTTCTCTTGCCCTCATTGCGACACGCCCCTCATTGCCGACGTGTCCAACATGAAGGTCGACCACCCCAAGCATGAAGTCCGCCAGATTGTCGAGAGAGACGTCATCGCTGCTAAGTAGCGAACGCGCTACCCGTTACCCGCTACCAACCCGCACGGAGGTGTCATTGCAAACATTCATCAACGAAGAAGCCTTAGAACCCGACCATCAAGTATGGCCTGTGCCCATCTTTCGAAAGAACGAGCTGTGGGCCTTTTTCGAAGTTCCCGCATTGGTGATGGATCGCTATGCCGACAAGAGCATAGGGATAGGAACATTCCTGCACCCCATGCAACCTAAAATTATTCTGACCGGTGAAGCTGAGTTGGCTGGGTACAAACAGAGCTCGGCTAAACCCACCAGAGAAAACCAACGAATAGAGCCCAAGGAGTGTGCATGTGACCCAAACGCTAGTCCAAAACCTCCAAGAAGAAATACAAAGTTGCGAAAAGTGTTCGCTTTGCCTAGAAAGAAGAAAAAAGGCGATTCTGGGGGAGGGTGACGTACCGTGCAACGTCTTGTTCCTTGGAGAGGGGCCCGGGGAAGACGAAGACGCGACCGGGACACCCTTTGTAGACAGAGGTGGAAAACTACTGCGGCAAACTATCATTTCATCGGGCCTGCACAACCGAAAAGTAAAGTACTTCTTGACCTACCTGGTCCGCTGTCGACTCCCAGGAAGCCGTGACCCCACTCCAATGGAAGCAGAAGCTTGCTGGTACTGGACCCGTGAAGTCTTGAAGATCACCAAGCCTCGGGTTATTGTGACCCTTGGCCGCGTGTCCCTGGCCTACCTGGCCAAACGTTGTGGGGTACAGAAGATGGTTGGCTCTCACAAGATTACGGATCTCGTTGGAAAGGCCATCCATGTCCCCAAGTGGGACCTACAGATTTTTCCCAGCTTCCACCCGACGCACGTTTCTCGAAACAACGACAGGCTACTTGAAGTCTATCGATCCCATTTTCAATTTCTGGCCATGTCGCTTCCAAGTTGGACTGCACCAATCGAACCTGTCAAACCTATCGAACCTGCCGAACAAAGGACATCAATACCATGAAAGACCAATGCGACTACCCGAAGTGTTTCGCAAACATGCAGATTAACATTCATCGTGGGGACAAGTCTGTTCAACTTTGCGACTTGCATGCAGGTATGCTTTTGTCGGAGAATCCAAAGATGGCAAAGAAGACAGAAAAACTTCTCAAACTTTTGCCGATAGAACCTATTTACCGAGTAAATGCACCAGCGCCAGCATCTACACCGGCGTCAGCACCCAAAGCACGTGAGACCCCAGATGACATCCACGGTATCTTGTCAAGATTAAACAGTGGCGAACTTAACATGTGCCCAGAGGACCAAGATCCATGAGCCTGGCTATATCGTTTTTTGAACACGAGATGAAAGATGCCCAGCGCCAAAAGACGTATACCATCAAAGGGCGTACCTATAAACGCAAGAGCATCGTTCATACCTGTGAAGAATGCGGCGCACGAGATGGACAGTTTCACATACCGGGCTGCAAGCTTGAGTTGTGCCCAGCTTGCTACGGGCAAGCAATTACGTGTGACTGCGTATTCGCTATCCCAGATGACGACTAGGAGAATCCATGGCTTTTTGCCAAACTTGTGGGCTAGAGTTTCTCACGTCCCCAGAAGAAGAGCGGCTCATCATCACCAAGGCCATCCCCGAGGTCTGCATGGCTTGCGCCATGTCTGGCATACCTCAGGAAGAAGACCCGCTCCTGTTGCCCATGTTGCCCCTGGCGCCCCGGCGTAGGTTTATTCCTGACCAGATTATTAGAGTAGATTTGCGAAACCCAAGTGGGGACGTCGTGTCGTTTATCTCTCTCGAGCCCGGCCCCTACTTCCCCAAGCACCGGGAGCGCAAGCGACCCATCCACAGACCGCGCGTGACGATCCTCGGCAACCCCAACCGCGGCAACGAGCCCATGTACGTCTCCATCATCACGAACATCGAGAACTTCGAGAAGGAGGACCGGGACCTGTTCGCCATGAAGGTCCCCAGCGCCTATGACGCGCGATCGGGGATTGGCGAGATCCGGATCGATAGGAGACAGGTGGCCTCCATCCAAAGGGCGGACAATGGCATACTGGCCTCCTTGGCGGATGGTTACTCGGTCGCGTGTTACTATCCAGTCAATATGGAGTTCAAGTACATAGCGTTTTGATTTCACTATAGTAGTCATAAAATTCCATTTTTGGTGGTATAAGAGATTGAATTCAACACGGATTGGTTTTTGAATGCAAAGTGCAGTGAATCACTGCAATATTTTTGCTTCGCGAAGACGCGAGGTAAGATAAACACTTACGGAGGACGTGGCACGAGGCTCCCTACGTCAGTACGCGCGACGACCTCAGTTCCAGCTCAGGTATTTTGGCAATCCGTAAACGATCGTAAAGAATTCATGATTACGATTCAATCAGTTAGGTATTGCTTCTCCAAATGCAGTGAATCACTGCAAGAGCATTTTTCGTACGAGAAGCAAGGGTCAGGGGCCTCTCCTGGTAGGCCGCTGCGGCTTTACCCATCAGAGTCCCATCGAGAACCTGGTAGTGAAATTGGCTAACTGAACGCGCAAATTATGAGCAATGGGTAGCAAATTTTGAACACGGTCAGTCTTTCAAGAAGTAACCCAGAGGATCTTTGGGGGTATGGCTTTGAGACGCTCAGCCACAGGTTTTAATCCGCTGAACGGCGCGGATAAAAACCAGTGGACTTCGCTCGCCAAGGAAATATAAATTTTGTGACCGTACGATCGATTGGTCTTTCATGGTGAAGGGTCACTGAGAATCTCAGTGAGTTTGTAGGCCGCCACTCCTCGGCGCGCTTCGGCGCTCTTAGGAAAGAGCTTCTCAGCGCAGCCTCGGGCCAGGCGGAACTGAGTAATATTTGCAATCGGTCTTCGATTTGATTTGATTTGATTTGATTTGATTTGTGGCTTGTTGGTCAGAACTTTAGAAACTTGATACTGTGAAATCACAGTAAGATAGCGAGTCCGGAAGACCGGACAGATTTGGACCTGTCCAAATCTTCTCGAAGTCGCCTCGAATTCACCGTGGCGGCCCGCGGAAAACTCGAGGTGTAGACAGCAGTACCTTCGTAACCAACAAGCCACGATTTTTATGATGCACAGAACTGGTTAGAACCTCTTGGGTATTTGGCCACGTAACCACGCGGTCACCCTCACAATGAACGTATAGGTTCCTCTATACGTATCCATGTAACCAGGCATAATGCAAACCTGAATAATCTTTTGTAGAGGTACCCCGAAGAATCTTCGGGCTTTTCTTTCTTTCCTTCTGTTCAAACTTGCGATACTTAATCAAGCGGAGAAAAAACATGGCAAAAAAGTCAAAGAACCGTCGTTACGTTCACCCAAAGAAACTCATAGAGTTGGTAGCAAACATGCGTAAGCATGGATCGCAGTACATCGACATACTCGAGGTGGTCAACGAGAGATTCAAAACGAATCTGGGCCTTCAACAGATTCGTGGCATAGGCTACCGGGCCCTGGGAAAGACAGGGCACAACTACGATCCTCCGGAGACCGTAGTCGAGACACAGGACGCGCATGACTCCAGAGACGCACAAGATGAGCGAGACTTGGCCAGAGTCGCACATATAACCGAACAGGTCATAGCGCGAGAGATCGGCAAGCTAAAAGAGAAGAATTTCTCCCCAACGTATATCGCCGAGCAAATCAAAGCTTTGTACAACTGGGAAGTCAGCCCCCAGGACATCAACCAGAATGCACCTATCGTCAAAGAAAAGAAAACGGCACCCAGCCACGTGCAACTCAATCTCGATTGGGCAGAAGAGAACAAAGAGTACATCGAAGTGCGTATCCGGGTTCGGGTGAACCAAGCCATCCAGCTTCTAACCAGTCTAGTTCGAGGAGATCTCTAATGGCCAGAATTGCCAAGCACGAACAGTTTCTACACGTCGTAGGGTACTACGACGAGTACGATTTGCGAAAGATCAAAAGCAGCGGACATGCCCTGCGCGAGATAGAGGCCGAGCACAAGATGCGCAGCATGGACGTGGTCGTCTATACCAACAAGAAGATGACCAGGTTCAGATTGGTCCTGAAAATCAACAAGTTTCTCGTGCAGTGCATCCCTGAGATAAGCGACGAAGACCAGTTCTCGTTGTATCTCAAGATCAACGAGACTCTATCTGACCTGACAGACAAAGACGAAATCTTTGTCAAATTGATGAAGACTAGCAATACCCTAAAGGGTAAGTCCAACGATATACAATACGAGGATTAAGATCCTCCGCGAGCTGGGGCCGTGAGCGTTTTTGACGGGGCGCTCACGGCCCTGGCTCATTCCTGATGCGCTGGGTACGAAATGCCTTTAGATACGAAAGCGTGCAGCACGTGTCCATTGCTTATTACCTGCCTTGCCAGAGAAATCCAGATTTTATCGTCACGTTGTATCACTTGTCGACAAGAAATAGGTGTCCCTCTGGATGCACGTGGGGTTCCAATCCTGAATACTGAGTCACCAATAACGTGGTCGCATTTAGTAATCGGATACGCCAATATGAGGAATTGCCATCGGCATCGAAATCGAATACCAAATACCCGATTTTCTCTTACAGGGATGTGCACGACGTGCCACGCCGAGGTGATGCGAAACCGAGAAATTAAGCAAGAATCAAGTTGACGAATAGAGTGGATGCAATTATATTACATAGGTTATTTTCGATGCAACAGCGTTCTCTACGAAACATACACGATACTGATTGGAGTTGTTTCATGTCCCCCTGGCTCGAGCAGGAACTTGGCCCCTGTGTGCACTGCCCCGCTTTGTTCCCGTGCCGCGAGCTTGGTATCATACCAGCTCGCGGGCATTGCTTTGATTGTCAACGCGAATTCGTTTTTTTACCTAACCCAGCCGAGGACGACATGTACCCCAGGATCGAAGGGCATGCCCGGTGCCGTACAGCAGCACCTGTCAAGCGCGTCGTCTGGTGTCCTCCTTGCAAGCAGGAGCTAGATGGCCTGTTGCTCGACCAGCAGGTTCCTATCTCCAGGGAGACTTTCAAACTTGGATAGACCTAAAGCCATAGAGGGTTTCAAGACTTTGACCAAAGTCATACTCACGGGTGTCGATCCCACAAAATTGCCACACCTGCTGGACCAACTTATTGAAAACGTTGGTGTGATACAGGCCACCAACAAGAGGAACATAGAGAACCCGTGCCCCAACTGTCGAGCTCAACGACTCTGTTCAAGAAACCTGGCTGTGCCCATCATCACGAATTGCGAATCTTGCGACAAAGAAATCATATTTCTGGTGCCCGTAGAATTCCAGGAATCCGAACACTGGGGCAAACCAGTGTCACGTATCAGCGACGCCTGCCCACGAGCCCGACGAAAGAAGAACTTCGCCTGGTGCCCCAAGTGTCGCAAGTACCCAGACCAGATCGAAAGAACCAATAGACTCAAAGAATTACGAAAGAACGGTGACCCATGAAATCCGAAACCTGTAAGATGTGCCCTGTTTACTCGCGATGCGTAACAGGAAACTTTGTTCTCCAAAACGTAACCTGCGTTGAGTGCGAAAGACAGGGGGTTCGCTTACGCCGCAAGAACTCCGACCAACGTGGGGACGACACGATGTACAGATACGTGCCTTGCCATGACCGCACGAATACGGGGGAATCGATCATTTGTCCCTCGTGTCAAGCCACACAAAGGCAGCGAATGTTCGCCTAAAATGTGGTAAAAGAAAGCGAATCGATACCCCCAAATTCAAGTTTGAACTTTTATTTATTTTTGATAGTTTCACACTAGGGTCACCTGGAATTCTCGCTTTGGAGGGGGAGCGAGAGCTCTGGGTGACCCATTTATTTGGAGTGCCCATGAAACCTTGGAAGACGTGCCTGGCCAGTGTACCTGACGAAGTAGACCCTGAAATCGCCAAGTACGCCGCGACCATGGTAACCTGCGCGTCAATATTTATCTGCTTGACCGATAAAGACGCGGCTACCCACATGACCGAGTTCCTGTGCCCCTTGTGCGGGGCTCTTGTAAGGCGGTACTCTAAACCAATCGGGCTGTACGCTGAAACCGAGACACCTGATTACTACAATCCAATTTTCGGACACTGCCCTCTTGGCAAATCCGTCCATCTAATCCTGGTCAACTGCCCCGCATGTAGCGCGGGCTTCAAGGAGTGAATAATGCCATCAATACTAGGTATAAGAAACTGGGAACCTCTGAACTGTTGGGGCGTATGTACCAAACTCTTTTCTTGCGTACAGGATACAAACATCGTTGCCGAGATTCGTTGTACTTATTGTGGGCAGGGCAACAGGTATATCGTTCAACCGTATCTTATGAGCTTGCTCCTAAAGATATCCGGATCGACTGCCGAAGACGCTTCGTATCACTGTCAGATGGGCCGTAAGGTCTTTAGGAGCAAAAACGAAACTTGCGATGCTTGCAAGCAACATGAGTTGACTGTTCCGGCCTCAGCCGCGGAGTCGATAATCGTTACCCCGCAGGAATTCGTAGAACGTATAGAGGGTTTGGTCTCCCCTGACGACACACAAGTCGAATCGTTTCTCGAGAAATACGACCACCCAATTTACCAGGTAAAAAAATGGCTACCCGGGAGAAGGGGAAGTTACTCCCAGGTAGCCAATCCGGCTACTTCACACCATTCGCAAACGACAGACATCAAGGAGGACAAATTTCATATTTACAGACAAGAACTACTAAAGTCAAGGTCTTTGAGGCAGAATAAACTATGCCTACCAAACATTATGTTAGACAACATCATAGCGACACACGCAGAGTCAAACTACGGTACGTTTTCACAAAATTCACCTGCGTTGAGTGCGGTCACGATGGGCGCAAGCGTTTCGAATCTAACGCCCTGCCGACTCTGCGAGCAGTCGCACAAGAATGCCCCAAGTGTCGAGCACGTACCTGGCTGCCCCGAAAGCAAGTGAACGATGACTACGAGTAGTTGCCCGGACGACAAATGCCCAAACTTGATCTGGTGCTTGGCTCACGGTCCCATGGTCCAAGATAGGTACTGGCTACAGATTAGCCAATGTGACCAGTGCCGAACCTACAAATTTGAAATTATGGACTACCCAAACCGTACGGTATGGCACGAGAGTCAAACATTCTTCAATAGTAAAATCCCGAAGTGTATCCGTACAAGCTACGTTATTTTCGCTGGGTGGGTGTGTAGTTCTTGTGCGGGTAAAACAGCAATAGAGCAAGCGGCGATAGGGGAATCACCATGAGACCATCCCGAGGTTCACTCGAACGAAAGAAACTCAAGAATGAGATTCGAGCTCTCATCAAATCTGCCAAGTACGCCCCTGGGTTCTTTCCATCGTTTATCTTGTACAAAGGCAAGTATTACGATTTGCCAGACTCGCAAGACCTGAATGTCGTCGTGAGGGGCGTGCTTGACCAAATACCAACAGGCGGATAGTTAGTAATGCAACCTCCCAACAGACAATATTATTGTCCTTCGTGCCCAAGAGCCATATTGTGCATTTCCAGAAACGAGGAAACTCTCCCCATAGCCGAGTGTGTCAAATGCTGTTCCCTAAAACGCGTAATGTCTTCTATAGAAATAGTTCCTAATTCAAAAATACTTAATAGTATTTTTCACGTAACACTTTGTGAATGCACCCAGCAAGAACCCCTGCCCAGGAGCCGTAAACTATGTCCCGCCGTATGGGCAGATGCTCTTAAAGACATAGACGAGACTATGTCTCCATTTATTTGCTACAAGTGTGGTGGCCCAATCGAAGCACCTGTTGCTCCCGATCATTTCAGAATGAATTCCTGAGGTAACCAATGAAAAATACCGAAAAGGCTTGCCTGGGCTGCGAGTACCTGACCGCCTGCCTGGGCTCCTGGCCCACCAAGACCAAGATCAAAAGGTGTTACTTGTGCTCCAATCTGTTCGTTGTCTTCGTCAGACCCTACATACTAGCGAAGACGCAAGTGCTCACCTGGGGCAAATTTCAATCGAACTGCTGGAGATTCGACTCGGATCTCAAATGGGCGTGTCTAACATGTCGTGCCAAATCCAAACAACTTCGTGTCCAGTACGAAAACATCTTAATAAACACGACAGCACTCGATCGTGTTGCGGAGATTTTCAAACTTGACAAAAATAAACCATGACAAATGCGAGAGTTGCTCTTTGCTAGTGCGCTGCTTGGCCCGAGGCCCAGTGACAATAAGAGCCTGTAAAACATGTGACAAAATATACACAGGAGAAAAGATACCCAATCGATCCAAGACCAGAACGACAGATTTGCGCGAGGAGACTCACGCTCCGGTGCCAACGCCACCGTGTTACGTAGAGCTCGTAGAGACCGAAGAAACACCGTGGGAGTGCTTTGCCTGCCGTATAAAACGAATGACAAAAATTAGCCTCGAACAACGAGAGGCTCGAGGTGCACAATACATCTCAGAGCCACATAAAATCTATCTGCTAGGGGAGCGGGAGCCAGTGTTGGTTAGAGACGTAATCAAAGAAATGACAAACCCAAAGAGAGTGAGTAAAAAGTAGCCATGACAAAAAAGTCTCAAGAGTTGGCGTCAGAAGAGTTGGTAACAGACCTGTTGTTAGAAGTATACAATCGTTACGCAAGCTTTGACCACCCAGCCTATAGAATCCTAGACGACCCAAAGTTACGTACCTGGGTTACTAGCATACTTGTTCATAAATTCGCTAGAGACGTTAAAAAATACTTTAAGATGGCTTACAAACGAAGAACAAACAGTGGTTTCAAACTATTGTGCCCAGTATGCCCATTTGTCACGCACTGTATAGAAGCCAATTCGTACGAAAAACATGAAACGATTAAGATTGTAATGTGCAACAGTTGCTCGAACTTCATCGTCACAGGCGACAAAGAAATCACTTGGCGCTATTTCTCCAATGGCGAATGGCCATTTGACCAGTGTCCATATCTATACAAAAAGTACGACAAAACCATCGTATCTTGCGAACACCACGAGAAGTACCCAAAGTACCGCGATATCGACGACTACATGGAAACCTGTGGGTTACACCAGATTGTCCCCAAGCAGCCGATGCTACTCGACCCACCCGTGCCTGGACAGCCCAAGCAGCCCAAGCAGCCCAAGCAGCCCAAGCAGCCCAAGCAGCCCAAGCAGCCGATACTATTCGACCCACCCGCTCCAAAGCGGCGGCCAGGGCGGCCAAAGTCCAACCCCTCAAATCCAAAGAAAATAGTACTTGGTATGTTAGACTACCCCACAGTACCCCCGCCTAAACAGGGCTGGGACGATGGCGAATTTGGCAATATATAAGGATGCCGCCCAAAAAAATCTAGTTACGTACTTTTTGTACATAAAAAAAACAATCGGTTTTTAGATTATCTAATAGCTTTGAAATGTTAACGTAATTTCTATGTATTTTTATCAACTAAGTATATGTAATTATTATTTGTATTACATTAGAATGGATACGAAAATCCATTGTATAATGGAAACAAAAATACGACAAAATGACGAGAATTTCTAATTTCAGACCGCAATTTGTTCCTTTGGTATTATATAGATTAAAGAATGATGTAAGAA
>Ga0315283_10005900_pt1 | contig 10864 bp, 7 predicted proteins | sample YL17G09_0_MG_FD_204541 | JGI IMG/M metagenome (GOLD analysis project Ga0315283, IMG submission 204541) | Sediment microbial communities from Yellowstone Lake, YNP, Wyoming, USA - YL17G09_0 | ecosystem: Environmental > Aquatic > Freshwater > Lake > Sediment | place: USA: Wyoming | collected...
ATCATCGCCACGCACAACGGCCGGCTGGCCGCGGTCTGCGACCGGATCCTCCGCCTGGCTGACGGGCAGCTGGCGCCGGCCTGATTCGGCGGCGTGCGGGTGCGGCGCCGAGGCCGTCGCGCGGGCCCTCCGGGACTCCGGATCGGGCCGGACACGGGCTTTGCCGTATAATTGGACAAGCACTGCCACAATTGCCTGTGGTCGCAGACTTTCGCGGGTGGCCGGATGTTCGAACGGTATACAGAAAGGGCCCGCCGGGTGTTGTTCTTCGCCCGGTACGAGGCGAGCCAGCTCGGGAGCGTCTCCATTGAGACCGAGCACCTCCTGCTTGGACTGATTCGCGAGGGCAAGGGCCTGACGAGCCGGATCTTCGCGCGGTCGGAGGTCGTGCTCGATTCGATCCGCAAGGAGATCGAGGGTCGCACGGTCCTGCGCGAGAAGGTTGCGACCTCGGTCGACATCCCGTTCAGCTCGGAAACCAAGCGCGCGCTGCAATATGCGGCTGAGGAAGCCGACCGGTTGCTGCACACGTACATCGGGACGGAACACCTGCTGCTCGGCATTCTGCGCGAGGATCGCTCGCTGGCGGCCTCCATCCTGATGGAGAAGGGGCTGCGCCTGAACTCGGTGCGCGATGACGTCGTCAGCCTGCTCAACGAGAAGACGGCGTCGGCGCCCCGCACGAAGGAGACGCCGCTGCTCGCCGAGTTCAGCCGCGACCTGACGGACGCCGCCGCGAAGAAGCTGCTCGATCCGCTCGTGGGTCGCGACGAGGAGGTGGAGCGGGTCCAGCAGGTCCTGTGTCGCCGGACCAAGAACAACGCCGTCCTCATCGGCGAGCCGGGCGTGGGCAAGACGGCCATCGTCGAGGGCCTCGCGCAGCGCATCGTGGCCGGTGCGGTGCCGCGCTACCTGGCGGACAAGCGGATCCTCGCGCTGGACATCTCGCTGGTCGTAGCCGGCACGAAATACCGGGGGCAGTTCGAGGAACGGCTCAAGGCCATCATGAAGGAGTTGACCGAGCACTCGAACATTATCGTGTTCATCGACGAGCTTCATACCCTGGTGGGGGCCGGCTCGGCCGAGGGCTCGCTCGATGCGGCCAACATCCTGAAGCCCGCCCTGTCCCGCGGCGAGATCCGGTGCATCGGCGCCACGACGCCGGCCGAGTACCGGAAGTACATCGAGAAGGACCGGTCGCTGGAGCGCCGGTTCCAGGCGATCAAGGTGGAGGCACCCGACGAGCGGCACACCGTCGAGATCCTGATGGGGCTCAAGGACCGTTACGAGGCGTTCCACGACGTCGAATACACCCCGGACGCCATCGATGCGGCGGTGTATCAGTCGAGCCGGTACATCACCGACCGGTCGCTGCCCGACAAGGCCATCGACCTGGTCGACGAGGCCGGGGCCCGCGCCAAGTTGCGGGACGCGGCGTTTGTGGGGGGGGCTGTCATGGGGCGCGCGGCCGCGACCGCGGTCGCGGTGCAGGACTATGAAGGCCCGCAGCACGACCGCCAGCAGGCCCCGGTGGCCAGGACCGGCGGGGGCGCCGAGGCCGGCGTACATGCTCCGGAGCGTCGCATCATCGTCAGCAAGAAGGAAATCGATGAAGTGGTGGCCAAGTGGACCGGGATTCCGCTGGCCTCGGTGACGCAGGACGAGAGCGAGAAACTGCTGCAGATGGAGGCTGCGCTGCACGAGCGGGTGATCAGCCAGGACCAGGCGATCTCCGCCCTGTCCAGGGCCATTCGCCGGTCACGGGCCGGCCTCAAGAGCCCGAACCGGCCGGTCGGCAGCTTCGTCTTTCTCGGCCCGACCGGCGTCGGCAAGACGGAACTGGCCCGGGCGCTCGCGGGGTTCCTGTTCGGCAGCGACAGCGCGCTCGTGCGCTTCGACATGTCGGAGTATATGGAAAAACACGCGGTGTCCAAGCTGATCGGGTCGCCGCCGGGGTACGTCGGCCACGACGAGGGCGGCCAGCTGACGGAGCGGATCAGGCGCCATCCGTACTCGGTGGTGTTGCTGGATGAGATCGAGAAGGCGCACCCGGACATCTTCAACATCCTGCTGCAGGTCTTCGAGGACGGGCACCTGACGGACGGCCTCGGCAACCGGGTGAACTTCAAGCACTCCATCATCATCATGACGTCGAACATCGGAGCCCGTTTCATCCAGAAGCGGGCGTCGATGGGCTTCCAGTCGCCCGATGCCCGGAACATGGCGCGCAGCGTCTCGGATACGGTCCTCGGCGAGGTCCGCCGCACGTTCAATCCCGAGTTGATCAACCGCATCGATGAAATCATCGTCTTCGACGCGCTCACGGACGACGACCTGCGGAAGATCCTCGGGCTCCTCGTGGACCAGCTGAACGCCAACATGGTGGACCGCGGGATGCGCGTCGCCCTGTCGCCGGAGGCCCTCGACTGGCTGATCAACATCACGTGCCGGGACCGCTCCTACGGGGCGCGCCCGCTGCGCCGGGCGATCCAGCGGTATGTCGAGGATCCGCTGTCGGAGGAACTGATTCGCGGGCGGCTGCCTGGGGGCGAGATCGACGTGTATCTGGATGGGGACACTCTGCGGTATCGGCCTGGCGGGACGGCCGGTACCGGCCGTCCGCTGGCCTGAAGCGTCCAAAACCTTGTAGACTAGAAGGATCGCGGTGTGCCGCCCGGCCCGCCATGGAGCAGGGGCGGCAGACAGCGGCCCGAGACGTGCCGGCGTCTGGACCCCGCAGCCGGGGGAACAGGGCCGGCGGAAGATAGACACGATGTCGATGCGGACATTACTCGCGGTGGCCGTGCTCGGTTTGGTGATGAGCACCGCCCAGACCGCCGCCCAGGGTCTCGCGCAGCCTGCCGCTGATTCGGCGGTGTTCAAGGCCTTGCGGGCGCCCGTTGGCGCGACCGCGATGGGCGATGTTGCGACGCCGGTGGACCGGGCCGGCCAGGCGCCTGCGGCGCAGCAGCCGCCGGTGCCGGCCAAGCTGCCGCCGGCCGGCTCCCCACCCCTGCTGCGGCTCATCCAACTCGAGTTTCCCACCCAGGGCGGCGTGTCGGTCATCGAGTCCCAGACGTATCTCTATTACGTCCAGAGCCGGCCGAGCCGGTCGAGCGACGGCGTGTGGGTGCCGTACGATGAGAAGGCCCTCCTCGAGGACTTCAAGCGGCTCTGGAACACGAACTTCCTGGACAACCTGTGGATCGAGGTGCGAGACGTCCCCTACGACAACGGCGTCGTCGGCAAGCACGTGATCTTCAACATGGAAGAGCGTCAGCGCGTCAAGATCGTCGACTACGTGGGGTCCAAGAAGATCGAACAGTCAAAGATCGAAGAGAAGCTGCGCGAGGAAGGCGTCACGATCCGCCTCGACTCGTTCATCGACCCCGGGCTGATCCGGCGCGTCGAGGGCATCGTGCGCGGCATGTTCTCGGAAAAGGGGTACGAGTTCGCGAAGGTGACGCACACGATTACCGAGGTGGCGGGCGGCCCCAAGCTGGTCAACCTGTCATTCAACCTCGATGAAGGCCCGAGGGTCCGTATCCGCAAGGTCGATTTCGTCGGGAACAAGGCCGCGTCGGACGGAAAGCTCGCGAGCCAGATGAAGAGCAACCGCGCGGAGTGGGCGTTCTCCTTCGTCACGAGCCGCGGCACCTACCAGGCGACCAAGTTCGAGGAAGACGCCGACAAGGTGGTCGAGTACTACCGGAACAAGGGCTACGTCATGGCCCGGGTCGGCCAGCCCGACCTCAAGTACGTCGAAGACTCGACAGACCGGAAGACGCGCTACATCGAACTGCGCATCCCCGTGACCGAGGGTGAGCGGTTCCGCGTCGGGGACTTCCTGTTCGAGGGGAACACCGTCGTCAAGAGCGAAGGACTAAAGAACATCTTCAAGGTCGAGCCGGGACAGTTCTACAGCGAGAAGAAGATCCGGAAATCGCTCGAGAAGGCCCGCGAACTCTACGGGTCGATCGGGTACTACGAATTCACTGCCTATCCGGACGTCAAGCCGCGGGAACCGCCGTCGCCGGACGAGGCCGCGCTGTCGCCGAAGGCCCCTCCTCCCCCCACGATTGATGTCACGATGCGCGTGCAGGAAGGGAAGCAGTACTTCATCAATCGGATCACCTTCGTCGGGAACTCGACCACCCGCGACAATGTCGTCCGCCGCGAGATTCGCCTGTTCGAGGCCGGCGTCTTCAACACCGAGGCGCTGAAGTTCAGCATCAAGCGCCTGAACCAGCTCGGGTACTTCAAGCCGCTCGATGGCGGCAAGGACATGGTGATCGACAAGACGCCTGGCACCGACAACCAGGTGGACGTCAAGCTCAAGCTCGAGGAACAGAACCGCAACCAGCTGACGTTCGGCGCCGGCGTGTCGCAGTACGAGGGCTTCTTCGGCCAGTTGACGTTCCAGACCGCGAATTTCATGGGGCGCGGCGAGACCCTTACATTGTCCTTGCAGCAGGGGTCGCGGGCGCGCAACTACCAGGTGGCGTTCAGCGAGCCGTTCCTCTTCGACCGGCCGATCACGCTGGGCGCTGACATCCACCGCCAGCAGATTCGCTACCCGTACGCCTACACGCAGAACTCCACCGGTGGCGCGCTGACGGCCGGGTTTGCCCTGCGGGCCTTCTCCAGGGCCTTTGCCACCTACAGCTACGAGCAGATCACGATCGCGGATCTCAACCAGGCGTACCTCGGTCCTCCGAGGATCGTGCCCGACAACCCGGACTTCTCCGTGCCGCCCCTGGGGGGCGCGCCGACGGGGCCGTCCACGCCAGCGACGGGCAACCCGTTCTACGACGACATGCTGCTGCTCGGAAGCTCGGGCAAGCGGACGATCAGCAAGGCGACGCCAAGCCTCGTCTACAACACGGTGGACAATCCCATCTTCCCGGCGTCGGGGAGGCGCTACACGGCATCGGTCGATCTCCCCGTCCCTGGCGGCAACACCAAGTTCGTCAAGCCCATGCTGGAAGCGGTTTGGTACCATCCGGTTAACCGCCGCATGTCCACCGGCGTCCGCGGACAGTGGATCTACGTGACGCCGACGGGCAGCACGACGATCCTGCCGATCTTCGAGCGGCTGTTCCTCGGCGGCGAGTACAGCGTGCGGGGCACCGACATTCGGAGCATCGGGCCGCGCGACCCGCTTTCCGGGCTGGTCATCGGCGGCAATACGAGCCTGCTGTTCAATGCCGAGTACCTCATCCAGATCGCCGGGCCCGTGCGCCTGGTATTGTTCTATGACGCGGGGCAGGTGAAGCTGAAGGGGCAGAACGTGGCGGTCGCTGACTTCGCCACCTCTACCGGCGCCGAAGTCCGGTTCTTCATGCCCGTGCTCAACGTGCCGTTCCGGTTGATCTTCGCCTGGAACCCGCAGCGCAATGGGGTGTTCGACAATCAGGGCCAGCCGCAGAAGGCCTTCGTCTTCCGGTTCGCGGTCGGCTCGACGTTCTAGGCATCTGGAGTCCGGGCCGGTCCGGTGGGGCACCCCGGGTGACCGTGGTCGTTACTTTGAGGAAAGGGACAGGACGAATGAAAGCCTTCACTGCAGCAGCTCTCGTCGGGTGCGTTCTCATGGCCGGGCTCGTGTACGCCCAGCAGCCGCCGGTTCAGCAGACGCCTCCTCCAACGCAGCAGACGCCGCCCCCGGCGCCGCCCGCCGCGCTGCAGGCTCCGGCGACGCCGGCACTGGCGGTCAAGTTTCCCGAGGGCGCGAAGTACGCGTTCGTCAACATCCAGCGCATTGCGACGGAATCGTCCGACGGCAAGGCGTCCAGCGCCAGGATCGAGGCTCTGCGCCTGAAGAAGGCCACCGAGCTCACCGAGAAGAACAAGGCGGTCGAGGCGTTCCAGGCCAAGCAGCGCAGCGCCGTCATGAGCGAGGCGGCGAGCGCCCAGGTTCAGAAGGACATCGACAAGGCGCAGGTCGACATCCAGCGCGTGACGCAGGATGCCCAGGCGGAGCTCCAGGATCTCCAGAACGAGCTCCAGATCGACTTCCAGCGCAAGGTGGGGCCGGTGATCGAACAGGTAGCCCGCGAGAAGGGGCTCCAGTTGTTGTTCAGCCAGGGAGACTCGGGCCTGATCTGGGCCGACGCCGGCCTCGACCTGACGGTCGAAGTCATCCGGCGGCTCGACGCCGCGGCGGCCGCGTCTCCGAAGCCTGCCGCGCCCAAGAAGTAGTGATGGCCGCCGTCGGCCACAGGATGGACGTCGCCTCGATACTCGACCGCCTCTGCCACCGGTACCCTTCGGTCCTGGTGGACGCGGTGACCGCGTTCGAGCCGGGGCGGCGTATCTCCGCCATCAAGAACGTCACGGTCAACGAGGACTTCTTCCAGGGGCACTTCCCGGAAGCACCCCTGATGCCGGGGGTCCTCCTGATTGAGTCGCTCACCCAGGCCGCCACGCTCCTGCTCCTGCACGACGGCGAACAGGTGCGCAACGCGCGGACGGTGCTTCGGCGCGTGACGGGGACGAAGTTTCGGCGGCAGGTGACGCCCGGCGACCAGGTGGTTCTCGACGTCGAGGTGCGCCGCAGGCGCGCCGCCCTCGTCCGCTTGACCGCTGTCGCCAGCGTCGGCGGGCAGGTCGCCGCCGAGGCGGAGCTGCACGTGGCCGTCATCGAGGGCGCCTCGAGCATTCACCCGACGGCCCTCGTCCATCCAACGGCTGTCGTCGGCGCGGGCACGGTGGTGGGGCCACACGCCTCGATCGGGCCGCACGTTCGCATGGGCCGGAACAACCGCGTCGGTGCGACGTGCGTGATCGACGGGTTGACCGAGTTCGGCGACGACAACGTGTTGTACCCGTTCGGATCCTTCGGCATGGCGCCGCAGGATCTGAAGTACAAGGGTGAAGCGACGCGGCTCCGGATCGGGAACGGCAACGTGTTCCGCGAGTTCGTGACGATTCACCGCGGCACCACGGGCGGGCGGGGGGTCACGACGATCGGCGATCGCAACTACCTGATGGCCTACGCCCACGTTGCGCACGACTGCCTGGTCGGCAATGACACGATTCTCTCGCACGGGACCACCCTGGGCGGGCACGTCGACGTGGACGACTTCGCGACCCTCGGCGGGTACGTGGGCGTGCACCAGTTCTGCCGGGTGGGCAAGTACGCCTTTGTCGGCGGCTTCTCCGCGTGCACGATGGATGTCCTGCCGTACTCGAAGACGGTGGGCAACCGCGCCCTGATCTATGGCCTCAACTCGATTGGACTGGTGCGGCGCGGCTTCCAGGCCGACACCATCCGCAAGCTGAAGTCCGCGTACCGGTACCTGCTGGTGTCGAAGCTCAACACCAGCCAGGCGCTGGAGCGCATCGAGCAGGACTCGGCGATCGACTGTCCCGAAGTCCGCTACCTCGTGTCCTTCATTCGCGAGGCGAAGCGCGGCGTGGTCCTCAAGCGCCCGGCGCGCCGGGCCGGAGAGAGCTCGTCGGACGAGTGAGGGGAGGCGCATGCGTCTCGGCCTGATCGCCGGTAACGGGACCTTTCCCTTCCTCGTCCTCGAGGCGGCCAGGGCTCTCGGGCACGTCGTCACGATCATCGCCATCCAGGAGGAGGCGTCGCCGGACCTCGAGGTTGCGGCAGCGAGGGAGCCGCGCGCCGCGCTGCACCGGGTCCCCCTGGGACAGTTGGGGCTGGCGATCGAGCTGATGCGCGAGGCCGGCGTCTCCGAGGCGGTGATGGCCGGCCAGGTCAAACACGTCAAGATCTTTTCCGGTGCGATGCCGGATCGCCTGCTCCTATCGGTGCTCCTGAAGCTGCGATCCAGGAACACCGACGCCCTCATCTCCGCGGTTGCGGACGTGCTCCGGGATCACGGCATCGAGCTGATCGACTCGACAGCGTTCCTGGCGCCGCTCCTCGCGCGTCCAGGTGTGCTGACGGCGCGTGCGCCTACTGATGAGGAGCGCGAGGACATCGCCTTCGGCTACCGCATGGCGGACCAGATTGCGGGCCTCGACATCGGGCAGACCGTTGCTGTCAAGAGTGCCGCCATGGTGGCCGTGGAAGCCATGGAAGGCACCGACGAAGTCATCGCGAGGGCCGGACGCCTGGCAGGCCCTGGCGTGCGCATCGTGAAGGTGGCCAAGCCGAACCAGGACATGCGCTTCGATGTGCCGGTCGTCGGCGTCGCCACGATCGAGGCGATGCGCGCTGCCGGGGCCACGGCCCTGTCGGTCGATGCGGGGCGCACGCTGCTGCTCGACGGTGACGAGGTCGTTCGCGCCGCCGATACGGCCGGCATCAGCGTGGTTGGACGTCCCGCGGACGCCCAGCCCGGAGGCAGACGTGAGTGAGCGGAGATTGAGGGCGGCCGTCGTCGGCGTCGGCCACCTGGGCCGCCACCATGCGCGCATCCTGTCGTCGATCGAAGGCGCGACGCTGGTGGCGGTCGTCGATACGAACGCGTCGCGTGCCGCCGAGATCGCCGCGGGCGTCGGCGCCCGGTCCTTTACGCACGCGCGCGACATTTTCGACCAGGTGGACCTCGTGTCGATTGCCACCCCGACGGAGACCCACGCCGAGATCGCGAGCCTGTTCCTCGACCGGGGCATTCCGGTGCTGGTTGAAAAGCCGCTGGCCAGGACCGTCGGCGAGGCCGACGCGATCATCCGGGCGGCCGCACGCACAGGGGCGGTCCTCGCCGTCGGTCACACCGAGCGATTCAACCCCGCGGTGATCGCCGCACGTCCGGCCGTGAAAGACCCGGGTTTCATCGAAGTGCACCGGCTCGGGACGTTTCCCGAGCGCAGCCTCGATATCGACGTCGTGTTCGACCTCATGATCCACGACCTCGACCTGGTCCTGTCCATCGTCCAGTCCGAGGTCGAGTCGCTTGAAGCAGTGGGGGTGCCCGTGCTCACGGATCGCGCCGACATCGCGAACGCGCGTATCCGCTTTGCCTCGGGGTGCGTGGCCAACATCACCGCGAGCCGCATCAGCCGGGACCGCACGCGGAAGATCCGCTTCTTCCAGCGGGACGCCTACATCTCCATCGACTGCGGCGCCAAGGAGACGGAAGTCTACCGGCTGGTGCACCACGCGGACCGGCGCCCGACGATTGAGGGCGGCAGGATCGACGTGCCGGACGGCGAGCCGCTTCGCAACGAGCTGCAGGACTTCGTCGACGCCGTGCGGACGGGACGCGCACCGCTCGTGGGTGGCGCCGACGGCCGCCGGGCCGTGGCCCTCGCGGCGGACATCACGGAACGGATGGCGGCATGCACGCGGATCTGAAGGGCTTCATCGACGATCTCGATCGGCGTCGATGGCTGCGGCACGTGAACGAACCGGTCAGCCCGGACCTCGAGATCGCCGCGGTGACGGACCTGGCGAGCAAGGAACCGGGCGGAGGCCCCGCCTTGCTCTTCGACCAGCCGACGGGCTTCGACATGCCGGTTGCCGCGAACCTCTTCGGGTCGCTCGACCGCATGTGCCTTGCGCTCGGAGTCGCGTCGCTGGACGACCTGGCGAAGGAGATCGATCAGCTGATGACGCCTCCGAAGCCGACGGGCATCTTCGACGCGATGAAGATGCTGCCGATGGTCGGGCGATTGACCGACCTGCTCCCGAAGAGCGTCAAGGACGGTCCCTGCCAGGACGTGGTGAAACTCGACGGGTCGCTCGACGAAATTCCGATCCTCCGCTGCTGGCCGGAAGACGGCGGCCGATACATCACGTTTCCGCTCGTGTTCACGAAGGACCCCGAGACCGGCACGCGCAACATCGGCATGTACCGGATGCAGGTCTTCGACGGCCGGACGACCGGCATGCACTGGCAGCGGCACAAGGGCGGCGCGCAGCACTACCGGATTGCCGAACGGCTGGGGAAGCGGCTTGAGGTGGCCGTCGCGCTCGGCGCCGAGCCGGCGCTCTGCTATGCGGCCACCGCGCCCATGCCCGAGGGCCTGGACGAGTTGCTGCTCGCTGGGTTCCTGGCGCGCCGCCGCATCGAACTCGTGAAGGCCAGAACGGTCGATCTCGAGGTGCCGGCGCAGGCGAACATCGTCCTCGAGGGCTACGTCGACCCCGGAGAGCGGCGACGAGAGGGCCCGTTCGGCGATCACACAGGGTTCTATTCCCTCGCGGACGACTTCCCGGTGTTTCACCTGACGTGCATCACGATGCAGCGCAGGCCGGTCTATCACACGACCATCGTCGGCATTCCGCCGATGGAGGATGTCTACCTCGGGAAGGCCAGCGAGCGGATCTTCCTGCCGCTCATCCGCAAGACGATTCCCGAGATCGTCGACATGCACTTTCCACCGGAGGGTATTTTCCACAACCTCGTGCTCATCTCGATCGACAAGCGGTACCCGGGGCACGCGCGCAAGATCATGAATGCGTGCTGGGGGCTCGGGCAGCTGATGTTCTCGAAAGTCATCGTGGTGGTCGACAAGGATGTCAACGTGCAGGATGTGCGCGAGGTCGCCTGGGTCGCGGGGACGCACGTCGACCCGGAGCGCGACATCCAGTTTACGCGCGGGCCCATGGACGACCTGGAGAACGCCTCTGACCTGCCCGCGTATGGCAGCAAGATGGGTATCGATGCCACGCGCAAGTGGCCATCCGAGGGTTTCACCCGCGAGTGGCCGACGCGCGTGGTGACCACCGAGGCGGCCGGGCGTCGCGCCATGGAGGTCTGGGCGCGCGTCTGTGGGGCGCAGTCGGCCGGATCGCCGAAGGGGTCTGGCTGATGACTGACCGGATCGCCGATCTCGCGGCCCGCGTGAGCGCCGGGGAGCCTCTCTCGGCCGGCGACGTCACCGCGCTGGCGCAGACGACGGACATCCTGACACTCGGCATACTGGCCGACGAAGCCCGTCGCCGCAAGCA
>Ga0315283_10005902_pt1 | contig 10862 bp, 4 predicted proteins | sample YL17G09_0_MG_FD_204541 | JGI IMG/M metagenome (GOLD analysis project Ga0315283, IMG submission 204541) | Sediment microbial communities from Yellowstone Lake, YNP, Wyoming, USA - YL17G09_0 | ecosystem: Environmental > Aquatic > Freshwater > Lake > Sediment | place: USA: Wyoming | collected...
CGATGCCGGGAACCGCAAGGTCGCGGTGGCGCAGTCGGAGCGGCTGCTGGCGCCGAAGCTGCCGACGGTGACGCAGCTGGCGTTCGCGCAGCCGAACCCGTTCCGGGGCGAGGCGACGCTGGCGTTCAGCCTGGCGCAGCGCGGGGCGGTGGAACTGGCGATCTACTCGGTGGACGGTCGGCGGGTGCGCACGCTGGTGAGCGGGGCGCGCGAGCCCGGGGAGTACCGGCAGAGCTGGAATGGCCGGGACGACCAGGGCAACCCGATGTCGGCGGGTGTCTACTACGCGCACTTCGCGAGTGGGAAGGTGCGGATGACGCGGGCCATCGTGTATCTGAAGTAAGTCGAAGAGTCCGCAACAGCAGGCGCGGTTGAGGGCACGGCGGCCACCCCGAACGGGGCGGCCGTCGGGCTCTGGAGGCTCGTGGCGAGCGAATCGTGCTTGCAGCGTCCCGCACGGAGCGTCAAGCTATAAGGGGGACATGCCCGGCATGCAGTCGCTCCTATCGGAGATCCTGTGACGATTTCGCTTACCAGTTTCGGCAGGAGCGTGGCCTTCACCGCCGTGCTGCTCATCGCGATGACGGCCGGTGCGGCCGCGTTCGGGGCCACGACGTACTACTCGCAGGGAGCCGGAGATCCGGGCGTCACCACGAACTGGAACACGGTCCGCGCGGGTGGCGGTTCGTCGCCCCTGAACTTCACGTCGGGCGACGTGTTCGTGATCCAGAACGGCCACAGCATGGCGACGACGGCGGCCTGGACGATCTGGGGAACGAACTCGAAGCTCTGGATCGAGGGCGGTGGCACGCTGACCGCGAACCACGCGGTGACGCTCGCTGCGGCTTCGACCTTCCAGATCGACGGGGGCGGGACCTACGTCCAGAACAACACCGGCTCCTACGCTTCCACCATCTTCCAGGCCGGGACGAAGAGCCTCGCTGCGACGAGCACCGTGATCCTCAGGAACTCGAGTTCGACGGGGCCCTCCGGGGTCACGTTCGGCAACCTGACGGTCGCGCTCGCCCCGGTTCAGACGAGTTCCGTCAACTGCCAGGGCGGCCTGACGACGATCCATGGCAACCTGAAGATCGACAGCACATCGACCGTCGAGTTCCGCCTGTCCGGCAACACGGCCTACCCGCTGACCATCGACGGCGACCTGGTCATCCAGCGCGGAACGCTCAATCTCACGAACGGAAGCTCCACGGGTGTGAACTACACCGTCAACCTCAACGGCAACTTCAGCCAGAGTGGCGGGACCTTCACTTCGGGCAACCCTGCTTCGCCCGCGAACGTGGTCTTCAGCGGTGTCCCGTCCAGCGTGAGTTTCACCTCCAGCGCCGGCTCGCTCGCTTCGGCCAACATCAACTGGCAGGTCGCGGCCGGGAAGACCGTGACGGTCGACAGCACGTCCTCCGCCGTGATCCTGGGTGGCACCGGTCGCACGATCGCGATCGACGGGGCCCTGCAGGTTAGCTCGACCGGTCCGCCTTCGCCTTCGCCGGTGCTTGCCGGCACGACCACGGTCGGCAGCACGGGGTCGCTCACCGTTGACGACGGCGGGGCGCTGTATATCGCCGCCGCCGATGGCAGCAAGACCGGCACGCTGACCAACAACGGGGCGATGACGGTCAACGGCATCTTGCGGATCAACCCCAACGGCTCTTTCGCCGGCACGCCCCCGGCCTACGGTGGCAACTCGACGCTGATCTACGCCAGGGCCGGCACGGTCGGAGACGAGTGGGGCCCCGGCAGCAGCGCCGGCTCGGGCGTGCCCCAGAACGTCCAGATCAAGCTCGGAAGCCTGGGCAGCGCCCTCACGTTGTCCGGCGACCGGACGGTGCCCGGCATGCTGAGCTTCGTGAACACGGGCGGAGTCGACGGCAACGGCGGCATCGTCACGACCGGAAGCCACATCCTGACGGTCGGCAGCACCTTCAGCGCCCCCACCAACGGGTGGGTCAACGGAAACCTGCGGAAGCTCGTCGCGAACACGTCGCTGAAGACCTTCGAGATCGGCGACGCGACGAACTACACGCCGGCGGCGGTCACGTTCACCAGCGTCACGACGCCGGGCAGCCTGACGGTCGGCGTCACGGCGAACGCACACCCCGGCCTCGCCTCGTCCTCGATCGACCAGGTCAAGTACGTCAGGCGCTACTGGACGTTCACGAGCGGCGGCCTGAGCGGCGCCTACAGCGCCACGCTCAATTTCGTCGCAGGCGACATCCAGGGCTCGGGGGAATACGACAAGTTCATCGTGGGCAAGTACGGCAGCGACTGGACCTACCCGACGGTCGGGACGAAGTCGGCTGCCAGCACGCAGGCCACGGGCCTGTCCTCGTTCGGCGACTTCGCGCTCGGTGAATGGGGGCGCTGGATCATCTCGGCGTCAGCCACCACCGGCGGTTCGATCGGTCCCTCCGGCTCGGCGGCGGTCAGTCCCGGCGCGGCCCAGTCCTTCAGCGCCACCGCCGCCGGCGGCTACCACCTCGTGGACCTGGTGGTGGACGGGGTCTCCCAGGGAGCGATCACGAGCTACACCTTCACGAGCGTGGCCGCCGACCACCGCATCCGGGCGCATTTCATCTCCGACACCGCGCCGGCGGATCTCGTGGCCTGGTGGGCGATGGACGAGGGAAGCGGAGCGGTCGTGGGCGACGGGTCGGGCCACGGCAACGACGGCACGCTCCCCAACGGCGCGAGCCGGCCGGTCGGCAAGGCAGGGACGGCGCTGGGCCTGAACGGGGTGAGTCAATACGCCTCCGTGCCGCCGAACAGCACCCTCGACTTCACGAACGCGATCACGCTCGCGGCGTGGGTCCGGCCGGCTGCGCTCACCGCCCAGAACGTGATCGCGAAGGCCGTCGTCGCCGGCACGGACGGCTTCGAGCTGGACTTGTCCGGCGAGGGCCATCCGTTCGTCCGCTTCAATCAACTGCTCCAGACCCCCCGGCTCGATGCCGCTGCCTCGTACCCCGCCGACGGCAGCACCTGGATGCACGTGGCCGCGACGTTCGATGGCGTGTACATCAAGATCTTCATCGATGGCTTGGAAGACAACTCCTCGACGGTCTCCGCCACCCTGGCCATCCGGCCCAACACGCTGCCGCTGGCCATCGGGGCCCAGGTGAACGCGGGCGGGGTGGTGTCGAGGTGCTTCCAGGGCGCCATCGACGACGCTCGCGTGTACGGCCGCGCGCTCGGCGCCACCGAGATCCGGATGCTGGCCGGCCTCACGACCTACACGATCACGGCCTCGGCCGGGCCGGGTGGCTCGATCGGCCCGGGCGGAGCCGTGTACGTGGTCCCGGGCGCCAGCCAGGCCTTCACCATCACGGCGAACCCCGGTTACGACATCGCCGATGTGCTGGTGGACGGCTGGTCGGTCGGGGTGCGCACGACCCATACGTTCGACAACGTGACTGCGGACCACACCATCGCGGCCAGCTTCACTCTCCGCAATTCGCCCCCGGTGCAGCCGATCGTGATCGCCCCGCCGAACGCTGCCAGCGGCGTGACCACGTCGCCGTCGCTCGGCGTCACGGTGTCGGACCCCGATGGGGACCACCTGACGGTGACGTACTACGCGCGGCCGGCAGAGTTGATGCTGCCGGCGGCGGACTTCTCGATCGTCGTCCTGCCGGATGCCCAGTACTACACCGGGAGCGGCAACGGCGGTTCACCCGCCATTCTCAACCGCCAGACGCAGTGGATCGTGGACAGCCGGTCGGCCCGCAACACGGCGTACGTGGCCCAGCTCGGCGACCTCAGCGACAACGGGGACCGCTACGAAGTCGAGTGGCAGGCCGCGGACGCCGCGTTCCGCCTGATCGAAGACCCGGTCACCACCGGCCTGCCGGACGGCCTGCCCTACGGCATCGCGGTGGGGAATCACGAACAGGTCCCGAACGGGGTGACGGCCCTGTACAACCAGTATTTCGGCGTGGCCCGCTTCGCCGGTCGGAGCTACTACGGCGGCCATTACGGGGTCAACAACAACAACCATTTCGACCTGTTCAGCGCGAGCGGCATGGACTTCCTGGCCATCCACCTGGAGCTCGCCGATTCACCGAGCGCCGCGGTGCTGAACTGGGCGGACGGCCTGCTGAAGGCCTACCCGTCGCGGCGTGGCATCGTGGTGTCCCACCATCTGATCGACCCCCCGCTGAACGACCCCGACGATCCGGGCACGTGGGGCGCGCAGGGCCAGGCGGTCTACAACGCCCTGAAGGGCAACTCGAACCTGTTCCTGATGCTCTGCGGACACATCACGCCGGAAGGCAGACGCACCGACACGTACAACGACAACTCCGTCCACACGCTGCTTTCCGATTACCAGGACCGCGACAACGGCGGGAACGGCTGGCTGCGGATCCTGGAGTTCTCGCCGGCGAGCGACGAGATCCGGGTGAAGACCTATTCGCCGTGGATCGATGAGTGGGAGATCGACGCCAGCAGCCAGTTCACGCTGGTCTACGACATGCCGGCGACGACGCGCGCTCCATTCGCCGCGATCGGCACGGTCGCCGGCGTGGCTTCGGGAGGGGCAGGCAGTCTGCCGTGGCCGGGGCGCGATCCGCTGACTGCCTACGAGTGGTACGTGACCGTGAGCGACGGGGAGTTCACGACCACCGGGCCGACGTGGACCTTCACCACCGGCAGTGGCGACGCTCCGCAGCCGGTCACGAACCTGACCGCTGCACCGATGGTGAGCGGCAGCGGCACGGACGGCACGATCAAGGTGCGGCTGAGCTGGACGCCGCCGCCGCAGCCCGGCACCGCGGAGGTCTACGGCAAGGCGTTCGGCGACTATCCGCGCTACCGCAGCGGCTCCGGCGGCGAGCCCGCGATCCCGGCCACGCCCGACGAGGCCATCGCGGCCGGCTGGGAGCCGACGGCGGTCACCGCCCCGGAGCAGAGCGACCAGCCCGCGGAGCGCGGTTATTGGTACTACGTGCTCTTCACGAGCGGCCCGGGCGGCACCTCCGGGGTCTCGAACCGGGCCAGCGCGCTCGATTACCTGCTGGGGGACGTCTCCGACGGGACGACGGAGTGCGCCGGGGACAACGTGGTAAGCACGGAGGACATCAGCCTGTTGGGGGCGCACTACGGGCAGGGGAGCGCGGACACGGACTACCTGCCGTGCCTGGACGTGGGGCCGACGGTGGGCTACTTGCTGACCGGGCGGCCGGCTCCCGACGACGTGATCGAGTTCGAGGACCTGGTGATGTTCGCCCTGAACTTCGCGAACGTGTCGGCGCCGCAGACCAGCGCCCGGCCGGTGGCGAGTGCGGTCACCGGCAGCGATGCGATCGTGCTGGAGCGGCCGGAGAAGGTGGCGCTGGGCGAGCCGGTGATGGCCACGCTGACGCTGCAGGGCTCGGGGGTACTGCGGGCCCTCTCGACCCGGCTGGCGTGGGACGCGGCGGTGGTCGAGCCGGTGGGCCACGCGGCAGGCGAGTGGCTGACGGCCCAGAACGGCGTGGCGTTCTCGGCGAAGCCGGGGATGGTGGACGCGGCGGTGCTGCGGGCCGAGGGCCTGAAGGGCGAGGGGCTGCTGGCGACGGTGTCCTTCAAGGTGCTGTCGGCGGGCGACCCGAAGATCCGGATCGAGGCGCTGGACGGCCGCGATGCCGGGAACCGCAAGGTCGCAGTGGCGCAGTCGGAGCGGTCGCTGGCGCCGAAGCTGCCGACGGTGACGCAACTGGCGTTCGCGCAGCCGAACCCGTTCCGGGGTTCCGCGACGCTGGCGTTCAGCCTGGCGCAGGCAGGTCGCGTGGAGCTGGCGATCTACTCGGTGGACGGTCGGCGGGTGCGCACGCTGGTGAGCGGGGTGCTGGAGCCCGGGGAGTACCGGCAGAGCTGGAATGGCCGGGATGACCAGGGCAACCCGATGTCGGCGGGTGTCTACTACGCGCACTTCGCGAGTGGGAAGGTGCGGATGACGCGGGCCATCGTGTATCTGAAGTAAGTCGAAGAGTCCGCAACAGCAAGCGCGGTTGAGGGCGCGACGGCCACCCCACAGCGGGGTGGCCGCCGTGCTGCGTGGCGCGCTTCGCTCACCTGGTCGTCCCGGGCGTAGCGGCCGATGAGAGTGATACGATGTCGGCGATGCCCGCGCGCTCGTAGCGTCTGGCCCGGGCAGCACCCCTCCCGGACCTCCAGAGAGGATCCTGTGCTCATCGTTCGCACGCTCGGCTCACCGGCTCGCCGCGCATGAAGAGGCCCGCGCAGCCGCCGGCCGCTTCCCGCCCGTCGCCGCCCGCGCGCCCGCGCGCCCGTCGCCTGCGGTTGATCCTCGTGAGCGTCGCCCTGGCGGCCATGACCGCCCTGGCCTTCTGGCGGGTGGGGACGTGCGACTTCATCAACTTCGACGATGAACTCTATGTGACCCAGAACCAGCAGGTTCAGCACGGGCTCACGGCCGCAGGCGTGCGCTGGGCCTTCACCACGTTCCACGCGACCAACTGGCATCCCCTCACGTGGCTGTCGCACATGCTGGACTGCCAGCTGTTCGGGATGAAGGCCGGCCTGCACCACCGGTCGAGCCTGCTGCTGCACGTGCTGAACAGCCTCCTGCTCTTCTGGCTGCTCGGCCGGATGACCGGTGCGCTCTGGCGCAGCGCGCTGGTCGCAGCGCTCTTCGCCGTGCACCCGCTGCACGTCGAGTCCGTGGCGTGGGTGGCGGAACGGAAGGACGTCCTGAGCACGGCCTTCTGGCTGCTGACCCTGGGGGCCTACGTGGAATACGCCCGGCGCCAAAGCCCGGCGGCCTACCTGGCCTCGCTCGTGTTCTTCACGCTCGGCATCCTCGCCAAGCCCATGGTCGTGAGCCTGCCGTTCGTCATGCTGCTGCTGGATGTCTGGCCGCTCGGGCGGCTGGCCCTCGGGCGCACCGCCCGGGCGCAGGATGCGACGGCGCGGCGCGGCCCGCGCAGCGGTGGTGGCCAGCCGGCCTCCCGCGCCTTGGGCACGGGGCCGCGCTCGCTGGCCGGCCTGCTGCTGGAGAAGGTCCCCTTCTTCGCGCTGGCGGCCTTCAGCTCGGTGATGACGTTCCTGGCACAGCACCGAGGAGGGGCGGTCGTGACGCTGGTGTGGATTCCCCTGAGCCAGCGGCTGCCCAACGCCATCGTTTCCTACGTCGCGTACCTCGCGAAGCTGTTCTGGCCGAGCCAACTGTGCATCTACTACCCGTTCGTCCGCTTCCTGTCGCCGTGGAAGGTCGCGGCGGCCACCGTGCTCCTCCTGCTGCTCACGGTCCTCGTCCTGTGGCGCTGGCGGAAACGGCCCTACCTTGCGGTGGGGTGGTTCTGGTACGTCGGCACGCTGCTGCCGGTCATCGGCCTGGTCCAGGTCGGGGGACAGGCGATGGCCGACCGGTACACCTACATCCCCTCGATCGGGATCTTCGTGCTGGCCGTGTGGGGGCTGGCGGAAGCGGGGACGCGACTGCGCCTGCAACCCTGGCTCGCCGCGGCGCCCTGCGGCATCCTGCTGCTCGGCTGTTGCCTCTCGGCCCACCAACAGGTGGGCTACTGGCGCGACAGCCTGACGGTCTACCGGCGCGCCCTGGCCGTGGCGCCGAACAGCCCCCTGATCAACAAGGACTACGGCGTGACCCTGATGCGCTTGGGAAAGCTCGACGAGGCGAGGCCCTACCTGGCCGAGGCCGTGCGGCTGGACCCCACGTACGGGGATGCGCACTTCGCCCTCGGCCTGGTGTGCGAGAAGGCGGGCGACCTGGAGACCGCGACGCGCAGCTTCGAGCACGCGTTGCGCATCATGCCGAATCACGCCGATGCCAATGAGCGACTCGGCGTCCTGTTGTTCAATCGTGGCGACTTCGACCGGGCCAGGGTGCACCTGGCCGCGTACACCAGGCTCACCCCGTCGGACCCGGAAGGGCACAACAACCTGGGCGCTGCCCTCGCCCTTTTGGGTCGGTACGCGGAGGCGATCGTCGAGTTCCGCAAGGCGGTCGAGCTCAAGCCGGATTACGCTGATGCGCGGAAGAACCTGGCCGCCGCCGAGGACCAGCTCGCGAAGAGCAAGCGGCCGTAAGAGCGGCCGGGCAGTGGGTCTGAGCTCCGCCGAACGTCAGAGCCTGTGACCTGCCCCCCGAAATCCGAATGCATCCAGGTCACGGATACGCCGCCTATAACCCCCGGACCGGGCTTCTCGTGCCCAGCAGGCTGCTGGACAGTGATTCACGTCGGAAGCTACAGCGACTCCGGGCAGGTCGCTGACTCGAGCCCGCACGAGTGGGTCTGGTCGGGCACGGCTGGACTCGAGGACCGAAACGGGACCTCCATTTGGGAAGCTTGGCGGACCAGGAGCGGAGGAATGCCCATGGTGAATTGGAGTAGTGGGAATCTGCGGACGATTGCGGTGTATGTCGCGTCGACGAAGAAGACGTGAAGCGGCGCAGCCGGGGGACCTGTGACCGTGGCGGCCTTCTCATAGGTGCGGGACGGAGCCCACTGTGGGTCTGCTCTCAGGTGTTCGAGTGCCATGCCCATCAGGGAGGAACGTGCGTCAACCATGAACCGCAAACTCGAAGCCCGAATCGCGTTGGTCGTGCTCTTGGTGTCTTGCCCCACGGTCACGGCCGGGGCCCAATACGTCGGAGCAAATGGCGACCTCCGGACGGTCACGACCGAAGTGACCAACGCTCCTGCGGCCGGCGGGCTTGGTACGGGCCAGTGTTCTGATCTGGTCGAGGCGCACCAACTTCGTGAGGAAGGACGTCTGGACGAGGCAGCTGCGGTGTTGGACAGCGTGTTGAGTTGTTTCGCCGGGCTCATGACGGACACGAGCGCCACCTACGTGTGCGTCCGCGAGCGGGCTGACCTTCTCAGCTTGAGGCGCGAACTGCGGACGCAGGCGCAGCCGGGCCGCAGGGGACCGATCATTCGCGTGAACTACGCCCTAGCCGAGGCCCTGCAGTTGAAGGCCTTCATTGCCTCGTCGCGCCGGGAGTGGAGCCGGGCGCTCGCCATCCTCGAGACGCTGGCCCGATTCGCACCCTACGGACCCGAGGCCCACTGCGAGAGCGGCTACATCCTTGTGTCCCAAGGGAAACCCGCCCAGTCCCTGGCGGCTTACCGGAGGGCAGTGGCGTTGTCGGACGAGCACGGCACTTCGCCCGCCGTACGGGCCGTTGCGCTGCGTGGTGTGGGCATGGCGCTCACGGAACTGGGTAGGCTGGACGAAGCGAGGAAAGCATACGTGGAGTCGCTCACGATCGAACCCGGGAGCAGCGTGGCGCAGAACGAACTCGAGTACATCCGGGACTTGAAGGCACAGCGCGGTGGCGGCTCGGCAGGTGATTCAGCAGGGGGTAAGCCGTGAGACTCACGCTCTCGTCGTTTGCAGCCGCCCGGGCGCTAGAAGCAGACCCGCGGGCGTTTCGATCGGCTCCTCGCCGAGCCGGCGGAGTACCGCCAGCGGGCACTCGAAGAGTGCCGCCCGTTTCCCGAAGGTGACCTGCTGCCCTTCACGTTCCCGCTGCTGGGCTACGTGAACCATGCGCTCACTCACCCGGAGCATGCTGAAGATGCGAGACGTAAGGCGGCCGCTCTCATCGAACTCGCGATCCCCTCGGTGATCAGGAAGGTGGCTCCACCGCGGGGCAGGCTTGAAGACCTGAAGGACTATCGCCGCCACGCGGTCTACCTGGGCTGGCTCGGGCTCTCCATCGGCGCCTATCGGCTCATCGGTGGTGACAACCGCTGGGATGCCATTCAGCAGCGAATCGCCGACGTCCTGCACCAGGCGCTCGACGAAGCAGGCGGCAGGCCGCTCTGGTCGTTCCCCACGGAGTCCTGGCCCTTCGACACGGTGCCCTGCCTGTTGGCGCTGCGGCTGTACGATCACGCTCGAGGGTGGGACCGCTCGTCCCACGCCACCCGCCGGCGCAGCGACTACCTCGGTCGGCTCGAGCGCAGCGACGCGGTGGTCAGGATCCGGTAGTGCACCAGAACGCCCCGTAGCACCCGCTCGCCAGCGCGAGACTCCACGGCCACGGTGCCCGGCGTTGTGCCTCCAGCGGGGCGGGGCGGCACTCGAAAACGTGGCTAGGTGGTCAGGATGGATGGGTCTACGCTCATGGGAGGGCCCGGCCAAGGAGGTCGGCGCTCGCCCTTCGGAGGCCGTCATGCTCTCCCGCTTCGCCGTAGCCGTTGCACTCCTCATCGGCGTTTCCTTCGGCAGTCCTCTCCGCGCAGAGCAAAGCCTGGCAACAGTTCCTCATGCACGTGACCCCGGGCGACTTGCCCTGCAGGCGATCGACAATCAGCGCCGCATCGATGCGAACCAACTCAACATGTTCCTGACCAACTTCGGGTCGTGGGCCTATGATCTGGGCACCGGCAACAGCGGTCTCATCTACCCAAAGGGCACTGACAAGACGGCGGTGTTTGCCTCCGGAATCTGGTTTGGGGCGAAGGTGAACGGCGAGATCCGGACCGTGGTCGGGGAGTACTCGCAGGAGTACGGCCCCGGCGTGATCCTGCGCGACGGCCAGTGGACCGACCCGGACCAGGTCTGGGACGACCCGAACGGTCCAGATTACCGAGTGTACAAGGTGGCACGCTGGACGGGGAATCCGGAGGACTCGACCCACCTCGATCGCACGGTGCCCGCCCCCGACCCGACTGCCACCGACCCGCTCGTGCACCATTCGTGGAGCGAATACATGGCAGGCGCTGTCCCCAGGGGTGCGCCCTGGAAGATGTACCGACTCCCCGACCCGGCGAGCCCGGGCGACAGCGTGGAGATCCCCGGGCCCGACGTGTCCGGCGACCAGATGCTGTGGTGTGTGTACAACGACGCGGACCCCGCGCGGCATACGAACG
>Ga0315283_10005905_pt1 | contig 10858 bp, 6 predicted proteins | sample YL17G09_0_MG_FD_204541 | JGI IMG/M metagenome (GOLD analysis project Ga0315283, IMG submission 204541) | Sediment microbial communities from Yellowstone Lake, YNP, Wyoming, USA - YL17G09_0 | ecosystem: Environmental > Aquatic > Freshwater > Lake > Sediment | place: USA: Wyoming | collected...
GATCCCCTCTCAATACAGAAGAGAGGTGGAGAGATACTTCAAAGGTCTGACAGAATGAGACTAATTTTTCATGACGGGTATGACACGCTCGAACAATGAAAATTGACGGATATTATCCTCCCCCTTGACGCCTGCCTGCGCGAAGCCGCTTCGGCGAAGGCAGGGGGGAGGATTGAGGTGGGGGTGGACATGGTATATTCCCCCTCACCCTCGCCCTCTCCCGCCTGGGGAGAGGGGGATAATTGGGTTATTTTCTGGGTAAAGCGAATGCACTCTTTATTTTTACGTTGCCATTTCGAGTCTCCTCCATCTCAGAGGGGGGAAAGTTGCTTTGGGAAAGGACTTGCCTGCGCGTTCGTTCTCATCATTCTCAGCGGTCTTCTCACCCTGCCTTCGATATCTCAGGCAGTTTCACCGGAGGTCATCCAATCCCTAACGGCAAAGCTGGAGAGTTGGGATGTGGAAGAGAGCTGGTCGGAGGTGAAGGAAGCCCTTTCAAAAGAGCCAAAGGACCCACAGCTTCTTGAGCTTGCCTCGCAGATCGCTTTCCATCGGGGCGACTACCAGGAATCCTTGAAGCTGATGAAATTGGCCATGGAAGTGGTCGGAGAGGATGATAAAAGGAGGGGATATGCCCTGTTGACCGAGGAGACGATCAATGTCCTCGTACCCTTCAGGCGATACGAAACTCCCCATTTCGTGATTCTTCTCGATGAGAAGCAGGACGGCATCCTGGCGGATTATCTTACCAATGCCCTGGAGATGACCTACCAGATCATGGCCCAGCAGTACGGGTTTCGGCCCAAAGAGAAGGTCAGGGTTGAATTATTTCCGGATGCCAAAGCCTTTTACCTCACCTCCACGCTATCGGTCCGGGATATCGAGATCACCGGCGCAGTGGGCCTTACCAAATTTAACAAACTGCAGTTCCTCTCTCCGAAGGCTCTGGTCTACGGCTACCGCTGGCTGGACGCCATCAGCCATGAATACATGCACTATCTGATCGTGAAGCTGACCTCGAATAAAGCACCCATCTGGTTCCATGAGGGACTGGCAAAGTATGAGGAGACCCGGTGGCGAAATGGTCCGTCCTATCTTTCGCCTCTTTACCAAACGCTCTTAGCTCGTGCCTTAGTCGATAAAAAACTGATCGGCTTTGACCGGATGGAACCCTCCCTGGTCCAGCTGGAGAAACCGGAAGATGTCCAGCTTGCCTATGCTCAGGCTGCATCGGCCATCGAGTTCATCATCGCCAAAGCTGGACACGAACGGCTTAGGGCGATCATGAAACGGATGGCCAATGCGACCACGAGGGGCGCAAGTGAAGCCATTCAGGAAGTTCTGGGTCTGCAGTTCCCTGAATTCGAAGAGAAATGGAGGGAGTACCTGGCCTCCAAGGAACTGAAAACAGTGGACGGGGTGGTTCTTCATCGTTACAAGGTGAAGGAAGGAAGGGCCGATGAGCAGAGGCTCGACATGGAAGAGATCAAATCATTGGTGGCAAGGAGCCGGGCCCACCTGGGCGACAGGCTCAAAGAGAGGGGGAGGATCAGTGCAGCCGTCCTTGAATACCGCCGGGCCATGGCTGAGACACGGGATTCTGTGCCCATTATGGACAGACTCTCATCTGCTCTCATTGACCTCGGCCGGGATGAAGAGGCCCTTGACATTTTGAAGCGCGTGAAGGAGATATCACCGGACCATCCGACTCCTTACACGCAACTGGGCCAGGTCTATTTGAAGTTGAAGGATTTCAAAAAGGCCAGAGAGGCGTTTGAGGATTCTATACAGATTAATCCATTTAACCCGGAGGCCCATCTGGGAATGGCCAACGCCTATGAGATGCTGGGAGATCAGTCGGGTGCGACAAAAGAGAGAGAGATAGCCAATAAACTTACTAAATGAGTTAGAAAATATTCTCACCCCCACCCCATGCACCACGTAGGGTGCATGACTGTCCTGAACCTTACATGGTTCAGGGCTCGCCCTCCCCCTTCAAGGGCTGGTCTTAGCACACACTTGACACAGGGGGTGTGATAATAGCTTTTTACAATGTCATGTAACCCGATTGTAAAAATCAATTAGTTTTCAACTTGTTACTCTCCCCTCCCTCGACGGGAGGGGATTAAGGGGAGGGTGAAAGACAGCCATTTTGTCCACCCCCACCCTCACCCTCCCCCATCGAAGGGGAAGGGGATAATTTGTTGTTATTACAAGAGATTTTCGTACCCCCTGTGTCATGTGTGGGTAACGGTCAGCCTTCAAGGGGGAGGGGTTCCTATGTGGATTCTTTATAAAAAACCCCTCTCCTCTTGGAGACTGTGTCGTAATCATGAGAGAGGGTAGATACCAGAGGAATAGGCAGTCAGGCTTCTCAGCTTTAGAATGCGGTCGTTTAAAATTATGGGTAATCGGCCTTCTTAGAAAGGGAATTCTTTTCATAGGTTTGGAGCCCCGAAGCTGAGCAATGAAAGGTTTCCGCCCTGCCTTCGCCGAAGCGGCTACGCGCAGGTAGGTCTAAAGCTTCGTCACCCGACCGCCTGTTCCGTCTTGCAACGGGAATAGTTTTTCGTTAATTATGACACAGTCTCTCAAGGGGGAGGGGTTCTTATGTGGATTTTTTATAAAAAATCCCCTCTCCCCTTGTGGGAGAGGGTCAGGGTGAGGGGGAATGAAGATGAGGAGTGAGATGGAAGCAATAAGAGAAGATCGTATACCTGATGAGGATTTGGCTCAAGTTGAGGAGATGGGCAGAAAGAAGGCTGAGATCACCTCGGAGATCAAGAAGGTGATTGTGGGCCAAGACAAGGTGATCGAAGAGATCTTGATCGCCCTCTTTTGCCGTGGTCACTGTCTGCTGGTAGGCGTTCCAGGCCTGGCTAAGACTCTGCTCATCTCGACGCTGGCCGGGATCATGGAACTGAACTTCAACCGGGTCCAGTTCACCCCTGACCTCATGCCTTCGGATATTACAGGAACGGATATTTTGGAAGAGGAAGTGGGAAGCAAGCAGCGTTCGTTCCGCTTCATCAAGGGACCTATCTTCACGAACATCCTTTTGGCGGATGAGATCAACCGAACACCTCCTAAAACCCAAGCCGCCCTGCTTCAGGCCATGCAGGAGTATAAGGTGACCGCAGGGGGTGTCACCCACACCCTCAACCTCCCTTTCTTTGTTTTGGCCACACAGAATCCTATTGAGCAGGAGGGAACCTATCCACTGCCAGAGGCTCAGCTTGACAGGTTCATGTTCAACATCGAAATCAACTATCCCACCTTCGACCAAGAAATGGAGATCGTTGCCTCGACCACCTGCTCCTACCAGCCAGTTCTCGAGAAGGTGATCCATGCGAACAAGATTCTCGATTTACAGGACTTAGTGAGAAAGGTTCCAGCCTCTTCTCACGTCATAGGTTATGCGGTGAAGCTCGTACGCTCTTCTCGGCCCAAGGAATCTGAAGCCCTTCCCTTCGTGAAGGAATGGACGGAGTGGGGAGCGGGGCCCAGGGCTTCCCAATACCTGATCCTTGCAGCAAAGGCCAGGGCAATCATGGAAAGCAGATACGTGGCTTCCGTGGAGGATGTGAGGGCCGTCGTTCCTTCCATCCTAAGACATAGGATCATCACCAATTTTAAGGCGCAGGCGGAGGGGATCACCTCGCTCGACATCATCAGCCGCCTCCTTCAAGAGGTGAAGCCTTGAACTATTTCGATCCAAAAGTGCTTAGGGGATTGAAGAACCTCTATCTGAGAGCCAGGTTTGTCGTCGATGGAGTGATGGTGGGGATCCATCCTTCCCGGGCCAAGGGACTGAGCTCCGAATTCGAGGAACACCGCGGATATTCCCAGGGGGATGATATTCGCCATATCGACTGGAAGGCCTATGCCAAGTTCGATCGTTACTTCATCAAGGAATATCGCGAAGCCACCAATTTGAAAGCTTATATCGCCATGGATTCCAGCTCCTCCATGGGTTATGCCTCAGACGGCTGGAGCAAATTCGATTACGGTTCCACCCTTGCTGCGTCCTTGGCCTATCTGATGTTAAAGCAGCAGGACGCCGTTGGCCTGATTACCTTCTCCAACAGGATCGAAAAGATGATCCCTCCGAAGGCCACTCACGACCATCTCTTCGCCATTTTGAAAGAGCTGGAGCACCGGAGGCCAGAAGGAGAAACCTCCGCGGCTTCGGTGCTCCAAGAGCTCGCTGCCTCTTTGAAGAGACGGACCCTCATCATCCTGATTTCAGACCTCCTGGATAAACATGAGGAAGTTGTCAGAGGGTTGAAACAGCTCCGTTCGAGAGGCAGTGACATCATGGTATTTCAGCTTCTTGACAAGGATGAATTGCAGTTCCCTTTTAAAGAGCCGTCCCTTTTCCAAGATATGGAGGAGGATCTAAAACTTCTTGCAGACCCTCATGCCATCCGGTCTGCTTATCTGGAAGCGATTCACGCATTGATCGACGCATACAGAGAAGCCTGCGCCTCGTACCTCATCGATTATTCTCTCTTTGATACCTCCATCGGCCTGGATCGAGCCTTGGTACGATATCTCACCTGGAGGAAGAAATTCAAGCCCCTATGAGTAAGAAAAATTTCGAATTTAGACATCCGAAACATGAAGCAAATTCAAATGACCGAAATACGAGATTCGAAACTCCTTGATAACGTTCAAAAGGTGAGGCACGAATTAAAAAACCGGTTCAAGTAATCTGAAACCCACAGTATGTCCCCCTCCCCCTTTGATGGGGGAGGGAGAGGGTGGGGGTGGAAAAGTTATGAATTTCAAAGTACTTAAATCATTTCCCCCTCCCCTTCATCCCCTCCCACCGGTGGAGGGGAGATTTGCTGGATGTTTTTACTCATCTTGAAGGATGTATTGGAAAACATTTATGCCTCACCTTTTGAACGTTACTAACTCCTTATATTTTATAAATTTGGCCATTATGAATTTAGGATTGCATAGAAAATAACCTGATTATCCCCCTCTCCCCTGGCGGGAGAGGGTAAGGGTGAGGGTGAGGGGGACCATACCATGTCCACCCCTCTCCGAGCCAGAGGCTCTCTGAGCCGGCGGCCACCTCAATCCTCCCCCCTGCCTTCGCCGAAGCGGCTTCGCGCAGGCAGGCATCAAGGGGGAGGGAAATTGCTGTTTTTTCATGGTTCGTGGGTGGCGATATTGGCCATGGATAATTTGTTTTAGATTGATCCCTGCGGGATGCTTCTCCCGATATTCGGATTTTTGAGTTATTTAATATGGGCCTCACATTTCTCAATCCATTACTTCTGTTTGGCCTGGCAGCGGGGATTCTTCCCATCCTCATTCATCGGCTGACGCAGAGGAAAGCCTTTCCGCGAAAATTCTCTGCGGTCCGTCTTCTTCTTCAATCACAACAGGTAACGGCCAAACCTCAACGGCTAAAGCATCTTATTCTTCTCGCCCTCAGGATCCTGGCGGTGCTCGGTATCGTCTTTATGATGGCCAGGCCTCTGCTCACGCATCCGGGAATCGCCGCCCTCCGAAGTGAAGGGGCGAAGGTCATCATTCTCGACAACTCCCTCAGCATGGGCTTTCGCGAGCAGGGGGGAGAACGTTACGATCTCGCCAAGAAAGCAGCCAAGGAAGCTCTGATAGGTTTTGAAGGCGAGGTGGCCATCATCCCAACGGTGGACGTTCAGACCGCACAAACGGCGGCTAAGGGGGTTCAATGGAGAGAAACGGAGGAGGCTCTGAAAGAACTAGAGACCATTCCTTTCTCCTTTGGTCGGGGTGACCCGGCTTCTGCCCTGGGTCTGGCTTACCAACGATTGAAGGATTTAAAAACCTCCAAGCAGATATTGATCCTGAGCGACATGGCCCGCGGAGATTGGGAAGCCCTCGACCTGAGCAAACTCGGCGTAGTCTCCGATGCGGAGGTGACCTTTTTGAGAATAGGCGGTCGGAACCGGGATCCTAATTTCTGTGTCAAGAGCGTAAGTTTGATCGAAGGCGAGGCCGTGGTGGGAGCTCCTGCACGCTTGGAAGTAGGGATATCCAATCTGTCTGAGAAATCCGAAACCAAACTCATTCAGCTCTTTCTCTCAGGTATCAAAATAGATCAGAAATCGATAGACGTCAAAGCTGGAGAGGATGGTAAAGTCTATTTTGAACTCTTTCTGGAGAAACCTAACTGGATCGATGGGGAGGTTAGGTTATCCGAAGACAGGTTGCCTTCGGATGACATATTCTACTTTCCTCTCAAGGTCAGAGAAAAGGTAAAAGTCCTCATCGTTGATGGAGATCCCAGGACTTCCCTGAAGGCCAGTGAAAGCTATTACCTGCTGAATGCCCTTCGTCCGGGAGGATTGGAAAACTCCCCATTTTTGGTCCGGGTGATCACAGAGGCGGAGGTGGCCTCCGTCGATCTGCGGCCCTACGATGCGATCTTTCTTCTCAATGCAGCCAAGCCCTATCCCTCAAGACTGGCCTCTTTTCTTGAATTGGGTAGGCCTGTCTTTATCTTTCTTGGGGACCGGTCCTCTCCTGGAGAATACAATGCCTTTACCCTTCTCCCCTGGAGAATAGGCGAGCTGAGAGACCTGGGTCAGAAATCGGAGCGAATCGCCCAGATGGATCCTGGTCACGATGCTCTCAACTCTCTTTCCAGAGGAAGCGAGAGCCTCAAGAGCGCTTCCTTCCGACGCTATTTCAAGATCGAAGGGAGCACAAGAAATCTCTTGACCCTTGGGAACCAGGATCCTTTGCTCGTAGAGGCGGAAATAGGAAAATCCAGGCTCTTCTTGTTCACCTCCAGTGCGGATCTTGATTGGAACGATCTTCCTTTGAAGGCCGCCTATCTTCCTCTGATCCAGGGACTGCTCAAGGAGGCTGTAGGTTTGACAGGGAGCTCTCTTCCAACAGGTCTTAGAGTTGGAGAACCTTTTAAGGAGCAGGTTCGTCCCGTGCAGATCAGGGGGCCCCAGGGAGGGCCGGGCATCTATCAGTTCTCTCTTCCATCGGGTGATATGAGGCGGGGAGTGAACCCGCCCTATGAGGAATCGGACCTGGCGAAGATGGCAGAGGGTGAACTTCAAAAAAAGTTTGGAACCATCCCTGTGAAGGTCATAGAATATCAGGAAGGAAAATTGAAAGATCTTCAGGCGGGAAGAAAAGAACTGTGGCCCCTTCTCCTTGCCTTCCTGATGGTGGTCCTCGCTGTAGAGATGGGCTTAGCGAACGGAGCGCCATGGAAAAAATCTTAATCCCCCTTCCCCCCCTTTATCCTTGTTTTCAGCCAATTTTCTGTTTCCCTCTGTGTACAAAGGTGACATCCTTCCCGTGAGGCAACGCCTCACTTTCTTCCTGAAGTCCACAAGTCCCCATTTCGGTAAAGCATGCTTGATTTGAATCGGTAATCCTCAATGGCCTTTTTGTTCTTGACATCCAACTTTCCCTTTTCTATATTGAACTCATCCCAAAGCAAGTTCTTATTGCGCCAGGCAAAATCTGAAGAATCAAGTTGGTTGAGAAGCCAGCCTGGAGAGCCAGATGCGAAAGATCTGGATGTCCAGACGGATCTGCAAGGGGCCGGGGCCAACGGATACAGATTTGGAATATTGTGGCACCGCCGGGAAACCAGGCGGCTAACGGAGAGAACAAACATCAACCTATAGTATCGGGAGAAACCGGTCTACTCGACTCATTTCATTAGAGGCCACAGGGCCTGGGCAAGAGATGCCTACGACAACTTGGCATGTTCCAGGAACTACTTGATGCAGGATGACAACGCCACATTTTCCTCATTTCTGCATTGTCCGCACAAAGCATTGCTACAAATTAAGGGAGAAGCGCAAGAGAAGAACGCTCTTGAGTTCTCAATCGATCAGCAATATGCTGCTTACAAAAATGCGGCCATCCAGAGACACCTGGACAGCATCGACGATTTGGGCCAATTGCACAGAAAGTGGACCGACTTCAACAAAGCGTCGCATGACGGCAAACTTATTGCTGGTCACTTGGACAACGCCGCACCGATTTTAGCCGAGGCTGTCGAAAACAACCACCAACAAAGCATCGGTCATAATAGAGCAAGCTACATCCCGTTGCTATTCGTTCCAACAAACAAAATAAGCAAGCAACAAAAGCTGGCCTTGGCCTTCGCTGGCCGCAGCTTATCGAAGGCTGGGTGCACAGTCACATCCTACGGAAAGATTATTCATGGTGATAACAGTGGGGTGGCAAGAGTCCAACTGGGGAAGCTTAGTCGTGAAACTGAGAAAATTGTCGAAACCATCAAACAGATTAAGGATGGAATCCATGTCCCTCCCTTAATCTTAAACTCCCACTGCAAGGTCTGTAGGTTTTCGAATTGCTGTCGGGCTAAAGCGCTCGAAAAGGACGATCTGAGTTTAATATCGAGCCTCTCCAAAAAGGAAATTTTAAAGCTGAACAAGAAGGGCATTTTTTCTGTTACGCAGCTTTCTCACACCTACCGGCCAAGAAGGCGCAAGATAGAGGCGATAGCCAAACACGCACCCGCACTCAAGGCGTTGGCAATACGTGAGAAAAAAATTTACATCGCACAGACCAGCAAGCCTCAGCTAGGGCGAGTCCGGGTATATTTCGATGTAGAAGGCATTCCAGACAAGGACTTCTATTATCTGATAGGAGCCAAGGTGGTCGATGACACCGCCGAGAGCACTTATTCATTTTGGGCAGACGAGCGTTCCAGCGAAGAAAGAATATGGCGAGAATTCTTAACCATGCTTTCTTCCTTTGAAAGTTTCTCGTTATTTCACTTCGGCAGTTATGAATCCGACTTTGTGTTTAGGATGTTGAAAAGATATGGCGCTTCACCAGAAATCACAGCGGACCGTCTCAAGAGCGCGTCGATCAATGTCCTTACCTATTGCTATCTGAACATCTATTTTCCGACATACTCTAACAGTCTAAAAGAACTCGGCACGTATCTAAAGTTTTCGTGGAGATCCCCTGGAGCATCAGGGCTGGATAGCATTGACTGGCGGTATCAATGGGAGAACTCCAGAGACCAGGCCCTAAAAGATAGGCTCCTGAGATACAACCTTGACGACTGCGAAGCACTGAATCTGTTGACCAATGCTGTCCTAGAAATTATGGAGCAAGGAACGGAATACCCTGAACCCGTAGTTTCAACAGACAGCATTCGGATCGAACATCCGTATCGATTGGGTCGCAATTCATTTGTTATTCCCGAGTTTGACTACATCAATAAGTGCGCATATTTTGATTACCAACGAGCGAAAGTATATTGGCGCACGGATGACAATCTTAAAAAAAGTTTAAAGAGGAAGAAAAAGAAGGCCCGACGTTACCAGAAAATAAACAAGGTAATACGAATTAATCGTCAAAAGAAATGCATTGCCTGCAAAAGCCGCAAGATTTCGATGCACTGTTCTTTTACGAGGACAATCTATGACATTCGATTCACTACGACCAGCGTAAAAAAATGGATCACAAAATTCGTTGCGTGGAGATTCAGATGTCTGAAGTGTGGGAAAACGTTCGCTCCAGATGACTATGCCGTCGAGGCTTGCAAAACCAGGGGATACAAGCAGGATGAGAACATGCCCATTGTAAGCACAGACCTGCGGCCAACCATATATAAAACCAAGTACGGGCGCGGTCTCCTCACGTGGATAATCTATCAGTTAATTGGCCTACGCCAGTCTCATGAAAATATCACGATGGGCCTAAACGAAATGTTTGAATTTGGATTCGGCAAAGCTATTGTGGCTGAGATGAAATACCGCGCCGCAGAATTTTATTGTGAAGCGTACGAAGAAATTAAAAAGAGCATTCAGGGTGGACGCTTAGTTCATGTTGATGAAACCAGGGTCAGCGTCAAGGGTGCGGTGGGATATGTCTGGGTATTTACGAATCTTGAGGAGGTGCTATACATTTATTCAGACAGTCGAGAAGGCGGCATCCTTGCAGAGGTCTTGAAAGACTTTAAAGGCATTATGGTTACAGATTTTTATACCGCCTATGATTCTGTCCCTTGCTTACAGCAAAGATGCTTGATTCATCTCATCAGAGATTTTAATGACGACCTGTTCAAAAATCCGTTTGACGAAGAGTTTAAGGGAATGGTGGAGGCGTTTGGGCGATTATTGAAGCCGATTATGGCAACAATAGATTTGCGCGGGCTCAAGAACCATTTTCTCAAGAAGCACAAAGAGGCTGCGAGTAAATTCTTTGCGGAATATCTTGGCAAAGACTATTCATCCGAATTGGCGAGGAAATATCAAACCCGCTTAAAGAAAAATCAGGACCGACTCTTTACATTCCTAAACCATGATGGCGTACCTTGGAACAACAACAACGCGGAGAACGCAATCAAAGGTTTTGCGACGCTCCGGCGCGTAATAGGTGGGTCGTCAACGGAAAGTGGTCTCAGGGATAGCCTCAAGCTGCTCAGCATCGCTCAAACCCTGAGAAACAAAAACATTAGTTTCTTGGAATTTTTGAAGTCGGGTGAGAGAAGTCTATCGCAATATCTAAGTCGGCCATAGATAAAGGCCGCAGCAAAGTCAGTAGGTCGCTCTAGGCTTTGTAGACCACCCTTCCGCATCGCTTGGAAGCGCCTCGAATCTCTTCTCGACATAGAGATCGCCCGGTTTTAGGTCATAGTTCGCCACCAACAGTTCGTACTCCTTGCGCACCCCGCCGAGCTGGTGCGAGCCGGTGTGCAGAGTTTTGATCCGACTAAAGAGGCTTCCCCACCGCCATTTTGTCTTCAGCATCCCCAAGATCCTTCGGCGTTATTTCCTCTATGATCGTTCTCTATTTCAATCAGTAATCAACAAATTTTTGCTGCTTTAATCCTCTCTCTTTG
>Ga0315283_10005906_pt1 | contig 10857 bp, 4 predicted proteins | sample YL17G09_0_MG_FD_204541 | JGI IMG/M metagenome (GOLD analysis project Ga0315283, IMG submission 204541) | Sediment microbial communities from Yellowstone Lake, YNP, Wyoming, USA - YL17G09_0 | ecosystem: Environmental > Aquatic > Freshwater > Lake > Sediment | place: USA: Wyoming | collected...
CGATCGTTCCGCTGAGCTCACGGTCGAAGCCCTTTCCCCCCAAGAGACTGTGCCGTACTTATGAGTTGGGTGGGTAGCGGTAATCCCGGCAAGGCGGGGTGAGACACGACGCTAGATTTTTGTGATCACGGCCCAGGGGACGATGATCTCGAAAGGTGAGTCTTCGCCGTGGGCGTAGCGGGAGGTGCGGTATTTGTCCGCCTTCGCAAAATGGCGGTTTTCGATGAAGCCGTGGTCGGAGAACATGATCAGGAGGCTCCGGGAAGGAAGCTCGCGCAGGCGGGGGGCCAGGTCGAGATCCAGGTACTGGAGGACGTTGCGGAAGAGGTGCTCCGGCGTTCCCTTCTCCGTGTGCACCCGCTCATCAATCCCGGCGACCTTCCAGACCCTTTCTTCCAGGCTGGCGCCGGGGGCCGGCTCCTTTTCCAGAGCTGCTTTGAGAAACTCCATCTGCCTGGGCGTGGATGAGGGCGGGTGGGCCCAGAGCGTTCCTTCCTGGGCGATCCGGAGCTGGTTGGCCAAGGGGCCGAAGAATTTCTCTTTCAGGTACTCCCATAAGTCCCAGCGCATTCCATCCATGAGAAGGTATATTTTTTGATTCTCCCCGTGCCCCCGGCGCAGGGTCAGGGAGGGAAGATCTTCGATCATCTTGGGCCGCTTCCTCTCCCCGGCTTCCCAGGAGGCAAGATTCTCCCGGTAGAACCTGGAAAAGCTTGCGGAGAAGAAGTCCTTCAGCCTTTGGGCCTGGGCCAGGTGCTCCCTGACAGGAGAAGGGAGGGAAACCTCCAGCCTGCCCACGGCAGAAGGGAACGTTTCCGCCAGGAAGGATAAGGGGCTCAGGTTCTGCACATACAGGGACTCCCATTTCTGGAAGTCCTGGGGCGGGCTTCCTTCTTTTTTCCGCAAAGCGGAGATCTTCTGGAGGAGAAGGGCATAATCATCCAACGCCTCCCCCATCTCTTTTTTCTTGGCGATTAGAACAGAAGGCTGCCCGCCCGAGCCGGAATCCTGGGTAACCTTACCCTCCTTGTCTTCCCTTTCCGGGGAGGCCAGCAACCTTTCGCAGGATTCCCGCAGAATGGAGGAGAAGATCGCCTCCCTGCGGAAGATCTCCCCTGCCGTTCGCGGAGCAAGCAGCTTCCAGAGCCCGGCCAGGTTTCCTTCCTCCTTTTCCGTCTCTTTCACCATCCCCTCGAAGAGGTGGAGATCCTTTTCCCGCAAGGCTCCGGCGGCTGCGGCGAGCTGGCGGACCAGGAGATCGTTTCTTTCCTCTCCCTCATTTTGCAGGAAGGGGAAAAGCGAAGAGATCTCCCGCGGGGGGATGCCGTATCCTTCAATCCATAGGGAAAAGAGGAGGGCTCTTTGAAAGGAAGCCGGGCCGAGCTCTTTGAGCAGGGGGAGAAGGTGGGGGAAGTCTTTTTCCATGAAGGCCGCGAGCCCCTCCCGCTCGGCCGGGCTGCTCCCAGTCTCTCCTTTACCGATGAACTGGACAAAGGTTCCCTCGGAAATTTCTTCCTCTTTCAGCCACTGGCGAAAAATTTTCCGGATCTGGGCCAGGGTATATTTCCGGTGGACGAGAGCTTCGTAAAGTTGATCCAGGTCTCTCCGGACTACCACAACCCTTCCCCGGAAAGCCTCGTTGATCCCCTCCACAGTCAGGGGGGTCAAGGCCTCTTCCAGCCTGGCCAGGGAAGAATCGTCCCGGACCGGAGCAAGAGAAAGGACTCTGCGGATGGCCGAGGCTTTCTCTTTTTCTCCCACCTCTTCCAGGCCGTTCAGATAGGGCAGAAGCCTTTCCTGGTAGGTGGGCGCATTCAGGGCTTCCAGGGTCTCCTGGATGCCCAGGTCGATGGACTCCTCCATCTCCCGCAGGGGAGAGAGCGATGTTTCCTTCCCCAGGACAAAGCCGCAGGAGCATACGGGGCTCCGCTGGAGGCCATCCGGGGAGGCGACATGGCACTGCAGAAGAAGCACGGAAGCCAGGGCCCGGTCTATGGAACTCAGGTTGTGACGGACAGAGACGATCTCGACCTGGTTCAGGCGGGAGAGGAGGGCATAGCGCCGCGATTGGCGAAGCTTTTCATAGGGGGCAAACTGGTCGCCCGAGCGGGCCCGGCGGTGTTCTTCGAGGTAGAGGTGAATATACCCTTCCCTGAAATCCTGAAACCGCTGCAAAAGATCCTGAATCGCCTCGGGCGCGGCGGAAATATTTTCCGCGTCGAAGAAGCGAAGCAGCGCCACCTTTTCCTCTTGCAGGTTACGGTAGGAGGGGCGGTCGGGGATGGACAGGCGGGGGTCGCTTAGGTACTGATGAACGAAGAGAACCCTTTCGGCATGGTCCAGAAAAGCTTTCACCCTCTCCAGGCGGCTGAGCTTGTCGGCAAAGAAGGGCTCCTTGCCGGCGGCGGAGAGGAACCGTTCCAGCCCCTCTCTCGAGGGAAAGGTGACCTTCACCTCTTCCCACTGAGAAAGAATATCCTTAATATCCTGGTCCCAGGAGTCCCAGGGGAGGCTCCTGAAGGTCTGAAAAGAAGAAGCCCAACGTACCCTCTGGAGGAGGTTTCTCAGGGATTCAACCTCTGCCTCTTTTCGGGCCTTGATTTCGCCCCAAACCTCCTCCTGGGAAAGAAGGGTGAAAGGGCCTTTGCGGAACTTGTCGGGAATCAGGGGATGTTGGGGAATGGCCAGGCGAAGCTCTTCGCTCAGAATCTCGCCCTTGCCCAGGCTGGTGATTCCCGGGAGTCCCATGCGGGATATTTCTTCGAGGCCTCTTTTCCTCGTTCCCTGGTAGGCGATGGTGTTCCCGGAGAAGAGCAGGGCAAAGACGAGGACTTCAAATTGATTCTTCAGAAGGCCGTAATCCCCTTTGCGAAATGCCCAGTAAAGGGTCTCCGGGGGAAGCGGCCCCTTCTCCAGAAGGGAGAGGAAATGTTCGGCCAGTTCGTTATGCCGGGGATCAACCTGGAGGACATACTGATTTCCTTTTTTCCGGATCAGGCCCATGGGCTTGAGAAGTCCATCCAGAACCGCCCGCAGGCCGAACTGGGTCCGTTCGCTTACTTCCAGCATCCCGGTGGCAAAAAAATCCCGCAGAAGGTTTGCCAGGGTCGTGGGAGGAAGAGCTTCGAGATACGGGTGGATCCGGTTATGCCGGGGGAACCTCCGGGATAGAAGGGGAGGGATGAACTCTCCGAGAAATTTTTCCTGGCTGAGGTACCCGTAAGCGGAGACTTCCACCTGCCGGTCATCCCAGAGGACGAGGCCGCCGAAATAGGCCCGGGTAAGGATCTCTCCCAGCCTTTTCTTGGCCCCGTTGAGGAGATTTACGAGGTATTCCCTGCCCCGTTGCCCGGACTCGGAAGCCTCCCCTCCCAAGCGGTCCAGGAGAAGCACCACGGCCAGCGTTTCCCGAAGCCAGTTTTCCTCTTCCTCCTCGAAGGCGGCGGGAATCCAGAAGAGAAATGTGCCCGGGTATTTTTGGCGGAGGGCCGGAAGCAAAACCTGGCGCAGGTGATCGTACTGGCGGTCGATTCCATGGGTCGTGCCCACGATGAGGAAGAAATCCTCCTCCACCTTTTTCCATTCCTCACCCAGGCTTTGCGCTTCCGCCAGGGGGATTTCATCGACCTGGCGCAAGAGGATCAGGCCGGAGCGGCGGGTATATTCCCAGGTGGCCGAAACCCGCTGCTGCCTTAGCTCGGCCCAGCCGGCAAAGGGAAGGTGGGGAGAGTCGGCCAGCGGCAGCAGACGGTCAAAGACGCGGCGGTCGCCGGGATAGATTTCGGCCACAGTCTGCCGGATTTTGCGGCGCATGATGCCGGGGATGTCCGCCTTGAGGTCGATGGCAAATTGGTCATCGAGGGGATCTTTCCCGGAAGAGACGGCCAGGTATGAGCTTTCCTTGGCCAGACGGTCGAGGATGTCGCGGAGATACTGGTAATTGATGCTCGTTTCCAGGTCCGTCACCCGGAAGAGGACCATCTCCGCCATGTGTCGGGCCGTGTATTGGGTGCGCACCGGAGAGATGGCGAAGAGGATCAAAAGCTTTACCGCTTCCAGGGCCACCTTCTGCTGGTCCGGGTCTTTAAAGATCTGGGGGATTTCCTCCTCGTAAAAATGGAACACCTTTTCCACGAACGGCTGGGTTTCGGACATCTCCCGGAGGCGATGGATGAAATGGTCGAAGATGACCGAAGGACCCAATAGCTCCTGGGCGGGCCTTTCGAGGAAGGAAGGGATTCCCCGCTCCCCATCCCCTTTGAGCCGATAATGGATGAAATCCACGATGCCCCGGTGTTCGGAGAAGAGAGGCTTCAGTCGATCCAGAAGGGCGATGGTGGCCGGGTGAACCGGGTAGAGCTTACGGAAGCGGGATTCATCCACGGGAAAAGAGGGAAAGTAGCGCCTCAGGGAATGAAAGATCTCCCGGATTTTCTCCGGAGCGCCTTCCCGCTGGCGGATGAGCCGATGGGAAATAAGCTCTTCGATGTGCGCCCGGCCCAGGCCGATGCGCACCGGATAGCGGTCTTTGATCTTGTTGAAGGTGTCCTGGTTGAGATCCCCCGTCTCTTCGATCCACTCCTGGAGGGAAGCGATGATCCAGAGGGGAAAGGATGAAGCTTCCTCCCCCAGGTACTGGAGGAAGCGGATGTCTTCATTGAAGGCGTGAGGATCGATCTTGGACCGGAGGAACTCGGAGAGCTCGTCGACCAGGAGGACCAGCCCGGAAAAGCCGAGACCTACCATGGTCCTGCGGATCTTGGCGAAAGTCTCCTGGCGCGACTCCTCTCCCTCAAAGGGCTTAGGAAGGCGAAGAGAAAGCTCCCGGAAGATCGCCCTCAGGAAGATGTCCTCGAGAAATTCCGTGGAGCGGTATTGGATGAGGGATATCTCGGCGGCCAGATACCGGTGCTCCAGGAGACTCTGGCGGAGATTCTTCAGGGAAGGCGCCTGTTCCAGGAGGGGGGACCAGGATTCTTTCTCCCGGAGGAGAAGGCTCAGCATGCTCAGGAAATGAGATTTCCCCGAGCCGAAATGGCCTTTCAGAAAGATTCCTCTCCCCTCGTGCCGGGAGAGGGAATTGAGGATTGCTTCCAGGCTGCTTTGCACCTCGCCGGTGACCACGAAAGAATCCAGGATCATCCGCCGGAGATGGGATTCCTGAAGGTCCTTCAGCTGAATGACCGTTTTAATCTCCGGAATCTCGATCAAATCTCCGACCCGGGTCAAGGAGCGCCCTCCCTGGATATATTTTTTCCCTTGGAAAGAAGGGAGAAGATGAGGTCAAGAAAATCCTTCCCGTACTTCTTGAAGGTAACATCGCCGACCCCCACGATGGCCATCATTTTCTGAGGGGTGTCCGGAAGGGATCGGGCCATCTCCTTCAGGGTGCGGTCGTGAAAGATGCAGTAGGGAGGAAGACTCTCCCGCTTGGCCAGCCGGGACCTGAGCCTTCTCAATTCCTCAAAGGTCTCTTCCTTGAATTCCTCTTCGCCGCCGGCTTTCTCAACACCGAGCTGCGATGGCGGAGGAGAAAGAAGGACCTGCCCCTTGCCCTTCATGACCTCCCTCCCGAAAGGGGTTAGGGTGAGGACCGGATAAGGCTTCCGTCCCATCACGACGCGGCGCTGGCTCAGGCACCCGTGGCCCAAAAGTTCCTGGACCCATTTTTCGATCTGGGCCTGGCTGAACTCGGAGAGGAGTCCGTACGTGGAGAGGCGGTGCAGGCGGAAGGATTCGAGTTTGCTCTCTTTGGACCCGGCCAGCATTTTGGCCGCCATGGACTGGCCGAAACGCCCCCCGAGGCGGGCCACCCCGCTCAGGATCTTCACGGCCAGGACGGGATCAGTCTCCTCTTTGGTGAGGGAAGGCGTCTCTAGGGAACGGCGGCAAACGTCGCAGCCGTTGCAATTTTCTGACCGGGAACGTTCTCCGAAGTAGCTCAGGAGGAAGGCCCTCCGGCACCGCCCGACCGTCCCGTAGGCCATTATCTGGTCGAGCTTTTCCAGCTGATGGGCTTTCCGTAGAGTCAGTCGTTGGAAATCGATTCTCAGCTCCGCCGCAGGCTCCCGGGAAAGGAGGCGGAGCCCTCTTCCCCGGAAAGGGGGGATGTAGACGCCCTCTTTCCTTTCTTCCAGGTCGTCCATCACTCTGCGGAAAGATTCTTTGGAGAGTGCGGCTTTGGCCATGATCTCATCGGGAAGGAACTGGATTCCTTCCAGGAGCTCTTCCCCCGGGTAATGATCGAGAAAAGTTTTTATCAGGGCGGCCTTGGCGGCGGATTTTTTCGGCAGGGATTGGAGAAGGACCGCCGGAGAGGTACGGAGGTAGAATTCAGCCCGGTTTTCAAAGCGGTGGAGGCGGTGGATAATCCCGGCCTCTTCCAGGATTTTCAGGGAAGAGCCCACGGCCACTTCAGCGACCGGTGGATCGCATTTCTGCCCGATTTCCTTGTAAGTCAACCAAATGGGGTCTTCGGGCCTTTGCCGGAGAGCGTTGCAGACTGCCAGGATCACTTCGCGTTCGGGGTAGCTGGCCTCGATGAAGAATTCCTGGAGCCGGCGGTCGGCAGGGGAAAACAGGAGGAGGCAGACCGAAGGCTTGCCGTCCCGCCCCGCCCGCCCGGACTCCTGGTAGTAGGCCTCCACGCTTCCGGTCAGCTGGTGGTGGATGACCATGCGAATGTCCGAGCGGTCGATGCCCATGCCGAAGGCGTTGGTGGCCACGATGAGGTCCAGGGTGCCTTCCATGAATTCTTCCTGAACCCGGGTCCGCTCTTCTTCTTCCATGCCCGCATGGTACCCTTCCGCGTAAATCCCATGATCCCCGAGGTACTCCACGACCGACTCGACGCTCTTCCTTGTCCCCGTGTAGACGATGGAGCCCCCATTAAGATCGCGCAGCCGGTCGGAGAGGATGAGGAGCTTCTCTCTGGAATTCATTGCCGGAGAGACCTCCCAGAAGAGGTTCTTGCGGTCGAAGCCGGTAACAAACTGGCGTGGAGTCCGCAGTTTGAGTTGCAGGACGATGTCATCCCGGACCCGGGCCGTTGCCGTGGCCGTGAGGGCAAGGGTCTGGGGGCGGCCCAGCCCGTCGAGGGCTTGACTGATCCTAAGGTAATCGGGCCGGAAATCATGGCCCCATTCGGAAATGCAGTGGGCCTCATCCACGGCGACCAGGGATACGGGATTTTTCTTGAGGGCGCTCATGAAAGGGCCGCTGCGCAGGCGCTCCGGGGAGGCGTAGATGATCTTGTAAGATCCGGCCGCGATGCCGCGGAGCGCCTCTTCCTGTTCGTCGATCCCCATAAGACTGTGGACGGAGATAACGGGGAGGTCCCGGACGCGCAGGGTATCCACCTGGTCTTTCATCAGGGCGATGAGGGGAGAAATGACGAGCGAAGCTCCGGGAAGGATCAGGGCCGGAAGCTGATAGCAGAGAGATTTCCCCCCACCGGTGGGCATGACGATCAAAGTATCTTCACCAAAGAAGATGGCTTCGAGGACTTCTTCCTGACCGGGGCGGAAATCGCGGAACCCGAAGGCGGTCTCCATGAGGAGACGGGCCTGCCTGAGGCGATGTTCTCCGTCGGCCGGTTGCACGGGGCGAAGAAGCTCCATCAGGGCCCCCCGGAAGAACCCGGGCTCAGCCTCTTCCGGATCTTTTTGATGACACCCAGGAGGGGTTTATTCTGGGGATGCTGGTGCAGCGCCGCCTCCAGCAGTTTCAGAAATCCCGGCAGGTCGCCCCGGGCTTCATAGCTCTTTTCCAGGGCTGTACGAACCACGTAATCCGAGGGGTCTTTCTGAAAAGCATCGCCTAAGCAGCGGATGGCTTCCGGGTACTCCTTCAGGCGGTAGTGGCAGAATCCTTCCTGCTTGAGAAAAAAATAGTTCTCCGGGTCCAGGGTGGCTGCGGTTTTATATTCCGCCGCCGCTTCCCGGACCATCCCCTGGTCTTTCAGCTTCTGGGCCAGAAGGCCGTGCATCTGGGGGTTGTCTTTCTTCGACTCCATTCCCATGACTGTGGTGAGCTCCTTCAAGACCTGCGGCCCCGGACGGTTCCGGGACCGCAGCCGCAGGATCTCTTTTTGCACGAACCCGTCATCGGGGTGGAAACCTTGAATCCGCTCGTAGCAGGCCAGGGCTTCGTCAAATCGTTTCATGCGGTTGAGAATCAAGGCCTTCTCTTTCAGGAAAGGGAAATTGTCCCGCTGGACCACCAGCACTTTCTCCAGTTCGTCGAGAGCTTCCGGGAATTTGCCCATCTCTTTAAGAACCCGGGCAATCTTGAGATGCAGATAGGGCCTGGGGTCGCGGGAGGAAGCCTGCCGGAAGCATTCCAGAGCCCCGCGGGGAGAATGCTCTTCCAAAAAGAAATCGCCCAGGACCGATAGCGCCTGAGGATGCTGCGGGTCCTTAGCCAGGACCTCTTCGGCCAGGATTCTTGCTTCGGCCAGGCGGCCCTGCCGGAGGTGCAAGTCGGCCAGGCTGGTCTTGAGCAAAAGGTCGCCGGGTGATTTTTGCAACTGGTCCTGGATTTCCTTTTCGGCCTCGCCGTATTTCCCGCTCTTCTTGAGCTCCTGGATACGGGCGAGCCTTCCGGAAAAGATTCTGTCCCCTTCCATGATTCTATCATTCTAATATTATTCGAATATTTAAGCAAGGGTAACCATTTCGCGTTTTGCAAAGAAGCGGCAAATATCATTGAAAAATGAAAATTGCAAAATTAAAAATAAAAGATTAACCGCCGAGAGCGCAGAGGACGCAGAGAATAATTAAAATGGAAAGACCCAAGAAACATCTGACTTTTTTGAATTTTGTCTCTTGAATGATTGGATCCCGCTCGGAGCGGGACGTTCTTTGCGTGCTCTGCGGTGAAAGATTTTTATAATTTCCTATACGATGAAAATTTCCTGAGAAATCTCCCGTCATTCGGAACGGTTTCCGGGTTGCCTGGGTGAAGTTCGCGAGTCATAAGCTGATCAGAGAGAGGTGGGGGATTGGGGGGGATTATTCTCTATAGATTCCGTTCCATCTCCGCCAGCTTGGTTTTAGCCAGGAATTGATGTTTTCTCTTTTGGGACAGCCATTTCTGCAAAAGTTGAATTCCTCGGGAGAGGGAGAGGATATTCTCTTGCAGGGCGCGGGGGGCAGTCCCACCGAGAGCCTTCCTGCGGGAGACGATATCCTTGGCTTCCTGGGCTGCCTGAACACTCCGCTCGTCAATCTTCAGATTGAGACTTTCCTCATTCAATGCCCGTTTCATAGCCGCAAAAGAAACCTGGTCAAGCCCTTCAGCCTCAGAATACCTCACCGCCTTCTCCACCGCCAACTTAGCCTTGCGAAAGGGCACTCCCCATTCTTGTACGATTCGTTCCAAGAGGTCTGGGGCGGCGATGAATCCCTTTCGGGAGAGTGCGGTCATTTGACTTTCGTTAACCTGCAAGGAAGAAACGATCTCCGACATAATCCTCGGACCATAGAAACACTCATCGATGAGATCCATAATCAAATATTTGGTCCATTGGGTGTCCCGGTTGTAGCCCAGGAAGTTCGCTTTGCCCATGGAAAGCAGGCTGTTGAGTAACCCTTGGGCTACAGCTGCCTTTGCTTTGATCACCTCTAAAGGATCGGGGTTGCGTTTCTGCGGCATCATCGAGCTGCCCGAGCAATAGGCATCGTCCAGCCTAAGCATTCCAAACTCGCCTGTGCCAAGAATGATTAGGGTCTGAGCCAGAGTGCTCAGATGATTCATCGTCACGGCAATGTCAAACGCCATCTCCGCTTCCGGTTCCCAGCGATTTTGGATCGGGTCTAAAGAGTTCTGGCACGGGCCGTCGAACCCGAGAAGCCTGGAAGTAAGATTGCGGTCGATGGGAAAACTTGTGCTGTAGCCGGTCATGGATCCGAGAGGGTTTTGGTTGAACCGCTCGTACCAATCTTGAAAACGCCGGCCGTCTCGCAGAAAGGCCCCGGCAAAAGATAACCATACGTGGCCCAATGTGGTGACTTGAGCAGGCTGATGGTGAGTATATCCAGGTAAAATTACGTCCCGATATTTTTGGGCCTGACTAAGGAGGACATGCACAAAGGAGGTAAGTTCACCGATAAAGTCCAGAGCGCAATCCCGCAAATAAAGGCGCATGTCCAAAACCACCTGGTCATTTCGGCTACGAGCCGTATGGAGTCTTCCTCCCACTTCCATTCCGTATTTTTTTATCAGCCAAGCCTCAACGCTGCTGTGGACATCTTCTTTAGATGGGCCGAGGCGGAGATCTCCCTTCCGCCAGGATTTTTCTATCTCCTTCAGGCCTTTGATCAGCGCCCGCGCTTCCCGCCTGGCTAGAATCTTTTGCCTGACCAGCATGACTACATGGGCCCGGCTCCCCCAAAGGTCATAAGGGATCAGCCGCTCATCGGCGGGTGGAATCCCCCGTACATCTCTGCCCGAAGTGAAGGTCTCGGCCAAGGCCGCCGGTTCCTTTTCAAACCTTTTCCCCCAGAGTCTTTTCATTGAACTACCTTTATGGGACACAGATTTTCGCAGATCAAGGCAGATAAACGTGCCCGCAAAACCAAAACATAGGGGCTATTATTAATGTTTTTATTCCTAAAATCCAGAAAATCCGCGTTCATCTATGGGACGCAGATTATCGCAGATCAAGGCAGATAAAGCTTTTCTTGCCGGTAAAGTCCAAACGCAAGGACTATTTGTTAATATTCTTATTCCTAAAATCCAGAAAATCTGCGTTCATCTGCGTCCAATTTTTTTTTGGCCTTTATCCAAACACCCCGCCCATACGAGTCCCGGCAAGTTTGCTGATCGTCCACAGGCAGAGGGCCCCGAGGATAATCA
>Ga0315283_10005909_pt1 | contig 10853 bp, 11 predicted proteins | sample YL17G09_0_MG_FD_204541 | JGI IMG/M metagenome (GOLD analysis project Ga0315283, IMG submission 204541) | Sediment microbial communities from Yellowstone Lake, YNP, Wyoming, USA - YL17G09_0 | ecosystem: Environmental > Aquatic > Freshwater > Lake > Sediment | place: USA: Wyoming | collected...
CTTCGCGGCGTGCTGCACAGCCTCGACCCGTCGGCCGCCATCGAGCTGCTCATCAAGAAGACCCGCGAGACCAAGAACAACGCCGAGTTCCTCAGCGCGCTCATGAAGAACTCGCGCTAAGGATCGAGCCGCTCGGCGCGAGACGCGGCAGGCCTGGCGGCGAGGCGCGGCCTGGTCGCGGGGACGATTTCAGCCGCGACCACGTTCCGTGCTATCATTCCGCTTCGGCCCCACGGCCGTGCGTGAATCATCCGGGTTTGCTCTGAGAAGGGATCCGTCGTCATGAAGAAAGACATCCATCCGAAGTACGAAGAGGCGACCGTGCACTGCTCCTGCGGCAACACGTTCACCACGCGCAGCACCAAGCCGGAGCTGCATGTGGAGCTCTGCTCGCAGTGTCACCCGTTCTACACGGGCAAGCAGAAGCTGGTCGACTCGGGTGGCCGCGTGGAGCGCTTCAAGCGCCGCTTCGAGAAGGTCGCGCCCGCCAAGGCGGAAGCCGCGAAGGTCGCACCCGCCAAGGCGGAAGCCCCGAAGGTCGCGCCCGCCGAGGTCGCGCCTGTGAAGGCCGAGGCCGACAAGTCCGAGCCTGCCAAGGCCGAGGCCGACAAGTCCGAGCCTGCCAAGGCCGAGCCCGCCAAGGCTGAAGCCCCCAAGGCCTGACGGGAGCCCTGCGGTGAGCGCCGAGCTCCGCGTCGCACTTCTCCAGCACACGCCCGAACCAGACCGCGCCGTCGCGATCGCGGGCCGGCTGTGCTACGCGCCGGTGTCGGCCGCCGACCTCAAGCAGGAGATGAGCGACGAAGATGTCGCCAAGCTCGTGCGCATCCTCGTGCGCAGCGGCCACCATTCCGCCCTCGAGCACGCCTCGTTCAGCTTCGCCATCGACGGCGTGAGCCGTGCCTGCACGCACCAACTCGTGCGTCACCGCATGGCCAGCTACAACCAGCAATCGCAGCGTTACGTCAATTTTGGGGCGGGCGACAGCTTCATCCTCCCGCCCTCCATCGCCGCCAACGGAGAAGCCGAGTCCGTGTTCCTTGCCGCCATGGAACAGGCGCGCGTGGCCTACGACCGGCTGGTCGAGATCGGCCTCGCCGAGGGCCGCACGCGAGAGAGCGTGCAGGAAGACGCGCGCTTCGTGCTGCCAAACGCCGCCGAGACCAAGATCGTCGTCACCATGAACGCGCGCGAGCTGCGCCACTTCTTCCAGGTGCGCTGCTGCCGGCGCGCGCAGTGGGAGATCAACGCCCTCGCCTGGGAGATGCGCGGCATGGTCAAGGCCATCTCTCCGCATCTCTTCGGGGGCACCGGACCCAACTGCCTCTACGGCGCCTGCGGCGAGGGCAAGATGACCTGCGGCGACCCGTACAAGCCCGAAGACGTCGACGGGCCTGCCGCCGTGCGCGGCTGAGCTTCGGCCGGCCGACGCGACGCTCCTGAGATGACCAGCCGCAGGCAAAGCCCCTTCGCCCGCCGCGCGCGGACCGTTCTCACCCTGCCGCTTCTGGCCGCCCTGTGGGCGCGCCGCGCCCAGGTCGGCGGCCAGGCCGTCATCGAGGGCGTCATGATGCGCGGCGTCGACCACTGGTCGCTCGCCGTGCGCCGTCCCGACGACACCATCGGCATCCACGAGTTCCCCCTGGTCAGCTGGATGAAGCGCTGGCCGATCCTGAAGACTCCGGTGGTGCGCGGCGTCGTGGCGCTGGCCGAATCGCTGGTCATCGGCGTGCGCGCTCTCACCATGTCGGCCAACGAGTCGCTGGGCGAGGAGCAGGAGGAGCTCGGGAAGAAGGAGATCGGCGTGACGCTGATCATCGCCTTCGCCTTCGCCATCGGCCTCTTCTTCGTGGCGCCGCTGTTCCTCACCGGACTGTTCAGGCACTGGATCGGTGACGGCTACCTGTTCTGGGCGATCGAGGGTTGCGTGCGCGTGGGCATCTTCCTGCTGTATATCGCCATCATCACGCAGATCAAGGACCTGCGCCGCGTCTTCGAGTACCACGGCGCCGAACACATGAGCATCCACGCGCTCGAGCACGGGGAGGAGCTCACGGTCGAGAACGTGGAGCACTACGGCACGCTGCACCTGCGCTGCGGAACGTCGTTTCTGCTCATCGTGATGGTGGTGGCGATCTTCGTCTTCGCCTTCGTCGGCCGGCCGGTGTGGTACCTGCTCATCCTCAGCCGCATCATCTTGATCCCGCTCATCGCCGGCGTGAGCTACGAGATCATCAAGTTCGCCGGCCGGCACGAGAACAACTCCTTCGTGCGCGTCATCATGTCGCCCGGCCTGGCCTTGCAGTGGATGACCACCAAACAGCCCGACAGCGCCCAGGTCGAGGTGGCCATCGCCGCGCTCGAGAAGATCATCGAGCTCGAGCCCCAGGACCGCCCGCCTGTCAAGGGCGTGGAGGTCATGGCGTAAGCTCTTCGCATGGCCGCCATCGACAACCTCATCGACGAGATCGAGCGCTCCTACGAGGAGCTCAACGCGCAGCTTGCCGACCCCGAGGTGCTGGGTGACCGCGGGCGCTACGCGGACATCGCGCGCAAGCACGCGGCGCTCCAGCAGGTGTACGAGCTGGCGCGGCAGTTCCGCGCCACGGAGCAGACGGTGGCCGACGCCGAAGGCCTCCTCGGCGACGACTCGTCGGACGCCGAGATGCGCGAGTTCGCGCAGGCGGAGCTGAGCGCCGGCCGCACGCGCCTCGACGAGCTCAGCGAGGAGATCCGCGTGCGCATGCTCACGCGCGACCCCAATGACGCCAAGGACGTGATCATCGAGATCCGCGCCGGCACCGGCGGCGACGAGGCTTCGCTCTTCGCCGGCGACCTGGCGCGAATGTACACGCGCTACGCGCAGGCAAAGGGCTTCGAGGTCGACATTCTGAGCGCCAACGAGAACGACAACGGCGGCTACAAGGAAGTCACTCTCGAGGTCAAGGGCCAGGGCGCCTTCTCGGCTCTCAAGTACGAGAGCGGGGTGCACCGCGTGCAGCGCGTGCCAGCCACCGAGGCGGCGGGGCGCATCCACACCTCGACGGCGACGGTCGCCGTGCTTCCCGAGGCCGAGGAGATCGAGATCGACATCCACCCGAACGACTTGCGTGTCGACATCTTCCGCGCCCGGGGGCCGGGCGGTCAGAGCGTCAACACCACCGACTCGGCGGTCCGGCTCACGCACGTGCCCACCGGCGTCACCGTGAGCTGCCAGGACGAGAAGAGCCAGCTGCAGAACAAGGAGCGCGCCCTGCGCATCTTGAGGGCGCGCCTCTTCGAGCTCGAGCAGTCGAAGCAGGACGAGGAGCGCGGCGCTGCGCGCCGCACCATGGTCGGCAGCGGCGACCGGGCCCAGAAGGTCCGCACGTACAACTTCCAGCAGAACCGCGTCAGCGACCACCGCATCGGACTCACCAGCCATCGCATCGCCGAGGTGCTGGAGGGCGAGCTCGACGAGTTCACCGAGGCGCTCGCCGCCGAGGACCGGCGCAAGCAGCTGGCGGCGGCCGGCGGGGAGTGACGCGCGGCGCGTTCGTCACCCCTTGTGCTTTTCGCCTATGTGGCCCATACTCAGATAGACTAGTCGTAGACCAGTCTTTCCGCAAAGGAGGTGGATCGTGGCTACCGTTGGCGCCTACGAGGCAAAGACCAAGCTCCCCGAGCTGCTCAAACGCGTCGAGCTCGGCGAACACATCACGATCTCACGGCACGGCACGCCTATAGCCGTACTCATCCCGATCGGCGAGTACCCTCGGCGCGATCCCCGGGCGGCTGCAGAGGCTCTCAAGGGCTTTGCCCTGACGCACAGTCTTGGCGGCATGAGCATTCGCGAGATGATAGATGAGGGCAGGCGGTAGATGGGTGCCTGTGTTCTTGACTGTTCCGTGACGATGTCCTGGGCGTTCAAGGAGGAGTTCTCTCCGTTCACCCAGGGACTCCTTGCCGCGTTGCCGGAGGGGCAGGCGATCGTGCCGCCGATCTGGCCGCTCGAGGTCGCCAACGTGTTGCTCATCGCGGAGCGCGGTGGCCGCATGCCCCAGGTCGACTCATTGCGCTTCATCGACCTCCTCGCGGGTCTGCCGATCAACGTCGAGGTGTCACTGGAGCGGCGCCTGCTCGACGAGGTGCTCCCGTTGGCACGCGAGACCGGGCTGACCGTCTACGATGCGAGTTACCTTGAGTTGGCCGGCCGTGTCGGTCTTCCGCTGGCCACGCTGGACACGAAGCTGCAGGAAGCCGCCCGGCGTGTCGGGGTACGTCTGCTCTCGTGACCGGCAGGCAGCAGCTCCTGGCGGGGTCACCCCTGTGCCGCGTGCGATGAGCGTGGGCGAAGCGCTCCGTTCAGCCACCGGGTGGCTGCGCGCCAGCGGGTCGCGCTCGCCACGTCTCGACGCCGAGCTGCTTCTGGCCACCGCCTTGGGCGTGGACCGCGCCGAGCTGTTCCGCACGCCGGAGCGCGTACTCACGCGCATCGAGGAGCGTCGCTTCGACGGCTACGTCGTGAGGCGCCAGGGCCGTGAGCCCGTCGCCTACATCCGCGGTCGCCGCGCCTTCCGCACCATCGAGCTCGAAGTAACGCCCGACGTGCTGATCCCGCGGCCTGAGACGGAGACCTTGGTGGATGTGGCGCGCGAGGCGCTGGCCGCGGTGCCGGCAGAGGGAGGCGGGATCGCCGGCGGGCGGTTCGAGCCCCTGGCCCTCGATGTCGGGACCGGCTCAGGCTGTATCGCTCTGGCATTGGCGGCTGAGGACCCGTTCGTGCATGTCGTGGCCGTCGACGTGGACGAAGCCGCCGTGAAGGTGGCGCGCCGCAACGCGGCGCGCCTCGGCCTCGGCGCCCGCGTCGACATCGCCCGCAGCGATCTTTTCGCGGGTCTGCCGCCGGACCAGCGCTTCGACGTGATCGTCAGCAACCCGCCCTACATCCCCGCCGCGGAGTACGAGGCGCTCGAGCCAAACGTGCGCGAGTACGAGCCGCGCCTGGCGCTGCACGGCGGGGAAGATGGGCTCGATGTGTATCGGCGGCTGGTCCCGGCGGCCGCCCTGCGTCTACGGCCGGGCGGTACGCTGGCCGTGGAGGCCGGCTCCGGGCAGGCCGCCGCCGTGCGGGCGCTCTTCGCCGGCGTCGGCGCGTTCGCGCCGGCTCAGGAGCGCCGGGACCTCGGCGGCATCCCTCGCGTCGTTTTCGCGGCGCTTGCTCCCACCAACCCGGCGAGCTGACGATGCGCACCGAGAAAGCGCGCGCCATCGTGCTCGCTTCGCGCCCTCTGGGCGAGGCCGACCGCATCCTGCGCCTGTTCACGCGCGAGCTTGGTCGCGTCGACGCCGTGGTCAAGGGCGTGCGCAAGACCACGTCCAGGTGGGGCGGCCGGCTGGAACCGTTCAATGTGTGCGACCTGCTGCTGTACCAGGGACGCTCGTTGTACACGGTCACCCAGGCGCATCTGGTGGACGTGTTGCTGCATCTTCGCGACGACCGTGAGGCTCTCACCGCGGCAGCCGTGATCTGCGAGGCCGTGGCCGGTCTCACCCCGATGCACGAGCCCGAAGAGCGGGTGTTCGCCTTGCTGCGCAACACGCTCAAACAGCTGGACGAAGGGCTTCGCGGGCCGGCCCTGCAGGCTCCGTTGTTGCTCGGCGCGCTGCTCAAGCTGCTCTTCGAGGCCGGGTACATGCCGGTACTGGACCACTGCACCTCGTGCGGGGCCGGCGCGCGCGCGCTGGGCTTCTCGGCGGCACGCGGAGGGCTCGTGTGCGAGGACTGTCGCGAAGATGCCGTGCCGATCACACCGGAGGCCGTCGAGGCCATGCGCGACGCGGTCGAGCGGCCGCTGCCCGTGCTCCGCTCCGCGGAGCCTTCGGCGGCCGTGGAAGAGGCTCTCCGCGACGTCCACGACCTGTACGCGTACCACACCGGGTCGCGCCTGCGCGCTCTGCGCTTCGCGCGCGCCGCCGGCTGACAGATCACTGGTCACCTCAGGAGCGCCTGCCTCATGGCGTCCCGCACCTCGTAGGGCGAACCTCGTGGAGGTTTCGTGCGTCTCACTAGTGGAAACTCTCACAAATAGACCGCGGGCACGGGCCTGCGGCGGTATCCGCGAGCGAGGTGAGGCGCGATGCAACAGCATCGCTGTGAAGAGTGCGACGTCGTGTTCCAGACGCATCTTGCGCTGCACGGTCATCGACAGGTCTACCACGGCTCCGACCAGATGATCGCGGGTGGGCAGACGGTGCGTTTCGGCCCGCCGGTGACCTTTCGCTGCGCATTCTGCGGGCACGGCTTCGAAGGCGTGAAGGATCTGCGGGACCACATCGAGGCCGGCCACCGGGCAGAGCGCGAACTGCGCGCGCGCGCGCTGAAGGAGCGCGCCGGAGTCAGCGGAGCGCGCCGGCGCCGCCGGACGCCTGCCGGCGCGGCGGCCTGAACCGCGGACGTACGCGGCGGCGCGAGCGGGCCTCGGCCCGCCGCTCCCGCCGCGAGTCGTACACGTCTTAGCCTTCTGCACGCACCCCCGCCCCTGTGGGTAATCCCGCGCGGGTGTCCCGCCGACCGACGCCCTGCTAGAATCGCTGCCCCCGATGCGGAGGTACAGTGACCAGTCCAGGTAGTGGCGCGGACGCCCGTGGGTCCTCCCCCACCTTTCAGCAGATCATCTCCCGTTTGCAGGCCTTTTGGGAGCAGCAGGGGTGTGTCGTCATGCAGCCGTATCACACCGAGGTGGGCGCCGGGACGTTCAACCCCGCGACCTTTCTGCGCTGCCTGGACGCGCGACCCTGGCGCGCCGCCTACGTGGAGCCGTCCATGCGCCCTGCCGACGGCCGTTACGGGGAGAACCCGTACCGGCTGGGTCACTACTATCAGTATCAAGTGGTCATCAAGCCGTCGCCGCCCGACATCCAGGACGTCTATCTGCAGTCGCTGGTGGCGCTCGGCATCGATCTCGCAGAGCACGACGTGCGCTTCGTGGAGGACAACTGGGAGGGGCCGACGCTGGGCGCGTGGGGGCAGGGCTGGGAGGTCTGGATCGACGGCATGGAGGCCACCCAGTTCACCTACTTCCAGCAGCTGGGCGGCTTCGACCTCGATCCCATCACCGTGGAGCTCACCTACGGCCTGGAGCGCCTGGCCATGTACCTGCAAGGCGTGGACAGCGTGTACGACCTCGTGTGGTCGGAGTGGGACGAAGGCGGGGAGACCGTGACCGTCACCTACGGCGACGTGTACCGCGAGAACGAGCGCGAGTCCAGCCGCTACAACTTCGAGGTGGCCGACACCGAGATGCTCTACCGTCACTTTCGCGAGCACGAGGGTGAGGCGGAGCGCTGCCTGGCGGCGCGGCTGCCGATGCCGGCCTACGACCACGTGCTCAAGTGCAGCCACGCCTTCAACATGCTCGACGCCCGCGGCGTGATCAGCGTCACCGACCGTACGATGCACATCGGTCGCGTGCGTGACCTGGCGCGCAAGGTCGCCGGCCTCTACCTGGAGGTCGTGGGCGCATGAGCTTGCTTCTCATCGAGATCGGTTGCGAAGAGCTTCCCTACAAAGTCTGTGAGGCGGTGGTCCGCCAGATCGAGGGCGGCGGGGCGGCGGCGGGGCTGATCCGCAAGCTGCTGGGCGACGAGCGCCTGCTGGAGGCCGGCGCCGCCGGCCTCCAGGTCCTGGTGTCGCCGCGGCGCATCGCGGTGCTCGTCCCCGGCGTGCCCGACCGGCAGACGGCGAGGATCGACGATTTCCGCGGTCCCAAGGCCGAGATCGCCTACGACGCGGAGGGGGCCCTCACGAAGGCCGGGCAGGGCTTCGCTCGCTCGCGTGGCGCCCGGCCGGAAGATGTACGCCGTGAGGTCGTCGAGGGGACCGAGTTCGTCGTGGTCAGGGTCGAGGCCGAGCGGCGCGACGCGGCCGAGGTGCTTCCGGGCATCGTCGCCGGACTCGTCAGCGGCCTGCAGATCCCGCGCGGCATGCGCTGGGGCAGGCGGCCCGCCGGCGCGGCGGAGTACCTGCGCTTCTCGCGGCCCATCCGCTGGCTGGTCTGCAAGCACGGCGGGCGGACGGTGGAGGGGTCGTTCTACGGGCTGCCCTTCGGCGACGTCACCCAGGGTCATCGCGTGTTGGGCGCGCCCGTCATCATCGACACGGCCGAGCACTACGAGAGGCACCTGTTCGAGCAGAGCGTGATCGCCTCGCAGCACGAGCGCCGGCGGCTCATCACCGAGGGCCTGGATGCACACGCCGCCGAGCTCGGCGGGGCGTGGTCGGACCCGGGCGACGTGCTCGCCGAGGCCGTGTACCTTGCAGAGTGGCCGAGCGTGGCCCGCGGCGCGATCGCCGAGACTCATCTGCGGCTTCCCGACGAGGTGCTCGTGACCGCCATGCAGAGTCACCAGCGCTACTTCCCGCTGCGCGACGCGGACGGCCGCCTGCTGCCGGCGTTCCTCTACGTCAGCAACGGGGATCCCGCGGCGGCCGAACTCGTGACGCGCGGCAACGAGCGCGTGCTGGACGGCCGGCTCGACGACGCCGAGTTCGCCTACGACCGCGACGTCGCCGAGGGCCTCGACACGATGGCGGACCGCCTCGGCGACGTGGTGTTCCACGAGAAGCTCGGCTCGCTGGCGGACAAGGCGCAGCGCTTGCAGGGGCTCGTGGCCGGGCTGGCCGCCGGGCCCGGCGCCGCCGGCGCCCGTACCGGCGGTAACGGCTCCGCGGCTCCACTGGCCGAGACGCTGCGCTTCGCCGCGCGCCTGGCCAAGGCCGACCTCGTGAGCCAGGTGGTCATCGAGTTCCCCGTGCTGCAGGGCGTGATGGGCGGCATCTACGCCGCCTCCGGGGACCTGGGCGAACCCGTCTCCAAGGCGGTGGGCGAGCATCACCGGCCGCTTTCTGCTACGGCGCCGCTGCCGAGTACCTTGGCCGGCGCCCTCCTTGCCGTGGCCGACAAGACCGACAACATCGTCGGCGCGTGGGTCGCCGGCCAGAAGCCGTCGGGCTCGCGCGACCCGTACGGTCTGCGCCGCGCGGCGATGGGCATCGTGCGCATCGCGCTCGAGTACAGCCTGCGCTTCCCGGTGCTCGGGCTGCTCGCCTCCGCGGTCGACCAGTTCGAGATCCAGGGGATCGACGAGCTCACCGACGAGCGCCGGACGGTGATCGTCAGCGAGACCGCGGCCTTTGTTCGCGAGCGCCTGCAGGTCCTGCTGCTCGAGGAGGGTCTGCCGTTCCCGAGCGTGGAGGCGGCGCTGGCCGCCCCCGCCGGAGATGTGCCGGCACTGGCGGCGCGTGCCCGCGCCTTCGCCGCCCTGGCCGGCCGCGGCTTCTTCGAGGACGCGGTGACGGCCTTCAACCGCTGCGCGGCGCTGGCGGCCACAGACGAAGCCGCCGGATCGCGCTCCGTGGACCCGGCGCTGTTCGCCGACGACGCCGAGCGTGAGCTGGCGGCGGCCTATGAGGCTGCGCGCGGGCCGCTGCTCGAGGCGTTGGCTCATCTCGAGCTGGAAAGCGCCGTGAAGGAAGCGGCCGGGCTGCGCCCGGCTGTCGACCGCTATTTCGAAGCCGTTCTGGTGATGGACCCGGACGCGGCCGTGCGCGCCAACCGGCTCGCGCAGCTGGCCGCCGTCACCGGTCTCATCGGCCAGATCGGCGAATTCAGCCGCCTGCCGCTGGCGCAGGCATAACGACCAGGACTTCACCCAGGAGGGCTTGATGGCGAGCAAGCACGTCTACCGGTTCAGCGAGGGTAACAAGGAGATGAAGAACCTCCTCGGAGGAAAGGGAGCCAACCTCGCCGAGATGACGAGCATCGGCTTGCCGGTGCCGCCCGGCTTCACGCTTACGACCGAGGTCTGCAACCACTACTCGGCCACCGGCGGTTACGCGGAGGGCGTCAAGGAACAGGTCGAGGCGGCCCTCGCGTCCCTTGAGCAGGATACCGGCAAGGTCTTCGGCGACGCCGCCGACCCGCTGCTTCTCTCGGTCCGCTCGGGCGCTCGCGCCAGCATGCCGGGCATGATGGACACGATCCTCAACCTGGGTCTCAACGACACCACGGTGGAAGGCGTCATCGCCGGCACGGGCAACCCGCGCTTCGCCTACGACTGCTACCGCCGCTTTGTGAGCATGTACGGCGACGTGGTGCTGGGCTGCAACGAGGGCGGCGACATCGAGGGTGACGTCTTCGAGGACCGCCTCGAGGCGATGAAGGAGGCCAAGGGCGCCGCCTTCGACACCGACCTCACCGCCGACGACCTCAAGCAGCTTGTCGCCGAGTACAAGGCCGCGGTCAAGGAGACCACCGGCAGCGACTTCCCCGACGACCCGCGCGCGCAGCTCTTGGGCGCCATCAGCGCCGTCTTCGGCAGCTGGGGCAACGACCGCGCCGTCGCCTACCGCCGCATGTACGGCATCCCCGACGACTGGGGCACGGCGGTCAACGTGCAGACGATGGTGTACGGCAACACCGGCGACGAGAGCGGCACCGGCGTCGCCTTCACGCGCAACCCCGCCAGTGGCGAGAACGAGTTCTACGGCGAGTTCCTCGTCAACGCGCAGGGTGAGGACGTGGTCGCCGGGGTGCGCACGCCGCGCCCGGCGGCCGAGCTCGAGGAAGTCTGGCCTGACGTCTATGCGCAGCTCATGGAGATCCGCAAGACGCTCGAGTCCGAGCTGCGCGACATGCAGGACTTCGAGTTCACCATCGAGAAGGGCCGCCTCTTCATGCTGCAAACGCGCAACGGCAAGCGCACCGGCCTCGCCGCGATCCGCATCGCCGTCGACCTCGCCGACCAGGGTCTCATCAGTCCCGACGAGGCCCTCATGCGCATCGAGCCCGAGCAGCTCAATCAGCTGCTGC
>Ga0315283_10005917_pt1 | contig 10847 bp, 6 predicted proteins | sample YL17G09_0_MG_FD_204541 | JGI IMG/M metagenome (GOLD analysis project Ga0315283, IMG submission 204541) | Sediment microbial communities from Yellowstone Lake, YNP, Wyoming, USA - YL17G09_0 | ecosystem: Environmental > Aquatic > Freshwater > Lake > Sediment | place: USA: Wyoming | collected...
GAGAGAGAGAGAGAGAGAGAGAGAGAGAGAGAGAGAGAGAGAGAGAGAGAGAAGGGCGACGGCGCCGATTGCTGACAGAGTCTGTTTGGCTTTCGAGGCGCGTTCGAACGCGGAGCGTCGTGTTCTTCTCTTTTCTTTCCGCTTCATCTAACAATTGAATTACGTTGCACGCTTTTGCGGAGACAGATCAATCCCGCGAGCTCGACAGGCGACGCGTTGCTCGACGAGATCATTCACACTCTCTCGTAGCCCCCTACCACTAGAAGATATCGAATTCAAAAACTTTCCAGTCTTCCTTTTCTCTCTCTCTCTTTCTCCCTCTCTCCTTACCGTCCAATGGAGCCAGTGGAGGCAGCGATGCAGTCGCTACTGTTGCCGCCCTGGCCACGACGATACTCGAACGTCGTCCGAAAGAGGAAGAAGAAGAAGAAGAGCAACTCTGCTGCTTTGGCGATCGAACAAGAGCGACCACAGCCGACACTCTCGCGGCGCACCCCGCCGCACGCGGCGCCGCCAGATTGCTGCTACGGCTCGTGTTTGGGGCCACGGAGGTGCAGGGGCGCGCCGCCGCGGGCGCGAACGTGGCGAGAGACCCCATACAATTGAGGAGAGAGGGAAGATGAAAGGCTAGAGTTTGATGGAATAAACTAAAGTGGAACCCTTCGACTTCGCTCGTGCTTTTCGAGTTTTGATTTTCTTCTTTCTCTCGCTCTCTCACTTTTCTCTGTCTCTTTCTTTCGAGCGTTGTAACCCCCTCTCCCCCTCCCCCCCCTCCCCGCTCCACCAGTCCACCATGCCCGCGCCCCCGCCATTCAAACCGGGGCCTCGTCTGCTGGCAGGGCTCTGCGACCAGAGGAACCGTTGCTCGCAGCGAGGTGCGTTTTGTTCGGGGAGTTGAAAAGAGAGCGGAAGAGATGTTATTGTTTTTTTTCCGTTGGCCTTTCCATTCCCTTTGAGGCTTCGGCTTTTTGAGGGCGCGCGCCACATTTTCGTTCAGCTCGAATTTGAGCCAAACTGTTTGCAGGCGCTAACTAACGCTGGTAATATACTCTCTGAGCCTCATTAATTTCCAAAAAAAGAATACGAAGAAAAGCACGCGGCCGGCGCCTTTCCTCGATCGTCGCCGCGGTCGACGCCATCATCATCGTTTTCGCATCCAGACGACGGCGACGACAACCTCCACCTCCTCCATCAGTACCTCTCCTCTTCCGTCTTGACCAAAGAGCAGCAGAGGCTGGAGGAGGCCGGTGTCAGAGGCTCCCTCTCGCCGAGAAGAGAGTTCGGGGAGGGAGAAGAGCGAGAACACTCAGAGGCGCGGCTCTTTGAGCCGAGGCGGGGAGCCAGAGCCGGAGCCGGAGCGCCGCTGCCGCGGCAGGCAACAACGGCGGCAGCGGCGGCGGCGGCGACGACTCCCCGGCAACACCCGCAACGCCCAACAAGCATCCTCTCCCCTTACTCCACGGCCTCCACCTTCTCTTCGATCCGCTCGACCTCGCCCATGGGCCCTCCTCCGACCAACTCCTCGGAGACAGCAGCAGCGACTCCGAGAGCAGCGTTCCTCTTTTCCTCTTCTGCGCTCGCTCCTCCTCTTCCTCCTCCTCCTCCTCCTCCCCCCCAGCAGCAGCAAACGTACACGCAGCCCGACCTCCCCCTCCTCCTCGAGGAGACCCGACGCTCGGCCTCCGCGGCCTGGGTCCTCGCCTCCTCCCGTGCCAGAGAGGCCGACGAGGCCCGCAGCGACGCCGAGCGGCGGGTCAGGGATGCGCGCCAGGCAGAAGCCCGCAGGGAACGCGAGCAGAGGGGGAGGGCGGACGCGGCGCTCGCGGCGGCGAGGGGCGCGGCCGCCGACGCGGCGCGGACCGCCGCGGCGGAGCTCGCGGCCGCGCGCGCCGAGGCCGAGAGGGGCCGCGGGGACGCCGAGGCCGAGGCGCGGCGCGCCGGGGAGCTCTCGGTCCAGCTGCGGCGGGAGAGGGAGCTGCGCGCCAGAGCCGAGGCCGCCGCCGCCGACGCGCTCTCTGCGCTCGAGGCCGAGAGAGTGGTGTCTCGCCTCGAGGCCGAGGCGAGGAGGGAAGAGCAAGAGGGGAGGGAAGAGGCTGCTGCCTCTCCGCCGCCTCCTCCTCCTCCTCCTCCTCCTGCTCGCGTCGACAACCCCCTGTTCTCTCCCGATTCTTTCACCCCTGCGGCAGCCAGCAGCAGGACGCACGCCGCGACGCAGTGCGACCCTTCCGAAGAGGAGGAAAATATAGCCCGAGGAGCCGCGACCGAGAAAAAGAGGATCGCCGAGCTCGAGGCCTCGCTCGAGGGCGCGCGGTGCGGGGCAGAGGCCCGCGCGGCGGCCCTGCGGTCCCAGCTCGAGTCCGCCGCGGGGAAGCTCGACGCGCTGCGCGCCGCGGCCGAGAAGCACCGCGAGGAGGCGTCACGCGCCAGGGCAGAGAGGGAGGTGGCCGTTGCGGCGCTCAGGCTGACTGAGGCGCGCGCGGCCGGCGAGGTCGCGGCGGTCGCCGCCGCCGCCGCCGCGCGGGCCGCGGAGGGGGCCGTCTCCAGGGCCGAGAGGGCGGCCGCTGCGGATGCTCTGGCAGCAAAAGACGCCCTGGAGCTCCGGAGATCGAGCGTCGGAGTGCAGACAGAGGAGAGAAGAGAACAAGAAGAGACGAGAGGAGGAGGAGGAGGAGGAGGAGGAAGTGCGGAGGAGGTCGGGGTCCATGCCGGCGGCGGAACACCAGGGGTCGCCGCTGCTGCTCCCCCCTCCCTCTCGACGCCGACGCGGCCGCAGCAGAACCAGTTCCTCTCTCCTTCTTCTTTTTCCTCCTGCTGCTGCTGCTGCACCAGCTCTCTCGACGAGCTCAGGGACGCGGGGGGGATCGACGAGGGCTCCTCGTCGTCGTCGTTCGGCGACGACGAGCGCGGCGCGCGAGGCTGTCAGCAGCGGAGGGACTCTTCGCCGTGGCCTCCCTCTCCGAGGCGGCAGCAGAGGTTGTGGTCCCTTCCCCGCTCCCTGGTGTCGCCGCAGCCGCAGAGGGCCCCGACGAGGAGGGAGCTCGCGTTCCAGCAGAGCCGGCATGATCAGGAGCTGCAGCAGCGAAGGCAGAGGCAGCGGCGAGTACAGCTCGAGCTCGAGCGCAGGAGCCGACAGCAGCAACAGAAGCAGCAGCGGCAGCAGCTGCATCAGAAGCACCGGTGGGAATGCCCTTATTATCACGAGGTACCTCGTGTGTTTGAAGCAATGCGAGGACCCTTGCCTCGCGGGGCCCCGCTGGGCGAGGGGTGGTGAAAGCAAAAAAAGTGTGGAAAAAAAAACCGAGCTCGAAAAAAAATCAGTTCTTCGGCGGCTTTTCTAGTAAAAAAAGAAACTGAGAAACGAGATGCAGAATCGAGGTGCACGACGAGGCCGCAGCGCCGGCGGCGGCTCTTCCAAACGCAACGCGGGAACCTCTTCCATTCCCTATGACCCTGTGTTAGCGCGCCTCGAAGGTGCGAGGTGTCGAGAGAGGGGAGCGATCGAGAGAGAGCGATTTGTTCACCGTCGCTCGCCGCCGTTGTCCGCGTTTCTTTTCCCAACCTCTTGTTTCCCTTTCTTCTCTCTCTCTGTCCCCCCCCCCAAAAAAATAAAATGCAGAGGCCGAGAGCCTCCACCAGAGGGCCACGCGCAGGCACGACGACTCCTCCCTCGAGCTCTTCGAGGCCGCCGCCGTCGCCTTTCGCGACGCACTCTCCGGGAGAGCAGGAGCACGAGGAGGAAACGCCGCTTCTCCTCTCGCCCCGGACGCCGCCGACCTCCGCCCGCTCCCGCCGCTCAAGCAGGCCTGCGCCCTCTTTGGCCTCGCCGAGGCTTTCCAAGGGTGGGCCTCCCGGCTCGTGGAAAGAGCAGAGGCCGCGCCCTCGGAGGAGCTCACGCGCGCGGCGGAGGCGCAGGCGGCGGCCAACGCGACAACGCTGCTGGCGCAGGCCGTAGGGGCCTACGCCGCCGCCTCTGGCGCCGCCAAGCACATTGCCGAAGAAAATCAGCAGTCTGACGGCGTCGGCGTCGGCAACGTCGTCGCCGCCTCTTCTTCTCCTTCTTCTTCTCCCGCAGCGGCTGCGGCGGCGGCGAGGGCGACCGCTAGCCACCTCCTCGCGGACGCCGTGGTCAACGCGGGCAACGCCCTCTGCGAGTGGAGCTCCCTGCTCTTCAAGGCCGCGGCCTGGCCCCCGGAGGCGAGGGAGCAGTTCAAGTTCGCCACGAGCGCCGAGGACGCGAGCGCGGGAGCGGCGGAGCTGCTCGCAGCGGCGGCGGCGACGCCGGCCGAAGCGGCCTCGTTGTCCGCGGCGCTGCCCCAGCCCCGCCGCCACCTCGTCACCGCGGCCCTCGCCCTCGTCGTCCGCGCCGTCGAGGCCTACGAGCTGGCAGCGGCCCTCCCCGGCGCCGACGACGCGGACACGAGGCTCAACCTCGCCGACGCGCTCGTGCAGGCCGGGGAGCTCGCCGCCGAGGGGCCTCCGGCCCCCTCCTCTGCCCCTTCTCCCGGTCCTTCTCTCGACGGGGCGAGGGGCTTCTACCTCCGCGCCTTCAAGGCTTTCGAAGAAGCAGTTGCCCGCGCCTCGAGCGAGGAGGGCGACGACCTCCCCGCGCTGCTGCTGAACTGGGGCGTCGCGCTTCACTCTGCGTTCACGAAATTGCACGGAGAGAAGAACACCTCCTCTTCTCCTCCTTCTTCTGCGTCCGACGCCTCCCTCCTTTCCTCCCCGCAGGTTTTGCTCAAGGAGGCAGAGGCGAGGCTCCGCGAGTCAGCGTCGTTCGGGAGGGGGGACCCGTCCCCACTGTGCGCTCTCGGGGACGTCTTGTGCGACAGGGCGGCGGCTGCGGCAGCGGGAGCACCGGCGGCAAACCTCTCCGCCGACGACGGAGACGCCCCGAGGACCCTCTACGAGAGGGCGATCTCCGAGGGCTACGGCGCGGCCCTCGCGATCGACCGCAGGTGCGCCGCGGCCTCCGCCGGAAAGGGCGACGCGCTCCTGGCGCTCTCGAGGCTCGCCGCCGCCGCCTCCGCCGCCGGCGACGCCTCCGCCTCCGCCGCCTCGGCCGCCGCCGGCCTCGCGGAGGAGGCCGCCCGGGCCTACTCGAACGCGCTCTCCGAGGCCCCGAGGCTGGGAGGGCTCGACGAGCGCGGCTCCGTCATCTACAACGCTGCCTGCGCCTCTGCGAGGGCCGCGGATCCCTTCGGAGGGGGCGGCGGAGGGGGCGCGGGGGCCGGCGGCGAGACGGCGGTGGAGGGCGCGAGGCGGAGGGTCCGCCTTCTCGTCGCCGGCTGCGGGGTCTCGGCGCGGGATGTGCTGAAGGACGAGGACCTCGCGTGCCTTCGCGGGGAGGCGTGGCTGCTCGACGTCGCGAAGGCCGAGGAGGCCGCGGAGAGGTCCGGAGAGGCGATGCGGGAGTGAGAGCATGGGATCTTTCATTCGGGGGGGGGGGAGTGCTATGGTTTACAAGTTTGGTCGGGGCATGAAAATTGTGAAAAAACTGAAAAAAGTGAGAAACGAAAACTAAAAAAACCGATTAAAACGAAAAACTTTATCGCCGCCGCTTCTTCCTCCTCGAGCCCGCGGGCTGCGCCGGAGAGGGCTTGCTGCTGATATCTCCACTGCCGCTCCCGCCGCCTTCCTTTTCCTTTTCTTTGCCGCCGTCTCCCCCTCCTTTGCTTTTACCGCTGGCACTCGCACTCGTCGCCATCGGGCAGGCTGTCCCGCACGAGGGGTCCCGCAGCCCCTTCCCGCAGGGCGTACTTAGAATCGCCCGCACCGCCTGGGCCAGCTTGGCCCCGTTCCAGCCCCCGAAGCTGGCCACCGCCAAAAAGGCGCCGTCGCAGGCGCAGCCGGCTTCGACAAAGTCGCGGACGATGGGGCAGCAGGTGTTGTCTCGGCCAAACGCGGCGGGCCCGAGGCAGGGGCCGGCTCCGGCCTGGACGTAGACGGAGGAGACGCACGGCAGGGCCAGGACGCGGCACCTGGAGGCGACGCCTGCAGAAGAAGCGGGGGAGGCCTGCGAGAGCGCTCGCCGCGGGAGGGAGGGGAGCGTGGCGTTGGCGTCGGTCGGGGTTGAATGAGGAGAGGCTGCTGAAGTTTTTTTTTTTTTTTTTCCGGAGTGTCTCGGTCGCTGAGGTCAATTTCGGATTCGAAGATGGTGTCGCTTCGCCTCTTCTGCTCGTCTTCATCGTCCGGTTTTTGTGCTAGCGTGGATATACGTTGGTTCTCAATGTAAAAACGGGGACATCTTGGGGAAATCAAGACATTTCATAGCAGAGCGCAGGGCCCGCTCGAAATGAGAGCACGGATGCCGATGGCGATGGAACTGGTGAGCTGGCTCGTCGAACAAAGCAAGTGATTGCTTTGTTGACAAAAAAAGACCTCGCGCAGCCACTTTCCCGCGCGCTCCGCGTAACTGGCACACCAAGAAACTATTCTTCGTACCGTGTGAGCCAATAATCAAGCAAAAAGCGAGCGTGCAGAGCGCGAGCGCTCTCTGTCGCCGCTGGACCATCGAAGCAAAAAAAACTGGCGTTTCCTCTTCAAATGCCCTTCTAGCCAGTCGGGAAACGCTTTCGAGCTCCAAATAAATGATGCCGGAGGTGCTCCTTTCAGCTCAAACGCTAGCTGAGGCGAGAGCAGAGAGAATAGCGAGCGAAGGTCGCCGAGGGCTTCTAGCTGTCGAAGGAGCACGCGCGAAGCTCTCTCCTCTCTCCGCTCTTTCTGAGTTTGTTTCGTCGAAGAAGAAGAGTGCGTCGCTCGACGAAAAAGTTGAAGCGTTTGAGCCCGCCCATCACTGTTTCCCCGTCCTTCTTCGTTCTCCTCTCGCGCCTTTGCGCGCGCCGAGTCTCTTTTTCCGTGCGATATGCGCATCCCCTTTTCGCGGCCCAGGAGCGCAAGCATCTCCAGCGCGGGCCCGCTCTCCGTCGGAGTGCCCCTGGAGGGAACGGACACCGTCCCCGGCCTGCGAGCGCTCGAGCGGAGGGCGGCGGCGGAGGGCATCGCGCGGCTCCTCGGGGTGGCTGCCGCGAACGGTACGCTCTTTTTCCTCTTCTTTGGGCGTTTCAAGATGGTGGCATTGTGCTCTGAGAGCAGCGATGGAGGAAACAAAGGCCTGCGCGCGTCGCCTGTAGGGCGCCATTCAATGGTGCTGCTTTTGAGTTTAGTTTTTTTTTCCACCGTTTTTCCCTCACTTGCGACCAAAAAAAACTATCCCTTCCCCGACAGGCTTCGCCCCTGGCCGCAAGTACACCCGCTACAGGGGCCCCTACCTCGACCAGCTCACCTTGGAGAGCCTGAAGGCGGAGCCAAAGAAATGGGGCGAGTTTTTCGGTTTCGGTCGAGGGCGAAGTGGAAGCGGAGGAGCGAGGAGCAACAGGAAGAAGAAGGAGAAAACAGGCGGCGGCGACGGCGACACCTCTGACGACAAGCCTTCCTCCCCCTCCTCTTCCCCGCCTCCTCCTCTCCCTCCGTCTTGGACGCTCCCGATGAGCATGCTGGCCCTGAGGGAGCGCGCCGAGGAGAATCTCGTCGCGTTCCTGCCGAATTACCTCCGGGCTTTGGCGGCGCTCGTGGTTCTGCTGGCCGCGCTCGGCGGCCGCCCGCTCTCGCTCGTCGGGCTCGCGTGCCTGGCCGCGTTCGCCGTCGCCAACGCCCGAGGGCTGTTTGGAGGCCCCTCGGTCGCGGAGACAATAGCGAGGAAGCAGCAGCAGCTGATGCTGGAGCAGCAGCAGCAGCAGCAAAGGGCCGCGGGCCAGGCCCCGCCGCCGCCGGCGCCCCCGCGAGCGGCGGCGGCGGCGGCGGGCGAGGAGCAGGCCCCGCCGGCGAGGGCCGCGGCGACCGTCTTCGTCTACGGCGTCGCTGCCTACACCCGCGCCTTCGCTCCGCTGACCAAGGGAATCGCGCTGGTGATTTTGTTGGCGGCCTTTCACGCTTGCCTGCGTGTGGCGGCGACGGAGCGCGCGGCCTGGACTGCGGCGGCCTCGGCGGAGCGGCAGAGGAAGGTTCCTTCGTATGCCGCCGCCGGCGTGCCCTTCCGGGACGCCGCTTTCGGCGCCCCGAGGGCGGAAGCTTCCGCGCAACGGGATGAAAAAGATCAGGAAGACCCTCGAAGGTGCCTGCGGGAGCTGGAAGCGGCGGCGAGGGCCCTGGCGTCGGCCGCGGCGATCGGGGCGAAGGCGGGGGCGGCCGCGGGCGTCGACGCCGCCGTCGCCAAAGCCAAGGCGCTGCGGCAGCAGCTGCGGTGAGCGTTTCTTTCCTGGATCTCTGCTCTCTCTCTCTCTCGCGCGCGCTCATGATCGAGGAAGGCCAGCCCTGTTCTTTTGTCCTTGCTCAATCTGAGTTTTTTCTTTCTCTGTGTCCTGTAAAAACATACAAAAAAACAAGCATTGTTTCGTTTTTCTCAACCTCGACCCCGTCTCAAAAAGGAAAAAAAACATCTTCCTTGTCTCTCTTTTGCACTCTCTCTTCTGCGCTCTCTCTCTTCTACTCCAAAGACACGACGAAACATAATCCCTCCCTGCGTGCACTCTCAAAAGACTGCGCTAGAAAAAAACAAAACACACGAGGAGGGGAAAGGATGGAAAACGCTTCGCTTTCACTCGAAGGACACTGGCGTTTGGGGTTGCCGCGAGCTTCGCTGTGAAGGCGTGCTTTGAGGTGCGCCCGTGACTCCGGAGTCCAAGGCTGCGGCGAGGTCCCTTTGGGCAGTATTAACTCACGCAGGCGGGGGCACCCCTCAATCAGCAACTCAAACGTGGCGTCGACCTGTAAGTCAACGTTCTCGGCGAGATTGAGGACCTCGAGCGACTGCAGCCCGCCGACGAACGATGGGACGGTGCGGAGGCCGCAGCCGCCGAGGTCGAGGTTTCGCAGAGACTTCATCTTCGCGAGCATGCAGGGAACGCCTTTTTGTGGGGCGCGTTACCTGGATTCCTGCAGCCGCCGCCGACGTCGAGTTTCGCCAGTCCCGAGGGCTCGCCCAGCTCTTCGGGCAGCGAAGAAAGGCTGCCGCTCTCGGAGGGACTCGCTGTGATTCGTGGCTCTCCGAGCAGAACGAGGCGCCGCAGCGCTGCGAGGTCGCACAAGGGCTCGGGGAAGCGCGTCCCTCTTTATCCTTGCACCGTCCCCTTTTCTCATTCTCTCTTTTCGTGACGCTTGTCGAACTTTTTCCCCCGCCACAACGAATCAAACCCCGTAGTCGCTCTTGGAGAGGCGCAGCAGCTGCCTCAGCGAAGCGACGGGGCCCCAAGACGACGGGGACGTCGTCGCCTGCCCCGAGCTCCTGGCGACGGCGACGAGGAACGAGGCCGAGGCCAGACCGCCGGCGACGGTCCTGAGGAAGTGGAAGTGTCCCCAGCGCACGAGCAGCCTCCTCGTCTCGCCGCTGCCCTTTTTCGCGGCCAGGAGGGTCCTGTTCGTGGGAAGGATGACCAAGAGCGTGTACGGGAGATTGAACGCCGCGGCGCAGGCCCCCAACAGCCACAAGGGGTCTGCAGAACCGCCGCCGCCGCCCTCGGGGGAGGTGGCTTCCTTCCGCCAGCACAGCGCGCCCACGAGGGCCGCGATCCCGGCCAGCGGCGCCTGGATGGCCGCGGCGCTCCTGTACGAGGGTTGCCACTGCGCCAGGGCCGCGGAGTCGTCCGCCAGGAGCATTCGCGCAGGGTGCTCGGCGAGCGAGACGTAGGCCGCGACGGCGAAAAAGGCGACGGCGCTCGACAGCGCGATGGGGCCGGCGAGCGAACAGAGGGAGAGCGCGCCGGTGGCGTCGGACGAGTTCGACGATGCCAGCGCGATGGCGACGACCAGCGCTGGTGCGGCCAGCGAGGCCGTGAGGCTTCTGAGAAAGGAGCTGGAGGTGGACATTGGGTTTCGTTTTTTTCTTCTTCTCGATGGGATGCGAGTTGTGCTTTTGTGATGCCCCCCACCCGGGTTCGTCTTTGCTCGCCTTCTCTTTTTCGCCCTCACCCTTCCCCCTCTCCGCTGCGCCGCTGCCTCGTCCTCCCCGTTCCTCTTCCTCCTCTATCGCCTCATCGCATAGTGTGAACACGGGCATTCGCTCACTCATCGCATTTTACACTTTCCTCTTCTTCCTCTCCCCTGCTTCTTTCTCTTCTGCTTCCTCTTCCTTCTCTTTCTCTTCCTTCTCTTTCTCTTCTTCCTCCCCCTCCCCCTCTTCTTCCTCGACGAAGTCCTCGTCCTCCCCTCCGCCTTGCCCTCCTTCACTCCCCCCGTCCGCGTCCCTGACGAACACAAACGCCTGGAAGAGCTCGCTCGCCCTCTCGAGGCTCGGGTCGCTCCCGGGGAAGTGCGGCGCGAACGACTTGAAGTGCGAGCCCTCGTCCGCGGGGTCGAGCAGCCTCTCCGCGGCCGTCGCCGCGGCCGGGTTGCCCCGCGGCCCGGCCGCGGCGGCGCCGGCGCCCCAGCGCGGGAGCGCCGACAGGCCGTGCTTCGCGGCGACCGCGGAGAACGCAGACGCGAACACGAGGTACTCGAACGAGCCCTGCTCCGTCGCCTCGTCCTTGGCGGTCTCTTGCCTGCCGCCGCCGCCGCCGCCGCCGCCGCCGCCGCCGCCTGCCGCCGCTCCCTCCCCTCCCCTCCCGCCGTCGGCGGGCGAGGTCACGGTGTCGCCGATGGCGCAGGCGTAGCCGCACCCGAACGGCCGCGGCGGGCCCTCCCACTTGGCCTCGAGCCGCAGCATCGGCGTGGAGAGCAGGGGCCACGCCCCCCCCTCCCTGATGGCGGCCATGACCTTCTTGCCCGAGGGCACCGTCCCGAAGAAGAAGCCCCCCTGTTTTTTTTTTTTTTTTTTTTTTTTTGTGGGGGGGGGGGGGGGGGGCGCGACGCGGGAG
>Ga0315283_10005918_pt1 | contig 10847 bp, 7 predicted proteins | sample YL17G09_0_MG_FD_204541 | JGI IMG/M metagenome (GOLD analysis project Ga0315283, IMG submission 204541) | Sediment microbial communities from Yellowstone Lake, YNP, Wyoming, USA - YL17G09_0 | ecosystem: Environmental > Aquatic > Freshwater > Lake > Sediment | place: USA: Wyoming | collected...
GGCCGCCGGCGGCAATGACGCGCGTGGGGGTCACCAGGGTCTTGAGGATGATACCCTCTTGTTCCGCCGCCTCGATTTCCTCGGCGAAGGCCGGCATCTCGTCCCGGGTGCGCCGGTACAGAATCGAGACGCTGGTTACGTTCTGCTGGCGCAGGGCCATGCGGGCGGCATCGATAGCCGAGTTGCCGCCGCCGATGACCCCGACCTTGCCGCGCGCCAGGGATTGGCCGCGCATATTGAAAGACTTCAGGAATTCGATTGAGGGATAGACGCCTTCGACGTTTTCATTTTCCAGCCGCAGCGGTTTGCTCTTGTGCGCCCCCAGCGCCAGCAGCACCGCCTGATACCCCTCCTGCATCAGACTGTCAACCGAAATATCCCGTCCCAAGGCCACGTTGTACTTGATCGTAATATTGTCATCCAGCAGAGAATCAATTTCCTTTTGGATGGTATCGCGTGGCAGCCGGTACGAGGGGATGGCGCAGAAGAGCATGCCGCCGGCGCGGTTTTCGGTCTCGAAAACCGTGACCTGGTATCCCTTCAGGGAGAGATAATGGGCGGCGGTCAGTCCGGCCGGACCGGAGCCGACGATGGCGACTCGGGGCGGGACGCCGTCCGTCCAGGGGAGGCGCTCCGGCTTATACCGCGTCGGATCAATCCGGTCGGTGATAAATCGCTTCAGGGCGCGGATGGCCACCGGATTCCCGCCGCTGGTGCCGGCGCGACAGCGTTCTTCGCAGGGGTGATGGCAGACGCGGGCACAGACCGACGGGAACGGGTTGGCATCACGGATAACCGTGTAGGCCTGTTCAAATTCACCCCGAGCGATATGGGCCACGTAGCGCCAGGCCTCCGTCCCCAGCGGGCAGGCGGACTGACAGGGAGCGCCGATCAGATCTTTGCAGACGAAGGCATCGCACTTCTTGTCTTTGATATGGCGCTCGAATTCGTCTCGAAAATAGCGCAGGTTGCTTAGCACCGGGTTGGGAGCCGACTGCCCCAGTCCGCACATGGTTGTGTCTTTCACGACCTGGGCCAAATCCTCCAAAAGCGCCAAATCGTCCATCGTCGCCCGGCCGCGGCTGATGTCGTCAAGGATTTCATACATGCGCTGCGTTCCCTTGCGGCAGGGGAAGCATTTTCCGCAGGATTCATCCTTGAGAAAGCTCATGAAATATTTGGCGATGTCGACCATGCAGGTGTTTTCGTCCATCACGATCATGCCGCCGGAGCCCATGATCGATCCCGCCTTGACCAGGCTGTCATAGTCGATGGAAAGGTCAAACATCCTGGCCGGGATACAGCCGCCGGACGGCCCGCCGGTTTGCACCGCCTTGATCTTGGCCTTGCCGACCGGGCCGCCGCCGATATCATAGACGACCTCGCCGATTTTCATTCCCAGTGGGATTTCGACCAACCCGGTATTCTTGATCTTCCCGACCAAGGAGAATATCTTCGTGCCGGTGTTCCCGGGAACGCCCACCGTGGCGAACGCGGCCGCGCCCTGATTGATGATGACGGGGACGTTGGCCAGAGTCTCAACGTTGTTGATGCAGGTCGGCTTCCCCCAAATCCCCTTCTCGATGGGGTAGGGCGGACGCTGGCGCGGCTCGCCGACGTACCCCTCGATTGATTTTATCAGCGCCGTTTCCTCGCCGCAGACAAAGGCGCCGGCGCCGCGGACGATATCAATGTCAAAGTCGATTCCGGTATCGAGGATGTTCTCCCCCAACAGGCCCAGGTCGCGCGCTTGCGACAGAGCGATAAGGGCGTGCTTGATGGCCAGGGGATACTCGCTCCGGACATAGATGAACCCTTTGGTGGCGCCGATCGCCATACCCGCGATCAGCATTCCTTCGATGATGGCATGGGGATTGCCCTCCAGAAGGCTGCGGTCCATGTAGGCGCCGGGATCACCCTCGTCGCCGTTGCAGACCACATACTTCTGACCCTGCCCCTTGGCGGCGGCGCGCGCCAGCGCCCACTTCCGTCCAGTCGGGAATCCGGCGCCGCCCCGACCCCGTAGGCCGGAGTCTTTGACCTCGCTGATTATCCATTCCGGATCGGGGTTCGAAAGCACCTTTTCCAGCGCCGCGTATCCGTCCTGCTCCAGATAGCCGAAGATCCGGATCGGATCCAGACGCTGATTCGTACCCAGAATCGTCCGCGTCTGTTTCTTGAAGAACGGGATCTCGTCCTGGCAGTGGAATTTCTTGCGATCCTTGGGATCCCTGTAGATCAACCCTTCATCGATGAATCCGCCGACCGCGGCCTCAATGACCCGGGGAACATCCTCCATCTTTAGCTGCGGATAGAGATGTCGGCCCGGTTCGACCACGATAAAGGGATCCATTTCGCAGAAGCCCTGGCATCCGGTGATGCGCAGGGTCACTTTTTCACGCAGGTTCCGTTCGATGATGTACCGCTTGATGACGCGGATGATATCGTTGGCCCCGCTCGCTTGGCCGCCCGTGCCGGCGCAGACAACCAAGGTTGGTCGATCGTATTTGATATCTTTTTCACTGAGTATGCGGCGACGAAATCCGGCGAATTCGCCGACCGATATAAGCTTCCTCATCTGGCCGTCTCTCCTCCTAACGCTGACCTCGCAGGCCGCTAACCGATCGTCGTACCGCCAAGGTCGAGAATATGTCCTTTGCATCCCCGGCGGGAGCAGATTTGCACGATTCCGCCGCCGCGGACGATCATCGGCACCATCGGGGCGCGGCACTCGCCGCACCTGGCGCCGCCGATAAGTTCGGAGTGGCAATAGGGGCAGAAAATATGAACCACGGTGTCCGGTGGCACCTCCGGATCCGACATGACCGAGTAGCTGCCGTACAGGCTTGATAAGGCCAGCCACCCGTAGCTGTCGTCGAATGACATCGTCACCCGGATCGGGGGGTAGCCGTCGATCCTGTACTCGGGATCCATGAGGCTGTGGTTACAGTGGGAACAGCTGACTTCAACCGGAAAAATTCGTTGATCGGTTTCAATCTCCACCGTATCAAGGCCGGCCCGGGCCTTGTCCAGAATCTCCTTGACCATGGAGGTCTTGACCTTGGGGAAATAATGGCCGTCGATCAGCATGACCGGGCCGAGGGCGCAGGCGCCGAGGCAATTGACCGTCTCAAATGAGAATTCGCCGTCCGGGGTCATATCACCCGGCTTAACGCCCAACTGCCGCTTGATTTCTTCGGCCACGGCCGGACCGCCGCGCACATGGCAGGCGGTGCCGAGGCAGACCGAGACGAGATGCCGGCCGCGGGGGTGAAGGCTGAAGGCTCGATAAAACGTCGCCACGCCATAAATGTCAACCAGGGACCGGCCGGTGTTTTCGGCCACCGCCTCCAATGCTTCTCTGGGAAGATAGCCGTAGGCGGACTGGATTTCCTCCAGGATCGAAATGAGTCCTTCCTGCCCGCCGTTGTGTTTCTTGAGAATGTGTAGAACTCCTTGCGAATCCACCATAATTGTTCCCTTTGCATATGGGCTGTCAGCCCCGAGACGCCGGCGGCGTCTCAGGCGTACTCTTCACAATGCCAGACTCCCCCCTTGAGCTTGGGGAGGGCGCAGGCGTCACGATGGCCGCAGTTGCTGCACAGACCGTTCAGGCCGTTGGTCTCCGACGGACCGGCGGTCTTGGTCGCCGTCTTCTCGGCCGCGATGCTGTTCCCATCCCTTTCCGCACGCGGAGGGACATAGTTGTCAAACATCTCACAGAAAAGGGCATCGTGCCCGCGACGCGCACGGTAATAACACTGGCCGGCATTGTTGCAGGTCGGGCAGAGCCCGACGCTCGGAACAGCTTTAAAACCTGCCATAAGGTTGGCCTCCTTATATCCGGCTCCCATCCTTGCTCCTGGGTCAGAATGCATCATCTTGTCTCCTTTTTTCGGGGCTCAACCGGCCCATTCGTTTCGGAAACGTGTCACATCTTCGTTCCAGCGGAGTCAAGTTGGGTGCGCACCCGGTCACTCCGGCCAGCGCCACTGCAAATGGTATGCCCATATCCTATAATGTTCGCATCCTGCTCGCACGAAAGCATGTGAGCGGCTGAGCATGGCCATTAAGTCTTAATTAGGCAAAGAATTGGAATGGCGATTATGGACTGCTTTGCTAGATTATGAAAAGATTTCGGATCGAAAATGGATTCATTGCAGGAGTCAAAAAAGCGGGGATATTTGTACCAGTGGGGAGAAAATCACCGCTCCGCGTCGGTTTTTCCGGTCTTCTTGTTATCCTGTAACTTCTCCCGGAGCGTTTTTCGATCAATTCCGAGGATTTCTGCCGCACGTGTCTTGTTGCCACCGACGCTAGCCAGGACGTTTCGAACATACTCCCGCTCGACTTCGGCCAAAGAGCGACGCTGATCAACGGCTCGGGGAAGCGAAGAGCGCATCAGGGAGGGAAGATCGGGGGCTTCAATCAGACTGCCGTCAGTCATGACGATCAGGCGCTGGACTATATTCTCCAATTCCCGGACATTCCCGGGCCAATAATAGTTTTTCAATACCTGCAACGCGTTGTCGGAAAACCTGATAGGCGGACGATCCAGCTCCTTGGCGAAGCGGTCGGCGAAGTGCTGGGCCAGCAGGAGAATATCATGGCTTCGCTCCCGCAGCGGCGGAACGGTAATGGTTATAACGCTCAGGCGAAAGAACAGGTCTTCTCGAAAGGCCTCTTTCTTAACCAAGGTATCGAGATTCTTGTTGGTGGCGGCGATGATATGGACGTCGACTTTCCGGATGCGGGAGTCACCGACCATGCAGACTTCCTTTTCCTGAAGGACTCGAAGCAGCTTGACCTGCATGGCCAGGCTGGTCTCGCTGATTTCATCCAGAAAGATGGTGCCGCCGTCGGCGACTTGGAAGAACCCGGCTCGCGAATCGGTGGCCCCGGTGAAGGCTCCTTTAACATGCCCAAACAGCTCGCTTTCCAACAGTCCTTCCGGAATCCCGCCGCAATTAACCGGAACAAAGGCGGCGGCGGCCCGGGGGCTGTTATAATGGATGGCTCGGGCCACCAGTTCCTTCCCTGTGCCGCTCTCGCCGGTTATAAGAACGGTAGCCTTGGTCGAGGCCGCCTTGTCGATGGCCCGGAAAACCTTCTTCATCACCTCCGATTGGCCGAGGATGCCATAGTTCAGCGAGGCCGTCTTGGCGCTCCCGGGGCGGGTCGCCCGTCGTTCGCGGAGTTTGTCAAAGGCCCGATCAATCGCCCGAAATAATTCCTCATCGGTGAACGGCTTCACCAGGTAGTCATGGGCGCCGGATTTCAGCGCCTGGATGGCGCCGCTGATCGACCCGTATCCGGTGATAATGAACACCTCGGTGTCATGCAGGTTTTCACGGATGTGTCGGACCAGATCCAGGCCGCTGACGCGCGGCATCTTATAGTCGGTGATGACCAGATCGATGGCGTTCATTTCCAATGTCTTGAGCGCCTCTTCCACACCTGGCGCCGAAAAAACCTGATACCCGCGGGAGGTCAGGTTGCGCTCGATCATTTCCACTGTGTCGGGAGCATCATCCACAATCAGGATGGCTTCCTTGCGGGCGGTTCTATCCATGAGGCCGAGTTCCTTCCTCGTCAGGCGGAGAATTGAGGGGCAGCCGAACGGTCACGGTACTTCCGGCGCCGACCCGGCTGGAGACGTCAATCGTGCCGCCGTGAGATATTACGATGCCATGAACGACTGACATGCCCAATCCCGTCCCTTGATTGACGTCTTTGGTGGTGAAAAAGGGATCGAAGATTCTCTCCAGCGTCGATTCCGTCATCCCGACTCCGGAATCGGCGACGGTCAGGACGACCGTCCCATCATCGGCGGCCGTATCGACTGTCAGACTTCCGCCGTTGGGCATGGCCTGTATGGCATTGACCACCAGATTAGTCAACACCTGCAGCAGCTGCGCGGCGTCGGCGTGGATGGCGGGAAGGTCGGGAGCGGGATGGTACGTCAGTTCGATGCCGCCCTTGACGCAGCGCCGTTCGAAAAACTGCAGGCCGTTGTGAATCAACCGATTTAGATCGAACCGGCTCTTTTTCGGCGCCGTCTGGCGGGCGAAGACCAAAAGATTACGGATGACGTCACGGAGGTGTAAGGTGGCGGAAATAATCTTGCCGATATCATGCCGGGATTGATCGGATAGAGTCGCGTCCTTCTCCGCCAATTGAGCAAAACCCAGGATGTTGGCCAGCGGTTCGTTTATTTCATGCGCCACCCCCGCCGCCATCTGCCCGATCGTCGCCAGCCGGTCGGCGTGTCGCAACTGCTCCTGCAGGCGGTTCCTTTCCTCTTCGTCCATCCGGCGCTGGATGATAAACGATAACTCACGCGCCACGGTGTCGATAAGACTTCGTTCTTCGCTGAGGAAGGGGCCCTCGTCGATCGGCGGTTTGGCCCAGGTATAGCCGACCTCGATCCAGCCGCGCTTAGCCCCATGAATGACGATATCGGCTGTCAGGCTTTGAACCGGCTTGCGGAATGCCGCCGTAGCGTAACAATGGTCGCCCAGGACGACCCTGGCCGCCGTTACCTCCGGGTAAAGCCACGCGGCCGGTAATAACTCAACCGCCTGCTGCAATATCTCCGCCAGCGATAACTTGGGGCGCGCCACCAACCTTACGATACCATAGAGACAGGTCAGCTCCTTCACCCGCTCCCGAAGCGCCAGACGCAGCTGCCGATGGTCAAAGGCTATCCCCAAGGTATGGGTCAGGCACTCGAGTGATTCCATGTCTGCGGCCGAGAATAAGTTCTCCTGTCGAGATTCCAACGCCAGAAGTCCGATGCAGCCGCCAACGGCATCGATCGCCATCAGCGCCAGCGAGCGAATCTCCGGATCTACGGCAATTCCAAGATCGTTGTCGCTATTTGGCCGGCTTAGCCCGGACAAAGGCAACGTCCGCACATCACCGGTCCATAAACTGCCGTGACGGGTGAACCAGGGAGACGTGGGATCAAAAATCTTTTCAATAATATCACGACAGGTCTGCTCCAGAGAGTCGCTATGGCCCGAACTCCACATGATGCCGGTTTCCCGGTCCTGCACCTGAGGCGTCTCCTCGAATCGAAATGGGCGACCGGGATCACGGGTCGCCTCACATCGAAAACGCCGCCCCTTCTCCATGATGACCAGTTTGATATTATCGCAGAGGGTGAATTCGATCAGGATGTGCAGCGCTTCTTTCAAGAACTGCGCGCGCGGCATCCCCTGATCGGCAAGCTCCAGCAATTGACCGGATACGGCTATAAGATCGAACGGGCCCGAGTGATGTCTGGTCTGCATAAAACCCCATTCCCCATAGGGGTCGGTCGATATACAATAGAAGGCGGGGAGATATGGGCCAGTGGATGTGGCCAATTTTTCCTCACCTAATTATAATTAGGCCGATCAATCAGAAAAAGTCAATAGAAAAGTCCAGTCAATTATTTAACTATTATCCAATCGGATTTATGTATAAAGGTGTGATGTAAGAAATCCTGACTTTGGTTGACAGTTTCTGGTTTGGACTCATACTTATTTGTCCGGTGGGTGTGGATTATGACCAAAGCTCCCCCGGCTGGACGATCTTCGAACCTTTCAACCGGTTGTGGATTATCTGAAGGCGACAGGATAAGTGATTACGAGTAAACTCTTTGGTCGAAAGATGGCGATGTTGTCTGATAGGCATAGGATGCCAAAATAGTATTGTACTGTCGAGGCCATTGGGTTATATTTATACGGGATTTATCCGGATTTGAATGTCATCGCGCTCCAGCCGGATAGGTTGTCAAACTCAACAGAATAGCCAAGTGTCCGTAGGGACAAAGTCGTTTCGAGGAAATGGATACCGGGGATCGCAACTTTCCTAAGAAGCCCGCCGAGGAACCGGCGCTCAAAGCAGCTTATGAGCGCCTGCGGGTTCTGCAATTGGCGGAGGAGCTTGGAAATGTATCCGACGCCTGTCGCCAGGCGGGAATGGATCGGACCAGTTTCTACGAATGGCGACGGCGGTATCGGGAACAGGGTCTGGAGGGACTCAAAGATCTACCTCCTGTTCATAAATTCCATCCACAGACAACACCGCGGCAGGTCGTCCAGAGGTTGATTTCCGTGGCGCTTGAACACCCCGATTGGGGGTGCGCCACCATGGCCGATTTTCTGAAGAACGAGGGCCTTGGAATCAGTTCACCGACAGTGCAGAATATTCTCATCAAGCATGAGATGGGAACCAGATTGCAGCGGTTGTTGAAGCTGGAGGAAAAAGCGCTTACCAACGGCACTCCGTTGCGTCCCGATCAGATTGAGGCCATCGAGCGGGCCAATCCCTGTTTTCGCGAACGCCATAACGAGAGTTCCCGACCGGGTGAACTTCTCTGTCAGGATACGCTCTTAGCCGGTCAGTTCCGCGGGGTTGGCAGCTTGTATTTGTATCTGGTGGTGGACGCGTACAGCTCCTTTGTCTTTGGTTTGCTGGCAGCAAGCCGCCAATCATCGCATGCCGCGGTTTTGGTGCAGGAGCACGTCGTACCGTTCTTCGCCGACCGCTCTCTCAAAGCCGGCGAAATCCTGACTCAGAATCGCCGCGAATTTTATGGAATTGAGGCGGAACCGTATCGACATTGTTTGGCGGAAAACGGCGTCGAGCACCGCGTGGCGCCGATTGAATACCCCCGTCCCCACGGTTTTGTCGATCGATTTCAACAGACGGTCGAACACGAATTTCTTGACGTGGCGCTTCGTGCGTCGTTCTACCGGTCCCTGGAACACCTTCATCATGACTTCAATGTATGGTTGCATCATTACAATTTTGAGCGTCATCACTGCGGTTATCGCAATATGGGAAAACGACCCATCGAACGACTCGATGATTACGCCGCCCGTGTACGGCGGGAAGCTTAGTAATTCCGGCCATAGTGCAAGGAGAGAAGCCTGTTGTCGTAGCCGCAATGTTAGTAGTGAAGGTTAGCGATTGACTTTGTGAATAATTTCTCTTGACACGCTTCCTCCCTTACAATATCGTTGCCTGTCGGCCGCGCTCTCGGCGCCGCGACAACGCACATACGAAAGTCAATTGCCGTTGATGAGGAGGAGTAATGGCGAACCCGGCATCAGGGCTTCCTGCAAAAGAGGCGGAGTTGCGCGCCGCTTTCTGGGATCAGGTCAGCAGTTTCCCCGATGGTCATCGGATCAAGAAATGTATCCAATGCGGCACCTGCACCGGAACCTGCCCGGTTTCGTACGCCATGGATATCACTCCCCGGCAGGTGGTGGCCTTGTTTCGCGCGGGACACCTGGAAGAGATTTTAAGCAGTCGGACCATCTGGATCTGTGCCTCCTGCTATTCCTGCACGGTGCGATGCCCTCAGGAAATCCGCGTGACGGACACAATGTACGCGCTCAAGCGTATTGCCATGGAAAAAGGCATTTATCCAAAGCAATTACCGGTACATATTCTATCGCGAACGTTTACCGCAAATGTCTATAAGTACGGACGGAATTACGAATTGGGCCTGGCCGTCAGATATTTTTTAAAGACCGACTTTGTGAAACTAATCACAAATGCCTGGTATGGCTTGACTCTCATTCGACGCGGGCGGCTCGGGATATTCCCGAAACGGATTAAGCGCGTCCGTCAGGTTCAGGCCATAATCAGAAAAGCCAATGAATTCGGAGAAAACTGATGTTACAGTATGCCTACTATCCGGGTTGCAGTCTGGAGCATACCGCCAATCCCTATGACCGTTCCGTGCGTGAGGTCTTCCGGACGCTCGATGTCGAGCTGAAGGAGATCGACGACTGGAACTGCTGCGGCGCGACCATGTATATGTCGGTCAAAAAGATCGTGGGGTATGCCATCAGCGCCCGCAACCTCGCGCTGGCCCAGAATATGGGGTTGGATATTTGCGCTCCTTGCAGCAGTTGCTATACGATCCTGCATAAGACCAATCGTCATATCATCTGGGACCCCAAGGAACGGGACAAAATCAACCAGGCCCTGGCGGCGGCCGGCTTGTCTTACGATACAGAGGTAAGGGTCCGTCATCCGCTGGATATTCTGGTCAACGACATCGGCCTGCAGGCCATAGCGGACAAGGTAACCGTCCGGCTCGACGGCATTCGCGTGGCCCCCTATTACGGATGTCAGATTGTCCGGCCGCACGGGTATTTCGATGACCGTGATGAGCCGGTTACCATGGACCGGTTGCTATCGGCCCTGGGCGCTGAGGTGGTTTATTATCCCGGCAAAGTGCGCTGCTGCGGCGGAATGCTGATGACGACCGACGAAGACGTGGCGCTGAAGCTGAGCATGGGTCGGCTGGCGGCCGCTCTGGACAACGGCGCCGACATCATCGCCACGGCCTGCCCCCTGTGTCAGATCAATCTGGAGGGATACCAGGCCAAGATCTCTAAACGATACGGACGGAAGTTCGATATCCCCGTCGTGTACTTTACTCATTTGGTCGGGGCGGCGCTGGGATTGGATGCCAAACAACTCGGTTTGGATAAATTCATAGTGAATCCGGAGAAATTGATTCGCAAAATGACGGAGGTGCGGGCATGAAAGACAGCACCGACAATAATTTCCCCCGCATCGGGGTTTACGTCTGTCATTGCGGCACCAACATCGCCAAAACGGTCGATGTCGGCCGGGTGGTGGAAGCCGCCGCCGCCCTGCCCGGGGTGGTCGTGTCCCGGCAGTACCGGTTCATGTGTTCCGACCCGGGACAGGAACTGATCCGGAAAGATGTCGAAGAGCATCGGCTGGAACGGGTGGTCGTGGCCGCCTGTAGTCCCTTGATGCACGAAAACACGTTTCGCAAAGCGATCGAGCTGGCGGGACTGAACCGCTATATG
>Ga0315283_10005922_pt1 | contig 10845 bp, 12 predicted proteins | sample YL17G09_0_MG_FD_204541 | JGI IMG/M metagenome (GOLD analysis project Ga0315283, IMG submission 204541) | Sediment microbial communities from Yellowstone Lake, YNP, Wyoming, USA - YL17G09_0 | ecosystem: Environmental > Aquatic > Freshwater > Lake > Sediment | place: USA: Wyoming | collected...
CTAGACGACCTGCTTCTGCTCGTCGGTGATCGCCAGATCATTGATCCGGTTCTCCCCCTGGCTCGCCGGGATTATTTTCCCCCTTGACATGAGGAGGCCTTATAAGTGTTAGATATATAAGGGAACCAATTTTTGATTTTCTGGATTAATCTATTGCACCCATGGTTTCGTAAACCCTCTTTCCGTATGGTTGAATCATCACTAGCATCATTTTGAGTCTATTCACTGCCTTCAATACATGAGGATTTCCACCGGGTATAATAATCATTTCACCTTCTTTCAGATTGTACGGTTCTCCGGATATGCTTATCTCAGCCTCGCCATCCAGGATATAGACTAAAGCGTCAAAGGGTTCTGTATGTTCGCTCAACCCCTGGTCTTGATCCAAGGCATATATGGTCACTGTCCCGGTCTGTTTTTTGATAATCTTTTTGCTGACCACAGCACCGTCCTGATAGGTAACCCAATCTTTTATGTTTAATGCTTTCCGAGTCATATTTCCTCCATTTCACATAGGATGAGCAACTCCCCCTGTACAGAACAAAATGCATCACATCCATCTTGATTTCCGGAAACTCGATCAGCTTGATGGGTATGGTAGTCAGTAAGATCATGGAACGTTGTGTAGCCGTAGGAGCAAATCTCAGGCTGGATGATTTTAGTCTTTGTGGGGGTCAGCAGGGTCTGGCGATGCCCCTTGCGGCCCTTTTTCGCCGCTGACTTCTTCTTATCTTTTCCCGTTTCCTTGCTCTTGTAAGGACTGTCTGTAGACGAGGGACGACTAGAATTGGATAAATTCAGGTTGAGTCGCGATTTCAGTTCTTCACTCTGTTCCCTATGTTCCTCAACCTGCTTTTTCAGTTCCATCTTCTCCCGTAGCAGATATTCCAAAAGCAGCAGGATGATGGGCGGGGTATTTTGGAGATCCTGCTCAGAAAGCGCTATATGCGGCGGAAGTAATGTCCCATCAAGCATGGAGGCGCTCTCGGGAATCTTTCGTCAATAGATAGAGGTACACCGCCTTGGCTGACCGTGGTAACAGTGATCATTGCCGCTTTTGGCGATCCCTTGGGTCTCCCCTACATACCGCCAGTTGGCTGCCCGGTAGCAGGTCCCCTGAAAACGGGCAACATCCACAAAGGTTTCCAGAAACACAATGGACTCCCGGTAGAGGGAATGCCAATCACGGGCTAATCGTTTGATGTTAGCTGCCAGAACTTTGGAGCCCAAATGCTCCACCTTCACCCAGGGCAAAATCAGGAATCGGACATTGTTGACCACTTGGGACAGGTTCCGCTTCCTGAGTGGATTGTCCCATCCAATGAAACTGTCCCGGCAGGCTACCTTCCAGGAAGCAGAATCCCACCCGAGGCAAGCCACTAGGCGACCATCCAGATAGGCCACGTATTTTAAATAGGACCCCACGGTCCAGGGATGACCCAGATTATGATAAGTATGAACAAGATGGTCCCAACGCTTCTCTTAGGGGGTGATACGAACCATCTCGATTGTCAAAGACCGAACTCGGAAACCTTGCCGAAAACCGCTTCCTGATCACTCTCACAGAGATCCGGAAGAGACTTCCCCCGCTGATTAAATGCCTCCCTTATCCTGAGCCGCGCTGGAGGCTTGATGACCCTTTGCTCTCCAAGGCCAACAGCAAGACCCGGCAGGCGCGATCTTTCAGGCAACCATTGGATTGTTCCCATTACCACTACTTGCACAGAAGTTTGGATATGACAGTCCTCCCCAGGAAACCACTTTCCCGGATCAGAACCCTTATGGTCTCAAGCTCTTGACCATCAATCTGTCGCCCTTGGATGTTATAGGATACTTCCGCCATGCTCACCCTGCCTTCGTCTTTCTGAGCATGGGTTGTAACATAAACTGTCTTATGCCGTCAGCAAAATCTTCATCAAGCTAAAAAAACATTCTCGGTCAAACCCAACCCCTGTGATCGCTTACTTTTTTTGCTATGCTTTGATCTGTCCAGCTTTCGCCAGCGAAAGCGCCTCTACGCTCTGGATCTCGGCAAATCCTTGTGAACTCACAGGGCTCAATCCGGCACTGGCTTCCATGGAGGAATCAGCTTCGTTATAGAGTGATCCGGCACATCCGGTCATGCTCATGAAGAATAAGTTGCCTTTGTAAAGTCCGAGTGTAACGATTCCGGTGGCGGGCGCAGCCATCACGTCAATAGCGGCCATTGCGGCGCGGGTGGCAGGATCGAAATAGCGGCCGTCGTAAATCTGGTCGGCCACCAACTTTGAGAGCTGCTGAAATAGGAGGGTGGCGCGACGATCCATCACAGCCTGGTACAGTTGGCGGAGTGCGGTGCCAAGCAGTTCCATGCCCGGCGCTTCATAAACCCCACGGCTCTTGGTTCCGATGATCCGGTTTTCGAGGGCATTCTTCATGCCTATGCCGTTGCGGCCTGCGAGGCGGTTGGCCTCGATCATGGCCTCGAGTGGCGTTACTTTGCGGTTATTGATGGCCACACAGCGGGCATTTTCGAATTTTATGACGACATTCTCGATCTCGTCTGGTGCTTGCTGGGGCCAGACGCCCATCGTTGTTTCAACGATGGTGCAAGGGGTTTCGACGCTCTCCAGATCTTCTGCCTCGTGTGAAAGTCCGGCGAGGTTGCCGTCGGTCGAGTAACGTTTTTTGTCGCCAACGGTGGCTTGGATGCCGAACTTGGCAAGATACGCGGCCATCTGGGTGCGGCCGGGGAACTCCTTAAGTAAAGTGGGATCACGCCATGGGGCGTACACGTTCATATCAGGCGCCAACACATTGGTATAGCGCTCGAAACGCATCTGATCGTTGCCGCGGCCAGTGGCGCCATGGGTTAGCACGGTACAACCATGCTTCTTCATCTCGGGGATCAGACCGCAAACAGTGACTGCCCGACCGATGCCGGTGGAGTTCCAGTAGCCGCCGTCATACATGGCTTGTGCCTTGACGACGTTGAAGCACGCTTCGGCCATTTCTTTCTTGAGATCCACGATGAAGATCTGGGCACCGCAGGGGTCCATCTTTTTTCTGATGTCGTCGATGTCAACCTCGTCCGGTTGACCAAGATCCGCAGTAAAGCAGGTGACGTTGACACCCATCTCGACCATTTTCTTGGTGATCGTGCGGCTGTCGAGCCCGCCGGACACACACGCGCCGACTTTCTTGCCTTTGAGTTCTGTGATAAGCATAATTTCATCCTTTGACTTTTTTAGATATTGCTTTTTTATGGGTAAAATCACTGCTGTCCAAATTAGCCGGCGTTTATAGAATCACCGGTTGAAATTCTTGTTCTTTTGGACGGGTTTCTGTTCTTTCCTGGAGCAGGTTTCAATTTTCTTGACATGATGCTGTCCCAATTACGCAAAATTCTGTTGAAGAACCATCCATTATTCTTTTCGGAGGAAATTAGGGATAGAATCGATCAAATCCTTGGTATGCTGCGCTTTAGGATTCTTAAATATTTCTTCGACCGTTCCCTCCTCAAAATCATTATAAGAATTTCCATAAATAGAAGACCTCGCTGAAGGCTATCAATGGTTGGTTGATTAAATTTTTTTCACCGGCAGAACCTGTGGGGTGTTTTACCTTCCCGCAGTAACGAACCCACAGGTTCTGCCGAAATCTCTGGTTAATTTTTATAGATTTGTCTATAATCCACCTGACGATGGAACCAATAGTGATAGCCCAAGACATTCTTCTGCATGGCGACATCGAGATTTGACTGAAATAAGGGAATACGGGGAACATCTTTAAAGGCCTTTTGAATGAAAGCACTAACAAATTGATCGTGTTCTTTGGGATCGGTGGTAAAACGAGCCCCATCAATGTACTTATCCATGTCTTTATTCTGGTAGGACATGGTATTAAATACCGCATTCTGACCGTGAAAGTTCCAGAAAAAGAAATATTCAGGGTAATTTAACCAACCCCCCATCTCATTAATCAAAAAGGGCATGCTTTTAGTAACTTCCATGGACCGCCAGTTCGCCCCGGGAATCTTCTCTATCGTTACCTCAATTCCAATTTTTTTCAAATTTTCTTGAATCAGTAACGCCGTCGGCTCTCCCCATGTGGCCCATCCGAGGCTGAAATATAAAGAGGTCTTGAATCCACCAGGAAAACCTGCTTCAGTCAGGAGCTTTTTGGCCTTTTCCAGGTCTGTTTTAAAGGGAGAAGGCTGAGGCCATTCAGCCTTCTCGGGGGTATAAGAGGGCCCGCCGAATAGTTTTCGCGCCCGCCCGAAAGTGACAGCATCGCTTATCCTTTCGTAGGGAATCGCATAAGATATGGCCTGGCGTACTTTTAAATTATCAAAAGGTGGCTTCGTAACATTCATATCTACATAAAACATGAAATTTTCAACTGGAAGACCAATAACGGTAAGTTTCGACATTTTGGATAGCTCTGCAAAATCCTTAGGAGGCAAGTCGAAAGATACGTCCACATCGCCCCGTTCCAGCAAGGCCCTTCGAGTTGAGGCTGATGGAACAACCCGCTCAATGATATTTTTAATTTTTGGCAGAGGCCCGTTGATCCAAGCATCATTTCGTACGTATTGGGTTTGGATGCCACTCTCGTAGGCCTGAATTTTATAAGCTCCTCCAGCCGCTGTGTTATGTTTTAACCATTCCATGGCCCAGGGATCCAGCCTTCATCTGAAATGTGGGGAATCCTCCCACCGTAACGGCCCGATCGAAGGACCATTTGACATCCTGGGCGGTCACTGGAGTACCATCATGAAATTTGGCATTTTTCCGTATCTTGAAGGTGACGGACATCCCATCCGGAGCAATTTACCAACTTTCAGCCAGTTCCGGCTTTAAGGTCTTGTAGTCGTACATCAAGCTCCCATTGGGGTGCTTGGTGGTACCGTAGGTCATCAAACGGTCATACACATTCCAGGAAAGGCCATAGGCGGGTCGGTTAGCTCCGATCCCATGAATATCCAAACTATTGGCTCCCTGTTCTCGGCAGACCATCAAAGAATCTTTCGCTATTTCCGCAGCCGAAAGGTTGGATATAACTGAAACGGGAAAGATCAATAGCATTAATGTTATTAGGAAATAACGGCGCTTAGTCATAAATTCCTCTTTATGTATGGACTGCTAGTGGTTATAGATATACCCCCAGATTATTAAATTTTAGAAATCACCCCTTTAGTAAAAAAATTTAGAAATTCCTAAGTCTCGTTAAGCATCCGCTCTTGTACGGATAGACCGTTGATCTCCTTTTTAGCACTATCACGAGAGAATGGCATTGTCAACACCTATCGTAACTGTTCAGCCTCCTTATCAGAGGGCGCGGATAGGAAGGTCCCGCGGGAGGCGGAGGGCGCGGATTTCTGAAACGCGGGCGAATTGGAGGAGGGCGTGGCGATGAAGGGTCACTATGTGCTGGGAATCTGGGATGGACACGACGCAGGCGTGGCGCTGGTCGAAGGGGATGAGATTCTCTTCGCTGCAAACGAGGAGCGTTTCACCCGCCGGAAGCTCGAGGTCGGATTCCCCCGGAGCTCCATCGAAGCCTGTCTGAGATATGCCGGCCTCGCCCTTGCGGATATCGAAACCGTCGCCGCCTCGACGAGCGACCCCGCAAAGACGCTGAGCAGGCTTTTCCCCGGACTCAAGGATGAGTGCTACCTCATCCGCCGCCGGGAGGCGAACGGCTCCAGGTGGTCAATTTTCGGTTATCACTACCCCCTTCTGCCGGTCAGTTTTCGATTATCACACCGAGAAGATGGCCCCGCGCCGCGCCGACCGTTTCAAGAAGGCCTTCAAATACCGCTTTACGGAGTTTCCGCCGAATGCGATCTCCGCGGCCCTCAGCCGCCGCTGGCTGAAGCGGTGCCTTGCGGAGATGGGGTTCGCGGGCTTTCAGCTCGACCTTGTCGACCATCACGCCGCCCACGCCTCGGCGGCCGCTGCGTGCAGCGGCTTTCCGGAGACGCTCGTCTTCACCTTCGACGGCGTCGGCGACGGGCTCTCCGGTTCCCTCTGGACATGAAGTCGAGGCGCGCTGACGCTCTTCAAGGCCCTGCCCGCCCGTACCTTTCTGGGGATCTTCTTCGAGCACGTCACAAACCTGATGAACATCCGCGAGCTGGAGGACGAGGGAAAGGTGATGGCGCTCGCCAACTTCGCCTACCCGGTACCCGACGGGGAGAACCTGCTGATGGAGGTCATCGGGACGAAGGGGCTCGATATCTCTCGCCTTACTCCTCGACGGAAATGTTCCGGGAGCTCAAGGGCGTCCTGTGGCGCTACCCCTACAAACAATTTGAGACCTTTGAATTTCTCCTGAAATTCGGTAAATCGTCATACCGGCGAATCCCGGATCGGAGTCCGGGACAGGCACCGGTATCCAGTTATTTCAAAATGTTCTGGACCCCGGCTTTCGCCGGGGTGACAACAAAGGTAGATTTTCGAAGGTCTCAATTTGCCTTCATGGCCCAGCGGGTCCTCGAGAAGAGCGCTGTTGCCTTGGCCGGCGAGGCGCTCGATCAGACGGGCTCTACGCGGATGGCCGTCGCGGGCGGCGTCTTCTCGAACATCAAGAAGAACATAAAGCTCGTGAATCTTCACGGTCGGGAGCTTCTCTTCGTCTTTCCCCACATGGGAGACGGGGGGCTTGCCCTCGGGGTGGCGCTCGCGGCCAACCGGACGCGCCGCAACATAACGATGTACCGGCTTAACGACCTCTCCCTCGGCCCGGGCTACACAACCGAAGAGATCCTGGCCGCGGCAGGGACAATGCCAACCGGCACGTTCCGGATCAGCCGGCTGGATAACCCCGCTGCGGAGGCCGCGCGCCTGATCCTCGGGGGCGAGATCGTCCTCTGGTTCCAGGGACGGATGGAACTCGGCCCGCGGGCGCTTGGCCATAGGAGCATCCTCGCCCGTCCCGACGACCGCGCTACCGCGATCTGTTCTTGGCATGAAAAAGGCGCTGGGGTTCGGCGTCGTCCTGAACACGAGTTTCAATTTACACGGTGAACCGATAGTCTGCGCGCCCGGTGAGGCGCTCACGATGCTCAGACAGACGGGGATCCACTATCTCTTTATAGAGGATGTGCTCGTTGAAAACACGCATGCGGAGATTCGCTAGGAGCCGTTTTTTCACCCCTGTGATGGTGGTCCTCTATCTGCTCCTGGCGGGGATTCTCTTTGCCGTCATTGGCGCCCGGACAAAGCCGGAGATCGAGGTCCTCCTCATCCGGTGGTTCTCCCGCTTCCTGTGGACCAACTTCCTGCTCGTCGTCATCGGCGTGGCCCTCTGCCGGAGCGACATCGTTGCTGCCTTCCGGGAGCTGTTTGCCGCCTCCCCAGGCCCCATCCGCACCCCGCGCAGCCTGAACTGGCCGGGGGTCTATCTCCTGCTGATCCTGATTACCGGCCTCCTCCTCATCTCGCTGGCCGCCCCGCAGGTCCGCCGGATCTACTACGACGAGGATATCTACGCCAACATGGGCCAGAATATCGCCTATACCGGCCAGACGAGGATGGCGAACTACGGCACCTTCGAATACAGCGAGTATTTCGTCAACTGGCTACTCTACAACAAGGACCCCAGCGGCAGGCCCTTCCTGATCGGCCTCGTCTTCCAGCTCTTCGGGACCGACAAAACCTACGCCTTTTACCTCAATAACCTTTTGTTCGCGGGTGGCCTCCTCATCGTCTTCTTCATCACCTGGATCGTTGCCAGAGGCTGGTTCGCCGGACTCATTGCCGCCCTGGTGTATGCGCTCATCCCACACAACCTGATTTGGTCGAACACGATCGCCGCGGAAAAACCAGCCGCCTTTTTCGAGAGCCTTGTCGTTCTGTGCATCCTTGTCTGGTTCCAGAGCCGGGAGCCGAGGCACCTCTTCCTCATGGTTGCGATCCTGCCGCTGGCCGGCGCCATGAGGACGGAATCGGTGATGAGCGGGATTTTGGGCGGCGAAGTCAACTTGCAGATGACATTCCCCGAGACGGCGTTGTCGTAAATTCAGGCCGGCAAGGTGAGAGCGTTCTCGCTGCTCAGCAAAGAGCGCTTGCCGTCGCTGCCCGACGTGCCGACGGCGAAGGAGGCCGGCATTGACAACTGGGAGATTACTGCCTGGTACGGAATGCTCGCGCCTGCAGTGATCCCGCGTAACATTATCAACCGGTTGAACGTAGAATGGTTCGAGATCGCGGCGATGCACGACACCAGGGAACAGATCTATTCTTTCCCGCAGTGCGTCCGGCGCGTCCTTCCCGGCTTGGATGATTTGCAGATAGTCCAGGCTCAGCAGGACCTTCTTTTCCCCTGCTTTCCGCTTTGACATAAGCGCGGCAGCGCGGATCGCCTCGACGGTGTCGGCGGATGAGCACTTTTACGGAGCGACACAGATTGTTGATTTGTGTCATGCTCGGGAACATTACTGAAATATCGCCAGAGCATGTTTCGGACAGAATAGCGCCAAACTATTTCAGTGGATGGAAGATCGTCGCCGGAAACTGGATGATGGCAAAGTAGAAGACATTGTTATTGCCATCAGGCAATGTTTATCCTTCCCGGGATGTGATAGAGCGATGTGTTAGTGGGAGATCAGGTATTTTACAAAAAACATAGATCGGATGCGGTATGGAGATTTCAGAAGGCGAGGCCTCTTTGTTGGTTCTGGAGTGCTCGAAGCGGGGTTCAACAGTTATTGGACAAAGGTTGAAACACTCAGGAATGCACATGACAGTCAAAAGCCAAAAGTATTATCGCCCTTCGCTGCAATATTATGAGATAGGTGGGAAGATTTTTGGGAGCATCGTGTGGCGATGTGAAAATCGCCCTCAAAAATTTATCACACACCCCGTTTTTCGCTTGACTTGCGGGGGGGGAAGGGGTAGAATACTTACTGGTGGCATCATGATGATGGCCACGTGAGTAGTTACAATCGAAATAAATATACCACAGCAGGAAATATGCCAGTAAATCTTAGAAACCGCAGCTTTGTAAAACTACTTGATTTTACACCAACCGAAATCAAATTCCTTCTAGATCTGTCTGCAGATTTGAAAAAAGCAAAATATGCTGGGATTGAACAACCTCGTCTTAAAGGTAAAAATATTGTGTTGTTGTTTGAAAAGGATTCAACACGCACTCGTTGTGCTTTTGAAGTAGCTGCTCTTGATCAGGGCGCCCATGTGACCTATATCGGCCCTAGTGGATCACAGATGGGGAAAAAAGAATCTATGAAGGATACGGCCAGAGTCCTTGGAAGGATGTATGACGGAATCGAATATCGCGGTTATGGCCAGGAAATCGTAGAACAACTGGCAAAATATTCCGGAGTTCCGGTGTGGAACGGCCTTACTAATGAATTTCATCCCACACAGATTTTAGCCGATCTCCTGACCATGCGCGAACATTCTGATAAACCAATAAATAAAATATCATTTTGCTATTGCGGTGATGCCCGGAATAATGTCGCGAACTCACTGATGGTTGGTGCCTCAAAAATGGGTATGGATTTCAGAGCTGCTGCTCCAAAGGACTCTCAGCCCAATGAAAAACTGGTAAAAAAGTGCCAGGACATCGCAAAAGAAACCGGTGCAAAAATTACTTTAACAGAGAAACTCGAAAAAGGTGTAAAGGGAGTCGATTTCTTATATACTGATGTATGGGTATCGATGGGTGAACCGGAGTCAACATGGGAACAAAGGATAAAATTGCTTGAACCTTATCAGATCAATAAAAAGACTGTAGAACTTACAGGAAATACGAAGTGTAAATTTCTGCACTGCCTTCCAGCATTCCATAACCGCGAAACAAAAGTTGGAGAGGATATTTTTCAGAATTATGGGCTCAATGGGATGGAAGTAACAGAGGATGTATTTGAATCACCTGCATCTATTGTTTGGGACCAAGCTGAAAATAGAATTCATACAATAAAAGCAGTAATGGTAGCGACATTAGGTTGTTGATCAAAAGATGGCTGCCACCAACATGCAACGTGATTCATTCCACGGGAAATCTGGCTTTGCCATCTCTCCGAAATAGAATATGCAATGGTTCCTTTATGACGACACCTAAGCATTAAGGAGGAGCTACTATGGAAATTCCCAAAGAAGATATTTTGAAGGTTATTGATGAGATTGGATGGTCTAAAGGGCCTTGGACGGAACATGTTTGGCGGATGGTTGTTAATGGAATATTGGATTTCAGAATTAATGATTTGATAAGCGGCTTTTGCGATGCTCATATACACATTGATAGATGTTTTACATATAGTCAGGTTTTTTTTCCTCAGGGAGTATATCTTAGTGAAATTGCCGATTCGCCATTGAGTGTTAAACAGGATCTGATAGGAGAACTGCATGTTGGTATTGCATATAGCCCAGATAGCCTAAGGGAAAGAATGATCAAGCAGGTCGAAAGGCTTTTACGGGTTGGCACGAGAGAAGTGTGGGTTGTTACAGATACCACTCCAGATATCGAACTTGTAGCTTTTGATGAGATGAACAAGATAAAAAAAGAATATTCCGATAGACTTGATATTAAAGTTGCGTGTTATCCTGTTTTTGGACTCAAAAATCCACTTATTCAAAGAGATAGGTTGGATATCTTGGAAAGAGCTGCTGAGACTGCTGATTTTATTGTGGGACTTCCTGAAAAGGACGAGGCAGAAGATCGGATTGGGTTTAAGGGACATGTAAATATTCTGCTTGATCTTGGTTATAAATGCAAAAAAGAAGTTCATTTTCATGTTGATCAAGGTAATTCTGCGCTCCAAAAAGAATCGTTCAGAGTAATAGAATGTCTTGAGGGTATGGTTCCAGAAAAAAAGATTTGGTTCACTGGATATGAAAG
>Ga0315283_10005923_pt1 | contig 10844 bp, 13 predicted proteins | sample YL17G09_0_MG_FD_204541 | JGI IMG/M metagenome (GOLD analysis project Ga0315283, IMG submission 204541) | Sediment microbial communities from Yellowstone Lake, YNP, Wyoming, USA - YL17G09_0 | ecosystem: Environmental > Aquatic > Freshwater > Lake > Sediment | place: USA: Wyoming | collected...
ACTATACCGATTTGTCGGGTGACAGGCTTATCGTCTCGGGCCTCGTCTACAATGGGGGGTGCCGGTACGACCAAGCCGTTGAGCAATGCCAAAATCGAAATTTGGCACGCCTACAATGAAGGCAGTGACCATCCCAATGGGAGCGGCAGGGCGAATTTCTATTCCACAGGCGACATCGCACTGCGCGGCCTCATCCCAGTGGACGAGCAGGGTACCTACCAGTTCAACACCGTGTATCCCCGTAAGTATTTTGGCCGAGTCCGCCATATCCATTTGAAGATCAACGATGCAGGCTTTCCCGTGCCAAACACCCAACTCATCATGCCGGCCAAGGCCGGTAACACCTTGACCTATGATGAGGATACCGTTTCTAAGGGCTTGCCGGATTGACAGTTCCTGGCGGTTGACAGATCTACCGCACCCTCCAACGCGAACTTTGACTCTCACCTTTCAAGGTGGGATTTGAAAAACGCGACCGCTTCCTGCTTATAGTGTTTGTCGCCCACCGCATTCATATGATTGCGGTTGCGAAGGACAAGCCCTGTGGCGCCAGAGATTGCAGCCACCAGCGGTTCCACGGCACCAGACAGAATATCCTGGTCACCTGCCACCACCAGAATAGGCAATTGAATATGTGCCAGCATCTCTTCTGTAATTTTCACGCGGGAGGATTTGATACAGGCGGCCAGAGCCTTGAGGTCGCTGTGAGTCTGCTCGGCAAAATAGCGAAAGGCTTTGGCGCCCAAGTCTGTCACGTCATTGAGTGATGGGGCTTCCAGGCCCAGCGCAACTTCGCGACTGCCACCCACACCATGGATCATGTTGGCCGCCAAGCCCGCAAATACCGCGGCCCGTATCCGCTCTGGGTGCCGGATGGTGAGAAAGGCTGAGATGCGCGCGCCCATAGAATAACCCATGACGCAACAACGATCGATTCCGAGATGATCCAGAAGTCGTCTTGCGTCTTCAGCCATTTCGGCTGCTTCGTAAAATTTGGGGTCGTAGAGCTTTTCGCTTTCCCCATGGCCGCGGTTATCAATAGTTATCACACGAAACCCCGCATCCCGTAAGGTTTTCACCCAGCCCGTGTCCACCCAATTTACCCGGCCATTGGACCCAAAACCATGGATGAGGAGGATGGCATCGCCCTGCCCCTCATCATCGTAAGCGATTTCCACACTGTCTGAATTGAATTTGTGCATGGCGCCCTAGATATGCTATTTGGCTGGCAACGCAAAGTCTTTCGAGGATCACATGGCAACTTCTTCTACCCCCCATTTCCAGAACAGCATGGGGCTTGCAAAGATTGGAATTGGCTCAAAGGAGTTCATGTGCGTTGGCGCCAAGCCACCCTTTGACCATCCGCATGTTTTCCTGAACATTGGCGCTGCCGACGAAATCGTCTGTCCCTACTGCTCGACGCTCTTTACCTACAATGCAAAGCTGGGCGCTGGTCACTCAGAACCCGAAAGTGCCGTATGGCACGATGAGGCTGCATAACCCCGTTGTCACCATTCGCGAGTACACGGTTAGCGACGAGCTCCAAGTTATCGAGCTTGTGCACAAGCTGCATCCCCTCAACAAATGGAGCAGGCCACCGACAGTAATGGCACCCTGGCACATTGCAGAGATAAAGCGCTGGTGCGCCAAGCATATTGGCAGCATTCTGGTGGCGGAACAGGATTCGAGACTTCTCGGCTATGCGTGCCTCCTCGGCCGCTGCGAAGGAGACGGAACTGGCGGAGATATTGCCTATGCGTACGCCCACATCACCGATCTGGTGTCGACAAAGGCTGCACGCGGCCGGGGAATTGGCCGCGCCCTGCTTGCAGCTTGCGAGAAAATTGTCCGTGATAAGGAAAGGGTCGTACTGCGAATCGGTGTGCTTACGGGAAAAGAAGGCGCCAGGAAGGTTTATGAAAATTTTGGTTTCAAGCCCCACCACACGACCCTCGACAAACTGTTGAAATGACATCCTCCCTCTCTTTAGTTCAGGCACGTAGAACCGCATTGGCGGCACAAGGCTTCCTATTTCCAAACCGTGAGGGCAGGGCCACCTGGTCAAGAATGAGCAAATCAATCGAGCAGCTGAAGCTCCTGCAAATCGACAGTGTAAATGTCCTAGTGCGCTCACACTATCTGCCGGTGTTTTCACGGGTCGGTACTTATGATCATGCAACTCTTGATGCGCGCACTTTCCATAACCGCAAGCGTACGATGTTTGAATGCTGGTCTCACGAGGCCAGCCTTGTCCCACTGAAGTTGCATCCCTTCATGCGTTGGCGCATGGAGCGCGCCCGCAATAATCATGGCAAATACGGGTCCATGTCGCGCTTTGCACAGGATGAGAAGGGTTTCCTAAAAAACGTACTCGATTTCATCGCACGCAATGGGCCAACCGCGGTGAGCGATTTTCCCGACAGCGGCAAGGGGGTCGGCGGCTGGTGGGGCTGGAGCAAGGGCAAGATGGCCTTTGAGACCCTGTTCGACCAGGGATTCATCACGACGGCGGCACGCCCCTCCTTCGAACGTATCTATGATCTCACCGAAAAAGTTATTCCGCCTGGAATTCTGCAACTGCCCACGCCAAACGAGGCCGAAACATTCTGCCACCTGCTGGATCTCTCCGGCCGTGCCTTGGGCATTGCCACCGAATTTGACCTTAGGGACTATTTCCGCCTGCCAGTGGCTGAGACCAAGGTGGCGCTCGCAGAACTGGTTGAAGCTGGAACACTAATTCCGGTGAACGTTGAGGGCTGGAAACACCAGGCCTATATGCATGCAACAACAAAGGTTCCGCGGAAAGCTGGTGGCATGGCCCTGGTTTCGCCTTTCGATCCCCTGGTGTGGGAGCGATCGCGAGCGGAGCGGCTTTTCAATTTTCACTACCGCATTGAAATTTACACCCCAACAGAAAAACGCCGCTATGGTTATTATGTCTTGCCGTTCCTCATGGGTGACCGCTTTGCCGCGCGTGTTTGCCTGAAAGCCGACAGGCAGGCAGGGGTACTGCGCGCCAATGCCAGCTTTCTCGAACCCCATGCCGATATGGGAGAAACCGCGGAAGCCCTTGCCAACGAACTGCACCTCATGGCTTCCTGGCTGGGTCTTTCCGGTGTTGAGGCCGGCTCAAAGGGAAACCTCGCACGCCATTTGAAAGCTGCACTATGATTGACATTGAAACCAACCGCCTGATGCTACGCCTGGTGCCTCTCGCCGCACTGGCGAGCTCTGCAGCCGAAATGGTTGAGGTAACCCGCGGGCTAATTGGCGAAAAGCTCCCCGATGCATGGTTTCATGAATCGTGGATTTACAAGACACGCTATGATCAATGGGTGGCGGACGCAAGCTTTGCGCCCTGGTCCGTGCGTACCGTCACGCTGAAGGACAGCGGCCAGATCGTGGGCGGAATGAACTGCCATCATAAGCCCATGCCCTTTACCTTAAGCGGTAAGACCAGCCCTGGCGTCGAGATGGGGTATTCCATTTTTGAGCCCTGGCAGCGCCGCGGCATCGCCTTTGAAGCCATCATGGGATTCCTGGCGTGGGCCAGGACCCAAGGCCTAGAAAGCGTCGTCCTCTCCATCCGTCCGGATAATGTAGCCTCACTCGCCCTCGCCCGAAAGCTAGGCGCCGTGCGGATCGGTTCGCAGCTCGATGAGAAAGACTGCTCGGAAGATATTTATCACTTCCGGTGTTGAGCACTAGGCCAAAGGGCTCTTGGTCTAATTCCCGCCATGCTGCACGGGCCGTCCCAGCGCCGGCAGCAGGCCGCCCCTTACGAGGTCATATGTTACCTCCTCAATCGCCCCTTGCAACGTATCCACCAGAAAGTCCGCCTCCTTGATGCTCAGTGTGAGCGGCGGCGACATTACGTCGAGATGGCCGATGGGGCGCACCAACAAGCCGCGCTGTTCACACAAATTAGAGATCCGCTTTGAAATGTTGATGTCATCGGGGAGGTGGCCCTTGGTGGCCTTGTCTGCCACGTACTCCACGCACATCATCAGGCGTTTTCCCCGCACGTTGCCCACGATGCGAAGCGCTTCCAGTTCCTTCAGGCGGTCCTCGAAATGATCACCTACCACCTTGACATGATCGAGCAGTCCTTCGCGCTCGATGATCTCGATGTTCTTCAAACCGACCGCACAGCAAATGGGGTGGCCTGAATAGGTAAAACCATGGGCAAACCAAACGTCAGGACCTGGCGTGCTGATGGACTCATAGATGGCATCTGAAAAAATCGTCGCCCCGAGCGGCAGGTAGCCCGATGTCAAGCCCTTGGCGGAAACAATAATGTCGGGCTCGATGCCGAACACGTCCTGGCTGGCAAACCAATGCCCCAGCCTACCAAAGGCCGTCACCACCTCGTCTGCTATGAACAAGATACCATTTTCCTTTGCCGTCTGCCACATGCGCTTCAAATAGCCTGCAGGTGGTGTGACCACGCCGCCCGAGCCCTGGATGGGTTCAGCAATGAACGCCGCAATGTTCTTTGCTCCCACTTCGAGAATCTTGGCCTTGAATTCCCCCACCAGGAAATCCGTGAACTGCACTTCGCTCATGCCGTCGGGTCGACGGTAGGGATAGGGTGCGGAAAGATGGTGGATGAAGTCGGAGAGATAATGGAAATTTTCGGTACGGTCACCATTACGGTTGCCAATGGAAATCGTGAGGTAAGTCGACCCATGATAGGAGTTGTGGCGAGAGATGATGTGCTTGCGGCTGTGTTCACCGCGACGTGCATGGTAGAAATGGGCAAGCCTGATGGCAGTGTCGTTGGCGCAAGAACCCGAGGTCGCGAAGGCCACATGGTTGAGCGAGCCTGGCGCAAGCTGCGCAATCTTTGCGGCAAGCTCGGTCGCGGGCGCATTGCTCATGTCCACGAAGGGATTGGCATAGGGGAGCTGCAGTGCCTGCTCGGCCATGACTTCGGCCATTTCCTTACGGCCATAGCCCACGTTCACGCACCACATGCCGCCAAGTCCATCGAGATAACGCTTGCCATTTACATCGGTAATATGGGTTCCCTCAGCTTCGACAATGTGCAGCGAACCCTCTTTCTTGAAACTGTCGAAATGCGTCCAGGGATGGAGGAAATGGTCGTGATCCTTCTGCCAAAGATCCTGAGCGTTGAAGCGGTTGCTGGCCGAGTTAAGCATGGTCTACCTCTGTTCTGAATGTACGTTCAAAATATACTACCCGCAGGTTTGAGAGATAGCCACCGGGAAATTTTTTCTCCCGCAACATCGAAGTAAAAAGGCCAGATTTTAATCTGGTCTTTTCATTTTTTTGATCCACAAATTGCAAGAAATCGCGCTGCAATTAGAAGTATCGCATCAGATGTATCCGCCAAGAATACCAAGACCTGCCACTGCCATGGCACTTCCGCCAACCTGAAAGACCCGGCGAGAATATCCCAAACCGTCAGGATGAAGCACTTACTGTTGCGCGTCGCCTTGGTGGCTGCAGGTGCTTGGGATAGCGCATAGAATTGTTTCCCTTGGGGCTTTCATCCTGTGCTAGGGCACGAATCGGTTTTCGTGTTTGATGCAGATCAACACTTTACTAGACCATCTGGTGGACGACATTTAGACCTGTTAGATACCCGGAACGATCTGATTGAATGCCCCTGGATTTGGAGATACCCCCATTTTGGAAGAAAAAACGCAGAAGCCTTTGGCTGTTGCTGCTGCAATTGTAGCACCGCGCACCAAGCCATCAAACTACCCCGAGCCCTTCGCCAGCCGCGTGGCGGGACGGGAAAAGCGGCAATTGGGCGATGTCTTTGGCCTCAAGAATTTTGGCGTCAACCTCACTAGGCTAGAACCCCGTGCTGAATCCGCACTCCTGCACCGCCACAGCAAGCAGGATGAATTTGTCTACATCCTGCAGGGCATACCGACCCTGGTGACGGAGCACGATGAAGTCCAACTCCAGCCCGGCATGTGCGCGGGCTTTCCAGCCATGGGCGTTGCCCACCAACTCGTCAATCGGACAGAAGAGGTCGTTGTCTATCTGGAAATTGGCGACCGCACGCCAGGCGACGTGGGCACCTACCCCAAGGATGACCTACAGGCAGTGCTTGGACCCGACGGCAAATGGCTGTTTACGAGCAAGAGCGGCAAGGCCTTCTCCCCGGGACCGGCTTAACGCATCTCAAGGCACCCGGCGCACGGCTCCCTTTGCTGCGCTGGTGGCGAAGGCGGCGTAGGCGCGAAGTGCTGTCGTTACTTTACGGGGGCGCACCTCCGTGGGCTTCCAGGCCGAAGCGCCGCGACTTTCCATCTCCACCCGACGAGCATGGAGCTCCTCGTCGCTGACTGCCAGGATAATGCTGCGGTTGGGGATGTCGATTTCGATGAGGTCGCCATTCTTCACAAGGCCAATCAAGCCGCCCTCTTTTGCTTCCGGCGAAACATGGCCGATGGAAAGGCCAGACGTGCCGCCTGAAAAGCGACCGTCGGTGACCAGGGCACAAGCTTTGCCCAAACCCTTGGACTTGATGTAGCTGGTGGGATAGAGCATTTCCTGCATGCCAGGACCGCCGCGCGGTCCTTCATAGCGGATGACGACTACGTCACCTGCCTTCACTTTGCCGTTGAGAATGCCGCTCACCGCCGTGTCTTGCCCTTCAAACACCACGGCCGGACCCTTGAACTTCAGGATGGACTTATCAACGCCCGCCGTTTTGACGATGCAACCATCAACCGCGAGGTTACCCTTCAGGACCGCCAGCCCGCCGTCCCGCGAGAAGGGATTTTCGGCACTGCGGATCACGCCCTTTTCACGGTCAAGGTCGAGCGCTTCCCAGCGTCTGTCCTGGCTGAAGGCAGTCTGCGTTGGAATACCACCCGGTGCCGCCATGTATGTGAATACGCGCCGAACAATGACCCCACCTCACGTGTTGAGTAACATCCTGTAGTTATTCGACAATAGTTGTTTTTTGGTGGGGTTAGTTTCGCGTCCAAAATTGACCCCATTCAATTGGCATATAATTATTCAAAAACAATCGATTAGATCGATTCCAGAGAGGGTCATTGTTCGGCGCGTATTCACATGGCTGCCGTTCGCGGCGTTTCCGCTCGCCTTTGGCATCCAGCAAGGATTTGAGGGTTTCGTTTGGCTCGGAATCCAAGGCGGCAACGAGGAAATGGTCAGCATCGCTTCTCGCGGGTTTCTCTTCTTTTCGTACTTCTTCTGGCCGGCGTGGGTGCCGCTCTCGGTCTGGATGATCGAAACAAACCCCGCGCGCAAGCGCGTGGTGGCTACGTTGGCCGTTGTCGGATTTGTCTATGGCCTTTCAATTTTCTTACCATCCTTCCTGATCGGCGACTGGCTGGCCGTGGAACTCGTTAACCGGTCTTTGGATTACAGGACAACGCTTATCTATGCCGGCTTCGTCAGCCGCACCGCATTGCGACTCTTCTACGCCGCGATCTTGGTCAGCGCACTGTTGCTGTCGATAGACCGCCGGATACAGGTTTTCGGTGCACTGGTTGCGGCATCTTTAGTTGTGACATACGCCTTCTTCGCCTATGCCTTCATTTCCATTTGGTGTTTCTTTGCCGCCATACTGTCTGCCTATCTCACAGTAATTATTGTTCGGGACAGCCGACGATCACAGCAAGCGCCCGGCCAGGCAAAACTGGCGGAGACCAAAAGGCAGGCTGCCTGGAAATCCCCAAACAAGACCTTCATTAGGCGTTTGAACCAATTTCGGTCAATGAACAGGTCGAGGTAAATGTCCACTAAGGGCTTGGAGCAGTCGTTGGCGAGATCAGGCTCACCGCCGTCGCCATGGGCAGATAGAGGGTGCGCGGCCGCCGGATCAAAGGCGCGAAGCCGAAGGCCGCATAGAAGGCCGCCGCCTCGTCGTCGATGGCGTCGGCGAAGATGGCGTGCGCTCCGATCGGCGCTGTGGCCACGGTCTTGATGGCGTCGAACAGCAAGGCTTCTCCGAGCCCTTGCCCCGCGTAATCACTGTGCCGGCCAAGCCAACCGATCAGCACCGCCGGGACGGTCGGGTAGCGCGGCAGCTTCTTTGCCAGCGGCTCGGGAACTTCGGTCAACGGCACGTTGCTGGAGGACAGCGTGTAGAAGCCCGCCACCCGATCCGTCGCGATCTCCCTCGCGACGAAACAGGTGGCGTATTTGCGCTTCACGTCATGCGAGACGATCTCGCGGAAGTAGCTGTCGATCCGGTCGTTGCCGCAGGTGAAATCCGCCCGCTTGTGCGCCTTCGCCAGCGGCTCGATGGCGAAGCGGGCGCTCACCGGCGTTCGATCAGCTCGGCATGGTGCTTCGCCGCGCGGGCCAGACGCGCGTTCGGCTGGGGCGGATTGATCAGCGCCTCGGCGAAGCGGATTTGATCCTCGCGCACGAGGCGCATGATGTCGGCGTCCTCGACGACGCGCCTTGCGTCCTCGCCGGCGGTAGCGATCAGATAACCGGTCAGGGTCATGCCGCGAAGGCGTGCTGCGCGCTGCATCTGGTCATAGACCTGGACCGGGACGCGCGCTTCCAGACGGGCGGTCTCGGTTTCGATTTGGGGCTTGGGCATGGGGGCCTCCTTTGGCCCTATCATATACGGCATATTGCCGTATCATTCAAGACCCATTACAGCCCCAACCCGATCTGCCACTTCCTGCTAAAGCTCCATTCAATGCCGCCGTCGTCACGGCGGACGCCGCTGATGTGTTGGCCGAGACGCTTCTCCAGCACGGGCTGCCAGGGCACGAGCTGGAAACCGAGCCCGGCCTCGATCATGGCGAAGCGCCCGCTGGCGAGATTTGCGACGCCGGCCAGCCGGCCGGATACCTATTCGCCCGGCCCAGATGGGGCCTAGGTCAGTCCGCGCTCTGCGGCCATCTCTCTGCCGGTCGAGGTCGAGCGTCGACAGCATGCGGATGCCGAAATACTTGGGTCGGCTGGGGGCGTCATAGGCCATGTGTGAATAAGCGTCGAAGTCGGACCCTGCAAAAAGCCCAGCCAATTGCGTGAATTTGTTGGAGGATTAGAAGTTTTGGCGGGGTTCCGACCGGCACCGGTCGGGACCCTCGCTAAATCGCTATTTCCCATTTTAACTCATACACTTATGAGAAAATGAAATGGGGTCCCAATTCGGTGCTTATTCACAGCCCCGCTTCGCTAACAACAGCAACAAGCACCTTTAGCGTCTTTTTGAAACTGGTTTTCTGGCTTGATATTTATTCTGATCAGAACAGTAGGGGATACAACGACCCAGAAATAGAGCAATTGAATCAATGCTTAATGGGTAGGTTTGAACTCTGTCGGGTGCGCCAATGATTTCAAAGGGTTGGATAATTTTCGGGAATTGTGGTTCAAACCCCTCGCATTTCAACCAGCGTCCTGTTGTTTCGTCATTTCCTTCAAGAGGCTGGCGAAATCTTTTGACGCGAATGTGCGGGCGCGTTCGAGGAGGAGCGGGATGGGACTCGAAGGTTCGGTCCGCCGGTAGAAGCGCTCGATGCTGGACATCAGCGCCGTGGCTTGGGCGCGCGTTGTAACGCTAAAAGTCCTGGATTCACCCTCACCAGGATCATTGGTCCCATCCTGTGCCAGGGAAGAAAGTTGGGCGAAATCCAATGTGAATGGTGCATCGCCACCGATACTGATTTTGGCTTCCTGGGTGAGACCTGGTGCCAGCACCTGCATGGCTTCAACAAAGGTCTTGCCGACGAGCTGAAGTGCTTGCTTGGTCATCAACCATGCAGGACTTGATGGCTCGTTGGCTGAGTAATAGGCAAGTATGCTCCCAAGCGCATTGGAGGCTTCCTTGACCGAAACAAGCTCTTCTGCCGACGTGGGCGAAATGCCACCGTCACCTGCCAGGGAGGGTTCGCTTGGCTCCTCATTGCCGGATTGTGCGCTAGCTTCTGCCGTGCCTTCCCGCGCGTTGACAATGCCACCTATGAAGGCAAGGATCGAGTCCAGGAGTTCCGGCAGGCGCTGAAAATGCGGGGCCGTCTCGTGGTTTACCTTGTCCACAAAAAGCTGGTGCATATCCTTGAGGGCAACTTTCACAGCTTCAATGCGCGACTTGAATGCAACGAGATCGTCAAACCTGTCGTCGCGGTGGAAAGCCGTCAGAATCGTGTCGGGGTCTCCAATCGCTTCATCGGCCTGTGCCGGAATCTTCTTGTTGGCGAGTTGAATGGCACGCATCGACAGTGGCCCCAACCGCTTGTCGACAATGATTGGCGTATTTTGCAAAGGCAGCACGACAGTGGGGAGATCATCCAGCGTTGCAATATAGGCAGAGCGCAGGGCGTCCCCACCTTCATGCTCAGAAGGGTGGCAGCCCTCCCATTGTGCCTTGAGAAGGTCGCGCATCGCAATGACCGCGTCGGTAAAGCCCGGAACATTGTCAGACAAAATGTTCAACTTTGCAGCCAGCGCCAGAAACCGAAGGTCCCGTGACTTCGCCAGGAGCTGTTGAAGCTTTTCAAGGGCGGGCTTGGGATCGAACGCCTTCTTGTCGAAACTGCGGTAACTGGCCGGGAGCTGCCCCTCGGCCATGCCAAGAAAATTCATGATTTCCGGATCGGCATCGGGATCGGGTCCGCAAGGAGCTTCGGCCGTAATCGGATCGGTGATCCCTGCATAGATTGACATGCGGGTGTTCATGTTGGTTTTCCACCTTTTCAACGACAATGAAACAAAAAGTGCCCTTAGCGCAATCCCCCAAACGCACGAGGTGGCGGGCATCGAATGCTATGGACGTACTGGTGGAACAGAGTTAGCTTTGGGACAGGAAATCGGCTTCTATGAGGCGTGAAATGGCTAATTTATCGCAAGAAAAGCGAACTGGATCCTTTCAG
>Ga0315283_10005925_pt1 | contig 10841 bp, 13 predicted proteins | sample YL17G09_0_MG_FD_204541 | JGI IMG/M metagenome (GOLD analysis project Ga0315283, IMG submission 204541) | Sediment microbial communities from Yellowstone Lake, YNP, Wyoming, USA - YL17G09_0 | ecosystem: Environmental > Aquatic > Freshwater > Lake > Sediment | place: USA: Wyoming | collected...
GCATTTCGCGGTGGCCGTCGTGCTGGGGGCGGCGATCCTGGCCGGCGTGTCCTCCATCCGGCTCTGGATCACCTATGGGCTCCTGGCGATTGTCGGGTGGCTGGTGCTGCTGGTGGTGGGGGTGCTCTACAAGATCCTGCCGTTCCTGGCGTGGATGAACCTGTTCGGGCCCCGCGCAGCGCAGGCGGGCGCGCCCCGCCAGGAAGACCTGACGTCCACCGCCATGGTGCGGCTGTCACTGGGCCTGCTCGCGCTGGGAGTCTGGGGCATGGCCGGGGGCACGATGACGGGACACCCCCAGTTGATTCTGGCCGGCGCGTCATGCTATCTGGCTGGCGTACTCACGGTGCTCGGCCAGTACGTGCGCATCCTCCTGCTCGCACGGCCACGGCCGGCTCAGCGGACCGTCACGCTGTCCACGAAATAGTTGGTTTCGCCGAAGCACCGGGTGGGAATGCCGCGGTGCTCGGTGTAGTGCAACGCCACGTGCTTTCCGATCGCGTCGCGCAGCTGCTGCGCCACCTGGTCGTCGCGGACGCTGAAGTCCCACAGCACCGGCATGACACCGGGGACGGACGTCATGGCGAGTTCACCCTCGTACGTCTTGCAGATCCACCCCTTCTGCGAAAACTTCTGGACAATCCCCGCCCGCTCTCCCTCCGAATAGTTCCAGGACAGCGCCGCCCACGTGTACAGTGCGAATATTGCGATCGGCGCGAGGAAAATGGCCAGGAGTATGAGCTTGGTCTTCCGCTTCAGACCGCGGCGGGGGGCCTCCGTCATCGGCTCGGTCATGCAGGCTCCAGGAGGGTGAATGACGGAGGAAAGGTACTCGCGCGTTCCGTCAGGCGACAGCGTCAGCGGCCCGGCCGCTGGGCGTTTGTGCTGAACACGAATCCGCGCCCGATCGAGACAATCCACCCTGCGCCCAAGGCGTCGTTGGCAAATCTCCATGAAAGATCGATGCGGCTGACGACCGCCTGCGGCGAGCGCAGTTGGCCGATCCGCAGCCCGACACCGACGTCGGTGCCTGTGCGGGTCGGGCTCCCGCTCCACCACGCCCCGCCGTAGTCGACGTAGCCGGCGAACCCGACTCCGACGAGGCCGAACACGTGGGGCCAAAGCAGGCGCCGCACTTCCGCCGTCGCAAAAAAGGCCCGGTTGCCCGTGAAGCTGTGGACGCCGAACGCCCGCGGCCCGCTGTTCAGGCCGAGGTCAAACTCATACCCGGGGGCGGGGTCGGTGAGCCAACCGACACTGCCGTTCACCACCACCAGGGAGTTCGCGTCGGGGTTCCACGCGATCGTCGAACTCAGGACGGTTCCCCCAGAGTCCACGCCGGCCGCTGTGATCAGCCCGCTTGAAATTCCGTTGACGAGGATGAAGCCGTTGGAAAATGATGCGCCGGTGCGGAACGTCGCAAACAGGCCGATCCCGGCGCTGTCGTATCCGAGAAATTGCGGGGCCGCCCAGAGCCCAGCGGTCACGGTGGTACTGAGGTCAACATCTTCGTTGCGCGAGAACGTCTGGAACCCCGTCCTCGTCGCGAAGCGGGAGTGGGACCGTTCAATGTACCCGCCCACTGCGGCGGTGACCGTCCGTGGAATCGGTGCCGTATCCGCAACCGGCGCATAATCGTTCCGGACCACCTGAGCCAGCACGCCGGCCCGGACGTAGCCGTGCGCCCTCCGACGAACCGCCCATGTCACCGCCGTGCGCGCGGCGGCCAGCACGTGATCCAGCGTATCCACCGGCACATCGACTCCGTAGAGGAATTGACTCACGGTCTCGTCGCGGTACTCCACGCTGGCCGAGAAGCCCCAGGGATCGGAAATCGAATAGAAGGGGCGGTCGATGCGCCCGAACGCGATGTCGCCGTCGGAGCGGTCCTCCCACCGCGCCCCCACGCCGATGCGGTGCCCAATGAGGCGCGGCTGCCGGAACTCGAGGGCAAAGGTCGTGCGGACGGGATCGGACGAGAAGGACACTCCGGCGCGGGTGGCCCTGCCGAGAAAATTGTCTTCGTAAAACGAAACCCCGATCGCCACCTGTCCACCCACGCTCCGGAGCCTGCCGGAGGGGCGCGTGGTCCATCCGTCCCGTGTGGTCACCCGCATGACCAGTCCGCTGTCGGTCTGGATAGAGTCGATTCGGACGTCGCGAAAGATGCCGAGCGACCGCAGGTTTCGGGTGGATTCCGCCACCTGGACGGAGTCGTAGGGCTCCCCCACCCGGAAAAGCAGCTCCCGCTCGATGACCGGGGCCCGAGTGCGGATGTGGAGCGAGTTGGAGAGGCGTTCCGGCCAGGTGGTGGCTTCGGACGAGTCGAAGATTTCCTGGCGTATCAACTCGATGCGGTGGATGACGGGTACCGTCGCCGAGTCCCCTGCCGCCTGGGCGGCGGCAAGGGAGGGCAACAGGAGCAGGACGACGACGAGGGTGGCGCGGCGGGCCAGAGAGGGCTCCGGGAGCTCAATTCGGGGTGAGGGGGCGGTGACGCCCCGTCCCGAAGGCAGGGCGGGCGGACTACCCCAGACTCTCCAGCAGGCGCCAGAGTTCCACGGCACTGAACTCATTGAAGCGATGCAGGACGTCCTGCTCGCTCCATTCGAGCAGGATCCACGCCGAGCTTCGGATCAGGTCGCCCTGGACAAAGTGAACCCGTCCGGCCACGGTCTGCCCCTGGGAGCGCGTTTCCAGGTAGACCTGCCACCGCGCGTCGGCGCGGCCGAGGTCACCAAGGTGGCGCGCGGTCGGCGCCTCAGGCAACGCGGCCGACAATGGGTGCTGCGGCTGTCCCATGCTCCCTCCAAGATGTCCTCACGGTAACGAGTTCCGCCACTGGACGCCAGCGCCGAGCGGTGCCCTCGCCCCGGCGGCACGGTTAGATTGGAGTGACCATGGCACCGACCGTTTGCTGCACGGCCTGCGGCACCCGATCGGACGGGGCTTTTTGCTCGCGGTGCGGCGGCGCGCTGGCCGGCCGGCGGACGCGGCCGGCCGACCGCCGGACATGGCTCATTGCCTGGCTCCTGGCCGCGGCGGCGGTCGTCTGGGTGAGTGCGCAGGTGCTCCGCGGCGCACCGGAGCCGGCGGCGCCAGTGATGTCCAACGCCGGAAGCCAGGGCGTAGGGGTGGCCCCGCCCGCCGACATCCGTGCGCTCGGCCCGCGCGATCGCTTCGACCGGCTGTTCGACCGGCTGGTACGCGCCGGCGCACAGGGCGACAGCATCACGATCGCCAATATGTCGTCGATGGCGCTCGACGCGTATGCCGAGCTCGATTCGGTGGACGCCGACACCCGGTTTCACGCGGCGCTGATCGCCATCCAGGTCGGAGATTTTCCCGGAGCGCGTGCCCTCGCTGACACGCTGGAGCTCCGCGCCCCCGGGCACCTGTTCGGGCCGATCCTGCTCGGCGCGCTGGCGCGGCTGGAAGGCGACACCGCCGGAGCGCGTCGGGCGTTTGCCCTGTTTCGCGAGCACGCCAACCGGGAACTGGCGCGGAGCGATCGGCCCGAATATCTCGAGCACCGCCAGCTCCTCACGGAATTCCAGCAGGCCGCGGAGACCAAGTGACCCGGACCATCCACGTCGCCCACAGCCCCGACTCCGACGACGCGTTCATGTTCTACGCCCTCGCCGAGGGCAAGATCGACACCGGCGACCTGCGCTACGAGCACGAGCTCTCGGACATCGAATCGCTCAACCGCCGCGCACTCGGGGGGGATCTCGAGGTGTCGGCGGTGTCGATCCACGCCTATGCGTACCTGCACCGCACCTACGCGCTGCTGGCGAGCGGCTCCTCCATGGGCGACGGCTACGGGCCGCGGCTCGTGAGCCGCACCCTGGTGCCGGCCAACCCGCGCGAGGCGCTGCGCGGGCTCCGGGTGGCGATCCCGGGCACGCTCACCACGGCCTGTCTGGCGCTCCGATTGTACCAGCCCGCCGTCACCGAGGTGGTCGTTCCCTTTGACCAGATCGAGGATGCGGTGCACCGTGGCGAGGTGGACGTCGGCCTCCTGATCCACGAGGGCCAACTGACCTACGCCGACGACGGGCTCCACCTGTGGGAGGATCTCGGCGCCTGGTGGGGCAAGGAAACCGGCCTGCCGCTGCCCCTCGGCGGCAACGTGGTGCGCCGGGACCTCGGCCCCGCCCTGACCGCGCAGGTGGCCCGCGACCTCCGCACCAGCATCGAGTATGCCCTGGCGCATCGCCAGCCTGCCCTGGAGCACGCCAAGCAGTTCAACCGCGGCATCGGGGACGAGCGGACCGATGCGTTTGTGGGGATGTATGTCAACGATTGGACCGTGGACTACGGGCCTCGCGGACGACAGGCAGTGCAGGCCCTCCTGGACCGGGCCTTCGAGGCCGGCCTGCTCCCCGAGCACGTGGTGGCGGAGTTCGTCGGGTAGACTAGCTTTCCCTTGCTCCCCCGCACCGGAGGCTATCCGTGTCGATGCCAGAGGGCCCGGCGTCACTGCTGGTTGTTGACGATGAAGAGCCGATCCGTACCGCGCTCGCGCGCTACCTGACCCAGCAGGGGTACGAGGTCAGCACGGCCGCGTCCGGCGAGGAAGCCGTGACCATGCTCGGACGGCAGAAGATCGCCGGCATGCTGCTCGACGTCCGGATGCCCGGACTCAGCGGGATCGACCTCGTGCCACAGGCGCTCGAAATCGAGCCCCACCTCGCCATCCTGATGCTCACCGCCGTCACCGACGCCACGACCGCCGCGCTCTGCATGCAGCGGGGCGCGTTCGAGTACCTCATCAAGCCGATCGACCTGGTAGACCTCGGGCGAGCCGTGGAGCGCGCCTTGCGCCGCCGGGCCACCCAGATGGAAACCGCGCAAGTCAACCAGTGGCTCAAGGAGGAAGTGGCAATCCGGGCCGCCGAAGTCCGGCGCGAGCGCGCCACGCTGGAGCGCGTCACGATCGCCACCCTCGAGGTGCTGGTCAACGCGCTGGAGGCGAAGGACCCCTTTTCCCGTGGCCATTCCGCCAGGGTCGCCGACCTCTCGGCCATGATCGCGGCGGAGCTGCAGCTTTCGGACGAGGAAATCGAGGTCATTCGCACGGCCGGACGCCTGCACGACATCGGCAAGATCGGCATCCGCGAAGAGGTGCTCGCCAAGCAAGGTCCACTGACGCCCGCCGAATATGAGCATGTCAAGGACCATGTCCTGATCGGCACCCAGATCCTCGCCCCGCTCGCCCACCTGCACAGCGCCATCGTCTGCCTTCGCAGCCACCACGAGCGGTGGGACGGCGCGGGCTATCCCGACAGCCTGAAGAGCGAGGACATCCCGCTCGGTGCGCGGATCCTCGGCATCGCGGAAATTTTCGACGCGCTCACGACCTCGCGCCCCTATCAGGAAAAGATGCCGCCGAACTTTGCGGTGGACCGACTCCGCGACCTGGCGGGCACCGCGGTCGATCCCGCCGTGTTCGCCGGGCTGGAAGCGGTTATTGCCCGGCGGCAGACGCTGGTTTTCCTCGAGGACACCACCCCCGTTTGACGGCTCTCCGCAGGACACAGTGGCGCGACGTCCGGGTGCTGCTGGGCCACGCCGTGCTGGAAAACGTGCCCTTCAGCTTCCGACACATTACACTCTATTGGCGGCTGCGGGGGTTGCTCGACGCCTCGCGGGGCAAGACGACGTGGGAAGAAATTGCACGGGTGGGATTCCGGACCGAGACGGAGGCGGCGCGTGGCTGAGCGCAACGTACTGCGCATTCTGGTGGTGGACGACGATCCCGCGATGGTCCGGCTTGCCGCGGCCGCGCTGACGGCGCACGGCTTCACCGACCTCGAGCACGTCGCCACGGGCCGGGACGCGCTCCTCGCCGCCGCGCGGGCGGACGTGCTCCTCCTCGACCAGAACCTTCCCGACCTCGCGGGGCGCGAAGTCCTGCTCGCATTGCGCGCCTGGCCCGACCCGCCGAGCGTGGTGATGGTCACGGCCCACGGCAGCGAGACCTTCGCCGCGGACGCGCTCCGGGCCGGCGCCGAGGATTACCTGGTCAAAGACGCCTCCCTGGCGGCGATGCTGCCCGAGGTGGTGGAACGAGTGCGGCGGATGCGGTCGCTCCGGGAAGCGCTCGCGACCGCCGAGCGGGAACTGGTCCACGTGGAACGACGCGCGGCGGTGGGCGAAATGACGGTGACGCTGCACCATGAGATCAACAATCCGCTGATGGCTGCCTCGGCGGAGATGGAACTCCTTCTCGGCGGGCAAGAGCCGCTCAGCGCCGTGCAGCGCCAATCCCTGGACACCATCCGGGGAATGCTGGAGCGGATTCGGGAAATCGTGAAGCGGGCCGGCGAGCTCCGTCGGGCGGCCACGGCGGAGTACGCGCCGGGCGTGCAGATGATCGACCTGCAGGCCGGCGCCCGACCCGACGTGCCGGCTCGCGGACGGGCCCTCGTGCTGGTGCCCGAGGAGGGGACCGCCCGTGTCGTCGAATCGCTTCTCCGCCGCGTCGGTTATTCAGTCCATCGCGTCGCGGAGCCCGGTTCCCTCGTACCAGCCTCCCAGGGATTCGACGTGACGCTGGTGCTCGTGGCGGAGCGCTCGCTGCCGGCGCACTTCCCGGCCCCGGCCGAGCGCAGCTATCGGCTGTTCGTGCTGCAGGACGGCGACGGTACCGTGGCCCGGGCCGCTGCCCCGTCCGAAATTCTCGGCCTCCCTCTCGATCCCGAGGGTCTTGCGGCGGCCCTGACGCCCTTGACACCGGCCTAGGCCGGCAGCGCTCCCCCCTCGCGCCTGGCCTGCTGGAACGCCATCGCCTTGAGCCGCGCGACCCTGAGGCGCAGCGGCGGATGCGAGGCAAAGATGTCCCCCAGGATACCTTCGCGGTCGCTGATCTTCCGTTCGGCCGGATCCACAATGCACAGATGCGCCGCGCCCTGGGTGATGTTCCGGGTGGCGCCGGATGCGGCCTCGAGTTTTTCCAGCGCCCGTGCCAGCGCGTCGGGATTGCGGGTCAGCTGCGCCGCAGTGGCGTCGGCCAGGTACTCGCGCTTCCGGCTGACCGCCATGGCCAGCAGGCGCGACACGACCGGCGCGATCAGCAGCGAGAAGATCCAGAACAGCAGCAGCACGGCCCCCAGCGGATTCCCGCCCTTCCCACCCGCGCGGCCGCCTCCGACCCGCGACGGGCCACCGATCCGGCCGCCCAGGCGCACGTAGCGGCCCAACGTGTCGGAAAAAAGCGCCACCGCCCCCAGCATTCCTGCCAGCAGCGTCATCAACTTCACGTCGTCATTCTGGATGTGGGACATTTCGTGGGCCACCACGCCCTGCAATTCGTCGCGGTCGAGCGCATCGAGGAGGCCCTCGGTGACGGCGATGCTGGCGTGCCGACGGTCGTGCCCAGTGGCGAAGGCGTTGAGGTCGGCGTCCGGCACCACGTACAGCGTCGGCTTCGGGAGTCCGGCGGCGACAGCCATCTCCTCGACCACGTTGGCCAGCTGCAGCTGTGCCGCCGAGGCGGGGGTGACGACTTCCCAGGCACCGGCCGCCAGGAGGACGCGGCGCGGGCCGGTCTTCCAGGCAAAGTAGCAGAGGCCCGCGGCCATGGTGGTGGCCAGCACGCCGATGAACGGGATGGCATGACGGTACGCGCCGGGCGGTGCGCCGGCGGTCAGGAGGTAGAGGGCGTAGTCGCCGCCGAAACCCACCCACGCAAAGCAGAGCACGAACGCGGTGACCAGCCAGAACGACCGCCGGCGGTTGGCGGCCTGCTGCGCAAAGAGGTTGGCGTCGCTCACGCGCCGGGGGCGCGGGAGGACAGGTCCACCACCGGCACGGCGCGCTCGCCCGCGTCCACGATGACCCAGAGATCCGCCGGGCTGGCCTTGGCGATGCCCGCCACGAGACTCGTGGGAAACTGCTGCTGCTTCGTGTTGTACTCGGTGGCCACGTCGTTGTAATGCTGCCGGCTGAAGCCAATCCGGTTCTCGGTGCTCGTCAACTCCTCCTGGAGCTGCAACACGTTGGCCGTCGCCTTGAGGTCGGGGTAATTCTCCATCAGCGCGAACAGCTTGCCCAGCGACTGGCTCAGCTGGCCTTCCGCCTCCGCGGTGGCCTTGACGCCCTGGGCTCCCATGGCCTTGGCACGTGCCGCGATGACCGCCTCCATGGTGCCGCGCTCGTACTCCATCGCCCCCTTGACCGTGTTCACCAGGTTGGGGATGAGGTCGTGCCGCCGCTTCAGCTGGACGTCAATCTGGGTCCACCCGTTCGTGACCTGGTTTCGAAGGCCGATGAGGCTGTTGTACGCGCCGACCATCCAGAGGACGGCCACGACGAGCAAGATCAGAATGATGAAGACCATGCCGGACTCCGAAGGGGGAAGGAACTCAGGGCGTGGCAGGAGGCGCCCCGCCCGCCTGCGACAGGAGATGCGCGATTTCGCGTGCGAGCGCCGCCTCAGCCCCGGGCACCTGGAGCGCGGGATGACGTTCATCCAGCAGCAACTCCACCCCGGGGCCACACGGGACGCGACGGCAAGTGGTAGGGCGCGGCGCCTGACCGGGCACCGGCAGCGCCGACTGCATGGCACGCGCCACCCGGCCGCGCGGTTCGTGATTGCCCGGACCGGCCAGCACACGCTCCGGAAGCGGAAGCGCCGGCCCGAGCGCACTCGCCACTCTCCGCTCGAGGATGTCGCCCGCCAGCTCCGCCAGTTCCTTGCCCAGCGAATCGAGCGTGGCGCCCTCCATCTGCCGCAGCTTGATGGCCAGCACCTGCAAGAGGTGGCGGTACCCGTAGGTGGCCGCGGTGCCCCGGCCCTCCGGCGGGCTCACCAGCCCGCGCGCCACGTAGAACCGGATGGTGCGTTCCACCGGATGGGCCCGGGCAGCGGCGTTGACCGGTACGATGTTTGACGCCTCGAGCAGCGCCCCCGCGAGTCCGGCAAGGTCCCGCAGGCTCCATGGCGCCAGGGCGCGATAGGCGCGGAGCGCGGTGAGCGGATCCGCGTTCGACGGGACAGCCAGACCGACGGGGAGTGTCATGAGGCGGTTCCGGAAGCAGACGGGCCTGCGGTGGCCGCAGCGAGCAGCGCACGCACCACGGCCGCCAGCTCGGCGAGGTCGAAGGGTTTGGGAATGAGCCGCGCCCCACGGCAGGCAGCGGGCAGTGCCTCGGCGCTCAGGAGGGGGTCGCCGCTCACGAACGCCAGCCGTCCAGAGAGCGCAGGCCATCGTGACACAATCTCCTCGCCCAGCGCACCGCCCGACATGCCGGGGAGGTGGAAATCGAGGAGCACGGCATGCGCCACCTCCTTTTCGAGCGCGGCGAGGGCCTCCCCGGCTGTGGCGGCCGTGACCACCTCCATGCCTTCTCGGCGAAGGAGCCGTCCGACGGCGTGCCGAATGGCCGGCTCGTCGTCCACCACGAGCACGCGGGGAGTCATGCGGTGCCAGCCCTCAGGGAAAAGGAAGGACTCGCAGTATGCCCCCGGAACAGGGCGGGAGCAAGGGCCGCGCGCGCGAAGCTGACTCCCACTGCGGCCGCAGGATGACGGCGCCTCAGCGCCCCCCCGTATTGTGTCTCCATGAATCGCGGCATGACCCTTCCCGAACTGGTCGTCACGGTCAGCATCGCTTCGCTGGTGCTCGGCATCGCCGCGCCCCGATTGACGGAGCCGCTGGATGCGCTGGCTGTCGAGCACGCCGCCGGCGACATCGCAGGGGCCCACGCACGGGCGCGCGTCACAGCGGTCGTGGAGTCCCGCGTCACGCTGCTGCACATCGGCCCTGATTCCCTCGTGCTGGAGGTCGTGGGCGCCGCGGGTCCGGAGCGGCGCTGGGCCATGCCTGGCCCCAGCAGGGTCGACGTCGCGATGGCGGGGGGCGCTCGCACTCTCACCTTTTCCCCGATCGGCATCACGATGGGGTTTTCCAACGCCTCGTGGACGTTGACGAAGGGGTCTGCCATGCGGCGGGTTGTGGTGTCCCGACTTGGGCGGGTACGGATCGAGCGGTGAGCGAAGCGAAGGGAAGGACGGGCGGCGGACGCCGGAAGACGGCACCGGCAAAAGCCGGGTCCGGGGGTCCCGACGACCCCGGGCCAGTCCGGCCCTCTACCCGACCGGGCGCCCCCGCACGGCAACCGCCGCGAGGTCATACCGCCGGATCTTGTGCAGAAGCGTCGAGCGGGAAATGCCGAGGAGAAGCGCCGCCTGGCGCTTGTTCCCCCGGGTGTGGGTCAGCGCAAGGGCAATGTGACGGCGTTCCGCGTCGTTGAGTGAATCGGGCGGGAGCGCGGTCGCTGGCGCGAGCGAGCGGCTGAGGGCCGCGCGGTCGAGCCCCGGAAGCGACAGGTCCAGCAGCACGCCACCCAGCCCCGGTACGCTGAGGGCAGCCACGGCCTCCGCGCCGCTCCCTGCGGACACGACCGGATGCCCGGCGGCGGCAAGCGCCTTCGTGAGCCGCTCTCGGCGCTCGGTATCCATCGTCGCGACCAACAGAGGGAGGGGATCCATTCCGGGAAAAGCTATCCGCCCCACCGGAAGGAGCAAGGACTGTTACTTTTGCTCCGGTCCCTTCTTCCCCACCGGGTGGCGCGCATGACTGACCCTGCCAATCTTCCCGGCCTCATCCAAGGCCAGCGCATCCAGGACCCCCTCCTGATCCTGGAGGTGGAGCGCCGTGGCGGCGATACGCCGCACACGGTGCTGACCTTCGCGAACGCCACCGGCCGACTGCCGAGCGCCCCCTTCTGGCTCGAGGACCAGCCGAAGGTCGCCGGCCTCTCGGCGGGCGACGTGGCACAGGTCATCGGCGAAGTAGCCCTCTACCGAGGGCAGCGGCAGCTCAAGGTCACTT
>Ga0315283_10005926_pt1 | contig 10841 bp, 8 predicted proteins | sample YL17G09_0_MG_FD_204541 | JGI IMG/M metagenome (GOLD analysis project Ga0315283, IMG submission 204541) | Sediment microbial communities from Yellowstone Lake, YNP, Wyoming, USA - YL17G09_0 | ecosystem: Environmental > Aquatic > Freshwater > Lake > Sediment | place: USA: Wyoming | collected...
GCCGATGGGAAAAGGTGTTGGCAGATTCGCTGATGAGCGTTTCACAATTTTTTCAGTGGTTCGCCCTGAACCAGAGCGGTTCAGGGTTTGCCGGCAGCGCTAAACCATTGTGGCTGCTTGGGGAAGGGCTGGTTTACTACCGGGAGAAATTTGCGGCGGAGGGGATTGAATTTCTGCCGGAACGATACTGGGTGCCGACAGCGAAAAAAGTGCATTTATTAGGCTGGGAAAGGGCTTTGGCGGGGGAATTTGCGGATGCGAAGACGCTTGAGCCGAACTACCTTCGGCTGCCGGATGTGGGGAAAAAAGTCGCATTTTCGTAGAAGATTTTTTGGTAAGATGGGCGGGATTTGGTGTGTGTTAACTGTTATCAGATGTTATCAGTTGTAATCAGTTGTAATCAGAAGACACTCTAAGTGATTCAGAAGCACTCCAAAATACATCAGAGATACGTCAAAATGCATCAGAAGACACCAGTGTTTTTGATTAAGTATTGTCATAACAAAGACTTAAAGAAAATCAAACCACGGATTAACACGGATTTTCACGGATTTTTTTGTTTTCATTAAATTTTATTTCATACAACATCGGAACATAGAATCTTCCCATAATGGGGCGGAGATGCGCATTTGAGTTGACCCTACTTCGCCCTGCGGGCTACGAAGGGCAGGCAAAAAAGAGATAAGTTGTTATGGGATAAGGAGTAAGGGGATTGGAAAAAATTTTGTTTTTTCCCCATATTTGGCGAAGAGTATATGCGTGTTTGATTGAAAGTCGCTTGTCGCTCGTTATAGGAGAATTGAATATCGAATATTGAATGTCGAATTTTGAATAACGAAGTAAAAAACAGGACGGGACGGCGGAATTGAGATTTAACATTTCACCCTGATGGGATAGCATACGACGCATCCCACAGGGCAGGGATTTCAGATTTTCAGCGTGTAAAGGCAATAAACAAAGCCGGGGCTTCTGCATATAGCACAGGTGCCTCTGGCATAAATACCTATGGCACAAGAGCATAAGGCACAAGACGTATTTAATTGCCCGATGTCGTCTTGAAATTCACCGGAATAGTTTACGCTTCAACCGTCCAGTGCCCTTCATCTGTGACAGATAACGCTTCATCCGTCACATATCACGCTTATAATGCCTTGTTGTACCTGCCTGCCGGCAGGCAGGAATATGCAAATAGCTGTTTTTGACTTAAAAATCGCGTTTTAAGCCCGCGAAGTACTCACCTGCCCTGAGTGGAATCGATGGGTCGAGGGCTTTCTGCTCAGCATTCACTGGAACGACCAAGCTCACCCCCTGTCAGATTGAATGACTTGTTAGCTCGCCCTCTCCTATACTGCAACGTTCTACCCACATTTCACTGCCGACTATCGCCTCTTGTTAATAAATTCCACCAACGGGTTAAACGCTTTCATAAAGCGTACCACTTCCTCAACCAAATCATCCCCTTTTAGTTTCAGTATCCGTTTTCTGTCAATGCGCTTCCTCAAAGAAACATACGGAAATTTTATTTGTTCCAAGAGCCTCTCAAGGTAATCGAATCCATTTGATTTAGGGTCTTTAAGTCCATAGGGTTCTGGATTGGGGAGTTTACGAATCCCTGCTTCTAGCGTTGCAATTGGATAGTAGTCGAAAATGCTGGCTTGTTTATTTTTGCGTTCTTCTATAATGACCCTAAACGGCTCGGGTAATTCCGAAACGATTTCTCTAAACTTTAGTTCCTCGTTACGTATTTTCTCTCTAAGCTTCTTAACTGCAGGCGCTAATTCTATATTGACAAAAACATCCAGCCCATAATCATAGAGCGATATGGTCTGATGAGCATAATTCCCAAATTCTTTAGGACCAAAGGCGACCCAAAAATGATCATCCTTGGAACCAAAATTGCCCACATGATGCATTGTGTAAAATGACTTATTGAGGACTTGCAAACCATTTGGTTTGAGTAAAACTTTTTTACCAAGAAGGTCCATTCTGCCACGTATCTCTTGTTTTGTATCCGAATCCTTTTCGGCATGAACAAAAAATTCAAACATCTCTTCTTCAAAACCAGAAAATTCGCTCATGTTTTTATACTCCAAATATTGTGTAAACTGTTCCACCAGGAACTTGTTCTTATCCTTCAATTCAGGCAAGAGCGTGACAAAGAATTGATGCACTTCAGCCCAGGTTCGTACCTCGCATTTTGGTTCTTGCGGGGTGTCCACCTTTAATTTACAAAAGTGACTTCGCATCTGATTCGGTTCGAGTGAAGCATTCCCAACTTTACTTTCAATCAGAACAACAAAGTCCTCTCCGTAGAGCCAGCCATCGGGGCGACTATCTCCGTTTACTGACCTTTCCAAGTTGGTACAGATAGAATTCCCCCTCCTCTCTGGCACAGCCGTAAGGCCAAGCAATAATCGCTGCGATGTGCGGTGTATTCTTTCTTTGCCAATAGTCGTCTTCTGTAATTCAGTCTCGACTTTCCCGGTCGCTGTAATCCCCAACCACTCTAAGAATTTTAGGGCGACAGCAGAATCGCAGTGTTTGAGCGTGTTGACCAACGCTTTAGTGGTGTTGTTCTCTAATTGTGGGTCAAGCTGCTTCTGTTGTGATTGTTCAGGACCTCGGTAGTAATAGAAGATATTGTCGTGAAAATCGGTCATTGCATTTTTTTCTTTCACCAAATACGCTTATGTAATTGCCAGCGATTTTAGCGGGTTAACATTGGTTATACCGTCTGCATAATGCTGGAAACACAGACCGTTTACGCCAGCCCGCCTGAGGCGGGTAAAAGGCGTATAAATCTGCCAGTAGTATAAGCAGTTCCCGCTGCTTGTTCATATTATTTTCCATGCAATTTTTTAGTGGATTTCGGCGGCAAATAATTTTCACCGGAAATAACTCGTTTGCCTGTTTTTTCTTCCAGTTCCAGCCTGGCTTTTTTTGCAATACCGCCGCCTTTTTTGCCGGCCACTTCGTTTTCCGGCAATCCTGTGGCTTCGGTGCTTTCGGCAATCTGACGGGTTGAAAGTTCAGCAAGGGCGGTAAAAATCAGCTCGGCCTCGCTCATATGGTCGCGCAAATTCTGGGTTTTTAAGCCCTTGATGCGCTTATGCTCTTTTACGGAGACATCTGCCCACTCCTGATGAATGATATTGGTGAGAATGGCAAACTCTTCGTCTTTTGTGATGTCGTGGTCTTTCCAGTAGTCGGTGAGCTTATTGCGGGTTTCCTGCCCCATCATTCTCTGCTGTATCCACTTTTGGCTTCGGCCGTGCTTTTGCCAGTTTTCCCGCGCTCTATCGAGCGCCCTTGCCGGGTCGGCCATTTCCTGCATTCGCTCATAACCGACTTTTGCCAGCCACCGTTTAAAAGGCTCTGCTTTAGGGGACGGAATCGATTGAATAATTCGAAGGAGACCTTCAACGTTGCCACAGTCTGTTAAACGCATTTTTCCATCAGGTGCTTTCATTTTCAACTGTCGACAAATTGTCGACAGTTCAATCCCATCTTCGCTTTTCACACGAATTTTCATTTTAAACCAATAATCACGAGGATTAACGCTGTCTGTCAGTGCGGCGACAATATCCACCACCGAAAAAAACCAGGTTTCGGTTTTCTCGTCGTAATGGCGGCGTATTTTGTATCCTTCAAAAATTGCTAAAGAGTTTGTCATAGGTTTCCTCTTGAAATCGCCTGTTTCCATATGTTTTCAGTCGGTTACATTTTGTAACCGACTCATGGCCTTCCTTTTCATTATAAAATATGCTTTATCGATTTCAGGATTTCCGCGGCTAACAATGATTATACAGTCAGTATAAAACGGGTCAAAGCCCGTCTGCCGGGCGGCAACGTTGATGAACAAAGGTGTGGTTCTCTTCAAAAGTTTACCCGCCTTCTTTGTGGCGGGCCGCATCTTCCGGCCTTAAGTTTCTATCAAATTAACTATAAATCCTCTTACTATTTTTTCTCTGGTAATGCGGGTTTGGCTCGTTCTTTTCCCATCATTGGACAGCCGGCTTTATTGGGCTCTGCGGGGCCGGCGGCTTTGTTACAACACATCGGACATATGCAGCCAGGTCCGTGCATCTTGTCCTTATCTGTCCACCAGCGATGATGTTCTGCGCCCTGTTTATCCCAGCAGGCCTTCATCCCCCAATCACAGCACGGCTTTCCCATCATATAGCCATAATGCTTCATAGTCATTATATGGCCGAATATTGCCCCTATTATCAAAAGGGCAAGTGTAATAAAGATTACTTTCCAGCATTTACAGCAACAACAGCCATCATGTTTTTTTTCTTCTTCACTCATTTTTTTCTCCTATATTAAATTAACCTAATCTGACATTTCCCGGAAATCCGGGGACGCTATACCTGTTTTTCATTACAATTCCAGCCAGCCCCGCGGGAGGCATTGTATGTTATGTCATCAGGGCATCTTCCGGCCTTAAAGCGGTATTATATCGCCAAAAGACGAGAGGATACAGCGTTTTTATTTACATAATCAGCGAAGCTTTAAGAAACCGCCGGAGTTAAGGGGTGATTGTTCGGAATCTCAAAACGGGCGGTCGCACATTAAAACGCGTTGACAGTTATGAGAGTGTTCGCTAACGTATGGTTATGAACAGATTTTTTCTGCGGATAATATTATTGGGCATCATCGGTCTGGCGGTAAGCGGGTGCGGGGTTTCTGAAAAAGACAAGCCAATCTGGGAGCGGATGAAGATTACCGATTTGGCGCCGCCAGATAAGGAACACGGCGTTATCGAGCCGTTAAAGACAATAGATTTTGACATAATCGCTTTCGAGATACCGGCAGATAATATCAAGGCGTTCGACGAGATTCGTGGGATGCTGTATACGCAGCCGCTGCGGTTTAATGACCGAGATGTTTTCCGGGGCAATTCATTTTCAGCGGGCTTCGGCCAGTTAGAGATGCTCAAAAAGATTGACGTGCTGCTGCGAGCTGCCGGCGCAAAAAAAACGGAGACAAATTCCTTATATCTTCAGGATGGTCAGGCTGATGAGGTGATGGTTGCGAGACTGGCGCGGGAGCAGACCATTTTTTATATTTCGTCGGGAGGCGCGACTGAAGGTGTGACTTTGGGGCAGGGGGCGCTTATTCTGCGGATAAAGGCTGAAAAGATAGCCGGTTCGAGAGGAGTCTGCAATGTCGACGTCCAGCCGGTGTATGTGCCGGCGATATCACTTAACGGGGGGAGAGATGAGTTTGCCTTTGAGCGGTGCGGGTTTGAGTTGAGGATGAGTCCGCAAGATTTTGTTTTTCTGGGGACTGAGAAATACATCAGCGGGCAAATGATTTTGAACGGCCTGTTTTTCAGTCCGGCGGCGGCAAAGCCGGTCGTCAGAAGCTATCTGATTTTTTGCAGAAGGATAACTGATTGAGTTTTGATATGCCAGGTTCGGTGACGGCACTAACGGCGTGCGGGGATTACAGCCAGGCGAAGATTTCGGAGGCGATAGAAAGGCAGTTTTCGCTTCTGGGCGGGCTGGAGAAATTTGTCAGCAGAGGGGACGTTGTGCTGCTGAAGCCCAATCTTATTTCGCCGCGGCGGCGGGCCTGCGCCACGCAGACCGACCCTGCGGTGATTGTTGAGACCGCAAGACTGCTGAAGGATTTCGGTGCGAAGCCGTTTGTGGGCGATTCGCCGGCGTGGGGAAATGTTTTCTCGTCTTTGAAGGCGCTGGAGCTGGAAGAGCCATTGAGGAAATTGGATGTGCCTGTAAGACAGCTTAACAGTCCCCAAAGGTGCCGGATTGGGAAAAGCACGGTGGGGATAAGCTCGGTTGCGCTCGAGGCGGATGCGGTTATAAATCTGCCGAAGTTCAAGTCGCACCAGCAGTTGGTAACGACGTTTGCGGTCAAGAATATGTTCGGCTGTGTCAGCGGCAAGAAGAAGGCTTACTGGCACTTTGCGAGAGGCAAAAAGGTTGATAGCTTCTGTGAGCTGCTTATAGGGATATTCAGGTTTGTTAATCCGGCACTTACTATAATCGACGGCGTCATAGCAATGGATGGGCCCGGGCCGATACGCGGCAGGGCCAGACCTTTGGGTTATCTTATAGGCGGCACAGACCCCGTTGCCTGCGAGGTCGTATGCGCAAGACTGGTCAATATCGAGCCTGATGAGCTGCCGATTATCAAAACGGCGAAACGAATGGGTTATGGCTGCTGCGCTGCGGACAAAATAGAGATTGCCGGTGACAAATTTCCGCAGAACGTCTGTATGGATTTCGAGCTGCCGGAACTTATCCCGATAAGATTTTCACTGCCTCATATCTGCAGAAGCATCTGCAAGCAGGCGCTGCTGCTTGCCGGCCTGGGCAGAAAGTAACGGGCGGTCTTATTGCCTTGACAGAACAGCAGGCAACAAATAAAGTTGACTGCCGGAATGAATGAGGAGTCGAATAAGTATCAGGTCATTTTTATTTGCCTGGCCCTGGCATCAGCTACCTTCATTGTTTACGCCCAAACGCTGCACCACGAGTTCGTTAATTTTGACGATGATAAATATGTTACCGAAAACCCGAATGTGCGGGGCGGATTGACCGTCAGGAGCATCAAGTGGGCGTTTACCGCAACCGAAGCGGCCAACTGGCATCCGCTGACCTGGCTGTCACACATCATCGATTATCAGTTTTTCGGCCTGAATCCAAAATGGCACCATTTAGTTAATCTGCTATTTCACATTGCTAACGCATTGTTGTTATTTTGGGTTTTGAAATATGCGACCGGTGCGCTGTGGCAAAGCGTATTTGTCGCTGCGGCCTTTGCGTTTCACCCGCTGCACGTCGAGTCGGTGGCCTGGATTGCGGAACGCAAAGACGTTTTAAGCACGATGTTCTGGCTGCTTACAATGGCTGCGTATGTGCGTTATGTCAGGGGCGGCGGCGTAAAATGGTATATGGTGACATTGTTTTCATTTGCGCTGGGCCTTATGGCCAAGCCGATGCTGGTAACATTGCCGTTTGTATTACTGCTGCTGGACTATTGGCCGCTTAACAGACTCAAGACACAAGACTCAAGACTCCAGACCAAAAAATTGTCGATTGTCGATTGTCGATTGTCGATTTTTTTCGGCATACGACATTTGATATTCGAAAAACTGCCGTTTTTTGTTTTGTCGGCGGTTTCAAGTGTCGTAACTTTTTTTGTGCAGCGCTCAGCCGGTGCGGTTTCTTCGTTGGAGAAGTTATCTTTAGATAATCGCATCGCCAATGCCCTTGTCTCTTATCTCAGTTATATCGGCAAAATGATGTATCCGGCTCATCTGGGCGTTCTGTATCCCTATCGCCATATAGGTCTGTTTGTCTGGCAGCCGGCGGCGGCGATATTTACCCTGGCGTTTATAACAGTGGTGATAATTTATTATTCTCGCCGTTACCGCTACCTGTTTGTCGGCTGGCTCTGGTATCTGGGGACATTAGTTCCGGTAATCGGCCTGGTTCAGGTGGGCGACCAAGCGATGGCTGACAGGTATACTTATGTCCCGCTGACGGGACTGTTTATTATTGCTGCGTGGGGTTTGCCGGAACTGCTCGCCGGTTGGCGGTATCGAAAAGCGGCACTCTGTATATCGGCGGCGACGGTTCTTTTCGTATTGTCAATATGCACTTATCATCAGCTCCGTTATTGGCGCAATAATATCACGCTCTTCGAGCATACGCTGGCGGTGACAGAGGACAACAGCAAGATACAAAACAATCTCGGCAACGTGCTGGCATCTATGGGCAGGTCAGATGAGGCCATCGGTCACTACAATGAGGCCTTGCGAATCAGACCTAATTATATCGAAGCGCACTATAACCTGGCCAAGGCACTTCAGTCGCAGGGCAGGATTGATGAGGCTGTAAGCCATTTTAACGAGGCTCTTTCAATAAAGCCGGATTATGCTGAAGCGCATATCAATCTGGGTATAACCCTTAAATCACAAGGCAAACTTGACGAGGCGATAAGCCACTACCGCGAGGCGCTGAAAATCAAGCCCGATTCCGCCGAGGCGTATTACAATCTGGGTAATGCGCTGAAATCAGCGGGCAGGCTTGATGAGGCCGTCAGCAATTATGAAAAAGCCTTGCAACTCAATCCCAACGATGCTGAAATTTGCAACAATATGGGCAGCGTCCTTCAGTCGCAGGGAAAACTCGATGATGCAATTAGTTATTACCGCCGGTCTGTGAGCATCGACCCCAATTATGCGGCGGCACATAACAATCTTGGCAATGCCCTGGCAAAAGCAGGCCGGCTCGATGAGGCGATTGTGCAAATCGAACGGGCGGCGGCCTTGACGAAATACCAAAATGCTGCGATTCTTAATACTCTTTCGGCGGCGTATGCGGCCAAAGGCAGGTTCAGCGAAGCAATAGCGACGGCGCAAAAGGCGCTCGATATCGCCACAGCCGGTCGAAATGACCAATTGGCTGATTTTACCCGCCGGCAGTTGGAAATGTATAAGCAGCAAAAAATCCCGAAAAACTGAGGCAAAATGTTCACGAAACGGCCGATTTCAAAAACCAGACTACCGACAATACTGATTCTGTTTGGAATAATCTCGTATGCCAACAGTTTCAGCGGGCCATTTATTTTCGATGATGAGAAGGGTATCCTGGAAAACCCGTATATCCTGCATCTTTGGCCGCCAGGCTGGATGTCGGCCCCCGTGGAATCCACTGTGGTGGGCCGACCGATAGCGAGCCTCTCGCTGGCGCTGAATTATGCCATCAGCGGTTATGAGGTCTGGAGCTACCACGCCTTTAATCTTGCGATTCATATTCTGTCGGCTCTGGCTCTGTATGGTATTATTCGGCGGACGCTGCTTTGTAAGCGGCTAAAGGAGCGGTTCGGCGATTATGCGGCGGTTCTGGCCTGGGCCGCTGCGGTCTTATGGCTGGTGCATCCGATTCAGACCGGAAGCGTTACTTATGTCATTCAGAGGGCCGAGTCGCTGATGGGGCTTTTTTACCTGCTGACATTATATTCGGCGATTCGGGTGATGGAATCGAATGGCAGTCCCCTGTGGCTGGCGGCGTCGGTTATCTGCTGCGGCCTGGGTATGGGGACCAAAGAGGTAATGGTAACTGCGCCGGTGCTTGTGCTGTTGTATGACCGTACGTTTGCAGCAGGTTCGTTTGCTGCGGCATTGCGGCGCAGGTGGGGTTTGTATGGCGGTATGGCGGCAACCTGGTTGATTTTAACCGCCATTCTGTGGTCGTGCCCTCGTCAGGAACAGCAGAAAGGTTTCACTATCGTTGCCAGTTTGAGTTATGCGGCAAATCAGGGGGCTGTGATTATGCATTATCTCAGGCTGGTTTTGTGGCCGAAGGGACTGTGTCTTGATTATAACAGACAGAAGCTGGATGATTGGGGAAAACTGATGCCGCCGATACTGGCAGTCCTGGCTTTGCTTGCAGTTACTGTCTGGGGACTGGTCCGCAACAGGGCCTGGTCGTATCCTGCGGCATGGTTCTTCGGAATATTGGCGGTTACTTCGAGTTTTGTGCCGGTCAAAGACCTGATTTTTGAGCATCGTATGTATCTGCCGCTGGCGGGTGTGGTCGTAATGCTTGTCCTGGGGGGACATGTCTTTCTTGATAAGGCGGCAAAGAGGTCACTGGAAGACCGAAGACGCTGGACCCGGATAGGTATCGTATTTGTTATAATTCTTTCCGGTTTGCTTGTCTGCCTGACGTTAAATCGCAACGAGGATTATCGGGATGCCGAATCGGTCTGGTGGAGTGTTTTGGAAATTGAGCCGAATAATCCTCGGGCGCACAATAATATAGGAGTGATTTTACAGAGACAGGGGATGTTTGATGAAGCTATCAGACACCACATCAGGGCGCTGCAAATAGACGCCAATTCCATCGAGTGCCTTTATAATCTTGGTACTGCATTTCGGACCATAGGCCAATTTGAACAGGCGATTAATTATTATAGTCTGGCTTTGCGTATGAAACCGGATTACATCGAGGCTCGCGTCAATTTAGGCGTAGCGCTGGCGCAACAGGGAAAAATAGACCAGGGCATCGGCCAGTTTCAGCAGGCGCTTCAACTTGAGCCGAACTCTGCCGAGGCGCACAATGATTTAGGCATAGCGCTTGGAATGAAAGGTAATTTCAATGAAGCGGTGCTCCACTATCGGCAGGCCATAAACCTGAAGCCCGACTGGCCGCTGCCTCTGAATGGCCTGGCCTGGATTCTGGCAACATACCCAGACCCGAATGTCCGTGATGCAAAACAGGCGATTGAGATCGCCGAGCGTGCGGCGGCAATGACAAACCACCAGGATGCGATAATTCTCAACACCCTGGCCGCCGCTTATGCCGCCGCCGGCCAATTCGACAAAGCTGCAGCGACCGCACAGCAAGCTCTGGACTTGGCTCGTGCCGCCAAAAACGATAAACTAATTAACCAGATTTTCGAACAATTGGAAAACTACAGGCAGGGCAAACCCCGAACACAATGAGCTTCAGCCGAATGAGCGGAAAAAACGGTAAATTTAGCGTCATTCTGATTTGTCTGATGCTGGCATCAGCCACGCTTATCGCCTTTGAGCCGCTGCGTCACAATCAGTTCCTCAACTACGACGACAACGACTACATAACCGAAAACCAGCACGTCCAGAACGGCCTGAATCTCAAAAGCATCAAATGGGCCTTCACCAGCGCTCACGCCGCCAACTGGCACCCTGTCACCTGGCTGTCGCACATCATCGACTGCCAACTGTTCGGCCTGAACCCTGCGGGACATCATTTCACTAATCTGCTGCTTCATATAGCAAACACTTTGCTGCTGTTCTGGGTGCTGAAAGATATAACCGG
>Ga0315283_10005927_pt1 | contig 10839 bp, 20 predicted proteins | sample YL17G09_0_MG_FD_204541 | JGI IMG/M metagenome (GOLD analysis project Ga0315283, IMG submission 204541) | Sediment microbial communities from Yellowstone Lake, YNP, Wyoming, USA - YL17G09_0 | ecosystem: Environmental > Aquatic > Freshwater > Lake > Sediment | place: USA: Wyoming | collected...
ACCCGCAAGGTTAATGGAAACGTTCTTATCACAGTCTTTGACGGGGCAATGCGTGTGTTAAAAAATCCGGAAGACCTTAAAAAGATGGAGGAAAATCCCGAGACGGAAAGCCCTCTGTCTTATCCTAAGTCAATGCGGACCGAGTGTCTCGTCATTCAGGCGGTAGAATTTCCTTCTGGAAAGAACCATGTTCGCGTGATAACCTACACGGGCCAGAAAGGTTCATACCAGTTCAAACAGTTGGATGGTATGGACGATGCTGACGGAGCCATTCTCGACTCGATCAAGGACGGTTGGCATCGGATGGATCTGTCCATTCGAATCGGCCTGGAGAAAGAAGGCATGGATGACTCGCCTAAGGAGGGGCTGTGAAAGTGACCAAAGAGGATCTCGAAACGAAAGCTGTCCCTATCGTTACCAAGCTGTCGGCAGGAAGGGTTGTGAATCTGCTCTCCGAAGAGGAGCTCCGCTGGGCCCTGGCCTATAAGATGTGGGCCGATGGTATGGATCTCGAAGGTGAAATACCTTGTATCATGGATCCTGCTGACAAGTTCTGGACTCGGGAGTGTGTCGAAGGTTATCTTGTACGGGTCTTCGGGTTCAAGAAGGTAGAAGTCTCTCCAGGATTTGCGGGGTAACATAAAAGGTTGTAAGTATAAAACTTTAACCATCTGAAAAAGAAAGGCTTGTCACTATGAGTCACCTGCTTGATTTCAAAACCTGCGTTACCGACAGAAATGCACTCGTCAGAGCTCTCGAACGCATGGGCTTCAAGAACAAAGTGGAAGTACACGACAAAGCGGTGCTTCTTTCAGGACATATGATTGACACCGGAAGAAAACTTGCCAATGTCATCGTAAGGAAACAGTACACGGGAATCCCTGCCGACCTCGGCTTCGAAGAGAAGGTTGATGCGGACGGCAACACGACATTCGTTGCCCACATCGACGAGTATAATTACAGCGGGTTCCTCGAACAGGGGATGCAGTATAACAAATCCTGGCAGGACAAGCTCTACACGTGTTACAACGTAGAGAAGTCCAAGATGGAGCTCGAGGCCAAGGGCATTGATTATACGGAACTGAAAGACGATCAGGGCCGTCTCCAGATCAAGGCAACGTTCAAGAAAGAATCTGGCAAGCTGATGGTTCACCTGTAACCTTGAAGGAGTTTTCTTTATGGCAAGTATTCCTGAATCATCGGGAGAATGCATGGGCTGTTCGGAAGGGATCGAAGCCGTTCGGAAGCATGACGCCGAAGCTTTCAAGGAGTATGGCTGGTTTGCCCACATAGTTCCTGATCCTGACTTTCCCAACGGCATGAACTATCACACGCACGGCCTGGATGTTTCCTACAATCACAAGGATATTCAAGTCTGTCTTTCTATAAACCCTAAGCTGATACACTCGCTCGTTAGTGATCTGATTGACCAGATTAAGAAAGGTCAGACTTTTGAATCAGGTCAGGTGGTATCAAGAATCATTCGCGGAATGAATGTCACTTTTGCAAATGCGAAGGAAGGCGATCGGGATGTGCTGCGGATGATCTTTCCTGATTCGGCAGGTCTGCTGGACAGGAAGAATATGGTTGATGAAAGATTTAAAGCCCAGTATGACGGGGCCACTCCATGACAACAGGTGTAATTCTTTTGATAGTCATTGTTGGAGTAATATTCGGATTAATCATGGCAAATGCGGACAGACCACCGAGGGGTGGGCGGGGGCCGAGATGAGTCACTATCTGGACTTCAAGACGTCCATCAGCGATCCGAAGGCTCTGGTCAGGGCCCTGTGCCGATGCACTAACCGTATCGGTCGGTCTTGGACGGAGACTGACATTGAACTTCGTGAACAGGCCGATCACCTGTACGGCTTTCAGAACGATGTCAGACCTGAGACAGCCAATGTTATTATTCGCCGTCGTTTAGTCGGAGGAGCGTCTAACGATGTTGGCTTTGTGAGAGACGCCGAAGGCAATTACAATGCAATTGTTTCCGAGTACGATCAAGGGTTTTATAATGCTCAATGGCGGGAGAAGCTCTACACATATTACAATGTGGAGAAGAGCAAGATGGAGCTTGAAGCCAAGGGCATTATGTATGAAGAACAGAAAGACGATAAAGGCCGTATTCAAATCAAGGCAACATTCAAAACCGAAACCAATAACCCAGGTAAGATAGCAATACACCTGTAAAGAAAGGATTCAAACCAATGTCACTCGGACCGAATCAGGTACCTACACTTCTTCTGACTTTCGAATGGGACGGCAAGACGGTTCACAAGGAAACCTCTGGCTTCGAAGGAAAGAAATGCACTGAGATCACCAAATTCATCGAGGATGCACTCAATGGAACAGACAAGAAAATTACTTTCAAGCCCGAGTTCTATCGCAAAACCCCCGACTCAGGCAACAGAATCACAGCCTAACTTTGAGCTGACACTTACCTTCGAAGGTAACCGCGTCACCTCCAGCTGGTATAATCCTGTCTGCGGAGATATCATCTGCCGCATCTGCGGAAAGAACTGCAAGGCACTGGGCAAGCCCCTCTGTGTCAATGTCAATCCATACTGCGGTTAAAAATCTAGAGAAGGAGTTTCTAAATGTTGACGAAGACTTTCCTGAACTACGTTCGGGCAGGCTACGCCTTATTGTGGGTGAAGTCTGCAGAAGAGGCCAGAGTCCTGGCTGACTTCATGAACCAGGTCTTCAGTTCGAAGATCAAGAACGCCGACGACAAGGAAGAGGTGTATACGACCTACGTCTGGGATGTTATCGACGGCGTCGTTAATTACACTCTTCTAAAGAAAAGTCCTGAACCCGAGCGGGTGACCGATACCAAGTCAAAGGTGTTCGGTCAGATCGTTTCTCAGACGCCAGGAGCCGAAGGAAGTTACGTAGGCAAAGGCGATCAGGGGCTGCTTTCTCCGCTGTCGTGGCTGGAGAGCAAAGCGGATGACAACATCATCCTGTTTCTCAGGGACTTCCACACGTACCTGAAGAAAGACTGCGAGCAGTGGCACATTATCTCCCGTAAAATCAGGAACTTACTGCCGACGTTCAAGTCGAAAGGCAAGGTCCTGGTTGTCGTTGCCCCTACGGTCGACATTCCGATCGAGCTCGAGAAGGAAGTAACGGTCATCGACTTCAAGCTTCCTGAACGGGAAGAGCTCAAGATCATCCTCAAGGCAGTGTGCGATTCCGCAGGAGCCCCTTATCCTGACGGCAGCAAAGGCACCGAGGATCTCGTGGAAGAGCTGGTCGATGCAGCGCTGGGCATGACCATCGTTGAGGCTGAGAATGCCTTCTCCGTGTCTCTGGTTGAGGCTGGGAAGTTCGACTCCTCAATCGTACGCAGAGAGAAAGCCCTGATCGTCAAGAAGACGGGACTTCTGGAGGTTGTGGAAGCCCACGAGTCTCTGGACGACATAGGCGGTCTGGAGAACCTGAAGGACTATCTTCTCTCCAGGAAGGACACTTTCACGAAGGAAGCCAAGGAATTCGGTATCACGCCAGTCAAAGGCATACTCCTTGCAGGAGTGCCAGGATGCGGCAAGTCCTTGACAGCCAAGGCAGTAGCCTCGGCGTTCAATCGGCCGCTGCTCAGGTTGGACATGGGCAAGATCTTCGGGAAGTATGTCGGTGAGTCTGAGAACAACATGAAGAACTGTCTTGATCTGGCAGAAGCTGTAAGTCCTTGTATTTTATGGATTGACGAGTTGGAAAAGAGCATGGCGGGGAACAAGCCGGGATCGGCTCAGGAGGGTCATGAGACCACCCGTAGAGTGTTCCAGCTTCTTCTGACCTGGTTGCAGGAGAAGAAGACGGATGTACTCTTGGTTGCTACAGCCAACTCGATCGCATCACTTCCTCCTGAGCTTCTTCGTGCAGGTCGTATTGACAGCACGTGGTGGGTGGATCTTCCCGATGCCGTCCAGAGAGAAGAGATCCTGAAGATCCATCTCAGGAAGGTGAAGAGGGATCCCGCCAAGTACAAGAGCCTTAAGGAAGTGGTTGACAAGACGGAAGGCTTCAGCGGGGCGGAGCTCGAGGTTCTGATCAAGGAAGCTCTGGTTCATGCTTACACCAAGAAGCACAAGGAGCTGATGGTGGAGGATATCATCGAAACCATCCCCGAGATCACTCCTATATCCAAGATGCAGAGCAAGGAGATTGAGGCACAGCACAGGGACGCGAAGGACAGGGGCATCAAGGATGCTTCCAAGTCTCATGCCGTGGCGAAGGCTCCAGTCGGTGACATGAAGAGGAAGGTGAACTTCCCTGGCGCAGGTGCAGCCGCTTCCAGCGGGCCGATCGTAGCAGGCTGATAACAAGAGGAAGGATTGTTTATGAAGGATGTAATCATCAATCTTTCCGGAACGATCGCCCGGAAGATTCGGTGGACTCCGCAGCAGGTGGAGGTGACGGTAGGCAAGTCACCTCCTTCTGTCAACAACGAGCCCGTGCCGGATCAGAAGATCATCATACAGTCGAAGACCTATTCGAAGCGGAACGGGAACGGGCATAAGTCCGAGAAGCACCGTCCTATGGATGATTATGAGAAGAAAGCTTTACGAGCCAGCTTCTTAAGAAAGAACGGCCAGTTCAAAGAGGATGACTGCTGCCGGTTCAAGTTCGGGTATATCTCATCAGTCTGGCGAACTTCGCCTTCAGAGCAGCCAACGGACACAATCCTTCATGTGGGTATTTTCCAGATCACTGGGTTCGTGAGCTATCTGCATCGCGAGGTGGCTTGCGGTCGGTTGCTGCTTCACAATCTGGAAGCCTATCTTCTTTGGATGGAGCAGAAGTATTCTGGCCTGAAGAACTTCTACAACAATCCGAAAGTGAAAGAGGTTCGTCTGGATAACTGGAGCCTGATTGAACAGGGTAAAAAGCCCGACCGACACATAAAGGTCAGCTGGCTTAGACACCCTGTCAGCTCTTCCCCTAATGTGATCATAACAGGTCCGCCTCAATTCGTACACTTCGGAAGCAAGAAGCGAACAATGTAAAAGGGGGAGTTAAAAAACTTCCCCCTTGTTTCTTTTAAGAAAGGTAACACATAACTTAAATGACTACACTTCCTATTCCTGAGAATAGTTCAGTTGCAGTGATGGATGTTGCTCTGGCTAAACTCTACAATGTCATTCTATTCAACGATGAACACCACACGGCGGATGAGGTTGTGGCCCAGATCATAAAGGCCATACACTGTCCGAGTCCTGAGGCTGATCGGATTATGCTGGAGGCACACAGCACTGGACGGGCAATCGTTATCACCGCAGGTCTGGAACGATGCGAGCATGTTGAGTCCGTCTTACAACAGATACGTCTCGGCACCAAAATCGAACAGGCATAATCTTCGCAAAGGCAACTACGCCTTCGCTTTAACCAAAGGAGCATCCAAATGAGTGTACGCTCAACCAACCATCTTCCCGCAGATATTGACTTATTCTTTCAGGACATTTTGCAGATGTGGGAAGGCCTGACCTATCAGGACATTGAAAACTTCCATCCGACCAAGGAGCAGCTCGCAGAGATAAGAAGGATTCATGGCGACGAGTACTGTGAAGTAGCCGATACCGACCCTGAAAAAGCTCAAAAAGCCATTAATAAAATCTGTGCCATCGTAAAGGCATGATAGGAGGAACCTTTGGGTTATTCGACAGATTTCACCGGAAAATTCGTTTTAAACAAGAAGCTTGATGAGGAAACTTATACCTTCCTGAAAAAGCTTGCCACGACCCGACGCGTGGCCAGGAACGTTGGGCCTGAGTTTGGGGTGGAAGGCGAGTTTTATGTGGACGGGAAAGGTAGCTTCGGTCAGGAAACCGACAAGACTGTTATTAACTGCAATCAACCTCCGTCAACTCAGCCGAGTCTTTGGCTCCAATGGGTTCCTACCGATGACAGGCTGGGAATCGAGTGGGACGGCGGCGAGAAGTTTTACGAGTATGTTCTTTGGCTAAACTACATCATCGACAAGATACTCGCTCCGAAGGGTTATGTCCTGAACGGCCGAGTTCATTTCCAGGGAGAAGACTCAAATGACTTCGGTTATATTGTGGCCACCAATAATGTGGTAACAGTTGATCAAGGGCATCGAGTATATGACTCTGAGAGTGCGGGTATTGACGATCTGCATCAGGTTGACGCGTTACCTAAGTCTGAGTCGAAAGCCGAAGCGAAGCCTGTAGTGGCCTCGCACAAACGTAAAATCAGTTGGAAGGGTACTGTGTCCAAATGAAAAAGGGACACCTGTATGATTTAGATGGGGACCTCCTGAAGTTTATAGGGTACAGGAAGAATCGTTCACATCCTCATTGGCCCACCGTCACCGATAGGCCTAAGAGCTGGGCGCTGTTTGAGATTCTTGCGACAAACCAGTTCATGCTGGATAAAGATTTCATTGTGATTAATATCAAGGGCTCACATTATTTCCGCGACATTGCAAGCATCTACGCAATAATCAAATCTAAACCTGTAGAAGATATTGTCTTATATGTAAACAGGAAGAAGAAACTAGAAACCTTTATAAATCTCCTGAAGGGAGCAAGGCAATGAACGTTCAACAGCTCAAGAGAACCCTGCTGGGACTTCCCCCCCGCAAGTCCGTGCTGATCGAGTCCAAGCACGGCATGGGCAAGTCTCAGGTCGTGGCCCAGTGTGCCGCCGAGATGTCCAAGAGACTCGGCAAGCCGTTCGGGTTCATAGACATACGCCTCGGTCAGTATGAGGTTGGAGACCTGATCGGGATGCCCGAAAAGTGCCCGACCTATACGATCGTCAACAAGGTATTCAAGAACGGGATTATAGTGGAAGAGAAAACGGTGGCCGAGAATGTTACGGTACACGATCTTCCGCTGTGGTTTCCCCGCGATCAACTCTCGTACGGCTATCTGTTCTTTGACGAACTGAACCGCGGCTCGCGTGACACACAGCAGTGGGCGTTCCAGGTGGTGCTTGACTACCGCGTCAACTTCCATGATGTGCCCGATGGCTGGAGAGTGATTGCGGCCTGCAACGATAATCAGGATGCCTACAACATCCTCAGTCTGGATCCTGCCCTGTATGACAGGTTCATGGTCATCAAGTTCCGTCCAACGGTTGAGGAGTGGCTCGATCATGCAGCTTCAATCGACGTGCATGACGCCATCATCAAGTATGTAAAGAAGCATCCGAAGGACCTCGATCCGCCGGAGAAGATCCAGTCTGGAGTACGCTACTCCTCACGCAGGTCGTGGGTGATGCTCTCCGATGTCATCAAGTACATGACTAAGACGGGAGACGACGTGCTCAGGGATTTTGACTATCTGAGCTATCTTTCTCTCGGCTATGTCGGCCCTATCATAATGAACAACTTCGTGTCGTTCATCCAGAAGGACTACAAGGTCTATACGGCGGCGGAAATCCTCAGCAACTTCCCGAAGTACAAAGAGGAATTCGAGAAGATGGTGGCCACGGATTTCGCCTACTACAACGCCGAGCTGGTGGAACACATGAAGGAAATGAAGACAAAGCTGAACCCGAAGCAGTGCGTCAACCTGTATGACTATATCAAAACCGTGCCTAAGGAAGTCCGCATGGGCTTCTGGTCGGAGTTCCTGGAGAAGGTACCCGAACTGGCAACGGCATGGTACACCAGCGACAAGAGCATAGCCAACATATTGAAGCTGAGCTTCTTAAGACCAACAAAATGATCGGAGCAGCAGGATGAAAGCCATTGACAAGAATACAGTAATGAACGGCGAAGACCGTTTGGACTGGGCAACCGGCTTTCTCTGCGTTGCCTATCAGTTCGTCTACAGGGTTCTCGGATCAATGATTCGGGAGCCCCGCCCCGACTACGGACGGAAAAAGGGTGATGAGTACGGAACGATGGGCGTAAGTGTCAAGTCGGGAAATGTACGCTTGACCTATGATCCTGTCTTCATCTGCATGCTTGATGAATGGGAGCTGACCTACGTTCTCTACCACGAGATACTTCACATCGTTCTGCATCACTGCACAAGCAGGCAGTTTGACAATCAGGAAGTCGGAAACATAGCCTGCGACCTCGCTGTCAACGAGCTGATTCCGATTCGTGACGGCTCCTGCGTTCCTCCGAAGGATGTGAACGGAAAGAGGGTAGGCTGTTATGTCGACGACTTGAAGGCTCTTCCTAAATGTAAAGATATTGAACACCGACAGACCGCCGAGTATTACTATGACTACCTGATGAAGAAGTTTCCGCCTAAGAACGGCGATCCGAAACTTGGGAACGGAAGGTTTGACGACCACTCGGGACATGCAGAAGACGAGATGGCCGCCGAACGAGTCAGGGCAATGGTCAACGAGATAGAGTCTCAAGGCGGGTGGGGTGATGTCTCCACAGCAATAAAGGAAGTCATCCTTGCGGCCCAGACTCGCAGGATCAACTGGCGGAACATCTTACGTCAGTTCTTCGGCAACATTGCATGGCCAGAAAGGGAAGCAACCAGGAAGCGGCCGAATCGCAGGACAGGGGTTATCCATCCAGGATACAGAAGGCTTCAGCTTGACCGTCACCTGGTGGTGGCGGATACCTCAGGCTCGATTGATTCAGATCTTCTGTCCCAATTCCTGTCCATCGTCAATCAGGTAAGCGAGCAGATGCCGATCGACTTCATGCAGGTGGACTGCGAGAAGCAGACTGACCCAAGACCGTTTGATCGCCGCTGCGTGGAGATGACATTCCTCGGACGGGGCGGGACGGACTTCGCTCCGATAATGCAGATGGTGGAGGAGCGACATTATAAATCCGTTGTCATCTTGACAGACGGGGAAGCTGGTGCGGTTCCTCAGCCGAGTGCGGAAGTCGTTTGGGTGCTCCCTGCGGGGCACAATCCGCCGGTTGACTGGGGCAAAAGAATTCACATGGAGAGGCATATATGAAGCCTGACAAAATATTTGAATACACAATGGTTATCAAAGCCACATATAAAGACTCCAAAGGACACAGGTATATTCCTAAAAGGATATTCGATGAGGTAGCGGAGTATGCCCGAACGCGTCTGGCTTATCAAGGGCCGGACTCTGCCGAGTGTCAAGGAGTAACGGCTGAGATAACAGAAGTATCTACCCACATCGTTGGAGGAAACTTATGAACCACAATGCTTTCGTCAGATTCGTGGTACGTCTTCGGACGCAGAAGGACGGCTCGACGTTCATGAGTCGTCTTCCTTCAGTCTGGACGGGTGGCATAAGGCAGTTGCGGGCATGGGCAGCGGGCAAAGGCTTGCAGTGGGTAGCTGGTCATCAGGCGGAAGTTTTGGGTGGGCATTACTCCGACCCGTCGACTGGCTATGAATACTATCTCGATCTGAAGTGAGGCAACCATGAAATACAAGGTAGCAGTACAGATGGCAAGAGGCGGCTTTGTGGATTTACTGGTCTGCGGAAACATCAGCAACGACTCTGACGGGGCAGGCAGGAAGTTCACAGCCGTTGAAATAGAAAGTATCCGATGGCCAAGAGGCGGTGTTGTCAGGGAAGGAAACATAGCCAGTCTGGAACAGGTCAAGAATGTTTTCTATGAAGCGGCCGAGAAGGACAGGGATGACAGATGAACATAACCGTACGTAAAGGTTCTGTACGCAGACTGATTAAGCTGAAGCGCCTTCCATGCAGGTTCAGGATGTACGTCTCAGGCAGTTGGCTTTACGATGTATTAAAGGCCAATCGTCTGCACGAGAAGGTGCATCTCTGGAACCGGCTTTACTGGGTGCGGTGTCTCAGTCTGGATCGAAAGAAGATGTCTATCCGCTGGAGATGATCCACGATGATAAAAGAAATTAGACAGGCATTTATTTACAGATGTTGTTTCAGCTATAAGTCGGTCTATCGTTTCTGTTGGAAGTATGCAGATGAACGCATGACCGTATATTCCGAGCCGTTGTTTGCTACGGAAGCACTTGCTCAAGAGAACTTGAATCTGTTTATACAGTCTCTTGACATTTACAAGTTTGTTTCTACGGAAACCATTAACCTGAGGGGGCTTTAAAATGAACAGAAGTCGTAACCGCAACCGTAATCGTACACCAATTGCCCAGCCGACCGACCCGTTGGCTGCTCTGAAGGCGAAGTTCGCCAGACTGAGTCAGATCAAGCACCAGATGACGGCTGCCAAAGCACTGTATGTTGAGCACGATGCTATCGTCAAGGAGCTTCTTCCGATGTTCGTTTCGATTCAGGAAGGGCAGTATGTCATCCAGAAGCGTATCACCATCGGTACGGAGAGCCACACGCTGGTTCCGTTCTTCTATGACGCACAAAGAGGCGGGCTGAAGGTGAAGAACTGGAAGTCCACGGCGATGGAGACGTTCACGATTGATTAACAAGAGGGAGTAACTCTCCCTCTTTCCTTAAAAGAAAGAGGACTTTACTTATGGCAGACGTCATTCATTCGTGGAGATTTTCCTCCAGCAGCAATCCGAATAAGATATACCAGACGCTCAAGTGTGCGGATGGCAGCACCTCCTGCGACTGCAAAGGCTGGACGATGAAGAGGTATGGGCAGGAACGCGGGTGCAGGCACACCGCCGCAGTTCATGCGGGGACAGCGGACAGAGAATGTATTCCCGGAACCAGTCTGGATATGGTGAACGGGATTAACACCACTACGCGGGTTCCCATCCGCCAGATTGGCAACGCCTCTTCAACGAAGGCCTTCAAGGCTCTTCAGAAGGAGCGGGAAAAGATTCCGGCTCGCAAGATTTCGTGGAAGTGACCCCATGGATATATACATAAGAGAATGTCTCGAAGAGGATGGCGGTATCTTGTTTGAAATATGGGATAGAGAACAAACCTCACCAGAAATTC
>Ga0315283_10005928_pt1 | contig 10837 bp, 10 predicted proteins | sample YL17G09_0_MG_FD_204541 | JGI IMG/M metagenome (GOLD analysis project Ga0315283, IMG submission 204541) | Sediment microbial communities from Yellowstone Lake, YNP, Wyoming, USA - YL17G09_0 | ecosystem: Environmental > Aquatic > Freshwater > Lake > Sediment | place: USA: Wyoming | collected...
CGTCGAGGCCGCGCTTGGCGATTTCGTAGAGTTCGGCGAATTCGGTCATCCCCCCGACGAGGAGGTCGGAGTCGCCCGTCCCGACCATGTCGATGTTCATGTAGAGGACCGTTTTTTCGAGGGGGATGACGGGATGTTCGGTGTAATAGCGGGAGCCCTGGAGGCCGAGCTCCTCGCCGGCCCAGGCGCCGAAGACGATGGTCCGGGCCGGTTTGAAATCCGCCGCCGTGAGGGCCCGGGCGGTCTCGAGGATGACCGCGGTCGAGGTGGCGTTGTCGTCTGCGCCGGGGTAGATCCAGCCGTCGAGGCCGACGCCGAGGTGGTCGAGGTGGCCTCCGATGACGAGGGCTTCGCCCTTGAGCTTGGGGTCGGTCCCCGGCAGGACGCCGACGACGTTAGGCGCGATCCTCTCGCCGGAGACGAAATGAGCCTCCATCTCGACCTCGGCGCCGAGGTCCACGGTCATCGATTTCTTGAGGCGGAGGGTCTTGCTGACCAAGTCCTTCCAGCTCTTGCCGACGAGGTAGAAGACATCGCCGAGAAAGCCACGTCCGGCCCGCATGACGACGAAGCCCTCGGGGCATTGTCCGGGGCGGAGAACGTCGAAGCGCGGCCGCGGCCCGGCCTGCGCTCCGGGGGTCGTGAGGTCCATCTCGATGAGGCCGATGGCGCCCTTCGCCGCTGCGGTTTTGACCTTCTTCTCGAAGTTCCATTCGTTCTTGGCGTCGTTGCCGAAGGAGGCGGGCAGGTCGGGCATGACCAGGACGATCTTGCCCTTGACGTTGAGCACGGCGTAATCGTCCCAGCCGTCCTTTTCCGAGACGACGCCGTAACCGGCGAAGGCGAGCCCGCCCTTTGCCGTCCCCGACCCCGTCCCCGAGACGGGGGTGAAATCGCGGCCGCGGCCGGCGAAATAAACCCGCCGCGAGGGCGAGACGACCTCGAGCCGGATAGGCTGCTCGAAGTCCGTCCAATTCTTGAACGGGACGTCCTGGAACCAGGTGCCGTTCTCGCCGCCCGGCTTGAGTCCTGCTTTTTGCATCTCGGCGGCCACGTATTCGGCGGCCTTGCGGTATTCGGGCGACCCCGATTTCCGGCCTTTGAATTCGTCCGAGGCCAGGAACTTCACGTGGGCGAAGGCCTTCCCGCCGTCGGGCGCGGCCCGAGGGACGACTTTTCGTTTGGCGGCGCCCGCGCTGGAGAGGGCGACGGGAAAGATAAGCGCTGCGAGGAAAAGGAATACGAAGGTAGGGAGGAAAAGGGCGGCGATTCGTTTCATGCGGGAATCCTTATTCGCTCAGGGCTTCACCTTTCTCAGACTTTGCAGGACCGCTTCGAAGGACGGCGGGACGGGCGCCTCGACGGTCACGCGCTCGCCCAAGGGCAGACCGAACTCGATCGCGAGGGCGTGGAGCGTCAGCCGCGGATAGCGGCCCTGGAGCGTCCGGTCGCCGTACTTGAGGTCGCCGACGATGGGGTGGCCGATGTGGTAGAGGTGGACGCGGATTTGATGGCGCCGCCCCGTCGCCGGGTGGACCCGGAGGAGGGTCGCGCCGTCGAGGCGCTCGGCGACTTTCCATTCCGTCGAGGACGGCTTGCCGCGCCGGACGTCGACGCCCATTCGTCCCGAGCCGTACTCGCGGATCGGGGCGTTGATGAGCCCGTGGGCCGGACCGGTGGCGCCATGGACGAGTGCAAAGTAGGTCTTACGCACCTCGCGGCGGTCGAACTGGCCGTTGAGATGGCGGTGGGCGTCGGGGCTCTTGGCATAGACGATGACGCCGCTCGCCTCCCGGTCGAGGCGGTGGACGGGGTAGAGCTTGCCGGGGAAGACGTCTTTAAGAAGCTCGGGCAGGCCGCCCTTGCCCGCCTCGGCCACCGAAACGACGCCCTCAGGCTTGTCCACGGCCAGATAGTCGGCGTTTTCGAAAAGGACCCGGACGGCTGACCCGGTCATTTTTTCTTGAATGGCTTCCCTTCCAGCTTCTGACGGGCTTGGACGCGCTCCTCCTCGGTCTCGGGGATGAGATCGGGCTCAGGCTCCATGGTTAGGATGTACTCAAGGGTTTGGCGGGCCTTGTCGATCTGGTCGAGGGAGATGTACGTGTCGGCCAGGTAAAGGAGGTTAAGGCCGACGCGTGGACCGTATTCGACGGCCTTGCGGAGGTGCTCGAGGGATTTCTGCTCGCTGCCGCCGAAAATGCCGGGTACCTCGTGGTAGACGCGGCCCAAGACGCGGTCGGCGCCGCCCTTGTCGTAGGCGGGTTCGATCTCGAGAACCCGCCGCATCTCCTCTTTGATGGGCTTGACCAGGCCTAGGCTCTTGAGGACGCCTTTGGCTTCGCCGTAGACGCCATAACAGACGCCGAGCCAGAAATGCCCCTCGACCCTATTGGGGCCGAGCTCGATGGCTTTCTTGGCGTGATCGATCCCCTGCTGGAAGATCTGTTTTTTTGCGGTCTTGTCGGCCGTGTGGTCGCCGATCCAGTATTCTACTCGGGACAAGCGCCAGTTCGCGTCGTAGGCGGCTTCGCCGGCGGCCAGGGCCGCCTGGTATTTGGCCAGGGCTTCCTTGGCCTTGGCCAGGTCGCCGCGCTGGGCGTAGAGCTCGTCGCCTTGCTGGAGGAGCGTATTCGTCGCCTGGGCCTGGGTGGCGGACGCCAGGACGAGGACCGTCAGAAAGGGCAGGATGATTCTCTTCAGGGTCATCGTGTTTGTACCTCTCGGGGCGATTTATAACACAAATGGGGACCGCCGGACAAACGGGCGGGCGGGATTCAGCGGTGGTCGACGACGACGACCTCGTAGGTCTCCCGAACGAGGCCGTGGCGGAATAAGCCCAGGAACTTGACGAGCTGGGCTTGAAAAAACCGGTTCTCCTCCGTGGCCATCATGTCGGCCTCGGACTCCCAGAGCGTTATCGGGACGCACTCACCGAGCTTTCTGTCGACCAGGAAATAGGCGCCGCGGTAGCCCGCCTGTTCCCGGCAGTTCGGGACGATGTCCTCGGCGAAAAGGCGGGCGGCTTCGTCGATCCTTTCGGGCTTGACCTGCATTTTGAGCAAACGGACGTGCATAGCTCATCCCTCCTTTTCCGATATCCTGGTCGCGACGTCGACGGAGTGCGCGCCGGGCATGCTGAATTCCCTCTGCTGATCTTATAGTATGCCGATGGGCGCGGCGAGTCAATCAATCAAGAGGGGGTCAAACCCAGGGCTGTCCGGGTATTATTCGAATAAAATCAACTGGTTAGGATCCGCATCATTTTACTCCGGTCCACCGCTTTGCTTAAGTAGTTCATTTAATGGCGTTTGGCTGAACGGATTCACGCTGATCACCTGTAAGATGGTGTAGAGTGGGCGGTCGATATTGAACTCTTTTCTGACGATCGCGACCAGAGCGTACACGGCCATGGCTATCCAGATCTGGGTCATGACGGCGTTCCTCGAGGTGCCGAAGAAGGACTTGATATGCAGGTGTTGCTTGATCCAGCGGAAGAACAGCTCGATCTTCCAACGGTGCTTGTAGAGGGCTGCGATGGTCGAAGCGGGAAGTCCGAAGTGGTTCGTCAAGAGGCAGAAGTTCGGCTGTTTCGGGTCGAGGATACCGACGCGGCGAAGCCTTTCGGGATAGAACGCTGGGGTGGCAACGCCGGTCAAAACGATCGTTTGGTCGAAGAGCAGACCTTGGGAGCGGTCGAGGGGGTGGGAGTAGACCCGGCGGAACTTCAGGTCGCGGCGGGCCCGGATGATAAAGAAGGCCTGGCTCTGATGCAGCCGATAGAGCCTCTTGAAGCAGATATATCCCCGGTCCAGGACATAAAAGCTGCCGGGCTCGGGGATGATCTCATCGAGGACGAGGACATCGTGGACGCGGCCGTCCGTGACCCTGATGAAAGTCGGGATGGAGCCGCGTAAGTCGAGCAGGGTGTGTAGCTTGACGGCCGCCTTCCGTTGTTGGAAGGGGGCCCAGGGGAAAAGGGACAGGCAGAGGTCGATCGTCGTCGAGTCGAAGGCATAGATGGTCTCGTCCAACTCCAGCCCGAGGTCCTCGTCGCGATAGAGGAGGCGGGCCCGGTCGATGAGGACACGGGCAAAATCGGCGTAGATCCTCCAGTCGCGATGCTCGTTGGCATCGGCTATGGTGCTGCGGGAGACACGGCCGCGGAAGCCGCAGTGATAGAGCCGGCCGGAGATCGACCGGAGGCAGGCCTCGATGTCGCGCAGGCTCTCCCGGAAAGTCAGTTGAGCGAAGGCCATGCAGAGGAACTGGTCCCAGCAGGAAAAGCTCTGGACCTTGTAATGACCCCGATAACGCGCGACGCATCGCTTGAACTCATGTCGGGGGATGAACTCCATGAGTTGAGCGAGAATCGTCCGGCCAGCGTTCATCGGCCCCTCCTTGCCCCTCACGGGGCTCAAGGATGGCCATACACCCAACAGGGAGGGCAGTTCAAATCGAAAACGCTTAAAAATGCCCCTTTTTAAAACTTATTCAATAAGTTAGAAGACTTTTAAAAAACAACAACCGGACAGGCCTGGGTCAAACCTACTTTTTTCGAAATAAAGTAGGTTTGACCCCCTCTGGGGGGCGGCGGGCGAGCTCGCTGGCGTAATCTTCGGGCACGTCCATGTCGCGGAGGATGTTCGCGTCTTCGACCGCGGCCTCGAAGATGTCGTCGGGGTGGGCCTGCATGAGCCGGCGCAGGCCGTCGGCCGGATCGAGAGCGAGGACTGCGTCCCGGTACTTCAGGCCGATGAGGACGGGGTGACCGCGGCGGCCTTGGAAGGTCGGGACGACGATGCCCTTGCCGCTTCGCTGAAAGGCGTCGACGACCGCGTCGACAACCCGAGCCGGGAGGAACGGCTGGTCGCCCAACATGACGACCGCGGCTTCGGCGTCCGCCGGCAGGGCCCTGAACCCGGCCTGGACCGACGAGAGCATGCCTTCAGCGAAATTTTCATTGACGACCAAATCGATGCCGAGAGGCTCGAGCTCCTCACGGACATCGCCCTTGTCCGCGCCCAGCACCACGAGTACTCGATCGACGCGCGAGGCCAGGGCCGTCAGGACGACGGACTCGATGACCGTAGCGTCTCCGAAGGGAAGGAGGAGTTTCTGCGTCCCCATCCGCCGGGATTCGCCGGCGGCGAGGACAATGGCCCAGATCATGGCCGGCCGCTCTCCTTCCGCTTGGAGCGGACGAGGATGAGCTCGGCGGCGATGCTGACGGCGATCTCCTCGACCGTTTTCGAGCCGATCTCGACTCCGATCGGCGCGTGGACCTTGGCCCACGTGTCGGCCGTCGCCCACCCGCTATCCAAGAACTCGCAGTGCACGGTCTCGATCTTCCGCTTGCTCCCGATCATGCCGATATAGGCCGCGGGGCGCCCGATCGCGGCCCGCAAGGCCTCGGCGTCCTTTTGATGACCCCTGGTGACGATGACGAAGTAGTTCTCGGTCGAATCCTCGATCCGCCGGACCGACTCGCCGATGTCCCCGGCGATGATCTCGTCCGCCTCGGGGACATTCTCGACGTTGGCGAATTCGGGTCGGTCGTCGATAACCGTGACGCTCCAATCGAGAAGATTTCCCAGCCGGGCGACGGCCCGGCCGACATGTCCTGCCCCGGCGATGATGAGGCGGGGGAGGGGCCGAACGGACTCGAGGAAAATCAGCCGGCCCTCGCTTTTAACAAGACGTGGACGGCCATCTTCGAGGGCGGCAGCGAGGTTTTCCTGGCCGACGGCGACCGGGGTGGGCGGGGCGCCGCGGTCCACTTCTGCCGCGAAGGTATCGGCATCCAACGACAGCACCTCGGCAGGTGGGGCAGAAGCGCTCCCAACCCCAATAAACCGGCGTTCGACTAAAACGAAATTCCCCTGGCCCGGCACGATGAGGGAGGCAAGGACGCCGGGCCGGCGCTTCCTGAAGCCGTCGAGCGCCCGCTCGAATACGGCCCGCTCCCCGCCAACGCCCGGGTCGATGAGGATCCGGGCCGAGCCGCCGCAGATCGCCCCGGCGACATCCGCTGGGTCAGCGTCGAGGCGGACCGTCAGAAGCCGCGCTCTCCCGTCTCGCAGAGCTTCCTCCGCGATCGCTTCGACGCGTGCTTCGAGGAGCCCTCCTCCCACCGTCCCGGCGACAAGCCCCGCTGCCGAAAAAATCGCTGAGGCCCCCGTGACCTGGGGGGTCGAGCCCTCGGTCTCGACGATCGTCGCCAGCGCGAGCCCCTTTCCCGAGACCAGGGTCTCGATGAGCTTGGGAAAGCTATAATTCATGCCGCCACGGGACGGGCGCGATGCCGCCCGGGTGCTTCTTGTCCGTATTTTTTTCCATGGTCATCTCCCGGCAAACACCCGGCTCAGAGAAGTCTCAGCAGGGCAAGAACCCCGAGCGAGAGGGCCAGGGCTGCGGGTGAAGCCCAACGCAAGTGAGCCGGCCGGCTTTCGAGCGCGGCCAAGACGGCGCCGGCCCGGATGCCCAAGGGAACGGTGAGGGCCGATAGAGCCACGGCGATGGGCGCGTAATAAAGCGAGAGGGGATAGGACGTTCCCGCGACACAGGGTGCGACGCCCGTCGCAAACTTGACCAGGGGGAAGAGGTTGACGGCGACGAGCGCGGCCAGGCCGCCGGCGAGCCCCTGACCGGCTGCTTTGCCGGCGAGAGACTTGCTGATGATGCCGACGATCAGGGCGAAGGCCGCGCCCTCCATGACGATGGCAAAGATAGGGTTGCCGATGGCGCCGCTGAGGACTGGCAGCCCTAGAAGCAGTGCGTCGAAGAGCTTGAAGCCCGCGGCGATGACGACCATCAGGGCCGCCGTTTTGACGCGGGGCGAAACCGCCCAGGCCGCGGCCAGGAAGAAGAGGGCCGCGCCCGTCATAAGCGAGCCGGAGACGGTCGAAGCGCACTGGCGCAGATACATGCCGAGCGCCGCTTCGGAGAGTCCCCAGAGGCCGCCCAGGACGAGGACCGGGCCCCAGTTCGTTTTTTGCGGGGTTTGAGACATCGTTCCCTCCGGATTCCGGATATTAAGGGAGATACGCCCCTCAATATACGGGTTTTAAATCGGGGACACAATACCCATTTCTGAATTCTCTCGGATGGGCGGAGCTAAGGCGCAGGTCAATCGGGGATTTTGCGCTCTTTCTCCGCTTCCTTGTCGCGGAAATACTTGAGGACGAGACGCGTGCAGACGATGGTCGCGACGATGAGCAAGAGAATGACCAAGAGGGCCAGCCGGAGCAACGTCCATTCGAGGTTGGCGTCTTTCTCCCCGTGGTAGATATCCGTCAGCGCGGCGTGCGAGAGAAAGAGAATGGATCCACAGCCCGGACGGGAGAGCGCAATGCCTCGCCAAGCCATCGAAATAGCGGCTCAGGGCCGGAGGCCGTAGGAGCCGGGACCGCCGGCGCTAAAAATCGAAATCCAGGAGGAGCGTAAACAAGTCCTCCTTGAACGGAAGGACCGATCCGACCAGGCGATGGGTGTACTCGGCGTGGAGGGCGACGTTCACCGCCGACCAGCTTCCGAGGTAGTAGCGCACGAGCGCGGAATAGGCGTTTATCCGGCTGTAGCTGTCTACGCTCGGCGGGCGGACCCAGTTGTACATCAGCGACCCCACGAGGCGGTTATTGGCCAGAGCCGCGTAGTCGAGCTGGACGACGCCGCCCCAGAACGCGTAATCCGTGGTCGGGTCGAAATCGTTGAAGGCCCCGTCGTCCACGCCCCTGAAGGCCATGGCCTGAAGATTGAGCGTTTTCCAGTTCAGGCTGATATTTCCGCCCACACGGTAGAAATTCCTGTTATTCTGACCAGCGGCGTCGCCCAAGGGCGAGACGATCGGATCGCCGGGGTCCGCCGGCTGCCAGCCGAGATAGCCGAAAACACCGAACCTCTGCCCGGCCGACTGGCCCTCCCCCTCGCCGAACGTCTTGGACAGGGCGAAGTAGAGGTCGGCGAACCGGTTGTTGTCGGGGTTGGCCCCGCTGCCGTTGATGAAGCCCAGGGCGTACTTGAGGCCCGGCTTGAAACGGCCGGTGGCCTCGACGCCGATGTGGTTCGCGGAAAAATCGAACTCGTTCCGCGAGCCCGCGAAGCCGTAGACCTCGAACGGCTGGAGTATGTAGTAAAGACGCTTGGAGCTCATGAGCTGAAAGCCCGGCTCGAAGCGGCCGACGCGCAGGTTGAGCTTGTCCCGGATGATGTTGCTGAAGACCACGTTGGCCGATTCGATGGCCGCGAGCTGGGACGGGTTGTCGCCGTTGCCGGGCCCGGTGAAATCCGCGGCCGGCTCGTCGACGCGCGGCGTGTAGACGAACATGAACGAAATGTTCTTGTGGAGGACGCCCGCGGCGAGCAGATCCAGGCCGTAGAGGTGGAAACCGGAGGTCGTGCCCTCGCTGTCATGGTACATCGAATATCCGGCCGTTGTCCGCAGAGCGAGCGGGATGCCGGTTTCGAAGACGGTCTTTTCGAGGCCGGCTTGGCCGGGGGTCTGGTAGCCGTTGTCGCGGAAGCGCTGGCCCCAATCGTTGAGCTTGGGGAAGGCGACGTGGCACATGTTGCAGTTGTAGCCGTACTTCCGGGCGAAGGCCGGGATGGCCAGCGCCGTCTGACTGAGGACGAGAAGCGCGAAAACGAGGCCGAAGGTGGCGGTCAGGATCTTTCTCATGGCTCGCTCCTCACTTGTGAAATTCGTCCGGCGCGATCGGCTTGACGTTCGCGACTTCCGGATTGAGGCTGTCCAGGGCCTTGATGAAGGCCACCAGCGCCTTTTTCTCGAGCTTGGTCAGGCCCAGGGGGACCATCAGCCGGTCGAGGTTGGGGTTTTTGCCGCCGCCGAGGTTGTAGAAATCGATCAGCGACTCGAGCGTCTTTTCCGACCCGTCGTGGAGATACGGGGCGCGCCGGGCCGCGTCGCGGACCGTGGGCGTCTTGAAGGCCCCCATGTCGAGGGGATTTTTCGTGACTGCGTAGCGCCCCGTGTCGGGGTTCTTGGGGTCTTTGGCCGGCACACCGAGGTTGTGGAAACGGCCGTCGCTGAAGTACGGGCCCCAGTGACAGGAGGTGCAGTGGGCCTTGCCGTTGAAGACCTCGAGCCCCTGCTTCTCGAGGGGGGTCAAGGCCTGATGGTCGCCGCGGGCGTAGCGGTCGAATTTCGAATCGGTCGTGACGACCGTGCGCTCGAAGGCGGCGATGGCCTCGGCGACCTGATCGACGGTGATCGGGCCCTCCCCGAACACGGCCCGGAATTCTTCGATGTACCCGGCGATCCTGTCGACGGTCTGGATCATGGCCTGGTGGGTGTTGCCCATCTCGATCGGGTTCTGGATCGGCCCCTTAGCCTGGTCCTCGAGCGACGGCGAGCGTCCATCCCAGAACTGGAGCGGGCTGTAGGCGGCGTTGGAAACAGGGGGCGCCCGGCGGCCGCCGAACTGCCCGCGGATGCCCTTGCTCGTCGGGCCCTCGTCGGACCAGCCCAGGGCCGGATTATGGCAGGTCGCGCAGCTGACCGTGCCGTCGGCCGAGAGGCGGGTGTCGAAATAGAGTTCTTTTCCCAGGTGGATCTTCAGGCTCGACGGCGGGTTTCCCGGCGGGGCGATGACGGGAGGCAAAGGGCCGAGCCGCTGGGGGCCGAGCACCTGCACGTTGACCTGGGTGATAGGCGGCGTCTTATCCTGGGTTGGACCGGAGACCGCGCTCGAGCCGGCCCAGAAAAGACAAACGGTCAGGACCAACAGAAAGATTTTACGTCCCATTTGGTTACCTCCCTTAAAAATTGTCATGCCCAGACTGAACGGGCTGGCAGATCTTCACCATCATCCCTAACGTCCATCAAGAAAGCTATCACAGACAGCCGGCGATTGGCAACCGGCGGACTTCAGGTCGTTGTCGTTGTTATCGGGGCGGCCGGGCTCTTGCCCCAGAGTCGGTTGACGACCCTGATAAGGACGAGGCTGCTCGCGATGAAGACCCCCAGAAGCACAAGGGCGTAGGTCGTGCGGCCGTAGAGGAAGTTCCCGACCATGAACAGGGCCGACCAGATGGTCAGCGACCCGGAGACCCAGCCGATGAGGGCCAGGGGGAAGCTCTCGTGCGTGCCCTTGGCTTCGGCCTCAGAGATGCCGGCCTCCTTGCGGATGGCCTTCCATCCCGGGCCGAAGGGACGGACTTTCTTGTAAAAAGCGATCAGGGTCTGGTGGTCGGTCTTGGGGCCGAGGAAAGCGGTCAGCAACCAGCTGATCGTGGTCACCGCGATCGTCAGGATGAGGGCGTAATGCGTTGGGACGAAGACACCAAACTTGCGCAGGACGAGGAGGAGGAGGGAGAAGGAGAACGAGCTGATCATGGCGTTGACTTCGCACCAGGCGTTGACCCGCCACCAGAACCAGCGGACGAGGTAGAGCAGGCCCGTGCCCGCCCCGATCTGGAGAATGATGTCGAAGCTGTCCTTGGCCGTGTCCAGGACGAAGACGAGCGCGCCGGCCGACATGAACAGGACGACCGTGGCCAGTCGGCCGATCATGACGTAGTGCTTCTCGGTGGCGGTCTTGTTGATGAAGCGCCTGTAGAAATCGTGGACGAGGTAGGAGGCGCCCCAGTTGAGGTGGGTCAGGTTGGTCGATGAGTTGGCTGCGATCAGGCCGCCGACCATCAGGCCGATAAAACCGACCGGCAGGAACTTGAGCATGGCCGGGTAGGCGATGTCGTGGCCGAGGAGGGCCGGGTTAAGGTTGGGGAAGGCCTTCTGGATGTCGGAGAGCTGGGGGAAGACGATGATCGAGCACAGGGCGACGAGGATCCAGGGCCAGGGCCGGAGGACGTAATGGGC
>Ga0315283_10005929_pt1 | contig 10837 bp, 6 predicted proteins | sample YL17G09_0_MG_FD_204541 | JGI IMG/M metagenome (GOLD analysis project Ga0315283, IMG submission 204541) | Sediment microbial communities from Yellowstone Lake, YNP, Wyoming, USA - YL17G09_0 | ecosystem: Environmental > Aquatic > Freshwater > Lake > Sediment | place: USA: Wyoming | collected...
AGGCATTTCCCGCAAACTTTTTGATGCGGCCTTTGCTGGCGTCACCGACCCGGATCCTTCCGTTTTGAAACTCGCACAGACACAGCCGGAGTTCACCTCGACCACTTCGGCCTACCTCGAGAAGGCCGTCACACCCATCCGCATCGATACCGGCAAGCAGCAAAAGGCCCAGGAGGCGGCCCTATTGTCGGCCATCGAGAAACAATATGGCGTTGATCGCCATATCTTGCTGGGCATCTGGGGCATGGAGTCGAACTTTGGCAAGGACGAAGGCTCAATGAGCGTGATGCGTTCACTTGCAACCCTGATCTATTCAGGCCGCAAAAAGGACTATGCCCGCGAACAGCTCATCGCCGCCTTCCGCATCCTGCAGAAGGGTGCAAGGACCCCCGATAATTTCAAGGGCTCCTGGGCTGCCGCCATGGGCCATACGCAATTCATTCCAACGTCCTACCTCTCCTACGCGGTGGACTGGACCGGCGATGGCAAGAAAGATATCTGGGGTTCCAAGGAAGACGCGCTGGCCTCCACCGCGAACTACCTCGCCAAGGCCGGTTGGAAATCCGACAGGCCTTGGGGCTGGGAAGTGACGCTGCCCAAGGGTTTTAACAAGGCGCTGATCGGCAGGTCGAAGTGGCGACCGGTGGCGGACTGGGTGCAGCTTGGCATTACACCTGCCAGTGGCGGCAGCTTCAACGCAACCAAGGCCGATGCCTTTGTGATGATTCCGCAAGGCATCGATGGCCCCGTGTTTCTGGTCACCAAAAACTTTATGGCCATCATGGATTACAACTTGTCGCACTCCTATGCCCTTGCGGTGGGTCACCTGGCTGACCGTATCAGGGGTGGTGGTCCCTTCGTTGGCAGCTGGCCCGAAATAAATGTCGATCTCAGCTTCGAGCAACGGGTAGATCTGCAAAAGCGCCTGAGCAGGCTTGGCTTTGAGACTGGCGGCAGCGATGGCCGCTTCGGCGCCCGTACCTACGAGGCCATCATTGCATACCAGAAGAGTGTAGGCCTGCCGCTTGATGGCAAGCCCAGCCTCAAGTTGCTTGAGCGCATGAAGTCGGCGAGCTAGGGTAGGTCCATGAAGCGTTACTTTACCCTTGCTGTAGTAGGCCTGCTGCTGGTCACCCCCATGGCGTTTGCCCAATCTGTGGTGGAGCTTCCCATCATGGGGTCGCAATCCATCGAATCGACGATCGAGCAACCCATTGACGATACCTACCGGATACTGGTGATCGGCGATGCGCTGGCGGGTGGACTGGGTGCCGGCCTCACCCGCATGACTGATCTCGAAACCGGCTTTGAAATCGTCAACCGCTTCCAAGAAGTATCCGGCATTGCAAGGCCCGAGGTCTATGACTGGGTTGCCAGCTTACCCAACATTATGGAAGGCAAGGACTTCAAGGCTGTCGTCGTGCTGCTCGGATCCAATGACCGGCAAAGTATCCGCGCCGGTGATTTCAGGTTCATCTTCAACACGCCGGACTGGATTGCCGCCTACCGTGCCAAGGTTGACAAGTTGCTGGACGTGCTGAAGGCACGCAACGTCAAAATCTTCTGGGTTGCCATACCGCCCATGGGCGATGACCTCTATGATGCCGACATGAAACTCCTGACATCCATGCAAAAGCAAGCGGTCGAGAACAAGGGCGGAAACTTCGTTGATCTCCGTTACGCTTTCCTGGGCCCCGATGGCACCTACACCGACAGCGGCGAAGACGACACCGGTGTGGTTCGCAAATTGCGTTCACGCGATGGCGTTACGTTTTTCAAGCAGGGCAACAACCGCTTTGGGCAGTTGCTGCTGGAAGTCATCAAGAAGGACATCGAGAAAAACCCTATCACCCCAACCACCCAGCAAAGCGTCACCATAGTACCTCTTCCTAATGAGGAGGCGACACCCTTGTTTGGCCAGGACATGGGCGATGGCAACGTGGCCGTGTTCCAGCCGGAGAAGCTTTCAGCACCAGAAGAGGCGAGGCTTGCCATCAACAACAGTTCCATCTCACGCGCCGACATCCTGTCGGGAAGCAGTGCAGAAGAACTTTTCGTGCGCGGCATGGCGGCCCCAGCACCGGCCGGGCGCTTTGACGACTTCAGTTACGTGAAGCCCGGCCCCTGATCAGCGCGGCAGCGTAGTTTCACCCATCAGGAACTCATCCACCGCGCGTGCTGCCTGGCGGCCCTCGCGAATGGCCCATACCACAAGGGACTGGCCGCGCCTCATGTCACCGGCAGAGAACACCTTGGGGAGGCTCGACTTGTAGTTCATCATGTTGGCCTCTACGTTGCCCCTGGCGTCAAGCTTCACGCCGAGCGAGGATAGCATGCCATCCTGAACGGGGCCGAGGAAGCCCATGGCCAACAGAACGAGGTCGGCCTTGAGTTCAAACTCGCTGCCGGCTATCGGCTGCATCTTGCCGTCGACCCGCATGCAATGAAGTTTTTTCACATCACCGTTTTCGCCTGTGAAGGATCTAGTTACCACCGAAAAATCGCGCTCGGCCCCTTCCTGCTGACTGGAAGAGGTACGGAACTTTAGCGGCCAGTCTGGCCAGACCAAGGGCTTGTTTTCCCTATCTGGGGGGCGCGGCATGATTTCAAGCTGGGTCACCGACAGAGCCCCCTGGCGGAGTGATGTGCCGATGCAGTCCGATCCCGTATCGCCGCCACCGATTACGATCACATGCTTGCCACCAGCGAGGATCGGTTTGTTGTCGAGTGGCGGCTCTTTAGAGTTGCGGCGATTTTGCTGCGGCAGAAAATCCATCGCGGGATGAATGCCATTCAGTTCGCGGCCGGGAATGGAAAGGTCGCGGGGCTTTTCCGCACCTCCGGTCAGCAGAACTGCATCAAAACTGTCGACCAGCTGCTGGGCATCTTGGGTAACGCCGATGTAGGCACCATAGTGGAAGGCCACCCCTTCGGCTTGCATCTGGGCGACGCGCCGGTCGATATGGTGCTTTTCCATCTTGAAGTCAGGAATGCCGTAGCGCAGCAGTCCGCCGACTTTCCGCTGCCTTTCAAACAGATGAATCGTGTGGCCGGCGCGCGCCAGTTGCTGTGCAGCGGCCAGCCCCGAGGGTCCACCACCGATGACGGCCACCTTCTTGCGGGTTTTCTCAGCGGCGATTTCAGGCTTAATCCAGCCCTCGGCCCAGGCCCTATCGACGATGGCGCATTCGATGGATTTGATGGTGACCGGATTGTCCTCGATGTTCAGGGTGCAGGACGCCTCGCAAGGGGCGGGGCAGATACGGCCGGTGAACTCGGGAAAATTATTTGTGGAATGGAGGTTGCGCGCCGCCTCTTCCCAACGATTGTTGTAGACGAGGTCATTCCAGTCTGGAATCTGGTTGTTGACGGGGCAGCCGTTCTGGCAAAATGGAATACCGCAATCCATACAGCGTGCCGCCTGGTTACGCGTTGCCTCTTCCGACAACGGAATGATGAACTCATTATAGTGGCGCACCCGGTCGGCAGCGGGCGCATACTTGCGGTCCTGCCTGTCGATTTCCAGAAAGCCGGTAACTTTTCCCATCATGCGCCCCTCTTCACACCAATGGTCATGCCATTGCTGGTTTCCTGTGCCTTTTCCAAATCGGCCAATGCGCGAGCATATTCAACCGGCATCACCTTTACGAACTTAGGCTGGTACTGTGCCCAGTTGTCGATGATGGTTTTGGCGCGTGATGAGTTGGTATATTTGCAGTGACGTGTCAACAACTCGAAAATGCGTGTGCCATCCTTCTTGTCCATATGGGCTGTCACGTCAACCAGGCCGTGGCCTTCAAGATCGCCACCGTGATGGTGCAGTTTCTCTATGGTAGCGTCCTCTTCGGGAATCGGCTGCAGGTCTACCATGGCAAGGTTGCAGCGCTGTGCAAAGTCGCCTGCCTCGTCGAGGACGTAGGCCACGCCGCCCGACATGCCGGCCGCAAAGTTACGGCCCGTGTCACCCAGCACCAGAACACAGCCCCCCGTCATGTATTCGCAGCCATGGTCGCCAACGCCTTCAACAACGGCGATCGCTCCGGAGTTGCGCACGGCGAAACGTTCGCCCGCAACACCGCGCAGATAACATTCCCCGGTGATGGCGCCATAGAGTAGGGTATTGCCTGCGATGATTGATTTTTCCGGAAGGAACCCGATCTTGTCCTGCGGCTTCACGATGAGCTTGCCCCCGGACAGGCCTTTGCCCACATAGTCATTAGCCTCACCCGTGAGTTCCAGCGTCACCCCGTGGGCAGCCCAAGCGCCAAAGCTCTGGCCGGCGATGCCATTGAACTTCACAGTGATGGTATCCTCCGGCAATCCGGTATGCCCATAGCGCCGGGCCACTTCGCCCGACAGCATGGCGCCTGCAGTGCGGTCTGCATTCCTGATCTTTGAAGTGATCACCACCGGTTTACCACCCTCAAGGGCAGGCATGGCTTCGGCAATCAGCTTGCGATCGAGGATGTGCTCGATGTTGTGGTCTTGTATGGTGACACGCCGCGTCGCGATGGGTCCCTTCACATCAGCCTTGGCAAACACCTTTGCGAAGTCGAGGCCGCGCGCCTTCCAGTGACTGATCGCCTGCTGCTGGTCGAGCCATTCGGTAGCACCGATCAACTGATCATAGCTGCGCACGCCCATGTCAGCCATGAGTTCGCGGAGTTCTTCGGCCACGAAGAAGAAATAGTTGATAACATGTTCCGGCTGGCCCTTGAAGCGCTTTCGCAGTTCGGGGTCCTGGGTGGCGACACCCACGGGGCAGGTGTTGAGGTGGCACTTCCGCATCATGATGCAACCCGCCGCAATGAGCGGGGCCGTCGCAAAGCCAATTTCATCAGCGCCGAGAAGCGCTGCAATAATCACGTCGCGTCCGGTGCGAATGCCGCCATCGGCCTGTACGGCAATGCGGCCGCGCAGGTCATTGGCAACCAGCGTCTGCTGAGTTTCGGCAAGGCCGATTTCCCAGGGCGAACCTGCATGCTTGATGGAGGTGAGGGGCGAGGCCCCTGTGCCGCCTTCGTATCCAGAAATCGTCACATGGTCGGCATGCGCCTTGGAAACGCCGGCGGCTACCGTGCCGACACCCACTTCAGAAACGAGCTTCACCGACACTTGGCCTGCAGGGTTCACGTTCTTAAGATCGTAAATGAGCTGGGCCAGATCCTCGATGGAGTAGATGTCGTGATGCGGCGGCGGCGAGATCAGCCCAACGCCTGGTGTGGAATGGCGTACCTTGGCAATGACGCTGTCAACCTTGTGGCCGGGCAATTGTCCGCCTTCGCCGGGCTTGGCTCCCTGCGCCATCTTGATCTGCATCATGTCGGAGTTGACGAGGTATTCCGCCGTCACGCCAAAGCGGCCCGAGGCCACCTGCTTGATGGCCGAACGCATGGAATCACCGTTCGGCAGCGGCACGAAACGATCAGCCTCCTCGCCACCTTCACCGGTGTTGGACTTACCGCCAATCCGGTTCATGGCAATGGCAAGGGTGGTATGGGCTTCACGACTGATGGATCCGAAGGACATCGCACCTGTTGAGAAGCGCTTGACGATGGACTTCGCTGTTTCAACCTCGTCGAGGCTAACCGGCTTGCGGCCCATCTCTTCGGCCGTCTTGATCCGGAACAGACCGCGCATGGTCTTGAGGCGCTCTGACTGTTCGTTGACGTGCCTTGCAAAGGCTCGGTACTTGTCCACCGAATTGCCGCGCACTGCATGCTGCAGGTTGGCTACCGTATCGGCATTCCACACATGGGCTTCGCCACGCATGCGCAAAGCATAGTCACCGCCCACGTCGAGGGCCGACTTGAGGACCGGGTTCAGACCGAAGGCATCTTCATGGCGGTTGAAGGTTTCGGTGGCAATTTCGGAAAGGCCCACACCTTCGATCTGCGTGGCAGTGCCAGTGAAATACTTATGGACGAAGTCACTGGAAAGGCCAATGGCATCGAAGATCTGCGCACCACAATAGGATTGGTAGGTCGAGATGCCCATCTTGGACATGACCTTGAGAATGCCCTTGTCCACCGCCTTGATGTAGCGCTTGACCGCTTCGTAGGCTGTGACCTCTTCCTCGAGCTGCGGCAGCATGCTTTCCAGTGTTTCGAAGGCAAGATAGGGGTTGATGGCTTCCGCACCATAGCCCGCCAGCGTGCAGAACTGGTGCACTTCGCGAGGTTCACCCGACTCAACTACAAGGCCAACCTTGGTGCGCAGGCCCTTGCGGATGAGGTAATGATGGGTGGCTGAGGTCGCTAGCAAGGCAGGTATAGGCACGCGCTCCGCCGACACGGACCTGTCGGAGAGGATGATAATGTTGAAACCATCCCGCACGGCGCGTTCGGCCAGTGCGCAGACACTGTCGAGTGCTGCCTCCATGTAGTCGGCGCCATTTGCCACGTCATAGGTAATGTCGAGCGTGGCGGTACGGAACGGATTTTCGCTCACCTTGCTGATGGAGCGGATGCGCTCGAGATCCTCATTGGTGAGGATGGGCTGTGACACTTCCAGCCGCATGTGCGATGAGGTGCCCTTGAGGTCGAGCAGGTTCGGCCGTGGCCCGATGAAAGACACCAGTGACATCACTAGTTCTTCCCGAATGGGATCGATGGGCGGGTTGGTAACCTGCGCAAAGTTCTGCTTGAAATAGGTATCAAGCATCTTGGCCTTGTCGGACAACACCGAGATGGGCGCATCATTGCCCATGGAGCCCAGGGCTTCCTGGCCGGTTTGAGCCATGGGCACCATAAGCACCTTGACGTCCTCCTGGGAATAGCCAAAGGCCTGCTGGCGGTCGAGCAGCGGCACCGTGATTTTCGGCCGCTTGGTCTTGGCCTTGGGCAGGTCGCGCAGCACCACCTGCGTGCGTTTCAGCCAGTCCTTGTAGGGGTGGGCCGTCGACAAGGCCTTCTTCAGTTCCTCGTCGGAAATGATGCGCTTCTGCTCAAGGTCGATGAGCAGCATCTTGCCGGGCTGCAGGCGCCACTTATGGGTGATGTGTTCCTCGGCAAATTGCAGGCAGCCCATTTCAGAGGCGAGCAGCACAAAGCCATCGTCAGTGGTGAGATAGCGGGCAGGGCGCAGGCCGTTACGATCGAGCGTGGCGCCGATCAGCTTGCCATCGGTAAAGGTCATGGCGGCGGGACCATCCCAAGGTTCCATCAGCGCCGCATGATGTTCGTAGAAGGCGCGCCGGTCCTCATCCATGAGGGGGTTGCCGGCCCAGGCTTCCGGGATCAGCATCATCATGGCGTGCGGCAGCGGGTAGCCACCCATGGTCAGGAATTCCAGCGCGTTGTCGAAGCAGGCCGTATCGGACTGCCCCTCATAGGAGATAGGCCACAGCTTTGACAGGTCTTCGCCCAACACTTGCGAACTCATGTTGGCCTGGCGGGCAGCCATCCAGTTGTAGTTGCCGCGCACCGTGTTGATTTCACCATTGTGGCATACGAAGCGGTAGGGGTGAGACAGCGGCCAGCTCGGGAAGGTATTGGTTGAAAAGCGCTGGTGCACCAGGGCAAGGGCTGATTCAATGCGTGGATCGACCAGATCCTTGTAATAGGCTCCTAAGTCTTTGCCGAGCACCAGGCCCTTGTAGACAATGGTGCGGCTCGAAACGGAGACCGGATAATAGGTGCGCGATCTTGCCCCCAGCACTTCCAAAACCCGGTTGGACACCACCTTGCGGCAGACAAACAGCTTGCGCTCGAAATGCGCCTCATCACGGATGGTGGGCCCGCGGCCGATGAACACCTGACGGTGGAATGGTTCGGTACCCTTAACCGAATATCCGAGCACGGATGAATCAACCGGCACGTCGCGCCAGCCCAGCACCTTAAGGCCTTCCTCGCGCGAGGTTTCCCACCAGATCCGCTCAATGTTCTGCCGGTAAACCGTTTCGCGCGGCATGAAAAGATAGGCCACGCCATAGCTCTGCGGGGCCGGCAGCTCAAAGCCAAGCCGCTTGGCTTCTTCGCTGAAGAAGGCATGCGGGATCTGGATCATAATGCCAGCACCGTCACCAGCCTTGGGGTCGGCGCCCACGGCACCGCGATGTTCCAGGTTCCTGAGAATGCTCAGGCCGTCGTCAATGGTGCGATGGCTTTTGATGTTGTTGATGTTGGCAATGAGGCCAATGCCGCAGGCGTCATGCTCGTTGCGGGGATTGTAAAGCCCATGGCTTTCGGGAGTGCCCTCAGGCAGTAAATGGCGTGGCTTGCTCATCTCAGTTTCCTCTTCCCAACTCATCACTGCAGCTTTGGGCTGCCTTGTCTTAATCTTGCGTCTCAGGGGCTAATCCTTGGGGGTGCGTGGCTGTTTCGGTGGACGCCGGACCTCATATCTAAGGGTCAAACTCGCGAGAGCGCTGTTTCGCCCTGAGCCTGACCTATTTACGTTTTTCGGTCTTGGCCAGGAACAGGCAAATGGCTCCGGCACAAGGATGTGCCGTCGTTTTCAGGATTGTTCTGGTCGAATTCCGGTTCATCCGGGCCCACAAGTCCATAAAATGCCATTATAAAGGACAGCTATACTGTCCTTTCTGCAAAATACAGAATATTTTTATGAGCGCAAGGAAAGATTTGTTTTCCGGAAAAATACGCAATAAAATTACGTGTAAATTTCAAGCTCTCGACCTCATGGTGATGACCCGCTAGGAAACACTTCATCTTGGAAAGAGACTTCATGAATTTTGCATCCGATAATGTCTACGGTGTTCACCCTTGCATTTTGGCAGCCCTTGGCGAAGCAAACGCCGGAACGGCACCCTCCTATGCAGGCGATAACTATTCGATAAAGTGTGAAAGTGAGTTGTCTCAAATTTTTGAAAAGGAGGTGCGGGTGTTCCTGGTCACCACAGGTACGGCGGCCAACGGACTGGCACTGTCCGCCCTCACGCCGTCGTATGGTGCCGTGATCTGCCATGCCGAGGCCCATATAGCCGTTGACGAATGCAACTCGCCCGAAATGTTCACCGGCGGTGCGAAGATCCTGGGTCTCCACGGCAAGGCCGGCAAAATAACTCCTGACCTCATTGCCAAGTCCCTGAAGGGTTTTATTCGCGGTGAACATGACCCCAAGCCAGCCGCGGTTTCACTTACCAATGCCACCGAGCTTGGAACGGTCTACGCACCCTCGGAAGTGAAGGCGATTACCGACCTGATCAAACCGCGCGGCATGAAATTGCACATGGACGGCGCCCGCTTTGCCAATGCCCTGGCGGGTCTGGGGGTCACACCGGCCGAACTCACCTGGAAATCCGGCGTCGACGCGCTGTCCTTCGGCGCCACCAAGAATGGCGCCATGATGCTCGAGGCGGTTGTGTTTTTCGACACCAAGTTGGCTGATGACTTTGTCTACCGGCGCATGCGCGGCGGCCAGCTCGTCTCAAAGAGCCGGTACCTGGGTGCGCAGATGCTGGCTTACCTGAAGGACGGCCTATGGCTGGAAAATGCTAAAACCGCCAACGGGCTGGCCAGACAGCTGGCGGAAGGATTGCGCAGGTTCAATCACATCCGCATTCCCAATCCGGTGCAGGCCAATGAAGTTTTTGCGGTCATGCCACGCATTCTATACGAGAGGCTGCAGTCCTCGGGCGTCAAGTTCTACGATTGGATGCCGGACAGCCTGGGCGATGGAATTTCAGATGATGAAATCTTTGCACGCTTCGTACTCTCCTTTGCAACGCCCGCAGGCGATGTCGATGGGCTAATGAAGCGCGTCAAGGAGCTTAGCGTATAGTGAATTGGGACGCCCGCAAGGAGCGCCCCTCTGTTGGCTCTTAGGCTGCTTTCTTGGCTTCGATGGTCTTGGGCTCACTGCCGGTGTTGATGGCAATGGTCCGCGGCTTCAAGGCTTCCGGAATGCTGCGCCTCAACGAGATGTGCAGCAAGCCATTGTTAAGGTCCGCACCCGTCACTTCGACGTGGTCAGCGAGCTGGAAGCGGCGCTCGAAATTGCGGCCCGCAATGCCCTGGTGCAGATACTCAGTTTTCACCTCGGGCTTATCCACCTTCTTGCCACTCACAGCCAGGGTCTGGCCCTTGACCTCAAGGTTGATGTCGGAGGCACCAAAGCCGGCTATGGCGATGGTGATGCGATATTCGTCCTCACCCACGCGCTCAATATTGTAGGGGGGATAGGCGGGGGTCTCGAAATTCGCCGCGTCATCCAGCATGCGGGCGAGGCGATCAAAACCTACGCTGGAACGATAAAGTGGTGTAAAATCAAACATATCACATTCTCCTGAAGCAATGTCATTAAACGCGGATCCACAATCGGCATCCGTTTCATTGGAGATAATTTTCAATTTCCCGTTTTCAAGGAATTTTTTTTGGCTAGATTCCGCCATGATTATTTCCGATAAGTTGCAGAGGTCCGAAACACGGTTTTGGGCCTTTGTTAATTCGCAAGGAAAATTCCATGCTGTCACCCACCAAACTCGGATTTCTGGCACTTGCTGCGGTTTCGGGCGCTATATTGGTACCAGCCAGTGCCGAGGCGGGCCGGCTATTTAATTTCTTCAATTTCTGGGAGCCGGCTCCGCACACTTATTATCCAGACCAATCCGGCAAGCTCGTGTGTAAGTATCCCGATGGGCAGGAATCCTGTTATGTTGCCAAGAGTAAGCGGCATCGCGCCAACGACCAATCCGGACAGCAGCAAGACAGCTACGATCCCCGGTTTAATGAGCCGGTCTATGTGGAGCCGCCCAAGAAAAAAACCACACCAGCAGCCGGTGAGACTGCCTCTGGCATGAGCTGCGACAAGGCTTCGAAAATTGTGTCTGACTACGGCTTTAGCAGTGTCACCCCCGCCAACTGCAAGGGCAAGGTCT